>QFCS01000510.1_pt1 | contig 65223 bp, 57 predicted proteins | sample 3576561 | NCBI WGS metagenome assembly QFCS01 | reverse complement strand
GAGGTCGAGCGCCTGTTCCGCCGGCTCAAGGGCTATCGCCGCATCTTCTCGCGTTTCGAGAAACTCGACCTCATGTTCCTGGGCTTCATCAGCTTCGTCCTTGTCGCTGATGGGCTGAGGATGTGTTAACAGGCCCTAGTCGATTTGGCTCGGTGAACATTTCAATACGTTTCAACGGCGCGCCGTTTTGTAACGCCCTCTTGAAAGCCGGCGCAAGCACCTTTTTCAGTCGTCCTCGACCACTGTCAAGCCGGGAAACAGCACCTCGGTGAAACCGAACCGCCGGAAGTCTCGCACCCGCATCGGGTACAGCGTTCCCCAGAGGTGATCGCACTCGTGCTGTACCACGCGGGCGTGGAAGCCTTCGGCCTCACGGTCGATCGGCTGGCCAATGGCGTCGAAACCCTGATAACGGATGCGCAGCCAGCGCGGCACCACCCCGCGCATCCCGGGCACGGACAGACAGCCCTCCCAGTCCTCCTCTTCCGCATCGCCGAGCGGGGTGATCACCGGATTGATCAGCACAGTGCGTGGCACGGGTGGCGCCTCCGGATAACGCGGATTGGGCAGACCACTGCCAAACAGCACCACCTGCAAGTCCACCCCGATCTGGGGTGCGGCCAGGCCCGCGCCGTTCGCGGCGGCCATCGTGTCCTGCAGATCGGTGATCAGCTGGTGCAGCTCGGGTGTGTCGAAGGCGGTGACGGGCTGGGCATGGCGCAAGAGGCGCGGGTCGCCCATCTTGAGGATGGTGTGGATGGTCATTCGGGCTCGGGGCGGGATGAAAGTCAGGTGACAGTGTGCCAGCCGCCTGCCAGCAGCCGTGCGAAAAGTCGCGGCAAATGCAAATGTCAATGCAGGGTATTGCAATCCGACAGACGGCCAAATCCATGTTTCCCTACAACCGAAGATTTTTCAACCCTGAAAAACAAAGACTGCAATTTCCAGCGGAATACAGCTTTCCTTTCGCCAAAGGACCCCAGCAGCCACACATTCCGGTATTCATTGCACACCCCGGACAGCCCGTCACAGCAGGACTTCCAAACCTAAACTGGTGCCGCACACCGCCGTTCTTGATGCACCACCGGCTGCGGCGAAGGCCAATCACCGGTGGCAATTGGACAGGTCAATTGACGCATTGCGAATGGAATTCCGGTTGCCAATGGACCGTCTATCAGCACCTGTCAATTGTTCAACCAACAGAATTTCGCCTGGAGGACCATCCCATGAAGACGACCCTGGAATTCAACAGCCAGCCACATATCCGTTCCGGACTGACCGTGCTCGCCACCGCCATCATCATGGCCTTGGCGGGTTGTTCGGGTAACGGCCATCTCAACACGGCCGGCAGCGGCGGCGGTTCAACGCCCACGGGCCCTGGAGGTGGCGGTGGCGGTGGCAGTACCAGCAGCTCGCCTGTGGCCGCCGTGGTGCAGGAAACCGGCAACACGGTTTCGGACGCTGGCCAGATGGTGGGCTCCCTGGGCGGCACGGTGCAGCAAGTGACCACGCCCGTCGTGGGCAGCGCCTCGGGCAGCGCCCTGGGCAACGTGGTTCAAAACGCGGGGGGCACCGTCGATTCGCTCGGCGCCGCAGTCTCCAACGGCCTGGGCCGCATCGGCAGCACCGACAACCCGCTGGGAGTCACCGTGTCGGGCACAGGCAGCGCGGTGGATGGACTGGGGCGCACCGTTTCGAGCGCCGGTGACGCCATCACCGGTCTGGGCAGCAACCCCGCCACCTCGGCACTGCGCCCGCTCACCAACGTGGGTGGTGCAGTGGTGGATCGCGTGGGCGAAGCCGTGAGTCACGCAGGAAACGCGCTGGAATCACACGCCCTGAGCGGACCGCTGGGCCGGACACTCGACGGCACCAGCAACGTGCTGGAGCGCGTGATCGAGGCCGGCGTGAACACGACACAGTCCGTGGGCGCGACCACCGGCCTGGGGGCCCCCGTGGCCAACGGCGTGATCGCCCCGATCGCCCGCACACTGGGCGAGGCTGGCGAACAGCTTTCCGGCGCCGCTGGCTCGACGCCCGGCGCACAAGGCCTGGGCGAGATCCTTGGGAACACTTCGCGCACACTGACCGGCGTGGGCATGGCGGTCAACGCACCGTCGGACAACCCGCCCACGTCCCCCGTCGAGCAGGTCGGCCATGTGGTCAATACGTTGATCGTCCCGATCACGGCCCCTATCACGCAGACCGTTGGTAGCGTGGGCGATGTCACCGGCATCGGCAACCCGCTGGGCAATCTGCTGGTGGGCACCGGCGCAGCGGTGCAGCACCTCGGGACCGGTGTGGCGGGAAATACCTCCGCACCGCTGGCAGGCGCAGTGGGTGGCGTCGTGCAACAGACCGGGGGTCTGGTGTCCAGCGTGGGCGTGGCCGTTGGAGGCACCAGCAGCCCGGCCCCATCCACTGGCGCTCTTGCCCCGGTGGTGAACGTCGTTCAGGCCGTGACGGGTGGCGGCGGTAGCGGCAGCGGCGGCACGGCACCTCTGGCCAACACACTCGGGACGGTCACCAACACCGTTGGCGGTTTGCTCGGCACGCTGGGTCGCTGAGCCTGAGGAACAGGGACGGGTCGCTGCATGTCGTCGCGCAAGGCCGGGCCGTGGTATCTGGCTGGAATCACCTGCTGGGCCGCGGCGAGCGCGATGGCACAGAACGCCGCGCCGCCCAGCGCCCCGCTGGACACGCTGCCCCGTCCCGCCCTTCCCAATCAACCGGGTGGCGATGTGCAGGTGGAGGTGCAACGGCCGGCACCTCCGGCCGAAGCCCTGCTGCAATGGAAGCTCACACCACGCAAATTCGACGTCGCGGGCGTGCAGTCGATCCCCTTCGATGAAGTCGCAGCGCTGTTCACGCCCCTGGTCGGCCAGAACGTGAGCGTGAAAGACATCGTGGAACGCGGCCAGCGCGCCACTGCGCTCTACCGCGAACGCGGCTATGCGCTGTCCTTCTTCTTTGTGCCGCAGCAGGACTTCAAGGACGGCGTGGTGCGTGTCGTTGCCGTGGAAGGCCATGTCCGCACCGTGCGCATCGAAGGCACGACGGGCGCGGCGGAAACCCTGCTGCGCGACATGGTCGAGCCGCTGCGCCATGAGCGGCCCCTGCGCACCGCCACCTTTGAACACGTGATCGCCCTGCTGGGCCGTCTGCCGGGCATGGGCATCCAGGCCCAGGTGCAGCCCCCCACCAGCACGGACGGCGCCAGCACGATGGTGATCCAGGCGCACCGCAAGCCTTACGACATTGCCGTCGGCATGGAATTGCGCAAACCGACACCTCGGGCCGTGGTCACCGGCACGGTGAACGACCCGTTCCTGCCTGGCAACCAGATCGGGGCGTCCACCTTGCTCTCCAGCGCGGCCCACGACAGCTTCAACGCCCTGACCTATGAGCAGTTCGTGGGCCGCAAGGGTTGGTCCGTGAAGGGTTCTGTTTCGCAATACCGGGGCGACCCCAACGAACAACTTGGCGTGACAAGCCCACTGGAGCGCCGCACCGAGGTGGACCGCGCCGAACTGGCCGCCACATTGCCGTTGCGGCTGTCGCGCACGATGAGCACGGTGGTCAGCACCGGAATCTATGGCGTGGACACGCGCGACCGCCTGACCAACCCGGCCAACGGCGCCTGGCTGACCGAAGACACCCACGTGCGGGCGCTGTTTGTGCAATGGGCCTACAACGAGCAGCAGGCCGACGACAGCCGGCAACTCAACCTCAAGCTCACCCATGGCCTCAAGGGTTTGGGCGCGAGCGCATCGGTGACGAGCAATGTGCCGGGTATCGGTGGTCCCTCTTCGGTCGAGCTGGCATTTGCGAAACTCCAGTTCGAAGCCAGCCACAGCCACCGCTTTGCCAACCAGTTCGGTACCACGGTATCGCTGGGCATGCAGTACAGCCCCGACTCGCTGCCCAGCAGCGAAAAAGTGTCCTACGGTGGCAGCCGCTTCGCGCGTGGCTACAGCCCCGGCGCGGGCGTGGGCGATTCGGGTTGGGGCCTGGGTCTGGAAGTGAACCGCGCCTTTGCGAAAGACAGCTGGTGGCTGCGCCAATGGCAGCCCTACCTCCTGCTGGAGGACGCGCGCGTCCATAACCGCTTCGGCACCCCCGTGCCCGCGCGCCTGCGCTCATTCAGCCTGGGCCTGCGGCTGACGAACCACAAGCAGTACAGCCTGGATCTTGCGATGTCCCGTCCGCTGGGCGATCGGACCCCGGACAACCCCGAACGCCACTGGCGCGCCAGCCTGGCCTTGAGCTACCGGCTGGGGGATTGAGCGGGCAGCGTCAACCGCCTGGCGGCGTGCCCCCGAGCATCGCCAGCATGCCGGCCTCGTCCAGCACGGGCACGCCCAGCGTCAGGGCCTTTTCCAGCTTGCTCCCGGCTTCGGCGCCGGCCACCACGTAGTCGGTCTTCTTGCTCACCGAGCCGGCCACCTTGGCGCCTGCCGCCTCGAGCAGGTCTTTCGCCTGGTCCCGGCTGAGCGTGGGGAAGGTGCCGGTGAGCACGAAGGTCTTGCCCAGCAGGGGTTGTGGCGTGTTCTGCTCGCCCGCGTTCTCGCTCCACGTCACCCCCGCTGCGCGCAGTTGTTCAACCACCTCGCGGTTGTGCGGTTGCTCGAAGAAGGTGCGGATGCTTTGCGCCACCACCGGGCCGACGTCGTTGACCTGCAGCAGCTCGTCCACACTCGCGGCCATGATGCGGTCCAGATTGCCGAAGTGGCGCGCCAGGTCCTTGGCGGTGGCCTCGCCCACATGACGGATGCCCAGGCCGAACAGAAAGCGCGGCAGCGTCGTGTGGCGGGATTTGTCCAGCGCAGCGACGATGTTGTTGGCCGACTTCTCGGCCATGCGGTCCAGCCCGGCGAGCGCGGTCAGGCCCAGTTTGTAGAGGTCGGGCAGCGTCTTGATGAGGCCGCTGTCAACGAGCTGTTCGACCAGCTTGTCGCCCAGTCCCTCGATCTCGACCGCACGGCGCTGCGCAAAGTGCAGGATGGCCTGCTTGCGCTGCGCGGCGCAGAACAGCCCGCCGGTGCAACGGTGGTCGGCCTCGCCCTCTTCCCGCACCGCGTCGCTGCCGCACACGGGGCAGTGGGCCGGCATCGTGAACAGCGGTGGGTTGCCAACGCGTTTGTCCACCAGCACGGAGACCACTTCGGGAATCACGTCGCCCGCGCGGCGCACGACCACCGTGTCGCCCACTCGAACATCCTTGCGGCGGGCCTCCAGCTCGTTGTGCAGGGTGGCGTTGGTCACGGTCACGCCACCCACGAACACCGGTGCGAGTTTGGCCACGGGCGTGAGCTTGCCGGTACGGCCGACCTGCACGTCGATGGCCTGCACGGTGGTGAGCTGCTCCTGCGCCGGGTACTTGTGCGCCACCGCCCAGCGCGGCTCGCGCGTGACGAAACCGATCTGCTTCTGCAGTGCGAGCGAGTCCACCTTGTAGACCACGCCATCGATATCGAACGGCAGGGTGTCGCGCAGTTCGCCAATGCGGCGGTGGAAGGCGATCAGCTCGTCGGCCCCGCGGCAACGCGTGGTCTGCTCGGCCACGGGAAAGCCCCAGGCCTTGAGCCGCATGAGCGAGTCGAACTGGGTGGCGGGCGGCTGGGCATCGCCTTCCACTTCGCCCCAGGAATAGGCAAAGAAGCTCAACGGCCGTTCGCTGGCAATGCGCGAGTCCAGCTGGCGCACAGCGCCTGCCGCGGCATTGCGCGGGTTCACGAAGGTCTTCTCGCCTTTGGCACCGCCAGCGATCTTTTCTCGCTGTCGCTCGTTGAGCGACTCGAACTGGTCACGCCGCATGTAGACCTCGCCACGCACCTCCAGCACATGGGGCACGTCCGATGGCAGGCGCAGCGGAATCTGGCCGATCGTGCGCACGTTGTGTGTGACGTCCTCGCCGGTTTCGCCATCGCCCCGTGTGGCGGCGCGCACGAGCACGCCCTGCTCGTAGCGCAGGCTCATGGCCAGCCCGTCGAACTTGAGTTCGGCCAGATAGTCCACCGGCGGGTCGCTGTCGGCCAGCTTGAGCTCGCGCCGCACGCGCGCATCGAACGCGGCCGCACCGGAGGCTTCGGTGTCGGTCTCGGTGCGGATGCTCAGCATCGGCACCGCATGGCGCACAGGCTCCAGTTCCTTGAGGATGGCGCCGCCCACGCGCTGGGTCGGCGAATCGGGCGTCAGCAGTTCGGGGTGTTCTGCCTCGATCGCTTGCAGCTCCCGGAACAGCCGGTCGTACTCCGCGTCAGGAATCTCGGGGTCGTCCAGCGTGTAGTAGCGGTGGGCATGGTGGTGGAGCTGGGCGCGCAACTCTGCGGCGCGCTCGTCCGGCGCGGGCGCTTGGGCAAAGAGGTCTTCGGTCATCAGGAAAAGAGTCGGCGCGCCTGCGGCGAACCCGCCGACAGATCGCGGCTGTCGAGTGCGTCGTACAGGCTTTCGAGGTCGGCACCGATGCGGTCCATGGTCTCGTTGGACAGCGGCTGACCACCGTCATCGGTGACGATGCCTTCCATGGCTTCCGCCAGTGCCGTTGCGGTCTGACGCATGCGCAGAAAAGGCTGCTCGCCACGCGGCACATGCGTGACCTCCAGCGACAGCGCGATTTCTCGCAACGCGCTCTGCTCGGGGTCTTCGGCCATGGCAGCCTGGGAATCGAACACCAGGCTGAGAATGGGGGCCTGGCCGCTCTGGTTGCCCGAGAGCACCATGCGCCCGGGCAGTGCGCCCGCCACGAAGCCCAGTCGCGATGCATGCTGCGCGACGTAGCCCGGGCTCCAGGCGGTCCGCCGTGCGCGCAGGGTGAAGCCGAGCTGGGCATCGTGTCCGCTCGCGAAGGCGTCGAGCTCGCGTGCCCGGGCGACTTCGGCCCGCATGTCGGGGAAATCGGGCGAGGCACCGACGGCATCCGCGAACGCCTGGGCCTTCACCACAAACTCGGAGAATTCGATGTCGTTGAGCGGACCCGAGCGGTTGGCGAGCTGCACGCCGGCCTGCAGTGCCCGATAGCGCTGACCTGCGCGCGGACTTTCCCACTCGCCGGTGGTTTCGCTCTGGCCTTCAACGGCGAAGGGCTTGCTGCCCACGCGACGGGTGCCCGGCAAAGCGGCCAGCAGCGCATCGCCCGAAACCTCGTGCTCAAGCTGCAGGGGGGCAATGGTGTCAATCAGCGCGTCCAGCCCGGGGCGTTTCTCAGGCGGCTGGCTCATGATGGGCGTGATGCTCACCGGCGCGGTGGCCACGGGGGCAGGTGCATCGGTGGAACCCACAGACGGTGCGGGCCCATCGTCCAGCACGGGCTCGATGCGCTCGATCTCGCGGTCGGCCGGATCGGCCGACAGATAGGGTGGCGGCTCTTCACCCGCCACGTCGTCTCGAACCTCGCCCCGTTCACGCACCGTGCGCGGCGCGCTCTTGCGGGTGACCCAGGCGTTGTAGGCGACCACGCCCGCCAGAACGAGGCCACCGATGATGGCCAGACCGATTTGCAATGTGCTCATGGTGGGTGACGATGGTCAGGTGGGTTCGAGCATGCCGGCGGCCGATTCCATGTCCACCGCGACGATACGGGAGACACCCTGCTCCTGCATGGTGACGCCGATCAGTTGCTCGGCCATTTCCATGGCGATCTTGTTGTGGCTGATGAACAGGAACTGGGTTTCCCTGGACATGGCGGTCACCAGCTTGGCGTAGCGCTCGGTGTTGGCATCGTCCAGCGGTGCGTCCACCTCGTCCAGCAGACAGAACGGCGCAGGATTCAACTGGAAGATGGCGAACACCAGCGCGATGGCGGTGAGCGCCTTCTCCCCGCCCGACAGCAGGTGGATGGTCTGGTTCTTCTTGCCCGGCGGCTGAGCCATCACCTGCACGCCAGCGTCCAGGATTTCCTCGCCGGTCATCACCAGCTTCGCGTTACCGCCGCCGAAGAGTTCGGGGAACATCCGGCCGAAATGCGTGTTGACGGTCTCGAAGGTGCTGCCCAGCAACTCGCGGGTCTCGTTGTCGATTTTCCTGATCGCGTCTTCCAGCGTGTTCATGGCGTCGATCAGGTCGGTCGACTGCGCATCCAGGAACGTCTTGCGTTCGCGCGCGGCAGTGAGTTCGTCGAGCGCGGCGAGGTTGACCGCGCCCAGTGACTGGATTTCGCGGTGCAGCCGATCGATCTCACCCTGCAGGCCGCTCAGACGCACATTGCCCTCGGTGATGCTTTGCGCCACGGCCGCCAGATCGGCCTGGGCCTCTTCGAGCAACTGGCTGTACTGCTCCACGCCCAGTCGGGCGGCCTGCTCCTTGAGCTGGAAATCGGTGATGCGGTTGCGCAACGGTTCGAGTTCGCGTTCCAGCTGCAGGCGGCGTTCGTCGCTGGCGCGCAGCTTGGCGGTGAGTTCGTCGTACTGGCTGCGCAGGGCGCCCAGCGCCTGCTCGCGCTCCAGCTTCATGGCGAGCGCGTTCTGCAGACCGGCCTGGGCAGCGGCATCGTTGAGGCGACCGAGCTCATCGGCAGCGCGCTGCTCCTCATCCGCAAGCGACTTTTCCTGTGTGGCAGCGGTCTCCATCGCGCGCTGCAGCTCGCTCTGCCGTGCCTGCAGGCTGCGCAGGGCAAACACGGCCTCCTGCGCAGTGCGTTCCAGCGAACGTTGCTGTTCGCGCGCCTGGTTGAGGGCGCGCTCGGCTTCGATCACCTTGTCGTCGAACTGGGCATGGCGCTCCTGGCTGTCGGCCAGTTGCATATCCAGTTCTTCGAACCGCGCCTCGGCCGTGACGCGCCGTTCCTGCAATTCCTCCAGCTGGGCGTCCACTTCCGCCAGGTCGGCGCCGATCTGCTCGCTGCGCGCACGCGTCTGCTCGGCCATCTGCGTCAGCCGCAGCGCTTCCACCTGCAGTTCATGGGCACGGCTGCGCGATTCGGCCGCCTCGCGCCGCGCGCCCACCAGGCGCTGCGACGCATCGGTGTAGGCCGCCTCGGCGCGGATCAGGGCCGAGCGGGCCTGCTCCGCGATCAGCAGCTGCGCCTTGAGCTGCTTGTCGATGTTCTCGATTTCCTGCGCGCGCGCCAGCAGGCCGGCCTGCTCGCTGTCGGGCGCGTAGAAGCTCACGCTGTGTGCGGTGACGGCATGGCCGCTGGCCACGAAGATCACCTCGCCAGGCTTGAGCTGCGATCGCTGGGCCAGCGCTTCTTCCAGGCTGCCGGCCGTCAGGCAGCCATGCAACCATTCGGCCAGCAAGGCTTGCTGGCCGGCATCGTTCAGGCGCAGCCATTGCACAAGCGGCTTGAGGCCGGTGGTGCCGGCCGGTGCGGCGGCACCGGGCGGTGGGCTGTAGAAAGCCAGCTTGGCCGGTGGCGCGTCGTTGCCGAACGCCCGCACCATGTCGAGCCGCGACACCTCCAGCGCGCCCATGCGTTCGCGCAGCGCGGCTTCCAGGGCGTTCTCCCAACCGGCTTCGATATGGATGCGGCTCCACAGACCCTGCAGGCCGTCCAGCCCATGCCTGGCCAGCCAGGGCTTGAGCTTGCCGTCGGTCCTGACCTTGTCCTGCAGCGCCTTGAGCGCCTCCATGCGGGCCGACAGGTCGGCCTGCTTCCCGGACTCCTGGTTCACCGCCTGCTGCGCGGCACGGCGCACCTCGTCCAGCTGGGGCACGCTGTCCTGCAACTCATGCAGCACGGCGTCGTGCAGCTCGGCAGCTTCCTGCGCCGTGGCCAATTGCGCCTGTGCGTTCTGCAGACGCGCTTCGTCGGGCGCCGCCAGTGCATTGCGATCGGCCATCAGCCGCTCGCGCCGCTGGTTGAGCGCGCGGCTCTGCTCCTCGACGTTGCGCTGCTCTGCCGCCAGCACCTGGATCTGCTGCTGCACCTGCGTGACGCTGGCGCGCTGCTCATTGGCACGCGCCTGGGCGGCCCGCAGGCTGTCTTCCAGCGCGGGCAGCGCGCCCGCCTGCTCTTCGCCCTGCGCGGCCAGCACGACGGACTGGTCTTCGGCCTGCACCATCGATTCGGCCAGTTGCTCCAGTTCCACCGCAGCGTCCTGGCTGCGGGTCGACCAGGAGGCGATCTGCTCCTTGAGTTGCACCAGACGCTGCTCGACGCGCTGACGGCCTTCGACCACGAAACGGATTTCCGCCTCCAGCTTGCCGACCTCGGCACTCGCCTCGTAGAGCTTGCCCTGGGCCTGGTTCACCTGATCGCCCGCCGCGTAGTGCGCCTGACGGATCGTCTCGAGCTCGGACTCGATGCGGCGCAGGTCTGCCGTGCGCGATTCCAGGTCGTTCACCGCCTGGGCGGCGTCGGTCTTCACCTTGACCTGATCGGACTCCGCCTCGCTGCGCTTGAGGAACCACAGTTGCTGCTGCTTGAGCGTTGCACTGGCCTGCAGCTGGTTGTAATGCGCGGCCACCTCGGCCTGCTTTTCCAGCTTTTCCAGGTTGGCGTTGAGTTCGCGCAGGATGTCCTCGACCCGGGTGAGGTTCTCGCGCGTGTCGGCCAGCCGGTGTGCGGTCTCGCGGCGACGCTCCTTGTACTTCGAGACACCGGCGGCTTCCTCGAGGAAGAGACGCAGCTCCTCGGGCTTGCTCTCGATGATCCGGCTGATCGTGCCCTGGCCGATGATGGCGTAGGCACGCGGCCCAAGGCCCGTGCCCAGGAAAACGTCCTGCACGTCGCGGCGGCGCACGGGCTGGTTGTTGATGTAGTAGCTGCTGGTGCCGTCGCGCGTGAGCACGCGCTTGACGGCGATCTCGCCGAACTGGCCCCACTGTCCGCCAGCGCGGTGGTCGCTGTTGTCGAACACCAGTTCGACGCTGGAGCGGCTGGCCTGCTTGCGCGAGGTGGTGCCGTTGAAGATGACGTCCTGCATGGACTCGCCACGCAGTTCCGACGCCTTGGACTCACCCAGCACCCAGCGGACCGCGTCCATGATGTTGGACTTGCCGCAGCCATTGGGCCCGACCACACCCACGAGCTGCCCCGGCAGCATGAAGTTGGTGGGCTCGGCGAAGGATTTGAAGCCCGAGAGCTTGATCGAATTGAGGCGCACGCTATGGCCAAGTGATTGAATTCAAAGGCATTTTCGCCGCGCATGGCACGGCGGAGGAGCGCTTGATGATACCGTGCATGCGCGCTGCGATGCCGCCCGGCCAGCCGCCTGCGCCAAGCCCGATAATCCTCGGCCATGAACCCCCTGCTCTCGCGCCTGCAGCCCTACCCCTTCGAGCGGCTGCGCAAGCTCTTTGCCGACGTCATCCCCAACCCCGATCTGCCACCCATCAGCCTGGGCATCGGCGAACCGAGGCACGCGGCGCCCGATTTTCTGAAGCAGGTGCTGGCCGGCGCGCTCGACACCGGCCTGAGCAGCTACCCCGCCACCGCAGGCACACCCGCGTTGCGCGAAGCGTGTGCGGACTGGGTGACGCGACGCTATGGCGTGCCGCTGGACGCCGCCACGCAGGTGCTCCCCGTGAACGGCTCGCGTGAAGCGCTGTTCGCCTTCACCCAGACGGTGATCGACCCGACGCGGCCGGGCGCCACCGTGGTCATGCCCAATCCTTTCTATCAGATCTATGAGGGCGCGGCCCTGCTGGCCGGCGCCGAGCCGCATTACGTGGCCAGCGACCCGGCACGCAACTTCGCCGCCGACTGGGACAGCGTCCCCGAAGCCGTGTGGGCACGCACGCAACTGCTGTTCGTCTGTTCGCCAGGCAACCCCGCCGGTGCGGTGGTGCCGCTGGACGAATGGCAGCGCCTGTTCGAGCTCAGCGACCGCCACGGCTTCGTGATCGTCTCCGACGAGTGCTACAGCGAGATTTACTTCCGCGACGAGCCGCCGCTGGGCGGGCTGGAAGCGGCCGTCAAGCTCGGCCGCAGCGATTTCCGCCGGCTCATGATCTTCACCAGCCTCTCCAAGCGCAGCAATGTGCCCGGCCTGCGCAGCGGTTTCGTGGCGGGTGACGCCACGCTGATCAAGCCCTTTCTCCTCTACCGCACCTACCACGGCGGCGCCATGAGCCCCGTGGTGCAGGCAGCGAGTGTGGCCGCCTGGGGCGACGAAACCCACGTGGTGGACAACCGTCGCCAGTACCGCGAGAAGTTCGATCAGGTCACCCCGCTGCTGGCCGAGGTGCTCGACGTCGCCCTGCCCGATGCCTCTTTCTATCTCTGGGCCGGTGTGCCCGCGTCCTTCGCCAATGCCGCAGCGGGCCTGAGCGCCGACGAGGCCTTCGCCCGCGAACTCCTGGCTCAATACAATGTGACGGTTCTCCCCGGCAGCTACCTCGCCCGGGAGACCGGTGGCATGAACCCCGGCAACGGGCGCGTGCGCATGGCCCTGGTGGCCGAACCCGGCGAATGCCTGGAAGCCGCCAGACGCATTCACGCATTCATGTCGCGCCGCGCCTGAGCGACGCTCCGATTTCCTTTTTCTTCACCCTTGCCCTGAGACCATGACCCAACAACTGCAAACCCTGATCGACAACGCCTGGGACAACCGCGCCGAACTCTCCCCCGCTTCAGCTCCCAAGGAAGTGGTGGACGCGGTGGAACACGTGATCAGTGAGCTCAACAACGGCAGGCTGCGCGTGGCCACGCGTGGAGGCGTGGGCCAGTGGACGGTGCACCAGTGGATCAAGAAAGCCGTGCTGCTGTCGTTCCGGCTGTCGGACAACGAAGTGATGCGCGCCGGCGATCTGGGCTTCTTCGACAAGGTCAAGACCAAGTTCGCCCACCTGAGCGAAACCGAGATGAAGGCCACCGGCGTGCGCGTGGTGCCTCCGGCCGTGGCCCGCCGTGGCAGCTACATCGCCAAAGGCGCGATCCTCATGCCCAGCTACGTGAACATCGGTGCCTACGTGGACGAGAACACCATGGTCGACACCTGGGCCACGGTCGGCTCCTGCGCCCAGATCGGCAAGAACGTGCACCTCTCGGGTGGCGTGGGCATCGGCGGCGTGCTCGAGCCGCTGCAGGCCGGCCCGACCATCATCGAAGACAACTGCTTCATCGGCGCCCGCTCGGAAATCGTCGAGGGCGTGGTGATCGAGGAGAACTCGGTCATCTCCATGGGCGTGTACATCGGCCAGAGCACGCCCATCTACGATCGCGCCTCGGGCGAGGTGAGCTATGGCCGCGTGCCGGCCGGCTCGGTGGTCATCAGCGGCAACCTGCCCAAGGATGGCGGCAAGTACAGCCTGTATGCGGCCATCATCGTCAAGCGCGTGGACGCGCAGACCCGCTCGAAGACCAGCCTGAACGATCTGCTGCGCGATTGATCATGACCACCCGCGCCGCGCTCCACGCCCCCTTCGAGGGGCAGCACCAGCCGCCCGGCACAGCCGGTTCGGCGGTGCGCCAGGACTGGCGTCCTTTCGTTGACGTGTCTCTCTCTTGTTTGATGGCGTGAAAGGTTCGGTATGAGCAGCGGAACGATGGAGCGCATCCTGCGTCTGATGGCCGACAAGAAGGCCTCGGACGTGTACCTGACGGCGCATGCGCCGGCGATGATCAAGATCAACGGGCAGACGATTCCCATCAACAGCCAGGTGCTGCCGCCGGAAGCACCCCGCAATCTGCTCGCTGAAATCCTGCCGCCGACCCGGATGGAAGAGCTGCAGGAAACTGGCGAACTGAACATGGCGGTTCCGCTGGAAGCGCTGGGCAACTTCCGCATCAGTGCGTTCCGCCAGCGCGGCCACATCGCGGCGGTGATCCGTTTCGTGCCTGGCGACATTCCGCCGCTGGACTCGCTCAATGTGGCGCCCGTGCTGGCTGACCTCATCATGGAAAAGCGAGGCCTGGTGCTCATGGTGGGTGCCACCGGTGCCGGCAAGAGCACCACGCTGGCCGCGATGATCGATCACCGCAACGAGCGCACCACCGGCCATGTACTCACCATCGAAGACCCGATCGAGTACGTCTACCGCAACAAGAAGTCTGTGGTGAACCAGCGCGAGATCGGGCCCGATACGGCGTCGTTGCAGATCGCCCTCAAGAACGCGTTGCGCCAGGCGCCAGATGTGATCCTGATCGGCGAGATCCGGGACCGTGAGACCATGTCCGCCGCGATCGCCTACGCGCAGTCGGGCCACCTGTGTCTGGCCACGCTGCACGCCAACAACAGCTACCAGGCGCTCAACCGCATCCTGAGCTTCTACCCGGTGGAAGTGCGCCCGACCATGCTCGGCGATCTGGCCGCCGCCTTGCGCGCCATCGTCTCGCAACGCCTGCTGCGCACCCACACCGGCGGGCGCGTGCCGGCCATGGAGGTGATGCTCAACACATCGCTGATCGCCGACCTGATCCAGAAGTCCGACTTTTCCGGTGTGCGCGATGCAATGGAGAAATCGCTGGCCGAAGGATCGCAGAGCTTCGAGCAGGACCTTGCGCGCCTGATCAGCGACGGCCTCGTCTCCCGCAACGAAGGCCTGGCCCACGCCGATTCGCCCAACAACCTGCTGTGGCGCCTGCAGAACGACTTCAATGCGTCGAAGGCGGCCGAGGCCGCGCAGGCCGCCGAGGAAGACGCGGGCGACAACGCGACCTTCACCGAGTTCACGCTCGACGTCAAATTCTGAACCGCGTCCGATGACCGACACCCTGCGCCTGGCCGAAGCCCTGATCGCCTGCCCCTCCATCACGCCCCGGGACGAGGGTTGCCAGGCCATGCTGGGGGCACGGCTGGCGCGGCTGGGCTTTGCCTGCGAAACCATCGAAAGCGGCCCCGCCGACTTCCGTGTGACCAACCTGTGGGCGCGCCTGGGCGAGGGCAGACAACCCACCCTCGTGTTCGCCGGCCACACGGATGTGGTGCCGACCGGCCCCGCGACCGCCTGGACCAGCGACCCCTTCGTGCCGAGCCACCGCGAGGGCAGGCTGTTTGGCCGGGGCAGTGCCGACATGAAGACCTCGCTGGCGGCGATGGTCGTGGCGTGCGAGGAGTTCCACGCCACCCATCCCACCCCGGCCATCGACATCGCCTTCCTGCTCACCAGCGACGAGGAAGGCCCCGCGCTCGACGGCACCGTGGTCGTCTGTGAAACGTTGAGGCAACGCGGCGAGCGGCTGGACTGGTGCATCGTCGGCGAGCCGACCTCCGTGGAGCGCACCGGCGACATGATCAAGAACGGCCGGCGCGGCACGATGAGCGGCAAACTCACCGTCAAGGGTATCCAGGGCCACATCGCCTATCCGCACCTGGCGAAGAACCCGATCCACCTGGCCGCTCCGGCGCTGGCCGAACTCGCGGCCACCGTCTGGGACCAGGGCAACGCGTTCTTTCCGCCCACCAGCTGGCAGATCAGCAACATCCACGGCGGCACAGGCGCGAGCAACGTGATCCCTGGAACGGTGGTGCTCGACTTCAACTTCCGTTTCTCCACCGAGTCCACACCCGAAGGACTGCAGCAGCGCGTGCTCGATCTTCTGCAGCGCCACGGGCTGAACCCGGGCGCGGACTTCGATCTCGACTGGACATTGGGCGGCCGGCCGTTCCTCACGCCACCCGGCACGCTGGTGGACGCCGTGCGAGCCGCCATCCTGGCCGAGGTCGGTCTGGATACCATGCTGTCGACCACCGGTGGCACAAGTGACGGCCGCTTCATCGCGCAGGTCTGCCCACAGGTGATCGAGCTCGGCCCACCCAATGCCACCATCCACAAGGTGGACGAAAACGTCGCCGTGGCGGACATCGAACCCCTCAAGAACATCTACCGCCGCACGCTGGAGCAGCTCGACGCCCAGGCCCGTGCGGGCGCGTGAACACACCGTGAACCTGAACGAGCTCTTGGCCCAGGCGGGCCAACGTCTGGAGGCCGCACAGCTGGCCTATGGCCACGGCACGACCAACGCGCATGACGAAGCGGCCTGGCTCGTGCTCTGGCAACTCGGCCTGCCGCTGGACAGCGACCTCGAGCGGCTGGCCAGCCGCACGGTTTCGCTCGAAGAACTGACGGCCGCGCAAGCCCTCATCCAGCGCCGGATCGACACGCGCGAGCCCGCCGCCTACCTCACCGGAGAGGCCTGGCTGCAAGGCATCCCCTTCCATGTGGATCGGCGGGCCATCGTGCCGCGCAGCTTCATTGCCGAGTTGCTGGCGGACGGCTCCATCGACCCCTGGCTCAGCGAGCGCACCCGCGATGTGCTGGATCTCTGCACCGGCAACGGCAGCCTCGCCGTGCTCGCGGCCATGGCCTACCCGGACGTGCAGGTCACCGGCGCCGACATCTCCCCCGACGCGCTCGCCGTGGCCCGCATCAACGTCGATCGCCATGAACTGATGGACCGCGTGCGGCTGGTCGAGTCCGATGGCCTGGCTGCCTGCCCTGGCCCCTGGGACCTGATCCTGTGCAACCCGCCCTACGTGAACGCGCACAGCATGGCGACGCTGCCCCCCGAATACCGCGCGGAGCCTGGCCTGGCGCTCGACGGAAACACCGCCGGCAGCGAGGACGGCATGGACTTCATCCGCGCCCTCTTGCGCGATGCACCACGCTGCCTCAAACCTGACGCTGTGCTGGTGCTGGAAATCGGCAACGAACGCGAACACTTCGAAGCCGCCTTTCCACATCTGGAAGCGGTCTGGCTCGAGACCAGCGCTGGCGACGACCAGGTACTGCTGCTCACCCTTGAATCCCTATCGGCGCTGCCCACCGCGCAGACGCCCGCCCCATGATCACCCTGAAGAACGTTGTCCTTCGCCGCGGAGCGAAGGTGTTGCTCGATGGCGCCTCCTGCACCATCAATCCCGGCGAGAAGGTCGGCCTTGTCGGACGCAATGGCGCAGGCAAGTCCAGCCTGTTCCGCCTGCTCGATGGCACCCTGCACGAAGACAAGGGCGACTTCAACGTGCCCTCGCACTGGCGCATGGCGCAGGTGGCCCAGGACATGCCGGAAACCGACATGTCCGCCACACAGTTCGTCATCGAGGGCGACACCACCCTGATGCAGGCGCAGGCGGAAGTCACCGCCTCCGAAGAGAGTGGTGATGGCGAGCGCATGGCGCACGCCTACATGGCGCTGCACGACGCAGGCGCGCACGATGCCCCCGCCCGCGCACAGGCCCTCATCCTCGGCCTGGGCTTCCGCATCGACGAGCTCGAACGCCCGGTGGACAGCTTCTCGGGCGGCTGGCGCATGCGCCTGCAACTCGCTCGCGCGCTCATGTGCCCCAGCGAGCTGCTGCTGCTCGACGAACCCACGAACCACCTGGACCTGGACGCCCTCGTCTGGCTGGAAGCCTGGCTCAAGCGCTACGATGGCACGCTGCTCGTGATCAGCCACGACCGCGAGTTCCTCGACGCGGTCACCAACGTCACGGTGCACATCGAGCGTGCCCAGCTCAACCGCTACGGCGGCAACTACAGCCGCTTCGAAGACATGCGCGCCGAGCAGATGGCGCTGCAGGCCACCGCCTACGCGCGCCAGCAGGAAAAGATGGCGCATCTGCAGAAGTTCATCGACCGCTTCAAGGCCAAAGCCAGCAAGGCCAAGCAGGCGCAGAGCCGCGTCAAGGCGCTGGAGCGCATGGAGAAGATCGGCCCGGTGCTCGCCGAAGCCGACTTCAACTTCGAGTTCAGCGAGCCGCAAAACCTGCCCAACCCGATGCTGGCGCTGGAGAACGTCACCTTCGGCTATCCTCCTCGCGAAGCCGGCGGCGAGCCGGTGGCCATCGTGCGTGGCATCAGCCGTTCCGTGCTGGCCAGCCAGCGCATCGGCATCCTGGGCGCCAACGGTCAGGGCAAGTCCACGGTGGTCAAGACCATCGCGCGCGATCTGGCGCCCCTGGCGGGCCAGATCACCGAAGGCAAGGGGCTGAACATCGGCTACTTCGCCCAGCAGGAACTCGACGTGCTGCGACCTGCCGACACGCCGCTGGAGCACATGATCCGGCTGGTGCGCGACTGCACCGCGCAAGGCCGCCTGAGCGGCCAGCCCACGCGCGAGCAGGACCTTCGCAGCTTCCTGGGGAACTTCAACTTCACCGGTGACCAGGTGAAGCAAAGCGTGGGCAGCATGAGCGGGGGCGAAAAGGCCCGCCTGGTGCTGTGCATGATCGTGTGGCAACGCCCGAACCTGCTGCTGCTCGACGAACCCACCAACCACCTTGATCTCGCCACACGCGAGGCCCTGTCGGTGGCGCTCAACGAGTTCGAGGGCACCGTCATGCTGGTGAGCCATGACCGGGCACTGCTGCGCGCCGTGTGCGACGAATTCCTGCTCGTTTCGCGTGGCGGCATCGAACCCTTCGACGGCGACCTGGACGATTACCAGCGCTACCTGCTGGACGTGGCGAAACAGTCGCGCGAAGCGCAGCGCCAGGAACAGCGCGGCCAGCCACGCACACCTGTGCCCGCAGCGGCCGCGGTACCAGCACCCAAGACGCCAGAGACGGGCCGCACACCCGAACAGAAGCGCCAGGATGCCTTGCGCCGCCAGCAGCTGGCCGAAAAGACCAAGCCGCTGAGGAAGGAACTGGACCAGGTTGAAAAGCGCATGGCGCAGCTTGCCCTGGAGAAGACCGGCCTGGAAACCCGGCTGGGCCAACCCGCCAGTCCCATGGATCTGGCCGAATCGGGCCGCCGCCTCAAGGCGGTGAACGATGAAAACGAAGGTCTTGAGGCGCGCTGGCTGGAACTGCAGGAACTGATCGAGGCTGCCAGCGCCTGAGCCAACCCCACATGGGCCAGGCACGCGACACATGACTGGGGTATCCTGATGCGGTGCCCGCCGTGAGTACGGCGGTTCTCTATCCAATCCGGAGGATTCCCAACATGATGTCCATTCTCGGCACCCTTTTCATCGGCCTCATCGCCGGCTTCGTGGCGCGCATGCTCAAACCTGGCGACGACAGCATGGGCTGGATCATGACCGCCCTGCTCGGCGTGGCCGGCGCCTTCGTGGCGGGCTACCTGGGGGTGGCGCTGGGCCTCTACCAGCAAGGCGAGCCGGTGGGCTTCATCGCCTCGGTCATCGGCTCCATCATCCTGCTGGTGGTCTACGGCTTCTTCAAGAAGAAGTGAGGCTGCGCTGAGTCCACGCGGCCAGCAACCACCAAGAAAAAAGCCCCGATCGTGAGATCGGGGCTTTTGGTCTTCTGGTAGGACGTGGCAGGCTCGAACTGCCGACCAACGGATTAAAAGTCCGCTGCTCTACCAACTGAGCTAACGTCCCATCAAAAATGGTCTGGCTGCCGACTGGCAACCGCGGGAAACGGTGGTGGGGCGTGAGTGACTCGAACACTCGACCTACGGATTAAGAGTCCGCTGCTCTACCAACTGAGCTAACGCCCCCGAAGGGATTTACGCGTGAACGCCAGCCACTGGTTCCGGGTTCGAGTCTTGTCGACTGCTGCGCGAAGCCTCAAATTATAGCGTGGTTGTTACCACGCTTTGCGGCCCATGAGATTTTTTTGCACCGGCGGCCAATGTGTTCATCACCCAACCCGCCGCGCAAAGGCCGAAGGTGGCCGTCACACTCACTGCGGAACCGTAGCCGTGGCAGTTGAGAGAGCCGTCGCTGTCCTCCAGACCACAGGAAGCATCGGGCGGCGCGACAGCTTCGCGGCTGAACACACAGGCAACATCCATGCGGCCGCTGCGCGCGCCGGCGTGGTGTTTGCGGAGGCGGTAGCGAAGCTGCGCGAGCAAGGGATCGTGCGTGGTGTCGGCCAGGTCTGCCACTTCCACCGCCTGCGCCTGGCGCTTGCCGCCCGCAGCACCCACGGTGACGAAAGGCACGCCTTGGGAAACCGACCAATGGGCCAGCGTGGTTTTGGCGCGCACCTGGTCGCACGCATCGATAAGCGCCGATGGCACCCCCTTCAGCCCCGGTACGGCATCAAGCAGGCCTGGCCAGTTGTCGGGGGTCACGAACTCATCGATCACGTCGACGGTACAGCCCGGGTGGAACAGCGCGATGCGCTCGCGCATGGCTTCGGCTTTTGCCTGGCCCAGCGTCGGTTCCAGCGCGTGGATCTGCCGGTTGATGTTGGACTCGGACACGTGATCGAGATCGACCAGGCTCAGCCGCCGCACGCCACTGCGGGCCAGCGCCTCCACCGCCCAGGAGCCCACCCCACCAATGCCGACCACCACCACGTGCGCGTCGAAGATGCGCTGCGCGCCGTCCACGCCATACAGCCGGCGCAAACCGCCAAAGCGGCGCTCGAACACCTCGGCAGGCAGCGCGCTCACTCGCGGTCCAGCAGCCACATCTGGAAGCGGAAGCCCCCGATGGCGCCCAGCACGATGCCGCCAACGGCGATCATGCTGAGAAAGCTCAGGGTGGACAGGCCCGACAGGCCCTGCCCCACGGTGCAACCGAGCGCCGTCACACCACCCACACCCATGCAGGCCGCGCCTGCGAGGTGCAGCGCCGTGTCCTGCGTGCTGCGAAAGCCTTCCCAGCGGAAGCTGCCTTCGATGAGCGAGCAGATGAACGACCCAGCCACCACACCAGCCACGGTGACCACGCCGAAGGTGAGCAGTTTGGAGGTATCGCTGAAGAAGATGATCCAGTCCAGGGTGTAGGCCATCGGCGCGGTGAAGGTGAGCGACTCCATGCGGCCCGAGTTGGAGGCGACATAGACCGCATCCAGCGTTTCGGGGTGTTCGGGCACGAAGCCCAGATGGCCACTCACCCACCACATGCCCGCAATGACCAGGCCAATGCCGAGGCCGCCCAGCAGGTTGTTGAAGCTGCGGAATTCGCGACCGGCCAATGCCCACAGCACCAACGCGCCGCCAATGACCACCGCCAGCAACAGGCCGGCCAGCGCGGGTTCCATGCCCAGACCGCTGGACACCCACATCGGAATTGCGCCGCCTGCGGGGATCTCGAAGGCCACTTTGTCCACGGTGTTCACGCGCAGCACCGCGAGCACGCCACGCAGCGTGGCGAAGGCGGCAAAGCCCATCACGAAGAAAACGACCAGGGACTTCAGGCTACCAGCACCGATGCGCACCAGCGTCTTGCTGCCGCAACCAGAGGCCAGCACCATGCCGAAACCAAACAGCACACCGCCCACGATGGCGGAGAGCCAGATGATGCGGTTGGCGGTGTAAATGGATTTGCCAGCATCGATCCAGCCGACCCAGGCCATGCCATAGAAACCCAGCATGGCAACGCCGACGGCCATGCCCCACATGCGCATGCGGGTCCAGTCGCCCATGTTCACAATGTCGCTGATCGCGCCCATGGTGCAAAAATGGGTACGCTGGGCGATGAAGCCGAAGGCCACGGCCACGGCGAAGGCAGCCCAGAGCACCTGGGTCTGCAGTTTGACAAAGTCGGCGATTTCCATGGCCGCCATTGTAGGAGGCGGCCAGTGCCCTCAAGGTGCAAGGGTCACGGCCCCGGCGTGGGTGCCGTGCCTCTGACGACGTGGCTCAGCGCAGTCGCGCCAGCCGCTCGCGGCCCGCTGCGGCAGCTTCCGAATTGGGGTGTGCCTTGACAAGACTCTCCAGCGTGCTGCGCGAACCCTTGGTATCTTTCAGTTCGATCTGGCTGTTGGCCATGGCCAGCATGGCCTCGGGCGTGCGCATATGCGTCGGGAACTCGTTCACCAGGCGGCGGTGGCTCTCCACCGCTTCCTTGTAGGCGCGGCTGGCATACTGGGCATTGCCCAGCCAGTACAGCACCGAAGGCCGGTAGCCGCTGGCAGGATAGCGCACCAGGAAGGCGTTGTAAGCGCTGGCGGCCGGACCGAACTCCGACTTGCGCAGCAGATCCATCGCTGCATCGAAGTCGCGCTTTTCATTGGGCGCGGCCGTGAAGCTCTGGCCGTCGTGATCGACACGCAGCGGCTCGACCTTGCGCAACCGCTCTTCAACGCCGGCCTGCACGTCCTTCTGCTGGCGCTGCAGCTCGGACACTTCCCTGGCGAGCTGCTCGTTCTGGCCGCGCATGCGCGCGAGTTCGGCGCGAAGCTGCTCGATCTGGTTGGACAGCTCCAGCAGGCTGCGTCGCGTGGCCGCATCGGCCTCGCGCGCTTCCGCCTTGGCGGCCGCGTCGGCCTGCTGGTTGGCGTCGACCTTCTGCCGCAGCTCGATGATGGCCCTGCGGGCCTCGTCATCGCCGAACAGCGCGTGCGCCTGCAGCGGCCAGATGGCCGCCACGGCCATGGACCCCACACCCAGCAGGCTGGAGGCAAAGCGGAAGCGGGTCAGCATGTGGCTCAACGGTAGGTCAGCTCAACGCGACGGTTCTTGGCGAAAGCCGCTTCGTCGAAGCCGGTCTGCGCGGGCTTCTCTTCACCGAAGCTCACGGCTTCCATCTGCGAGTCCTGCACGCCCAGCAGCGACAGGGCACGGCGCACCGCCTCTGCACGCTTCTGGCCCAGGGCCAGGTTGTACTCGCGGCCGCCACGCTCATCGGTGTGGCCTTCGAGGTTCACACGGCGGGTGCGGTTGGCGTTGAGGTAACGTGCGTTGGCCTCCAGGGTGGCGGCGGCATCGGCCTTCACCTCGAAACTGTCGTAGTCGAAATAGATGACGCGGGTGAGCGCGTTCGGCTGGGCTGCATCAGCGCCGTTGACGGACACGCCGGAGACGCCACGGGGATCAACCGCACCGGACTGACCACCCGCACCGCCAGCGCCGGCCGCGGTACCCGTGCGATCTTCCACCGGCACGTTGTCGAGCTTCACCCCGGAACTGCAGGCCGCCAGCGCGGCAACCAGGCTCAAGCCGGCCAGCAGGCGCATCCAGCGACTTGCGGTGCGTTGGGACAGTGCGGTGTTGTTGTTCATGAAGAATTCCTTTGAGAGAGATGAAAGAAAGAAGGTCGGTGGACGATAGCGAAGACCCGTCAGGCACGCTGTGCGCTGCCGCTCATTTGAGGAATGGGCCCCATTCGGGCTCGCGGATGTCGCCCTGGGCGCCCGCCAGCCGGGTCTTGATGCGCCCATCGACCGTGGTCGTCATGAGCGCCTCCTGTCCCTTGTCTCGGGTGGCATAGATGATCATTCGGCTGTTGGCGGCGAAGCTCGGGCTCTCGTCGCCGCTGGACTCGCTCAGCGCCGTCACGGTGCCACTGTTGAGGTCCATGACGTGGAGACGGAAAGCACCATTGATGCGGGAAATGAAGGCAAGCCAGCGCCCATCCGGACTGGGTGCGGGCGAAATATTGTAGTTGCCGGTGAACGTGAGCCGCTGGGCATTGCCACCCTGCGCGCTCATGCGATACACCTGCGGCGAACCACCACGGTCGCTCACAAAGTAGATGCTCTTGCCATCAGGGCTGAACACCGGCTCGGTATCGATGCTGGCCGACTGGCTCAGGCGCCGCGGTTCACCGCCGTTGGCATCCATGGTGTAGATTTGCGCATTGCCCGAGATGGACAGCGTGGCCACCACCGAACGTCCATCAGGCGACCAGGAGGGCGCGCTGTTGGAACCCTTGAAGTTGGCCAGCAGGCGGCGCCTGCCCGTGGCGACATCGTGCGCGTAGATGACCGGCTTGCGGGCCTCGAACGACACGTAAGCCAGTTGCCCGCCCCCCGGCGCCCAGCTGGGAGAGATGATGGGCTCCGGGCTCGTGAGCGCGGCGCGGGCGTTTTCACCATCGGCGTCGGCAACCCAGAGGCTGTAGCGCTGGCCGGCCTTGGTCACGTAGGCAATGCGGGTGGAGAACACGCCCTTGACACCCGTGATCTTCTCGAACACGTGATCGGCAATGCGGTGGGCTGCCAGACGGAGGTCCGTGGCGCCGACGGGGTAACTCAGGCCCCCCAGATCCTGCCCGCGCACCACATCCCACAACCGGAAGCGCACATCGAAGCGGCCATCGGCCAGGCGGGTGACGCTGCCGGTCAGCAGGGAGTCCGAGCCGCGCTCGCGCCACGGCCCGAGGTCGGGGCGGGAGGTCTCGTCCAGGCCACCCGACACCGGATCGACAAACCGGAACTGGCCACTGCGTTCGAGGTCGGCACGCACGATGGCGGCGATGTTCTCGCTGGCCACGTCATTGCCACGGAATCCAACGACGGAAAAGGGAAACTGGGTCAGACCGACCCCGGCCACTTCCACGCGGAACTGGGCATGGGCTGATGACAGCGGCAAACCCAGCAGGGGCAAGGATGAAACGAGCCCGAGAACGGATCGCCTCGGAAGTTGGGTCTGCATGTCGTCGTGTCGGGTCAAATCCTGCATCCTGTGTGTCACTTCTGTTCACGCCAACGGTGCTGATCGGGCACCGTGACAACCAACTGATAATAACGGAGGGCTCCTGGCCTTCCGTGACAAGATGTGTGTGCGCCGCCGCCCACGCTGCCTTTGTCCGCTGCTTGATTCCAAGTCCGCCGCATTGTTCCGCCGATCTGCAAGATTTCCTGAAGCGACCCGCCCTTGACCGATTCCGCCGCCACGCACAAGCCCCTGGACGGGACCCTCACGCAACGCCTGCTGCGTCTGTGGCCCTACTTCCGCTCGGCCAAGACGGGCATTCTGGTCGCGGCGGTGGCCACGCTGGTCGGCGCCCTGACCGAGCCACTCATCCCTGCGCTGCTCAAGACCTTGCTCGACCGGGGGTTCGCCCAGGGCAACGTCGAACTCTGGATGGTGCCCGTGGCGCTGATGGGTCTGTTCGGCATCCGGGGAATTGCCGGGTTCACCGCCCAATATGCACTTTCGTACACCGCCAGCCTGGGTTTGCTCAACCTGCGGCGCGCCATGTTCGTCAAGCTCAACGATGCGCAGATGACGCTGTTCGCGCGCCAGAACGCCAGCAAGCTGTCCAACACATTGGTGTACGAGGTGCAGACCGGCTCGCAACTGCTGGTGACAGCCTTTCTCACGCTCACCAAGGACAGCCTTGCAGTGCTGGCCTTGCTCGGGTATCTGCTGTACCTCAACTGGAAGCTCACGCTGATCGTGCTGATGGTCTTCCCGGGCCTGATCCTGATCATGCGCGTGTTGTCGAAGCGCTTCTACAAGCTCACCCGGGACAGCCAGCAGGCCACCGACGAGCTGGCCTATGTGGTGGAGGAAAACGCCCTCGCCCACCGCATGGTGCGCCTGCACGGTGCGCAGGAGCGCCAGACGCAGCGCTTCGACCGCCTGAGCGTGGCCCTGCGTCGCCTCGCGCTCAAGTCCACCATCTCCACCGCCTCGATGACGCCGCTCACGCAGTTGCTGGCATCGGCCGCGCTTTCCGCCGTGATCGCGGTCGCGCTCTGGCAGAGCAGCACCAGCGGAGTGACGGTCGGCAACTTCGTGGCCTTCGTCACCGCGATGCTGATGCTGATCACGCCCATCCGGCACCTGGCGGAGATTGCCGCGCCAATCACGCGCGGGCTGGCCGCACTCGAACGCGGTCTGGAACTGATCGAACACACGCCCGAGCAGACCGGCGGCACGCACACGGCCGACCGGGTGGCCGGGGCCATTTCGCTGCACGATGTGTGGGTGCGCTACCCGGCGAAGGATGGCGGTACCGCACGCGAGGACGACGACAGCCTGGTGGCCCTGCGCGGCGTGTCGCTGGACATACGTCCCGGTGAAGTCGTGGCATTCGTCGGCCCCTCGGGCTCCGGCAAGACGACGCTGGTGAACCTGTTGCCGCGCTTCGTGGAAATCGAACGTGGCGACGTGCGGCTCGACGGCGTGCCGCTCACCGACTGGACGTTGCGCAGCCTGCGCCGCCAGTACGCAATGGTGAGCCAGGATGTGGTGATGCTCAACGACACGCTGGCCGCCAACGTCGCGCTGGGCGCGGCAGACGCCGAGATCGACGAAGACCGCGTGCGCGCGGCGCTCGCCTCGGCCAACCTGGGCGAACTCATCGAACGGCTGCCACAGGGCATCCACAGCACCGTGGGCCACAACGCGGCCGAACTCTCGGGGGGCCAGCGCCAGCGCCTGGCCATCGCTCGGGCCATCTACAAGGATGCGCCTGTCCTGATCCTGGACGAGGCGACCTCGGCACTGGACAACGAGTCGGAACGCCTGGTGCAGGACGCCCTGTCCCGCCTCATGAAGGGCCGCACCACGCTGGTGATCGCACACCGCCTGTCCACCATCGAACACGCCGACCGCGTCATTGTGCTGGCCGATGGCCGCATCCGCGAACAGGGAACCCACCGCGAGCTGCTGCAGGCTGATGGCCTTTACGCCCGGCTCCACGCGCAGAGCTTCCGGCCGGAAACGGGCAGCTGATCCCCGCGCCGGCCCCTTGTGCCCCGCACTACAGCAGCACGATGTCGTACTGCTCCTGCGTCATCGAGCTCTCGCTCTGCAGGGAAATCGGCTTGCCGATGAAGTCTGACAGTCCCGCGAGGTGGGCCCGCTCCTCGTCGAGAAACAGTTCGATCACCTTCGGCGAACCCACGACCCGGAACTCGCGCGGGTTGAAGGCCCGGGCCTCCCGCAGGATCTCCCGCAGGATGTCGTAGCAGACGCTTCGCGCTGTTTTCACCGCGCCGCGCCCGCTGCACGCTTCGCAAGGCTCGCTGAGCATGTGCGCCAGTGACTCCCGGGTGCGCTTGCGCGTCATTTCCACCAGGCCCAACTGGGAGAAACCGCCTGTCATGGTTTTCACACGGTCGCGCGCGAGTTGCTTGCGGAATTCGGTGAGCACGGCCTCGCGGTGGTCGTCTCGCACCATGTCGATGAAGTCCACAATGACGATGCCTCCCAGGTTGCGCAAGCGCAGCTGGCGAGCGATGGCCTGCGCGGCTTCGAGGTTGGTGCGGAACACCGTGTCATCGAAGTTGCGTGCGCCCACGAAACCACCGGTATTCACGTCCACCGTGGTCAAGGCCTCGGTCTGGTCAATCACCAGGTAGCCACCCGACTTCAGGTCGACCCGACGGCTGAGCGCACGCGCGATGTCTTCGTCGATGCTGAACAGGTCAAAGATGGGGCGCTCGCCGCTGTAGTGCTGAAGTTTGGCCACTGTGTCGGGCATGAACTCGCTGGCGAAACCCACCAGCAAACCATGCTGCTCGCGCGAATCGATGCGGATGGACTGCGTGTCAGATCCCACAAGATCGCGCAACACCCGCTGCATCAGGTTCAGGTCTTCGTGCAGCAGCGTGGCGGGCGGCTGGCGCGTGGCGGCCTCCTTGATGCGCAACCAGGTCTTGCGCAGATAGGCCGTGTCTTCCACCAGTTCTTCGTCGGTGGCGTCTTCGGCATTGGTGCGCAGGATGAAGCCCCCCGCCGGGCTGCCATCGGACATCGCCGTCAAGCGCACCAGGCGCTGCCTCAGCGCTTCTCGCTGCGCCGGAGGAATCTTCTGGGACACGCCGATGTGATTGTCCTGGGGCAGGAACACCAGCAGGCGTCCTGCGATGCTGATCTGCGCGGTGAGGCGCGCCCCCTTGGTTCCGATTGGATCCTTGAGCACCTGGACCATCAGGGCCTGGCCCTCGAAAATCTGCCGCTCGATCGGCAGCACCGGGTTGGGCGCCAACAGCTTGGTGCTCGCCTGAGCGGTTGCGGCGTCGACCGCAGCGTCCGGCACGGGCGCCCGCTCGCGTGGCGAGGCGTGCTTGGCCGCGATGTTGGGCATGAGATCGGCCACATGCAGAAAAGCCGCTCGGTCCAGGCCGATGTCGATGAAGGCCGACTGCATGCCCGGCAGCACGCGCGAGACCTTGCCCAGGTAGATGTTACCTACCAGCCACCGTTCGAGCGTGCGTTCCAGGTGTACCTCCTGCACAGCGCCCTGCTCCACCACCGCCACGCGCGTCTCCTGCGGTGACCAATTGATCAGAATGTCCTGGCTCATGGCAAGCCCTTCTCCGTGGCGTTGAGAATCTCAGATCAGTTGCACGCCGGCCGCCTGCAACACCTGCGCTGTCTCGTGCGCGGGCAGACCCATGATGCCCGAATAACTGCCGCTGATGTGGCTCACCCACAACCCTGCCCGCCCCTGAATGCCGTAGGCGCCAGCCTTGCCCATCGGCTCACCCGAGGCCACATAGCGCCGGATCTGGACACCGCTCAATGGTTCGAACGTCACCCAGGAAGCGGACAGCGCCGCCCAGGTGCGATCCCGGCGGGCACCGGGCAAGCCCACGGACACGGCGGTCAGCACACGGTGCCTCCGGCCCGCCAGATCGGCGAGCATGCGACTGGCCTCTGCGGCATCTTCGGGTTTGCCCAGAATGCGCCGGCCGAGCGCCACGGTGGTGTCGGCGCACAGCACCGGGGCGGGCGGCAAGCCACGGCGCCGCAGGCGATCCAGTGAAGCCAGAAGCTTGAGCCCGGTGACCCGCTGCACGTAAGCCGTGGGCGACTCGCCCTTGTTCACCACCTCCAGCGATTCGGCGTCTTCACTGGCATCGGGCAGCAGCAACTCGCAGCGCACGCCCCATTGTTCGAGCAGTTGCTTGCGGCGCGGGCTCTGCGAAGCGAGGTAGATGAAATCGATCATTCGCGGTGGTAGGGATGGTTGGCATTGAGCGACCAGGCCCGGTAGAGCTGTTCAATGAGCAGCACGCGCACCATGGCGTGTGGCAAGGTGAGGTCGGACAGACGGATGCGCTGGTGCGCCGCGGCGCGAAAGGCGGGGTCGAGCCCGTCGGGGCCACCGATCACCAGGGCGACGTCATCGCTTTCGAGCTGCCATTGCTTCAGCTGTTCGGCCAGGGCCTTGGTGGTCAGCGGGGTGCCGCGTTCGTCGAGCACGACCACCCGGCTGCCCCGGGGTATAGCCGCCTCGATGCGCTCACGTTCGGCAGAAAGCAGCGTCTCCAGCGTCTTGGAGCCGCGTGGTTCGGTCTTGACGGACTTGAGTTCCACCCGCAATTCGGGAGGAAATCGCTTGGCGTAATCGTCGTAGGCGGTCTGAGCCCAGTCAGGCACGCGAAGCCCGACCGCGACGATCAGCAGCTTCATGCCTTCTTCTTGGCGGCGGGCTTGCTGGTTTTCTTCGCCGCGGGCCTGGTGGCTGCCTTCTTGGCAACGGGCTTGCCGACCACGACCTTGGGCAGTGCCGCTTTCTTCGCAGGCGCGCGTTTGGGAGCAGCAGCCTTGGCGGCCGGTTTCTTTGCCGCTGGCGCCACGGGTGTGGCCTTGGCCGCGGCCTTGCGAGCCACCTTCTTGGCGGGCACCGCAGCGGCCTCCGGGGCTTTGCTGGCCCTCTTCGCCGCCGGCCTGGCGGGTGCCACGGGCTTGTCGGCTCCGTGCTTCAGGCGCACAGGCTTGGCTCCCCAGATTTCCTCGAGGCGGTAATACTGTCGGATCACGGGTTGCATCACGTGGGCCACGGCTGCACCGCAGTCCACGATGATCCATTCGCCGTTGTCCTCGCCCTCGATGCGCGGCTTGTCGAAGCCCGCTTCGCGCACGGCGTCACGCACGCTGGCGGCCAGCGCCTTGGTCTGGCGGTTGGAAGTACCGCTGGCCACGATGACCCGTTCGAACAGGGGAGAAAGGTGCTCGGTGTTGAAAACCACGATGTCCTGACCCTTGACATCCTCGAGTCCATCGACGATGGCACGCTGGAGTCGCTGGATGTCTTTCTTGGCAGTGGTTTCGCTGGTCATGTAGGGGACTGGTAGAGGTGGTGTTGTGAAATATAGCGTGCGACCGGCTCGGGCACCAGAACATCCAGCGCGCCGGCACTTTGCGCGGCCTGACCGACGCGGGCGCGCACGGCGGTCGCGCTGATGTTTTTCAAAGGCATGTCCAGCCGCACGAAGGGCAAGTCGACACCAGAGAGATCGGTCTCTGAGGCCTGGTCCAGGGGAATGTCGGCACCAATGTTGGTTGCGCGATTGGCCACCGCCAGCGTGGCGAGCTCCAGCACCTCCTGCCAGCGCACCCAGGTCTTGAAGGCCAGCAACTGGTCGGCGCCAAGCACCAGAAACAGCTGTGCCTGCGGGTACTCGCGCTTGAGCTCGCGCAGGGTATCGGCGGTGTAGCTCGGTCCCTCCCGGTGGATTTCCCGTTGGTCCAGCTGGGCACGCGGGAGATCGCCGAAAGCAAGTTCGCACATCTTCACGCGATCGTGCGCGGGCGACAGCACTCGCGACTTGTGCCAGGCATGGCCGGTCGGCAGGATGTGCAAGGCGTCGAGCTCCAGCTGGCCCAATGCGGTTTCGGCCAGCGCACGGTGTGCCCAATGCGGTGGGTCGAACGCACCGCCGAACATGCCCACGCGCCGCAGTGGCAAGGTTGCAGCCATCAGATCCAGTCCTTGCGCACCAGGAACTCCTTGTACAGCCGGTCTTCCGGGGAGCCCTTCTTTGTCTGCCGGTTGTACGCCCAACTGACCAGAGGAGGCATGGACAACAGGATGGACTCCGCCCGCCCGCCCGACTGCAGCCCGAAATGCGTGCCGCGGTCCCACACCAGGTTGAACTCCACATAGCGGCCACGCCGGTACAACTGGAAGCTGCGTTCCCGCTCGCCGTAGGGCGTGCTCTTGCGCCGGTCCACGATCGGCAGGTAGGCATCCAGGAAGGCGTCGCCCACCGAACTGGTCATGGCGAAGCTCCCGTCAAAGCCGAGCTCGGAGAAGTCATCGAAAAAGACGCCGCCGATACCCCGCTGCTCGCCGCGGTGCTTGAGATGGAAATACTCGTCGCACCAGGTCTTGAAGCGCGGGTACTTGTCCACGCCAAACGGATCGAGAGCGTTCTTCGCCGAGCGGTGAAAGTGCACCGCGTCTTCCTCGAAGCCGTAGTAGGGCGTGAGATCCATGCCCCCACCGAACCAGCACACCGGCTCGCCGCCAGCCGGGGTGGCCGCGATCATGCGAACGTTCATGTGCACGGTGGGAACGTAAGGGTTGCGCGGGTGGAACACCAGCGAAACACCCATGGCCTCGAATGGTGCGCCACCGAGTTCAGGGCGGTGCTGCGTGGCCGAAGGCGGCAGGCGCGGTCCTCTCACATGGGAAAAGCCACAGCCGGCGCGCTCGAAAACCGCGCCATCTTCCAGGATCTGCGTGATGCCACTGCCTTGCAGTGGCTCACTCGATGGCTTGGTCCAGCGGTCCACCACGAAAGTGCCACCGTCGACCATGGCCACGGTGGAGACGATGCGGTCCTGCAAGTCGGTGAGGTACTCACGGACAAGGGCCGTGGTGGTCTGTTGCATGCTCATGCCGTAACGACGGAGGGAATTCTGGACAGGAATGTCGGTGCGGGTTTCAAAGCGCCCGGTATCCGATGTCGCGGCGGTACTGCATGCCATCGAAGTGGATGGTATCCACCACCTCGTAGGCACGCTGCCGCGCCGCGGCCACGGTGTCGGCCAGCGCCGTCACGCACAGGACACGGCCACCGGTGACCTGCACCGCCCCCGCTCCGCCAGTGCCCGCATGGAACACCATGCGATCGGCCTCGTCAGCGGGCAGCCCTGTGATCTCATCGCCCTTTCGCGGGCTCAGGGGGTAGCCCGCTGCGGCCAGCACCACGCCCAGCGCCACGCGTGCGTCCCAGTCCAGCGCCACGCGATCAAGTTCCCCGCGGGTGGCGGACAGCAGCACCTGGGCGAGGTTGCTGCGCAACCGCATCATGATGGGTTGCGTTTCCGGATCCCCCATCCGGCAGTTGAACTCCAGCGTCTTCACCTGGCCATCGGGTGTGATCATCAACCCGGCATAGAGAAAGCCTGTGTAGGGAATGCCGTCGGCCTTCATACCACGCAGCGTGGGCAGGATCACCTCGTTCATGGCCCGCTCGTGCACGGCGGCCGTGACGACAGGTGCTGGCGAATAGGCGCCCATGCCTCCGGTATTGGGCCCCTGGTCCGCGTCCATCAAGCGCTTGTGGTCCTGGCTCGTGGCCAGCGCCAACGCGTGCTCGCCGTCGCACAGCACGATGAAACTGGCCTCCTCGCCGGCCAGGAACTCCTCGATCACCACGCGCGCGCCGCCCTCGTTGTGGGCCACACCCAGGGTGTTGTCGAGCAGCATGAAATCGATGGCCTCGTGCGCCTCGGCCAGCGACATGGCCACCACTACGCCCTTGCCAGCGGCCAGGCCATCGGCCTTGATCACGATGGGCGCACCCTCGGTATCGACGTACGCATGCGCGGCGGCAGGATCGGTGAAGGTCTGGTATTTCGCCGTGGGGATGCCATGGCGTTGCATGAAGGCCTTGGAAAATGCCTTGGAGCTCTCCAGCTGGGCAGCGGCCTTGGTGGGGCCGAAAATGGACAGGCCATGGGCACGGAATTCATCCACCACACCGGCGGCCAGTGGCGCTTCGGGGCCAACCACCGTCAGCGCCACCCCTTCAGCCTGCGCCCAGGCCCGCAACGCGGCCTTGTCGGTGATGTCGAGGTTCGTCAACGCAGGGTCGCGCGCGGTGCCGGCGTTGCCAGGTGCCACGAAAACCTGCTGCACGCCTTCCGATTGCGCCAGCTTCCAGGCCAGCGCATGTTCGCGGCCGCCGCCGCCGATCACAAGTACTTTCATCCCAACCGACCTTTATTCGCCAATTTCCGCGTTGTGGAACACGTCCTGCACGTCGTCCAGGTCCTCCAGCACGTCCAGCAGCTTCTGCATGCGCGCCGCGTCCTCGCCGGTCAGCTCGATGTTGTTCTCCGCCCTCATGGTGACTTCGGCCACCTCCGGCTTGAGGCCGGCCGCTTCCAGCGCATTCTTTACCGCTTCGAATTCCGTCGGCGAAGTCAGCACCTCGATCGCGCCTTCGTCGTCGCTGATCACGTCGTCGGCACCGGCTTCCAGCGCGACTTCCATCACCTTGTCCTCGGACGTGCCGGGCGCGAAGATCAGCTGGCCACAGTGCTTGAACTGGAACGACACGGAACCATCCGTCCCCAGGTTGCCACCATACTTGCTGAACGCGTGGCGCACCTCGGCCACGGTGCGCACGCGGTTGTCCGTCATGGTGTCGACGATCACCGCCGCGCCACCAATGCCGTATCCCTCGTACCGGATTTCTTCGAGCGCCTGGCCTTCCAGATTGCCGGAAGCCTTGTCCACGTTGTACTTGATGCGATCGGCGGGCATGTTCGCTGCCTTCGCTTTCTCGATGGCCAGCCGCAGGCGTGGGTTCATCGCCGGATCGCCGCCACCCTGGCGCGCTGCCACGGTGATCTCGCGGATCACCCGCGTCCAGATCTTCCCGCGCTTCTCATCCTGGCGACCCTTGCGGTGCTGAATATTTGCCCATTTGCTGTGTCCGGCCACGAAATAGTCCTTTTGCCCGTTCTGGCTTTGATCTAATAAGCCTGCGATTTTACGTTTTCACCCGAACCGCCCATTCCAGGAACCTTCACCATGGCCGAACCGATGCTGATCGCCCAGAACGCCACCACCACCTGCCAGTTGTTGCCAGGCCTGGCCAACCGCCACGGTCTGATCACGGGCGCCACCGGCACCGGCAAGACAGTCACCCTGCAAACCCTGGCCGAGCAGTTCTCCAACATCGGCGTGCCGGTGTTCATGGCCGACGTCAAGGGCGACCTGTCCGGCATCAGCCAGCGCGGCAGTTTTGGCGAAAAGCTGAGTGCGACGCTGAAAGACCGCGGCATCGCCCTGCCCGCCCCGCAGGCTTGCCCCACCACCCTGTGGGACGTGTTCGGTGAACTCGGCCACCCCGTGCGCGCCACCATCAGCGACATGGGGCCTCTGCTGCTGTCGCGCATGCTCAATCTCAACGACACCCAGGCCGGCGTGCTCAACCTGGTGTTCAAGATCGCCGACGACAACGGTCTTCTGCTGCTGGACATGAAAGACCTGCGGGCCATGCTGCAGCACATCGGCGACAACGCCAAGCAGTTCACCACGGAGTACGGCAACATCAGCGCAGCCAGCATCGGCGCCATCCAGCGCGGGCTGATGCAGGTCGAGCAGCAAGGCGGCGACAAGTTCTTCGGCGAGCCGATGCTGGACATCAGCGATTTCATGCAGACGGTGGACGGCAAGGGTGTGATCAACGTGCTGGCCGCCGACAAGCTCATGAACGCCCCGCGCCTCTATGCCACCTTCCTCCTGTGGATGCTGTCGGAGCTTTTCGAGACCCTGCCCGAGATCGGCGACCCGGAGAAGCCCAAGCTGGTCTTCTTCTTCGACGAAGCCCACCTGCTGTTCAACGAGGCGCCCAAAGTGCTGATCGAACGCATCGAGCTGGTGGTGCGACTGGTGCGCTCCAAAGGCGTCGGGGTGTACTTCGTGACACAGAACCCTCTGGACATCCCCGACAGCGTGCTCGGCCAACTGGGCAACCGCGTCCAGCACGCCTTGCGTGCCTTCACACCACGTGACCAGAAAGCCGTGAAGTCCACCGCCCAGACCATGCGGCCCAAGGCCGGTCTGGACATCGAGGCGGCCATCACAGAACTGGCCGTGGGCGAAGCCCTGGTGAGCCTGCTGGACCCCAAAGGCCGCCCGACCGAAACCGAACGCGTATTCGTGGTGCCACCCGGCAGCCAGCTCGGTCCGATCACGCCGGAACAGCGCCGGGCCCTGATCCAGGGCTCGCTGGTGGCAGGCGTCTATGAAAAGATGATCGATCGCGAAAGCGCCTATGAGATGTTCCGCTCGCACGCTGGCGCCCGCACCGAGGGCGCGCCACCCGAGGACACGGGCAAACCCGCCGCCAAGGCGCCTCGCATTCCCGGTGCGACCAAGGAAGCGCCGGCGGCCGCCGAAAAGAGCGCGCTCAACGAAGTGCTTTTTGGCCGTACCGGCCCCCGCGGTGGCCAGTACGACGGCCTCGTACAGACCATGGCCAAGACCGCTGCACGCACCGTGGCCAGCGGGCTGGGCCGGCAGATCCTGCGGGGCGTGCTCGGTGGGCTGATGGGCGGCAAGCGCTAACGGCTCGTGCCCATGAAAAAGCCCGGCCATGGCCGGGCTTTTTCGTTCCAGGCAGATCGGGATCAGCCTGCCGTGGCCTCTTCGGGCTTGGCCTTGCCTTCCTTCTTCGGCAACGGCTGGATGTCGAGCGTGACTTCCTGCGTTTCCTTGCCCGCTTCGTCCTTCTTCGTCTCGATATCCACTGTCAGGCGACCGCCTTCGGTCAATCGGCCGAACAGCAACTCGTCGGCCAGCGCGCGACGAATCGTGTCCTGGATCAGGCGCTGCATCGGACGAGCACCCATCAGCGGATCAAAGCCCTTCTTCGCCAAGTGCTTGCGCAGCGCGTCGGTGAAGGTGACTTCGACCTTCTTCTCGGCCAGCTGCGTCTCCAGCTGAAGCAGGAACTTGTCGACCACGCGCATGATGATGTTCTCATCCAGCGCCTTGAAGCTCACCGTGGCGTCCAGACGGTTGCGGAACTCCGGCGTGAACAGGCGCTTGATGTCGGCCATCTCGTCGCCGGCTTCACGCGGATTGGTGAAGCCGATGGTCGCCTTGTTCATGGTTTCGGCACCCGCGTTCGTCGTCATGATGATGATGACATTGCGGAAGTCGGCCTTGCGTCCGTTGTTGTCCGTCAGCGTACCGTGGTCCATGACCTGCAGCAGCACGTTGAAGATGTCCGGGTGCGCCTTCTCGATTTCATCGAGCAGCAGCACGCAATGCGGCTTCTTCGTGATGGCCTCCGTCATCAGACCGCCCTGGTCGAAACCCACGTAACCCGGAGGCGCGCCGATCAGGCGGCTCACGGCATGGCGCTCCATGTACTCCGACATGTCGAAGCGGATCAGGTCGATGCCCATGATGTACGCCAGCTGCTTGGCAGCCTCGGTCTTGCCGACGCCGGTGGGGCCGCTGAACAGGAATGCGCCGATGGGCTTGTCCGCCTTGCCGAGGCCGGAGCGCGCCATCTTGACCGACGAGGCGAGCACTTCCAGCGCCTTGTCCTGGCCGAACACCACGCTCTTGAGGTCGCGCTCCAGCGTCTGCAGCTTGCTGCGGTCGTCGTTGGACACGTTCGCGGGCGGAATGCGCGCGATCTTGGCCACGATTTCCTCGACCTCGGCCTTGCCGATCGTCTTCTTGCGCTTGGACGGCGCCAGAATCCGCTGGGCCGCCCCCGCCTCATCGATCACGTCGATGGCCTTGTCAGGCAGGTGGCGGTCGTTGATGTACTTTGCGGAAAGCTCCGCCGCAGCCTGCAGCGCGGCCACCGCGTACTTGACACTGTGATGCTCCTCGAAACGGCTCTTGAGCCCCTTGAGGATTTCAATGGTTTCGGGCACGGTCGGCTCGACCACGTCCACCTTCTGGAAGCGGCGAGACAGCGCTGCATCCTTTTCGAAGATGCCACGGTACTCGCTGAAAGTGGTCGCACCGATGCACTTGAGCTGGCCGCTGGAGAGCGCCGGCTTGAGCAGGTTGGACGCGTCCAGCGTACCGCCCGAGGCCGCACCGGCACCGATCAGCGTGTGGATTTCGTCGATGAACAGGATGGCGTTGGGCTTGTCCTTGAGCGACTTCAGCACACCCTTGAGGCGCTGCTCGAAATCGCCACGGTACTTCGTACCGGCCAGAAGCGCACCCATGTCGAGCGAGTAGACAGCCGATTCGGCCAGAATCTCGGGGACGTCACCCTGGGTGATGCGCCAGGCAAGGCCTTCAGCAATGGCGGTCTTGCCCACGCCGGCTTCGCCCACGAGCAGTGGGTTGTTCTTGCGGCGGCGGCACAGGATCTGGATCACGCGCTCCACCTCGTACTCGCGGCCAATGAGCGGGTCGATCTTGCCGTCCTTGGCCATCTGGTTGAGGTTCTGGGTGAACTGCTCGAGCGGCGACGCCTTTTCGTTGCCCTTGGTTTCACCGGCCTCCTCATTTTCGGCCGCACTCTCCCCCGGCTTGGAAGCCTCGGGTGGGTCACTCTTGCGAATGCCGTGGGCGATAAAGTTCACCACGTCCAGGCGTGTCACGCCTTGCTGGTGCAGGTAGTAGACAGCGTGCGAGTCCTTCTCACCGAAGATGGCCACCAGCACGTTGGCGCCGGTGACTTCCTTCTTGCCGTTGCCGGTGGACTGGACATGCATGATGGCGCGCTGGATAACGCGCTGGAAACCGAGCGTGGGCTGGGTGTCCACCTCGTCGGTACCGGCCACCTGCGGGGTGTTGTCCTTGATGAAATTCGTCAACGACTTGCGAAGGTCGTCGATGTTGGCGGAGCAGGCACGCAACACCTCGGCGGCGCTGGGGTTGTCCAGCAGCGCGAGCAGCAGGTGCTCCACCGTGATGAATTCGTGCCGCTGCTGCCGGGCCTCCACGAAGGCCATGTGCAAGCTGACTTCAAGTTCCTGGGCAATCATTGGGCACGTCCTTTGGGCTGGGGTGATTGAAGGGGCGATCGTCTGGAGTCAAAAATGGGCGACTGGGGCTCAGATGGGGTGGATACGGATTTATTCAACCGGTTCACTCAGGCATTGCAAAGGATGCCCTGCCGCCCGGGCGGCCTGGAGCACCTGATCCACTTTGGTGCTGGCGACATCGCGGGAATAGACGCCGCAGATGCCTTTTCCCTCCAGATGGATCTTGAGCATGATCTGTGTGGCGGTCTCCCGGTCCTTGCTGAAGAACTCCTGGATGACATGAACCACGAACTCCATGGGCGTGAAATCGTCGTTGAGCAGCACCACCTGGAACATCTGGGGAGGCTGCGTGCGCTGGGCGCGCCGCTCCAGCACAACCGAGTCGTCGCTGCCGGTACCAGGGGGCGAGACGACGGGATTGGGCGGCTTTTTGGGATTCTGGGTGGCCATGAAAACGATTCTAGCGGTGCTGGTTGCACCGCCGAACCGTGCGGGAATAAGACAACATCCGGCACACCCGAGGCGATGTCGCCCAGGGATCGGTTCACGGAACGCTGCCGAGTGCTTTGCATGCCTCATTGTGAGGTGAAAGCTCGCGGGGAAATCATCGAGCAGGGCCCGAATCGTGCACTTCTTCCTGCGGTTCGACCGGTCCGCTCCAGAGAAAACCGTCAGTCGGACGGCTGCATGCCCTCGATCATGACCTCGCCGAACCTCGAGGTGCTGACCTGCGTGGCGCCCGACATGAGACGGGCGAAGTCGTGCGTGACCTGTTTGCTGGCGATCGCGGCCTTGAGCGCTTCGATGATCACGTCGGCGGCCTCCTTCCAGCCCAGGTGGCGGAGCATCATGTCGGCTGCCAGGATTTCCGCGCAAGGGTTGGCGTAGTCCATCCCGGCATGCCTCGGCACGGGGCCGTGGGTCGGCTCGAAACAGGCCAGGGTGTCCGACAGATTGGCGCCCGGGGCGATGCCAATGCCCCCCACCTGCGCCGCAAGGGCATCAGCAACGTAGTCGCCATTCAGGTTGAGCGTGGCCACGACCGAATAATCGAGCGGACGCAGCAGAATCTGCTGCAGAAAATCGTCAGCGAAGCAGTCCTTGATGACGATGTTCTTTCCCGTCTTCGGGTTGCGGAACTGGCTCCAGGGACCACCATCGACCTCGACGGCGCCAAATTCCTTCCGGGCCAGCGCGTACGCCCAGTCACGGAAACCACCTTCCGTGTACCTCATGATGTTGCCTTTGTGCACGATGGTCACGCTCGGTCGGTCGTGTTCGATCGCGTACTGGATCGCCTTGCGCATCAGGCGTTCGGTGCCTTCGATCGACACCGGCTTGATGCCGATGCCGGACGTGGCAGGAAAACGGATGGTGGTCACGCCCATCTCGTCTTGCAGCAGTCGAATCAGCTTCTGAGCCTGGATGGAACCCGCTTCGTATTCAATGCCCGCATAGATATCTTCCGAGTTCTCGCGGAACACCACCATGTTCGTCTTGCCCGGCTCCTTCAGCGGCGAAGGCACGCCTTCGAAATACTGCACCGGACGCAGGCAGACATACAGATCCAGCGCCTGCCTCAACGCCACGTTCAGCGAGCGGAACCCTCCGGCCGCCGGCGTCGCCAGCGGACCCTTGATCGACACCACGTGCTCCCGCAAGGCCTTCAGCGTCTCCTCGGGCAGCCAGACATCCGGCCCATAGACCTGTGTGGCTTTCTGGCCGACGTAGACCTCCATCCAGTGGATCTTGCGGCGGTCACCGTATGCGCGCTCCACCGCGGCGTCCACCACCTTGAGCATGACCGGCGTGATATCCACCCCCGTGCCATCTCCTTCGATATAAGGCACGATGGGTTCCTCTGGCACGTTCAAGGACAGGTCGGCGTTGACGGTGATCTTCTGGCCTTGGGCGGGCACCTGGATGTGCTGGTACATGTCGACGGAAACTCCGGGAATGGATGGGGAACAAGACTGGAAATTCTAGACTCCGAGTCTGAGCCCCTCGCGTATGGGCCTCATTGGCCGACAATGCGGGATCAACAACGCCCGACCCGACCTCTCATGACAAGCCTGTTCGCCCGCCTGCTCTGCCTGTGCCTCCTGCTCTCGGGGCCCGCCTGGTCGCAGGATGGCCCGCAGTTGAACCTGCAGCGCGTGGGCATCTCCGCCGGCATGCACCTCATCCAGGCCCAGATAGCCGCCACACCGCAGGAACGCACGGTGGGACTGATGTTCCGCAAGGAAATGCCCACGAACGAAGGCATGCTGTTCGTGTTCGAGCAACCGTCCACCCAGTGCTTCTGGATGAAGAACACCTTGCTGCCACTCACGGCCGCCTTCCTGTCCGACGACGGCACCATCGTCAATCTCGTGGACATGCAACCGCAAAGCCTCGATTCGCACTGCTCGGTCCGGCCGGTGCGCTACGTGCTCGAGATGCACCAGGGCTGGTTCGACAAACGCGGCATCAAGGCCGGCATGCGCCTGGGTGGAGCGCCCTTCGGCAGATAAAAAAAGCCGCCATTGCTGGCGGCTTGCTGATCAGGCCGGCAACGAGGCCAATGCCTTGTTGAACGTCGCGCTGGGTCGCATGACGACCTCCAGCTTGCTGAAGTCGGGCTTGTAGTAGCCGCCAATGTCCACGGACTTGCCCTGCACGTCCGCCAGCTCCTTGACGATGGTCTGCTCGTTGTCGGCCAGCGCTTTGGCCAACGGAGCGAACTTGTCGGCCAGGGCCTTGTCATCAGTCTGCTTGGCGAGCTCCTGCGCCCAGTAGAGCGCCAGGTAGAACTGGCTGCCACGGTTGTCCAGCTGACCGGTCTTGGGGCTGGGGTTCTTGTTGTTGTCCAGCAGTTGGCCGGTTGCCGCGTCCAGCGTGCGGGCCAGGAGCTTGGCCCGGGCATTGTTGTTCTTGATACCCAGATCCTCGAAGCTCACGGCCAGCGCCAGGAACTCGCCGAGCGAATCCCAGCGCAGGTGATTTTCTTCCACCAACTGCTGCACATGCTTGGGTGCGGAACCGCCAGCTCCGGTTTCGTACATGCCACCACCGGCCATCAACGGAACGATGGAGAGCATCTTGGCGCTGGTACCCAGTTCCATGATGGGGAACAGGTCGGTCAGGTAGTCGCGCAGGATGTTGCCGGTGGCGCTGATGGTGTCCAAACCACGGATCACACGCTCCAGCGTGTAGCGCATCGCACGCACCTGGCTCATGATCTGGATGTCCAGACCGGCCGTGTTGTGCTCATGCAGGTACATCTTGACCTTGGTGATCAGTTGCGCTTCGTGCGGACGGTAGGAGTCCAGCCAGAAGACCACGGGCATGCCGGAATTGCGCGCGCGCGTGACTGCCAGCTTGACCCAGTCGCGGATGGCGGCGTCCTTGGTCTGGCACATGCGCCAGATATCGCCCTGCTCCACGTCCTGGCTCATCAGCACCTCGCCCGTCGCCAGGTCGGTGATATTGGCCACGCCGTCTTCGGGAATCTCGAAGGTCTTGTCGTGCGAGCCATACTCCTCGGCCTGTTGTGCCATCAGGCCCACGTTGGGTACCGTGCCCATCGTCCTCGGATCAAAGGCGCCGTGCCATTTGCAGAAGTTGATGATCTCCTGGTAGATGCGGGCGAAGGTCGACTCGGGCATCACCGCCTTCACGTCCTTCAGGCGGCCATCGGCACCCCACATCTTGCCGCTGTTGCGGATCATCGCTGGCATGGACGCGTCCACGATCACGTCGTTGGGCGAGTGGAAGTTGGTGATGCCCTTGGCCGAGTCGACCATCGCCAGTTCCGGACGGTGCTCGTGGCAGGCGTGCAGGTCTCGCTTGATCTCGTCCTGTTTGCTCTGGGGCAGCGAGGTGATCTTGGTGTACAGATCGACCATGCCATTGTTGACGTTGACGCCCAGTTCGTCGAACAGCTTGCCGTGCTTCTCGAAGGCTTCGCGGTAGAAGATACGCACGCAGTGCCCGAACACGATGGGGTGCGACACCTTCATCATGGTCGCCTTCACATGCAGCGAGAACATCACGCCGGTCTTGCGTGCGTCCTCGATCTCCTTTTCATAGAAAGCCAGCAAGGCCTTCTTGCTCATGAACATCGAGTCGATGACTTCGCGATCCAGCAGCGAGACCTTGGGCTTGAGCACGATGGTCTTGCCACTCTTGGTGATCAGCTCCATCTTCACGTCGCGCGCTTTGTCCAGCGTCATCGACTTTTCGCCGTGATAAAAATCGCCATGGTGCATGTGCGAGACGTGCGACCGGGACGCCTGGCTCCACTCGCCCATGCTGTGGGGGTTCTTGCGGGCGTATTCCTTGACGGCCTTGGGCGCGCGACGGTCGGAGTTGCCCTCGCGCAGCACCGGGTTGACGGCACTGCCCGTGCATTTGTTGTAGCGGGCGCGGATGTCCTTCTCTTCGTCTGTCTTCGGGTTCTCCGGGAAGTCCGGAATCTTGTAGCCCTTTTCCTGCAGCTCCTTGATGGCGGCCTTCAGCTGCGCCACCGACGCACTGATGTTGGGCAGCTTGATGATGTTGGCCTCAGGCTTGAGCGTGAGCTTGCCGAGCTGACTCAGGTAGTCCGGCACGCGCTGCTCTTCCGTCAGCAGTTCAGGGAACTGGCCCAGAATGCGGCCCGCCACCGAGATGTCGCTGGTTTCGATGTTGATCCCGGCGGGCGCCGCGAAGGTGCGGATGATCGGGAGGAACGCACTGGTGGCCAGCAGCGGCGCTTCGTCTGTCAGGGTGTAGATGATGGTAGGTTGCTGGCTGCTCATTGCTTATCTCCAAAGGTTGTTGGGTACGGCGCCGAGCCACATCCCGTTGGTTGACCGGATATGGCAATCGGTATCCCGTGATTGTGCTTTCAGCGCAAACACGGAACCTTCGTTTTTGGGATCACATTCCCACAATACAAAAACGCACCAAAAAAAATGCAGGTCAACTGACCTCTTTCAAACAAAAAGGGCCCGAAGGTCACCCCTCGAGCCCTTTTTTGAGCATGCTGTGATCAGCCGAAGTTGGCTTCCGCAAACGACCAGTTCACGAGCTTGTCGAGGAAGGTCTCGACGAACTTGGGGCGCAGGTTGCGGTAGTCGATGTAGTAGGCATGCTCCCAGACGTCCACGGTCAGCAGGGCCTTGTCGGCGGTCGTCAGCGGGGTACCGGCAGCGCCCATGTTGACGATGTCCACCGAACCATCGGCCTTCTTCACCAGCCAGGTCCAGCCGGAACCGAAGTTGCCCACGGCGGACTTCACGAAGGCTTCCTTGAACGCGGCGTAGCTGCCCCACTTGGCGGTGATGGCAGCAGCCAGCGCGCCAGAGGGCTCTCCGCCGCCATTCGGCTTCATGCAGTTCCAGAAGAAGGTGTGGTTCCAAATCTGGGCTGCATTGTTGTAGATGCCGCCGCTGGACTTCTTCACGATGGACTCGAGGTCCATGGCTTCGAACTCGGTGCCCTTTTGCAGGTTGTTGAGGTTCACCACATAGGCGTTGTGATGCTTCCCATGGTGAAACTCAAGCGTTTCGCGGCTGTAGTGAGGCGCCAGGGCGTCCAGGTCATAGGGCAGTTTGGGCAGGGTGTGTTCCATGGGGTTCCTCTTGCGTTGGTGTTGTGAAATGGGGCGCTTGGCCACGGAAGCGGGGCACAAGGCAATCGGGCCTTTGCATTGTAGGCAAGCCCGGTCCGGCCACGCTCATCAGGGTTTCTCGATCACGAGTGGCGCTCCTTCGACGCGCACGTCCAGAGCGCCATCGGACAGGGTCGCGCGCAAGGCCTGCCCAGCGCGCGCCTGAACGGCGCTGGTCAGCGCGGTGCCCCGCTCATCCGTGAGAAAGGCATAGCCTCGCTGCAGAACCAGTTTCGGGTCGAGCAATGCCAGCGAGGACTGGCCACGCTGCAGGCGCTGACGCTGAGCCTCCATGGAGCGCTGCAGGGCTTGCGGCAAGCGCCCTTCCAGAACCTGCAATCTGTTGTGTTGCCGCTGGAGCATGAGCGACCCGCTGCGCTGCAAGGCATGCTGCAACCGGGCCAGTTGCTGCTGGCTGTCGTGTACCCGACCAGAAGGTCGCCCGAGGCGCTGCGAGAGCCGATCGAGCCTTTGACCGCGTTGATCGATGCTGCGGTAGGTGGCATCGCACAACTGTTCATGCAGATGGGTCAGCTCGGCGAGCCGCTGCTCTCGCGCGGGGGCGCACAACTCGGCGGCCGCCGTGGGCGTGGGAGCACGCAGATCGGCCACGAAATCGGCCAGAGTGAAATCGGTCTCGTGCCCCACCCCACACACCACCGGCATGGGCGCTGCGGCGATCGTCCGCACCAACGCCGGATCGTTGAACGCCCACAAGTCCTCTAGCGAGCCTCCGCCCCGCACGAGCAGCAAAACATCCCCCTCGTTCGAATCCACGTGCCGCCGGTAAGCAGCCTGCAGGGCCAGGACCAGTTCGGCAGGCGCCTGGGCCCCCTGCACCGCTGCGGGAAAAATCGTCACCGGGATGTGCGGTACGCGCCGCTTCAGGGCCGTGATGACATCCCGCAGTGCGGCAGCGCCCAGAGACGTCACAACCGCAATGCTCCGGGGCTGCGGTGGCAGGGGTCGCTTGCGGGCCTCCTCGAAAAGACCCTCGGCTTCAAGCTGTGCCTTGAGGCGAAGGAATTGCTCGAACAACGCCCCCTGCCCCGCAGGCTGCATGTTTTCAACAATGAGCTGCAGGTCGCCGCGCGCACCGTACACGTCCAACTTGCCACGAACCTCCACCAGCAACCCGTCGCGGGGCGCAAACTGCAATTGGTCCGCCGCGCGGCGGAACATGGCGCAACGCAACTGCCCCGTGTCATCTTTCAGGGAGAAGTAGCAATGCCCGCTGGCCGCACGCGAGAAGCCCGAAATCTCGCCCCGAACGGCCACGGGGTTGAAACGAGCCGACAAGGCATCCGCCACCGCTCGCATCAACGGGCCAACCGACCATACGCGCGGCGCAGATCTTGGATCTGCGTCGAAAAATGCTTCAGACACGCGCGACTCCAAGGCAAATGTGTCCACAAGCCGCACCAATGCTTGCGATTCCTGGAAACATCCCGTCGGCGAAGGGGTTGGGCGCCGAGTGCGTTGATTTCAAAGGCATTTGGGCTGCCTGTTTTGTCATCGACCTGTCAGACGCCCCGCAAACGCTGGCGGCAGCGCTGCAAGCCAAGGGGTTTTTCACAAAGTTATCCACAGAATCTGTGTACCAAGATGGGGAATATTCGGCCAAGCGGCTGGACGGTACAGGGAGGGGCTGGATGGTCGCCGCGCCCCGAAGGATGGACATGGCCCTGAGACATAATCCTTCGCACCATCAAGGCCGCCGGCGTACGGTGGCACTAGCCTGGAGCCCTGATTTGTTTTCCATCATACAAGCCGCCGGCTGGCCGATCTGGCCCCTGATTGCCTGCTCCGTGCTCGGCCTGGCACTGATCATCGAACGCTTTGTCAGCCTCAAGACACGCAAGATATTCCCGCCCAAGCTCCTGGACGAGGCCATCATGGTTTCGCGCAGCGGCATACCCGGCCCCGATGTGGTCAAGCAACTCGAACAGAACTCGGTGCTGGGCACTGTGCTGGCCACCGGCTTCCGCACCTACAACATCAACCCCCGCGCCACGGAAGATGACCTGCGCGCCAGCCTGGAAGGCGCCGGACGGGAAGCCGCCGCCAAGCTCCAGCGCTACCTGGGCGCGCTGGCCACCATCGCATCGGCCGCACCGTTGCTAGGCCTGCTGGGAACAGTCATCGGGATGATCGAGATCTTTGGCTCGCAGGCGGCCGACGCTGGCGGCGCGGTGCCCGGCATGGGCAACCCGGGCCAGTTGGCCCACGGTATCTCTATCGCGCTCTACAACACCGCCTTCGGTCTGATCATCGCCATACCGGCGCTCATCTTCTGGCGCTACTTCCGTGCTCGCGTCGACAGCTATCTTCTCGCCATGGAACTGGCGGCCGAGCGCTTCGCCCGCCACCTGCTGAGCCTGCGGAAACCCACGCTATGAACTTCCGCACCGGCGAGCGCGACGAACCCGAGATCAACCTGATCCCGTTCATCGACATCCTGCTGGTGGTGCTCATCTTCCTGGTGCTCACCACCACCTACAGCAAGTTCACCGAACTCAAGGTGAATCTTCCGGTGGCCGATGCACAGGCCCCCAAGCAGAACCCCCGCGAAGTCATCGTGGCCGTTGGCAGCGATGGTCGCTACTCCATCAACCGGCAGCTGATCGAAGGCGCGAGCGTCGAGTCGCTCACGCGTGTGCTGTCGGACGCCGCTCAGGACAACCGGGAAACCGTGATCGTCATCAGTGCAGACGCGGCCGCAACCCACCAGTCCGTCATCAACGTGATGGACGCCGCTCGGCGTGCCGGCCTGGTGCAGATCACCTTCGCGACGCAGCAGGCGGGCTCTTCGGCCCGTGGCAAGCCCTGACAGCCGCCGGGTTCCGATGAGCCAGGCCGCAGGGCAAACGGAACCATCCACCTGGGAGCGGCGCGCGCAGTCGCGAGGTCTTCTGAACCGCGTACTGTGGCCGGTATCGCTGCTCTACCGGCTTCTCATCGCCATTCGCCGCTGGCTGTATGCCAGCGGGCTGTTCAAGGTCCATCGGCTGCACGTGCCGGTCGTGGTTGTCGGCAATGTGGTGGTGGGTGGTGCAGGGAAGACGCCCTGCACCATCGCCCTGGTGAACCACCTCAGGGAAAACGGCTGGCACCCGGGCGTCGTGTCCCGCGGACATGGCCGCAATACCACCGAAGTGGCCCATGTGCTGAGCGACACGCCTGCGGCGGTGGCGGGTGATGAACCCCTGCTGATCCGTCGGCGCACGGGCGCACCGGTTTGCGTCGCCGCACGCCGGGCGGAGGCCGCGCGGGCCCTGCTTGCAGCCCATGCGCAAGTCGACGTGCTCGTGTGCGACGACGGACTTCAGCATCTGGCATTGGGGCGTCAGCTCGCCATCGCGGTGTTCGATGATCGTGGAACAGGCAACGGCTGGCTGCTGCCTGCAGGTCTGTTGCGCGAGCCGTGGCCACCCGCCCGCCAGTCGGCTTTCCGGCCGGATCTGCTGTTGCAACAACACCGCGAGGATGCCCCCACACCTGCTGTCGTACCGACGGCAGGGTTGCCCATGTTCCGAGCCAAGCGCCGCCTCGCTTCCCACATCGTCGGGCCGGGAGATGAAATCATGGCGTTGTCGGAGCTGCAGGGACAGGCGGTCACCGCCGTCGCCGGCATCGCGCGCCCCCAGGTGTTCTTCGACATGCTGCGCAGCGCGGGTATCACCCCTGTGAGCGAGGTCGCGCTGCCCGACCACGCGGACACGTCTGCCTATGCCGAGTTGCTGGGCGGCGAGCAGCACACCCTGATCTGCACCGAGAAGGACGCCACCAAGCTGTTTGCCCTTCTCCCCGCTGGCAGCCCGCAGAAGGCATGGGCAGTCCCACTCGAGCTCGTGCCCGAAGCGGCATTCTTTGCGGCTGTGGACGCCCGCCTGGCCGCCTGGCGACCCGCCCGCTGAGCGTCAAGGCAGGCGACTATCATTCCAGCATGGACACCAAACTGCTCGAACTGCTGGTCTGCCCCGTCACCAAGGGGCCGCTGGTCTTTGACCGCGACAGGCAGGAGCTGCTTTCGCGCAGCGCCCGCCTGGCATATCCGATCCGCGATGGCATCCCCATCCTGCTCGAACACGAGGCTCGTGCGATCAGCGAAGAGGAAGCGGCTCGCCCTTCGGCACCCGCGCCGTTGGCGTGAGCAAGCCTGCACCGGCAGACGGCTTCACCGTCATCATTCCCGCCCGGCTCGCATCCACCCGGCTGCCTGACAAGCCATTGGCCGATATCGGCGGCCTGCCGATGGTCGTGCGGGTTGCGCAACGGGCGCTGCAAAGCGGTGCCACCCGGTGCGTGGTGGCCGCAGACGACCCACGCATCATGGATGCGTGCGCTGCCCACGGCGTGACAGCCCTCCTTACACGGGCCGACCACCCTTCGGGAAGTGATCGGCTGGCCGAGGCCTGCACCCTGCTCGGTCTGGCTCGCGACGAGGTCGTCGTGAACGTCCAGGGCGATGAGCCGTTGATCGACCCCCGCCTGATCGATGCGGTGGCAGGGGAACTGCAGCGCCGCGACAACTGCGTCATGAGCACGGCCGCCCATGCCATCGACAGCACGGTCGACTTCCTCAACCCGAATGTTGTCAAGGTGGTGCTTGACCGCGCCAACACCGCGCTCTATTTCAGCCGCGCCCCGATCGCCTGGTGGCGCGACGGCATGACGTCCAGCGGGGCACCCTTGGGCGCCTTGTCCAGTCCCGCACCGCTTCGGCATGTCGGCATCTACGCCTATCGTGCCGGCTTTCTCAAGCAGTTTCCCGACCTGGAGCCTGCGCCGCTCGAATCGATCGAGTCGCTGGAACAGTTGCGCGTGCTCTGGCACGGCCACCGTATCGCCGTGCACCTGACCGCCGACGCGCCCGGCCCTGGCGTCGACACACCGCAAGACCTGCAACGGGTGCGCGAGCTGCTTTCCAGGGCCTGAAGTCCCTCCGGGGACGTGCCCTGGCCCTGGTTTCTGTCAGCCAGCGCAAAGGGTGCCCGTGCTATCCTCGACCGGTTGTCCCCGGCGCCACGCCGTGGGACAGCCGCTCGAGACAAGCGGCCACGCCATTGAAACTCTGCAAAAGGAAAGCGATGAGACTGATTCTGTTGGGCGCCCCCGGTGCCGGCAAGGGAACGCAAGCCACGTTCATTTGCCAGAAATACGGCATCCCCCAGATCTCCACCGGCGACATGTTGCGCGCCGCCGTGAAAGCCGGAACTCCCCTTGGCTTGCAAGCCAAGGCGGTGATGGAGTCCGGCGGCCTGGTGAGCGACGACCTCATCATCAATCTCGTGAAGGAACGCATTGCCCAGCCGGACTGCGCCAACGGCTTCCTGTTCGACGGCTTTCCCCGCACCATCCCACAGGCCGACGCCATGAAGTCCGCCGGCGTGAAGCTGGACTACGTACTGGAAATCGATGTGCCCTTCGACGCCATCATCGAGCGCATGAGCGGGCGCCGTTCGCACCCCGCGTCGGGCCGCACGTACCACGTCAAGTTCAATCCGCCCAAGGTGGAAGGCAAGGACGACGTCACCGGCGAGCCCCTGATCCAGCGTGAAGACGACAAGGAAGAAACCGTGAAGAAGCGGTTGGAGGTCTACAGCGCACAAACCCGTCCACTGGTGGACTACTACAGCAGTTGGGCCCGCACGGATGCGGCAGCGGCGCCGAAATACCGCGCTATCAGTGGCATGGGCTCGGTCGATGAAATCACGGCGCGTGCGCTCGAGGCCTTGTCCAGATAAGCCCGCGTCAACCCCAGCCCACTCAACACCCGGCCGCGCGCCGGGTGTTTTGTTTCTGGCCTTTTCAGGCCGGACTCGACCGCAGGCCGTAGACCTTGCCGTCAAGAAACACGTACTCGGCCCGCAGGATGGCTTCGCCCTTCTCTTCCTTGAAGGTGAAACCCACCGTCGACAGCGTGGCGCCCTCGCGCACCTCGGACATCTGCCATTGCCCCAGCCGGAACAACGGTGCCAGCTCGATTTCCCAGCGGCGGTCGCGCCGGGTGGGCAGCACGGCTTTCGCCAGCAACGCCGGGCCGTCGATGCCGGCTGTCTGTGCAGGCAAGTTGCGCTGCGCCAGGTCGCTGGGAAGGCGCAAGGTCTCGGGAACCTCCAGCACCAGTTCCGCGTGCGGATTGCGCCATTTCACCTCGACGACACGGCCCTCGAGGTAGATCGGACGGTTCTGGTCGAAGCTGCTCCAGCCATGGTGGGCCAGTGCCATGCCCGTCCAGGCGCCCAGGCCCATCGCGGCCCCAGCTTGAATCACGTCGCGTCGCTGCATGCCCATCTCCTTCACACGTAGCCTATCCAACGGCCGCAGGTCAAGACCAGCAGCCACAGAGCCGACGACAACAACATCAGCACGCGCGCGGTGCGGTCCTGTCGCTGCAAAGATCGCCGGGCGTGAAACCAGCCGGCGTTGCACCCCGCCAACATGATCAACACCATCTTCGCTGTGAATACGCGATTGGCCAGCAGTTCCCCGGCTTGCGTGCCGAACATCAGCAAACCGGAAACGCCTGCCAAGCCGAAGCCCGCCAACGCCACGCCCAGGCTCAGCCTGACCAACGGCTCCAGTGCCAGGGCTTGCCCCCATCCAAACACCCTCAACTCCAGCAGGGCCAGGTTGCCCATCAGCAAAGCGACGCCCAGCAGGTGCAAGACCTCCAGCATCGGGTAGGCCCAGGCATGGGCAGCCAGCGAAGCAAACACGACTATTCAGTCCATCAACAATTCAAGCGCCAGCGCCAGTCGCGCCTTGACCGGCGAGAGCCCTGCCGAATCCGCGAACGCCAGGCCCGCGTGTGGCACGACCCGCCCTCGTGCACAACGTGTCCCCACCACCACGCGCACCCCTTGCACCTGAGCCGCATCGAGTGCGCTGGCCAAGGCGCCGTGAATGGTGCCATTCCCCGTGCCCGCCACCACGATGCCCCGCAGTGGGCGGTCGGTTTTCCGGGCCATCAAGGCCTCGACGAGCCCTCCGTCCGCATCGGCGTGGCTCGTCAGGATGTCCACACGAGGCAGTGTTTCCGCCGCGAGGAATCGGTCAAGCAGCTCAGCATCCTGCGTGCCACCCGGCGGCGTGACCGGCCACGGGCGGAAGCTGCGCAACTCGCTCTCTTCCACGCAAGCCAGTGGACCGGCGTCCCCGGAATCGAAGGCATCGAGCCTGTACGTGTGCACCTTGGCCACATCCCACGCGCCGTGCACCTGTCCCGCGCAGACCACGACCACGCCACCACCGGCGCGCTGCGCCACCGCAACCGCATCGCTGAGGTTCTGTGGCCCATCAGGCACCAGCGCGGACGCAGGGCGCATGGCGCAAGTGAGCACAACAGGTTTGGCGGGTTGCAGCACGCGTTGCAACAGAAAAGCCGTTTCTTCAAGCGTGTCCGTGCCGTGAGTCACCACCACCGCAGAAACTTCGGGGTTCTGCAGGTGAATGGACACGCGCCGAACCAGGGCCTGCCAGACCGCCAGGCTCATGTCCTTGCTGTCGACCTGGGCCACCTGTTCGACTTCGAGCGCTATGCCAGCCAAACCCGGTACGGCCGACACCAGATCGGCCACTCTCACCTGCCCCGCCACATAACCGACGTTGTCGCCAGCCTGCTGGGCCCGGCCGGCGATGGTGCCCCCGGTGCCCAGGACCACGATCCGTCCGGCCTGTTTCGCATTCACCACTTGCCAACCTCTTGAAACTGGTTAAAAATACAGATACTGGATAAGAAAACAGTGAGCTGATTTCCATGCAGCCCCACCGCTCATCCAAAGCGTTTTCCTCTGGCCCACCGCTCCCGACGAGGTTCCCATGCTAGACATGCCCCACACCGCTCCGAAACTGACCGCCCGCCAGCAACAGATTCTGGAGCTGATCCAGTCGGCCATCGCGCGCACGGGAGCCCCTCCTACCCGGGCAGAAATCGCCAGCGAACTCGGGTTCAAGTCGGCCAATGCCGCCGAAGAACATCTTCAGGCCCTGGCACGCAAGGGCGTCATCGAGCTGGTCAGCGGCACATCCCGAGGGATTCGCCTGCGCAGTGAGGATCTTCAATCCATCAACGATTCGCGTGGGCGCCAGCTTACACTCCCGCTCCCCAGCCTTTCGCAGCTGGTGCTCCCCTTGATCGGCCGTGTGGCCGCTGGCTCCCCCATCCTGGCGCAGGAACATGTGGACCAGACCTACCAGGTCGAGCGCAGCCTCTTCCAGCGGACGCCTGACTACCTGCTCAAGGTTCGTGGCATGTCCATGCGCGATATCGGCATCATGGACGGCGATCTCCTGGCCGTGCAGTCCACCAAGGAAGCGAAGAATGGCCAGATCGTCGTGGCCCGACTGGGCGACGATGTCACCGTCAAGCGGTTCATGCGGCGCCAGCACCTCATCGAACTGCACGCGGAAAACCCCGATTACAAAACCATCGTGGTCGAGCCTGGCGAACCATTCGAGATCGAAGGGCTTGCCGTGGGCCTGATCCGCAACAGTTTCCAGATCTGACCGGCCTGGTCGGCATCGCCTCAGCAGGTGGCGGGCGTTTGGTCCGGGTAGCCACATCAACCGTGGTCCGGGCACATCCCTGCGAAGGCGTCTTATCCTCAATCCTGCCTGTGTCCGACCCCATCCTTGGAGTTTCACATGGGAAAAATCTTCAGCACAAATACATGGCGAGCGCCCCTGCAACTGATTGACTGCTGGCTGCCATCCCCGTCCATCCGCAGGACGCCTGCGGCCAACGAACCGATCGCCACACGCGTGGTGCAACGCTTTGCACGTGCGGGTTGGCTCAAGCAGCATTCGGTCACCAACCCTCCGACAACGCTGCGTGTCGTTCCGCCTGGAATTGAAGATGCAGCGCCGCGTGTTCGCGTGCTGCGGCAGGTCGAGCACACTCCGTCCGCGCGCCACGGTGGTGTCCGTCTGGTCATTTCGGGTCGCATCAACGATGTGTGCGCCGAGCTCGACCGACTGGCCGACCAGGAGCGCCTGCTTTCGACGCGAGCGGCCTGAACACCGAGCCGCCTGCGCGGGTCGCCAGACAAGCGACTCGCGCCAAAGCCCCCGGCTTGTAACGAGGGGTCAACGGCCCGGGGAGCCGGTTTGCCGAGGGCACAATAGCGTCATGAATATCGTGATCCTCGACGACTATCAGGACGCTGTGCGCAAACTGCGATGCGCAGACAAACTGGAACCCTATCCCGCGAAGGTCTTCACCAATACGGTCAAAGGCGTCGGACAACTGTCGGTCCGTCTGCGTGATGCGGATGTGCTGGTGTTGATCCGTGAACGCACGTCCATCACGCGCCAACTGATCGAAAAGCTGCCACGGCTCAAACTGATCGCCCAGACCGGGCGCGTCGGTTCCCACGTTGATGTGAACGCCTGTACAGAACGGGGTATCGCCGTGGCCGAAGGTGTCGGTTCACCGGTCTCCACCGCCGAACTCACCTGGGCGCTCATCCTTGCGGCCATGCGCCGCATTCCGCAGTACGTATCCAACCTGAAGCACGGCGCCTGGCAGCAAGCGGGCTTGAAAGCCGCGGCGATGCCGGTCAACTTCGGCGTTGGCATGGTGCTGCGAGGCAAGACCCTCGGCATCTGGAGCTATGGCCGTATCGGCCAGATGGTGGCAGGCTATGGGCGTGCATTCGGCATGCGCGTGATCGTCTGGGGCAGCGAAGAGAGCCGTGCGCGGGCCGCGTCGGACGGTTTTGACATCGCCCCCAGCAAGGCAGCGCTGTTCGAGACGTCCGACGTTCTCAGCCTCCACCTTCGCCTGGATCCGTCCAACACCGGATGCGTCACACAGGAAGATCTGGCCGCGATGAAGACGAGTGCACTGCTGGTCAATACTTCGCGGGCCGAGCTGATTCAGCCAGAGGCGCTGATTGCAGCGCTGAACCGGGGGCGCCCGGGCATGGCGGCCATCGATGTTTTCGAGTCTGAACCCATCCTGCAAGGCCATGCCCTGCTCCGGCTGGAGAACTGCATTTGCACGCCCCACATCGGCTATGTCGAGCAGGACAGCTATGAGATGTACTTCTCCTCCGCGTTCGACAACGTGATCAACTACATCAAGGGCACCCCGACCAACATCGTCAACCCGGGTGCACTGCAAGTCCGGCGCTGACCAGGCGTCGACCCCATGAGAAACGCCGGCATCAGCCGGCGTTTCTCATGGGCACCCAGCGCTTCAGCGCTTGTCGTCCGGCTTCGAGCCGGGATCGTCTTCAGGTGGCATGAAGTCCAGCACCTCGAAATCGATCAGGTTGCTGAAGGGCGGGGCCTGCTCGTCGAGCGATTTGACCGAGGGTTCAACAGGCGGCGACACCTCGGGCAACGAGGCTTCGAATGCGGAGAACTCGGACAGGTCGTTCAGGTTGATGTCCAGGCCGATGTGGGATGACGCAGGCAACATGGCGTCCAGATCCATGGGCTGCGTGTTGCGCCCCGTGGCCTTTTCACCGAGGACATTCGTCGATGAGAAGCTGGTCCGCCGACCCTGAGCCTTGAGAGGCTGCATGCTCGTATGTCCGAACTCACTGTGCTGCACAGCAGCCGGGCGCTCGTCCCGGTTGATCAACTCCTTGGCAATCGCGTGCAGCAGCAGCAGCTCGCGATAGGCCTCCAGGTCGAACACCTCCACCTCATCGTCGCTGACATCACGGAAGATGGATTCCTCGATCAGATCGAGCACCCGTGGCTCGGGCCACAGCGACTGGATGCGGCTGAAAGCCGACTCGTAGGCCTCGAGGCCCCGTCCGCCATCGGTGTACTGGTTGAACGGCGGCGCGCCTGCATTGAAGACGTGGTTGAACTCGTCCCGCAACGCGTTGTAGTCCTCGCGCCGGCCCAGACGGTGGTATAGCTTGAACAAGTCCAGATAGGCCAACGGACTGGGCTCATGGCTCTCGGCCAGATGATTGCGCAGAACCTGGATGGCTTGTTCGTCTTCGCCAAGCGAGACGAAAAAGTCGGCCTGTTGCTGCACATCGAACAACTCTTCCGTGGCCACGGAACGCGACACGCCCAGCGCACTGGGTGAAAAGTCCTTGCGGTCGCGCTGCTGCAGGGCCAGATCGGACGGCCCTCCGCGCTCCGGGACGGGCTGGCCATCCAGGGGATGCAGGTCATCGAGCGACGAATCCTGCTCAAGATGCAGATCGATCTCCGGCCTGGGCACGGCCTTGACCGCCTCCACCTTGGCACCCTTGCGGTCAGCCTTGGCCAACAACGCAGCGGCGCCCGCCTTTTCCTCCTGCGTTCCGGACCACCAGGCGCGGGACGCGTCGGACCCCGCGTCTCGGCGACGAGAAAGCATCAGCAGCGCCAGTAAGGCCAGCAGCAAAAGGCCACCCAGCAGATACACCAGCCAGTTCCGGTAGCGCTGATCTCTCGCCTCTTCCAGCTGGACGTTCAGGTCACCGATGGTGCTCTGGCTCTGGGCACTGGCGACACGCAGCCGATCGGCTTCGGCCTCCAGCGCGGCGAGCTTTTGCGCCTCGCGCAGGATGTCCTCTGGCGAGGCGTTGATGGCTTTCCAGAGCAGTCCGGCGGCAGCTCGTGCCTCCTCGGAGCCATTGGCTTCGCTCAGCAGCTGCGGAGACAGCTTGAGCGTCGGATCGCGTTCGATGCCCGGATCGAGTTCGACCGGGTCGAGCTGGAGGCGCGGCGCGGGCACGGGAGCTGGCGCGGGACGGCGCACCACGCTGCTCGCACGGTTGGGCGCGCTGGAACGCGCCGCAACCGGCGGAGGCGAGCTTCGGGTGGCGGGGGCGCCCGGAGATGGCGCGGACCGGCTGCCCGTAGAACCTTCAGCGCGGGGGGCAGACCGGGGTGTCGAGCCAGCGGCCGGGTTCTCCCCCGAAGCGCCGGACGGGGCCACCGATGGGGGTGCGACCACCACAGGCGCTGATCGAGATGCCGAAGCGGCAGGTTCGCTCAGCAGGTCGGCCAGCAGGACGAAGCGTCGGGTAAACGGTGTGCTGCATCCCGCACGTACGTACAGCGTGACAAAGGGTTCGTTGATCGGAGAAGGGACCTGGATGCGGACCGACGCCTCTGCGTCGGGGGCGTTTCTCTGGGGTGTGGTGCGCACCAGCCCGGGAGACAACTGAAGGTCGCCGTAAAAGACGTCTGCATTGACGCACAGGTTGGCCAGATCCTCACCAGGCGCAAGGAGAACCTGCACGCGAACATCGAGAGGTTGGCCGATGACGGCTGCCCCCGTGTACCGCCCCAGCGTTGCCGCCGAACTGCTCAAGACAGTTAATAGCAAAATACAGGCTGTCCATGTCTGGCGCACGTTGGAAGTCCTTCGTTCTATCGTCTGGGCATTTTGTCATAGCTCCAGGCGCGTCCATTCCAAATACAACACACTTATGCACCCCATATTCCGGAATACAGGCATTGTCGGTACAGGCGCCATGGGCCGAGGCATCGCCCAGATGGCGGCACAGGCTGGCAGCGAAGTCTGGCTGTTCGACGTTCAGGCAGGCGCGGCAGAAGCCGCCCGCTCCGCCCTGCAGACCACCTGGCAGACACTGGTGGGCAAGAACCGGATGGAGGCCAGCCAGATGGAAGCCTGTCTGAACCGCCTGCGGATCGCGGGCTCGCTCAGTGACCTGGCCACCTGCGACCTGGTGGTCGAAGCCATCGTCGAGCGGCTGGATGTCAAACAGCGCCTGTTTGTCGACCTCGAAGGCATCGTCACCCCCGATGCGGTGCTCGCCACCAACACCTCGTCCCTGTCGGTGACGTCGATCGGTGCTGCCCTCAAGCGCCCCGCGCAACTGGCCGGCTATCACTTCTTCAACCCCGTACCGCTGATGAAAGTGGTGGAAGTCATTGCCGGACTCAAGACCAGTGCCTCGGTGTGCCAGCGCCTGACTGACTACACCCGTCAGTTCGGCCACACGCCGGTGGCCGCGCAGGACACACCTGGATTCATCGTCAACCACGCGGGTCGCGGCTACGGCACTGAAGCCCTGCGTGTGGTGGGCGAACGTGTGGCGGACTTCGCCACCATCGACCGCATCCTCAAGGACCAGATGGGCTTCAAGCTTGGCCCGTTCGAGCTGATGGACCTGACCGCGCTGGACGTCTCGCACCCGGTGATGGAGTCGATCTACCACCAGTATTTCGAGGAACCGCGCTACCGCCCCAGCGTGATCACCGCCCAGCGACTGGCGGGTGGCGTGGTGGGCAAGAAGGTGGGCGAAGGCTTCTACGCCTACGACAAAGGACAGGCCCAGATACCGGCCGAGGCGCCTGCGCCCGTCGTCGCCGAACTGCCGCCGGTTTGGGTCTCGCCCAAGGCGGCGCGCCGGGCCGAGCTGTACCAGTTGCTCAAAGACCTCGGCGCCCGCATCGAGACCGCCGCCGCGCCGTCGGCCGCCGCACTGATCCTGGTTGCGCCGCTGGGGCTGGACGTCACCACGCTCGCCGCCGTCGAACGACTGGATGCATCGCGCACAGTCGGCATCGACATGATGCTGGACGATGCCTCGACACGCCGCCGTGTGCTGGCAACCAACCCCGCCACACGTTCTGACATGCGCGATGCCGCCCACGCCCTTTTCGCCAGCGATGGCAAGGCGGTGAGCGTAGTGCGCGACAGCGGTGGCTTCGTCACGCAGCGCGTGGTGGCCACCATCATCAACATCGCGACCGACATGTGCCAGCAAGGCATCTGCTCGCCAACCGATCTGGATGTGGCGGTCACGCTCGGTCTAGGTTACCCCATGGGTCCGCTGGCCATGGGCGACCGCATCGGTCCCACCAACGTGCTGGAGATCCTGTTCAACCTGCAGACGGTCTATGGCGACCCGCGTTATCGCCCCTCCCCCTGGTTGCGCCGCCGCGGCGCGCTGGGCCTGAGCCTCACGCACGAAGAAGCCTGAACACCCCATCAGAACGGATCGATACCGCATGACCGCCAGCCTCAAAAGCCACAGCCATGGGCAGACCATGGTGCTGACCATCAGCAACCCTGAACACCGCAACGCCCTCGGGCCCGACATGTACGCCGCCGGGGTCGAAGCGCTCAATGTGGCCGAGAGCAATCCGGACGTGCGCAGCGTGGTCATCACGGGTGAAGGGGCACATTTCTGCGCGGGTGGGAATCTGCAGCGACTGCTGACCAACCGGCAGCAGCCACCCGAGGTGCAGGCGCAAAGCATCGAGGGCCTGCACAACTGGATCGAGACCATGCGGGCCTTTCCAAAGCCGGTGGTGGCCGCGGTGGAAGGGTCCTGCGCAGGTGCGGGCTTTTCACTGGCCCTGGCCTGCGATCTGGTCATCGCCGCGCAGAACAGCGTGTTCGCCATGTCGTACAGCAGCGTGGGCCTGTCACCCGACGGAGGCGCCACGTGGAGCCTCATGCGTGCCCTGCCCCGCGCCACCGCCCTGCAATTGCTGCTGTGCGGTGAACGGATTGGTGCCGAACGCCTGCTGCAACTGGGCGTGATCACGCAAATGAGTGCCCAGGGCGAGGCTTTGAGCGACGCGCTGGCGCTGTGCGATCGCCTCAATGCGCGCGCGCCGAACGCACTCATGAGCATCAAGGAGCTCGTCAACGACGCTCCGACCAATGCCCTGCATCAGCAGCTCACCGCAGAGCGGGACCATTTCGTGCGCAACCTGCACCACGCCAACGCGGGCGAAGGCATCGCAGCCTTCATGGAAAAGCGTCCCGCCGTCTACCGCTGAAAGCGCCCTGCCGGCGGGCGCGGAGCCGCTCTGCGCGCATACCCTGATCGCCTCGTTGCGTCCCAGTGGCGACAATGAGCGTATTTCCAGTCACTCAAAAGACAGCCCATGGACGAACCGATTCTGACAATGGAAGAACGCGAGGCGATCAACAACGGTCGCTGGTTCAACAGCCTCTCTCCTTCCCTGCGTCACGACATACTCCGATGCGCTCACGTCAAGCGATTCAAGGACGGCGACCTGATCGTCGCGCGCGGCGATCCGCCGACCGAGTGGTCGGCCGTTGCACGGGGTGCGGTGCGCGTGAGTTCGACCTCGCTCTCGGGCAAGCAGATCACGTTGACCTATGTGGAGCCCGGTGTCTGGTTCGGCGATGTGGCGATGTTCGACGGCGACCAGCGCACGCACGATGCCTATGCCCATGGTGCGACCACGCTGCTGTGCGTGGCACGCACCGACTTCCAGAAAATCCTGACCACGCACGTCGAGCTGTACGAAGCGCTGATGCGCCTGCAGGCACGTCGCATTCGCACACTGTTCGGCTTGGTGGAGGACCTCAACACCCTGCCGTTGCGCGCGCGCTTGGCCAAGCAGTTGCTGCACCTGGTGCGCAGCTATGGCGTCCCTTGTCTGGCCGATGGCAGCGAGATGCGGATCGGCCTGCAACTGGCCCAGGAGGAACTGGCACAGCTGCTGGGGGCATCCCGCCAGCGCGTGAACCAGGAGCTCAAATCCATGGAGCGCGAAGATGCCATCCGCATCGAGCAAGGGGGCGTCGTCGTGCGCAACCGGGCCATGCTCATGCGCATCGCCGAAGCCGAGTCCTGAGCGCAGCGGTGTCGCTGCGACAAGACCCGGCCCAACCCACTCAACAGGCCGGAACCTGAACGCATGAGCGACACGAACAATTTCATCGGCACCCGGCCCGTCTCGGCCCAACACGCCTTCGACACCGCGGCGCTTGAACGCTGGCTGCAACCCCGCCTGTCCGGCTTTGCCGGGCCAATGACGGTGGAGATGTTCAAGGGCGGCCAGTCCAACCCTACCTACAAACTCATCACGCCGCAACGCAATTACGTGATGCGCGCCAAGCCCGGCCCGGTCGCCAAGCTGCTGCCATCCGCCCATGCCATCGAGCGCGAGTTCCGCGTCATGAGCGCGCTGCAGGCCACCGGCGTGCCGGTGGCGCAGATGCATGTGATCTGTGAGGACGAATCCGTTATCGGGCGAGCGTTCTACGTCATGGAATGCGTGGAGGGCCGTGTGCTCTGGGAACAATCCCTGCCCGGCATGGACCGAGCGCAACGCGCTGCGCTCTACGACGAGATGAACCGCGTCATGGCCGCGCTGCACACCGTCAGACCCGATGCCGTCGGACTGAGCGACTACGGCAAACCGGGCAACTATTTCGAGCGCCAGATCGGCCGCTGGAGCAAGCAATACCAGGCCTCCATCACGCAACCCATTCCAGAAATGGACCGGCTCATGGAGTGGCTGCCGCAGAACATCCCGGCCATGGCGCGCGACGAGTCCAAGGTGTCCGTGGTGCACGGCGACTTCCGGCTGGACAACCTCATGTTCCATCCCACCGAGCCACGCGTGCTCGCGGTGCTGGACTGGGAACTCTCGACGCTCGGCCACCCCCTGGCCGACTTCAGCTACCACTGCATGTCGTGGCACATCCCACCAGGCATGTTCCGTGGCATCAACGGGCTTGATCTGGCCGAGCTGGGCATTCCCTCAGAAGACGCCTACATCGCCCGCTACTGCGAACGAACCGGCATCGCCTCGCCCGAAGCGCTCAAGGCCGACTGGAATTTCTACCTCGCCTACAACATGTTCCGCCTCGCGGCCATTCTTCAGGGCATCGCCAAACGGGTGGAGGCCGGCACGGCTTCCAGCGAACAGGCGGTGAGGTCTGCTGCCGGCGCCCGCCCACTGGCCGAGATGGCCTGGGGTTTCGCCAGTGCGCACTGAGGCCGCCCAACAAACACCCACCATTCACTGGAGCCACGATGAATTTCGACTACACCGACAAGGTCAAGGACATGCGCGAACGCCTGCTGGCGTTCATGGATGAGCACATCTACCCCAATGAAGCGCGCTTCTACGCCGAGATCGCAGCCAACCGGGCCAAGGGCAACCCCTGGCTGCCGACGGCCATCATCGAAGAACTCAAACCCAAGGCGCACAAGGCTGGCCTCTGGAACCTGTTCCTGCCGCGCAGCCCGCGCGCACCGCAGGGTTTGTCGAACCTGGAGTACGCGCCGCTGTGCGAGATCATGGGCCGCGTGCCTTTCGCGGCCGAGGTCTTCAACTGCTCGGCACCCGACACCGGCAACATGGAGACCTTCGAGCGCTACGCGAGCGAGGAACTCAAGGACGAGTGGCTGGAGCCGCTGCTGCGTGGCGAGATCCGCTCCGCCTTCCTGATGACGGAACCCGAGGTGGCCTCATCGGACGCCACCAACATCCAGTGCCGCATCGAACGCGACGGCGACCACTACGTGATCAATGGCCGCAAGTGGTGGTCGTCCGGTGCCGGTGACCCTCGTTGCGCGGTCTACATCGTCATGGGCAAGACCAATCCCGATGCGCCGCGCCACTCCCAGCAATCGATGATCATCGTGCCGGCCAACAGCAAAGGCATCACGGTGGTGCGGCCGCTGTCCGTGTTCGGCTACGACGACGCGCCGCATGGCCACATGGAGGTGGTGCTCAAGGACGTCCGCGTGCCGGTGGGCAACATTCTGCTCGGCGAAGGCCGCGGGTTCGAGATCGCGCAAGGCCGGCTGGGCCCAGGCCGCATCCACCATTGCATGCGCTCCATCGGCGCGGCAGAACGTGCGCTTGAACTCATGTGCAAGCGGTTGAACAGCCGCATCGCTTTCGGCAAACCGGTGTCCGCCCAGTCGGTCTGGCACGAACGCATTGCCGATGCACGCTGCCGCATCGAGATGGCACGCCTTCTCACGCTGAAGGCGGCCTACATGATGGACACCGTGGGCAACAAGGTGGCGAAGGCCGAAATTGCGATGATCAAGGTGGTTGCGCCTAACATGGCCTGCGACATCATCGACATGGCCATCCAGGCGCATGGCGGCGGCGGCGTGAGCGACGATTTCCCGCTGGCCTATGCCTATGCCGGGCAACGCACACTGCGCCTGGCCGATGGCCCGGACGAAGTGCATCGCCAGTCCATCGCCAAGCTGGAACTGGCCAAGCACATGCTGGTGAAGACCGAGGTGGAGATGCCCGTCACGCGCGGGTTCTGAGCAAACTCAGACGGCTTCCGGAAGCTCCAGGGCCTGCTGGCCGAAGTGGCGAAACAGGTCCAGGGCGTGCAGCACCGTGCGGGTGTCGTGCCCGTGGTCAAGCTGCAGTCGCATGCAAGCCCGGCCCTTGATGAGCATCAGCATGAGTGGCGTTTCCGGCCCAACCGTGCCTTCGGGCCAGCACATCAGGCGCTGGGGCCCTTCTTCCTGCATCCATTCCCGTGCAACGTCGGGCGCGTTGGTCAACACCGCATGCCGCGCCCAGAAGCGCTGCTCCGGTCCGGACCAGCCCGTGTCGCGGAACATGGAGAGCCAGCGGATCTCGTCAGGCACCTGCTGCGCGGTGGTCTTCAGCGCTTCGGTGTAACGGGAATACAGCGCGTTGGCCCAACGCTCCAGGTGGTGCTTGAGCATGCGGTTCATCACCACCACGCTGTCTGGCGTGGCGCGTCCCAGGTCCAGGCGGGCCATGAATTCGGCGCCCTTGATGAAGGGACGTGACGGAACGGCGCATTCGATGCGCACAGGCCGTCCACACCAGTCACCATGCATGACCCAGGTGTCGGCGACCAGAGGGGCGTATTGCAGGTCGTTGTCATCTGCCCATTGCGCCAACGGCTGCAGACGAAGGCCGGCTTCCTGCCGTCTGCTCAAGGCATTTTTCAGTCGATCAAACATCGCCCTGGATTTTCCCGTAGAGTGGCTCGCTTCCGGATACACCCTCAACCGCAAACAAGGCAAATGTCATGATCGACGTCTACTCCTGGGCCACCCCCAACGGTCACAAAGTCCACATCATGCTGGAGGAATGCGGACTGCGCCTCGGGCGCGACTGGCTTGCGCACCCTGTCAACATCGGCCAGGGCGATCAGTTCGAACCAGGATTCCTGAAGGTCAGCCCCAACAACAAGATTCCCGCCCTGGTCGACCCGCATGGTCCGGACGGCAAGCCCATCAGCCTGTTCGAGTCGGGCGCCATCCTGCTCTATCTCGCGTCGAAGACAGGCAAGTTCCTGCCCAAGAGCGATCGCGCCAGATTCAAGGTCCTCGAATGGCTGATGTTCCAGATGGGTGGCGTTGGGCCCATGCTCGGCCAGAACCATCACTTCCGGCAGTACGCCCCCGAGAAGATCGAGTACGCCATCAACCGCTACACCAATGAGGCACGGCGGCTGTACGGCGTGATGGACCGGCAGTTGAAGGACCAGAAGTTCATCGCAGGCAACCAGTACACGGTGGCCGACATGGCCATCTTTCCCTGGTTGCGGAACTGGCAGAATCAGGGCATCGACTGGGCGGACTACCCGCACCTCAAGCAATGGTTCGACACCATCGCCGCCCGGCCAGCAGTGCAACGCGGCGTGGCGGTACTGGCCGATGTGCGCAAACCCATCACCGATGAGAAGGCGCGCGAGGTGCTGTTTGGCAAGACACAGTACGAAAAGCGCTGAGGTGGGTCAGAACACTGCCTTTCAGCAGGTACAATGCGCGGCTTAGTCGGAGCGTAGCGCAGCCTGGTAGCGCATCTGCTTTGGGAGCAGAGGGTCGCGAGTTCGAATCCCGCCGCTCCGACCATTCTTCAAGAACAAAAAGGCCCACAGTGTGGGCCTTTTTTGTATCGCGGCCACCCTTTCTGCCCGTAGCTCAACTGGATAGAGCAGCTGACTTCTAAGCAGGAGGTCGGGGGTTCGAGTCGCTCCGGGCAGGCCAGCACCCCGCTTTGCAGCCACATCCACCGCAGAGCTGCGAGTTTACCCGATGGGGCACCCAAGGATCATGAAGTATATTGCAGCTTCATTGCCATGAACCCACCTTCCAAGCTCCTCATCCTTGTTGGCACCATGACCAACACCGCCGAGTACGTGGCCCAAGCCATCGAGATGGACTGCGCCGATCTGATCAACCCGATCGAAGTCCGCATGATGAACGGCCTGGACATCGGGGTTTTTGACGAAGATGCACTATATCTCATATGCACTTCAACCTACGGTGCGGGTGATGTGCCAGACAACGCCCATGCGTTGTACGACTCCCTGGGCAGTCAGCCCAGGTTTCTCGGCCATGTGCGCTACGGCGTGATCGCTCTGGGCGACAGCAGCACCCATCCCCAAACCTTCTGCAACGGCGGGCTCCGCTTCGACGAACGTCTGGCCGATCTGGGTGCGGTGCGCATCGGTGAGGTGTTTCGTATCGATGCCGCCGAAAACGCCGACGCTGAGTCGGTGGGCGCAGCGTGGTGTCGCGAATGGCTGAGCAGTGCGCTGCAGCCGCAGACCGGGGTGTGACACCACCCGGTCGCTGAAATTCAGATGTAAATGTTTTAAACCTCAAGTACGGGTAATTCTGGATCGTCAACCCCCCTACCCCCCGTCTACAGTGAACCGCATTCTGGCAACCACCCCACAGGAGACTTTCATGACCACCCGCCGAATCGTTCTGACCCGCAGCGCCGCCGTGATTGGTGCCGCATCCAGCGGCCTGCTGCTGCCGCAGATCGTGCGTGCCCAGTCGGACAAGGTGCGTGTGGGCTTCATGCTGCCTTACACGGGCACCTTCGCCCAGCTCGGCGTGGCGATCGAGAACGGCTTCCGCATGGCGCTCAACGAACAGGGCGGCAAGCTGGGTGGCCGTGAGGTCGAGTACTTCAAGGTGGACGACGAGTCCAACCCCGCCAAGGGCATCGAGAACGCCACCCGCCTCGTGCAGCGCGACAAGGTCGACGTGCTGGTGGGCACCGTGCACTCGGGCGTGCAGATGGGCATCCACAAAGTGGCGCGCGACACCGGCGTGCTCAACCTGATCCCCAATGCGGGCGTGCACATCGCCACCCGCGCCCAGTGCGCTCCCAACGTGTTCCGCACCTCTTTCACCAATTCGCAGCCCACGCTCGCACTGGGCAAGGCCATGGTGGCCAACGGCCACAAGAAGGCCGTGTGGATCACCTGGAACTATGCCGCTGGCGACGAGGCGTTCGAAGGCTTCGAGCAGAGCTACACCGCCGCGGGCGGCACCATCATGAAGAAGCTGGGCCTGCCGTTCCCCAACGTGGAATTCCAGGCGCTGCTCACCGAAATCGCCTCGCTCAAGCCCGACGCGGTGGCCTGCTTCTTTGCCGGCGGCGGTGCGGCCAAGTTCATGAGCGACTTTGCCGCCGCAGGTCTTAACAAGAGCATCCAGCTGTATGGTTCGGGCTTCCTGACCGAAGGCACGCTGGAGGCCGCAGGGCCGGCTGCCAACGGGGTGCTGACCACCATGCACTACGGCGACTCCCTGAACACGCCGCGCGACAAGCAGTTCCGCCTGGACTACGCCAAGGCCTTCCGCCTGCAACCCGACGTGTATGCCGTGCAGGGCTACGACACCGGCCTGCTCCTGATCAAGGGCGCCAATGCGGTCAAGGGTGACCTCAACAACAAGAAGGCCCTGTACGCCGCCATGGAAGGCGCCGTGATCGACAGCCCGCGCGGCAAGTGGACCATGAGCAAGGCCCACAACCCGATCCAGGACATCTACATGCGCAAGGTCGAGAACAAGGAAAACAAGGTGATCGGCGTTGCACAGAAGGCCGTGGCCGACCCCGCCACCGGCTGCCGCATGGGCTGAGCGCCCCGCGCCACCTCACCTTTTCAAGCCACCGCAGACCGGCGCCCAGAGGCGCTGGTCTGGTTTTTGCTCGCCGTTCCTGCCTGGTTCTCCCCGCGTCACCTCATGGATTTCGCCAACTTCCTGATCCAGTTGCTCAACAGTCTGCAGTACGGCCTGCTGCTGTTCATGCTGGCCGCCGGACTCACCCTGATCTTCGGCATCATGGGCGTGGTCAACCTCGCGCACGGCAGCTTCTACATGCTCGGTGCGTACCTGGCCTGGTTCCTGGTATCGCAGCTCGGCAGCCTCGTGCTCGCCATCGTGCTGGGCACGGTGATCGCGGTGGTGTTTGGCTGGCTTCTGGAGTGGCTGTTGTTCCGTCACTTCTATCATCGGGATCACCTGGATCAAGTGCTGCTGACCTTCGGCCTGATCTACATCTTCGAGGAAGTGCGCTCCATTCTCTGGGGCGATGACGTGCATTCGGTGCAGGTGCCGGAGATGCTGAACTGGTCGATTCCGCTCACCGACAACCTGTCCTACCCGGTGTACCGCCTCGTGATGTCGGGCGTGTGCATTGCACTCGCCCTGGGCCTCTATCTGCTCATCTCCCGCACACGCCTGGGCATGAAGATCCGTGCCGGCGCATTCAACCGTGAGATGACCGAATCGCTCGGCATCAACATCCGCCTCATCCACGCCGTGGTGTTCGCGCTGGGCGTGGCGCTGGCGGCCATCGCCGGCATGATCGCCTCGCCCGTCTCCAGCGTGTACCCGGGCATGGGCAGTTCGGTGCTCATCATGTGCTTCGTGGTGGTCGTCATCGGTGGCATCGGTTCGGTTCGGGGCGCACTGGTGGCCGCCCTG
>QFCS01000313.1_pt1 | contig 65353 bp, 65 predicted proteins | sample 3576561 | NCBI WGS metagenome assembly QFCS01 | reverse complement strand
GATCTTGTAGCCGGTCTTGCGCGAAATGCCGAACGAGCGGCACACATCGCTCATCGCCTCGCCGTCCAGAAGACGGCCAACGAACCGAACACGTTCGTCCATAACCGAACACTCCATCCACGGCATCAACACCTCCCGAAAGCGAAAAGTGTTACCTATGTGTCCGGTACGTGCCGTCACCTATGTCTCAGGCCGCTCAACCGAATTCCAGCTTGACGAATCGGGAGCCGACCGGCAGCCTCGTTTCCGGCGTGGCCTGCCGCCCAACCTCCATTGACCTTCCCCGGCATGGTCTTTCCGACGGAGGCAAAGGGACTTTCGTCTCGGGTCGTCGTTTTGGTCCGATCGTTTCGGGCGTGGTTGCTGGGGGACGCGCGTCCGGACGCGAAAGGCCAGACAATGACCCAGAACGGAAATCTCAAGCGCCGTGTCCGCGCACGCGCCGCCAAGACCGGCGAGTCCTATGCTTCGGCTCTCAGGCATATCAGATGCAAGCCCGACAACGTAGAGGCCAGGTCGGTGCGTCTCGCGGTGGCGCAGACGACGCTGTGCAACAATCCATGCGACGCCGACGCGCTGCGCGCCAGCGGGTACGAAATACGACGCCTCATGCGGGAAGCACACGACGCCGGGGCGCGGCTCGTGCATTTTCCAGAGGGCGCGACCTGCTCGCCCAACAAGCGCATCATGTCGGCGACCGGACCGCGCGACATAGGCCCGTCCGACTGGAGCCGGTTCGAATGGGCCGTGCTCGCCGAGGAACTGGGTGCAATCAGCGACCTGGCGGGAAAGCTCGTGCTGTGGACTGTGTTCGGCTCGGTGCACCGCCTCACCCCGCCGCACAGGCCGCACAACAGCCTGTATATCATCTCGGACCTAGGGAAGCTGGTGACGCGTTACGACGAGCGCTTGCTGTCGAACACCAAAATCTCGTTCATGTACGCGCCAGGAAAGACGCCGGTGACATTCGCGGTCGACGGCGTGCGGTTCGGCTGCGCGCTCGGCATGGAGACGCACTACGCCGAGATATTCGCCGAATACGAGCGCCTCGACGTCGATTGCGTGCTGTTCTCGACCACCGGCGAATCGCCGGCGATCGCGCCGGCCTTCGCCGCCGAGGCGCTGGGACACGCCGCGAGCAATACGTACTGGGTGAGCCTGTCGGCGCACGCACCGCAAAGCGTGACGGCCCCTTCGGGTATAGCCGCGCCCGACGGTAGCTGGGCGGCACGGTGCAACGCGGACGGTACGCCCGGTATCGCGGTGGCGGACATCATGATCGACCCTGGCCATCCGGCGCGGCCGTGGCGGCGAACCGCGCGGTCGGACATCTATGAACCGCATCGGGTGGACGGCGACGAGAGAAGCGACCGCCGCAACCTGTTCTGACGGCGTCCGCAGCGCCGCAACGAAGTCGATCCAGATGTAAAAAAAGGCCGGGCGCGACGCCCGGCCAGAATGAAGGTTTCAAAACCTCCAGAGGGGAACATCGCCCGGCGACAAATGGGAGGAGAACCGCCGGACGATGACCTATATATGGGCTTTACGCGCGTAAAAATCCAAACATCAATTTCCAAAATCAGGCGTATTGGGAAAAATTCATCCAGCGGGGTGGGCGAACGCCGCTGTTTTGGCGGCCTTGTATACATCAGCGTAGTATCGATGTGCCGCGTGCGGACTCGCCAAAGGCACTTGTGCAGCCTCGGAACGGCGGGGAATTCGGCCATGGCGATGGCCAGCTTTTCGCGTTCCGGCAGCGCGAAAAATTTTGCGGGGCGGCCGGCGGTGTTCCGGAGGTTCGCGCCTCAGCAAGGCTACCTTTGGATAGGCACAGCCTGAAGATAGTCCTATTCGCCTTCAGCGGCGCTCTTCCAACAACAGATGCTGGATGAGCAGAATCGTCTTGGCGTCGATGATGCGGCCGTCACGGATGGCCGCGGCGGCTTCGTCCAGCGTCATTTCGACGACCTCAATGTCCTCGCCCTCGCCCGCATGGCCGCCACCCTCCGAAACGCGGTCGGCCGGCGAATAGCGGGCCGTGAAGCAGGCCACGCGCTCGGTCAGGCTGCCGGGGCTGGCGTAAGGCTCGCAGGCCAGTCGGAGATCATGCACGCGATAGCCGAGTTCCTCCTCGGCCTCGCGGCTGGCGCAGGTAGCGGCATCGTCGCCGTCGAGCAGGCCGGCACAGGCCTCGAGCAGCGGCTCATCGACGCCGTCGACGAAGGCCGCGAACCGGAACTGCCGGACCAGCAGAATCGTGCGGCGCTCCGGATCGAACGGCAGGACGGCAGCGGCGTGGCCGTGATCGTAGGTCTCGCGCTGCTGCTCTTCCCAGCGGCCGTCGCGGCGACGGTAGTCGAAGGTGGTGTTCTTCAGCTCGCCCCAATTCTTGGCGAGCACGGCGACGGATTTGACGCGGACGCGATCCTGCATCAGATTTCTCCAGGTAATTCGTTTGTGTCGAGCGAAACCGGATACGATGTAGCCGTATTCGCAACATACCGTGAAGTCGCCTGCGTGGAACAATCCCGAACCGGCGTCGTTTGTCGGCCGAAGGGAAACTGCCGTCATGTGGAGATCGTCATGAAGAAATTCCTATCCGGCCTATGCGCCAGCGCCTTGGCCGTCGCGGTGACGGCGACCGGGCTGTTCCCGGTCAACGCCGCGCCGATCTATGTTCCAAAGGCCGGGGTCGAGGCCCAGAGCGACGTTGTGAAGGTGCAGAACCGACGCGAGTTTCGGCGTGAAAGGCGCGGCGACCGGCGTGAGTTCCGGCGCGACCGTCGTGCCGACAGGCGCGAATTCCGGCGTGATCGCCGCGAAGCGCGGCGCGATTTCTACCGGGATCGCCCGGGTTATTATCGCGGTTATCGCGGCTATCGCTCCTATCGCCCAGGCTACCGCCGCTATGGCGGCTACTGGTACCCGGGCGCGGCCTTCATCGCAGGCGCCATCATCGGCGGCGCTCTGGCGACGCCGGCGCCGCGCGAGGTCTATCGCGGCGGCGACGCGCATACGCAGTGGTGCTACAACAGGTACCGTTCGTATCGCGCCTCGGACAATACGTTCCAGCCGAACAGCGGTGCGCGTCGCCAGTGCATTTCCCCTTACGGTTGAGCGCCGTGAATCCATCTCTGAGAACCCCGGCATACGCCGGGGTTCTCATTCATACTTTACGTTGAAGCGACCCGGCCGCGACTGGAATTGCGCTTGAGATGGTGATGCTGGGTCAGCTTGTTCAGGCCATATGTTGTGCAAGATCGACCGCCCTTGATTATCGCCCGATCACCCGCGTTTAAAACGCGGGCTTTTTTGTTCACCCGATGTTCAGCGGCCGTGCGTTAGATGCGGAGCCGTCCGTTCGATGGGCCGTGGCCGAACGGAAAGGAGGGCTTGCGTGAAAACTTTGCTGTCCAGCTTCCGTGCCGTCGCGCTGGCATTTGCGATCATCCCCGGCAGCGCCGTGTCCGCCTTCTCGCAGGCTCCGGCCGTCTCTGTCCCGACCGGCGTGGTCGTGCAGGTGCAGGCGGAGAGTGATTTCCGCGTCAACGGGCAAGTTCGGCGTGACTGGCGCCGCGAACGGCGCGACTGGCGCGAGGATCGGCGTGCCGAGCGGCGCGAATGGCGCCGTGATCGCCGCGACGATTGGCGGGACTGGCGCGAGGACCGCCGGGCCGACAGGCGGGAATGGCGGCGAGATCGACGCGACGACTGGCAGAGCCGTGGAGACGATTGGGGTAGCGACCAACAGGACTGGCGGGGCGACCGACGCGACGACCGTCGGGATTGGCGCGAGGACCGCCGGGTCGACAGGCGTGAGTGGCGCCGTGACCAACCCGGTTACTTTCGTGATTATCGTGAATATCGCGGTTATCGCGACGGGCGCGGTTCCCGCCGCTCCAGCACCTCCTGGTAGTCGCCTGTTGCTCGCAAAAGGATAAAGCGGCCGGAAGAGCGACGTCGGCCGCAGCGTTGATACCTGAGGCGGCCTTCAGCCGCCACAGGAGTAACGATCATGAAGATCATCGTAATCGGAGTTGCAGCGCTGCTTGGTGCGACGTGCACAGCCTTCGCTGATCCGGCCAGGACCATGGACACCGCCGGCGGTAAAATCTGGACCGACAACAACGGCATGGCGCTCTACACCTTCGACAAGGACGAGGCCGGGAAATCCAACTGCTACGACCAGTGTGCCACAAACTGGCCGCCGCTGAAGGCGGAAGCCAACGACCAGGGCATGGGCGAGTGGACGGTGGTGGAGCGCACCGACGGCACGAAGATGTGGGCTTATGAAGGCCATCCGCTCTATACCTTCGTCAATGACAAGGCGCCCGGCGAGGTAACCGGCGACGGCAAGGGCGGTGTCTGGAAGGTGGCGAAGGCGAACTGACGGCGTCGCCACGCTGCCTGGCTGCCGGAAAGAGCCAAGCGGAGGGGCGAACGGCGCGCCTCGCCGCCCGCTCCGATCACTGAAGCTTGGCAGGCTTGCGCAGGTTCTACGGCGGTCGCCTCGATACCCCCGTTGACAATTGTCTGCCCGCGGCGGCACAGTGGCGCCGCTGCGTAGGGCGCATCGACGACGTGTCGAAAGGGCAATGCCCGCCTGCAACTTGCCCATCATAGTTGCGCCCATGCCGAACTTCGAAAACCTCAAGAAACAGGCCAAGCAGTATCTGCGCTGGCATCGCGAAGGCTATTACCCCGTGGCCGCGGAAATCAGGGCCGCGCTGAAGCGGTTCCGGCACCTCGACGACAAGGACGTGCTGGCGGCAAGCTTCAAGCTCAGCGACGCGCAGGAGATGGTGGCCCGCCATCAAGGTTTCGACAGCTGGCAGGCGCTCAAGACAGGAGCCGTAGCCATGACATCCGCCAAAAGCCAGACCATGCCCTCACCCGTGCTGAGTTCGACCGCCGCTCTGTTGTTCGTCGCCGATATCAATGCGTCGTGCGATTTTTTCTGTCAAAAGCTCGGGTTTGCCGTCGACTTCGTCTATGGCGACCCGCCCTTCTACGGGCAGGTGGTGCGCGACAATGCGCGGCTGGCCTTGCGTCTGGTGTGCGAGCCGGTGTTCGTCGGCGATGTGCGCAGCCGCGAACACCTGCTGTCGGCCGCGATCACGGTCGATACCGCGGACGAGATCAAGCGGCTCTTTCTCGATTTTCAGGCGGCGGGCGTGCCGTTCCACCAAGTGTTGAAGAAGGAACCATGGGGCGCCCGCAACTTCATCGTACTGGATCCGGACGGAAACCTGATCCTGTTTTCCGGCCCGGCCGATTGAGTCGTTCGAGCGCCGTTCTCAGTCGGGGAACGCCTCGCCGCGAACCCGACCGGGATAAGGCCGGCGGACGGCACCCGCCGCGTCTCCATTCCGGTCGAACAGCCGTGCCGCATGTTTGCGGAAGAAGCGCTGGCCGGGCAATTCCGCGAGACGGTAGGTGATCCAACTCACGGCGATGACCGTTGCCAGGCCCAGCAGCATCAGCACGTCGCCCACAAAGGCATTGCCGGGGTCGATGCCGCCATTGTAGCGCGCGGTCTTGCCGAGTTGCACGAGATAGTGCGTCCCGAAAACCTTGTCCCAGGCGCGCGCCAGGTTCATGAAACGCAGCTGCACGAACATGTGCGTCATGTAGAGCGAATAGGAGATCATGCCGAGGAACAGCAGCGGCCGCAGCCGCAGCAGCCGGCTGACCAGGCCACCCTCCAGTGCGAAAACGGCGACGATGGCGCAGAACACGAGCGGCATAAGATAGGCGAACGGCGTTCCCCAGGCCGTCACGATCGCGGCCGCGGCGGCAAACACGGCGATCACCTCGACGACGGTCCAGCGGGCGCCGTCATGCATCAGCGGCAGCTCTCGCCGCAGCCGGAGCAGCCAGCTTCCGGCGATGCGGTAGAGCAGCGCGCCGGCGGCGAAGCCGTACAACGCCCGCAGCGCGCCGAAGCGCGCGGTCGTTTCCATGCCGTCGTCGGAGACCAGCGCCAGTGCGAACGGAGCCGCCACCACGGCAGCGGCAAGCAGCCAGAGGAAGCGGCGCGGCGCGGCGAGTGCCGCCAGCCCGAAGAAGACATAAGCGATGAACTCGGCCGAGATGCTCCAGGACGGCGTATTCCAGGTGAGTACGCCATCCGGTCGCATCGAATGCAGCAGGAGCAGGTTGGACAGGACGGTCGACGGTTCGTTGGCGCCGGAGAACGCGGGATCGGCCGGGTTGCCCAGGCCCGGCGCGAGCGCCTTCAAGGTTTCGAACAGCACGAACAGCCCGAGCATGACAAGATGCAGCGGGTAGAGCCGCCCCAGCCGCAGGAACAGGAAGCGGCCGAGCCCGTGGGCATCGCCTATACGATCGGCATAGGCATGGGCGATGACGAAACCCGACAGCACGAAGAAAAAATCGACCAGCGCCTCGCCAGAGCGAACCAGCGCGAAGTCGTGGATATGGCTGACGATCTGGGCGTGAAAGAGCACCACCAGCACGGCTGCAAGGCCGCGCCAACTGTCGAGCGCGGCGAAACGGACCGGCTCGGCGGCGCGCCCGGCCGGCTTTGCCGTGCAGAGGCGAGGCGTGGCGGAGTGCACATGAATGTTCAAGAACTGCCCTTCCCGGCCGTGTCAGATCAGAACACGGCAAGCGCACTGATCCCATAACCACGAGGCAAGCAAATGCTGGGCCGGAGGGGGATAACAGGCGGCGCGCCGGTCAGCGGCATCGAAACATGGTTAGGAAAGGCCTAACCGCGGCCACCGCCCAGGCTCAGTTGGTGAGGCCGTAAGGAATGCGAAACCCGTTCTTCTCCAGCCAGTCGATCGCGGCGCGCGGTTCGTCGGTCTGGATGATGGTGGCGCCGCGCTCGGCCCAGTAGCCGTAGACCTCCTCGGGGAAACCGGCCTGCACCGCCAGTTCGTCGCCGCGCCCGCGGGCGACGAAACCGCTCGGCAGGTTGACGATCGGATAGGTGTTCACCCAGAGGTGCCAGTCGCCGCGTACCGCTACGGCGCGCGCCCGCGCGGAAAACAGCGGCCCGGCCTCGTCCGGCAGCAGCCGGCGCTCGCCGCGCCAGGCCACCATCTCCACGACGTCGGCGGCAAAGGCGCGCGTCGCCGTTTCTATGAAGCGCGGGTCGTCGACCGCGTCGTCGGCGATGATCGGCATGAAGCGTATGCCGGCGCCGGCCGCGCCGACCACGGCCTTCATCCTGGCCAGCCGCTCCGGATTCCAGATGTTTTCCTTGAGGATAACCTCGCGCTCCATGCCGAGGCCGCGCGCCACCGCCACCATGCCTGCGATGTGATCGGGACCGAGCTTGTTGTCGATGTTGACCAGCACCCGGCCCTTGGTGACGGCCAGCATCTCGGCCAAAGTCGGCACCACCTCGTCGGTGACGACGCCGCTGCCCTCGACGATGAGGCGGCAGGTTTTGAGCTCGGCCAGCGAGCGCCGGGCGACCTCGCCTTTGCAAGAGGTGGTGCGGTCGAGCCCGTCGTCGTGCATGAGGACATATTGGCCGTCGCTGGAGGCACGCACGTCGATCTCGACCATCTCGACGCCGAGCACGATCGAATGGCGCACGCCGGCGACGGAGTTCTCGGCCCAGCGGATCGTGCCGTTTTCCTTCCAGCCGCCGCGATGCGCGACGATCATCACGTGGTCGCGCCAGTTGTTGGCATTCTCCAGCCGGTCGATGATCTGGCCTGCCCGGCCCTCCTGCGCGGCAGCACCGCCACAGAAGACGGCCAGCAGCCAGAGCGCGGCGACAAAGATCGATGGGCGCATGCGATTCGCTCCGGTCCCGTCGAGGTGGCCGGCCAATAACCAGCGCCGGTGACAGCAACGTGAATGCAGCCGGCGCACTATCCCGACATCCGGCGGGAATTTTTCGGTTGCGTGACCGTCGCATTCCGCCAATACCTTGCGCCGCGAAAACATGAGGGAGAATTGAAAGCATGCCGGCAAGCGCGATCGATCACGCCTTCACCGCCCGCTCCAACACCGGCCGCGCCGGCGACCCGACCTATGCCGGGGCGCTGTCCTTCATGCGCAGGCACTATACCAAGAACGTCAAAGGTGCCGACGTGGTGGTGTGGGGGATTCCGTTCGACGCCGCCGTCACCAACCGCCCCGGCGCCCGCTTCGGACCGCAGGCGATCCGCCGCGCCTCCGCGATCTTCGACAACGATCCGCAATATCCCTTCCACCTCGACCTTTTCGAGAAACTGGCGGTGGTCGACTATGGCGACTGCCTGCTCGACAACGGCAATCACCAGAAGACGCCGGCGACGATCGAGCGCGAGGCCAAGAAGCTGCTGGCTTCCGGGGCTTTCCTGCTGACGCTCGGCGGCGACCATTTCGTCACCTGGCCGCTGCTCAAGGCGCATGTGGCGGTGCACGGACCGCTGGCGCTGGTGCAGTTCGACGCGCACCAGGACACCTGGGGCGACGACGGCAAGCGCATCGACCACGGTTCGTTCGTGGCGCGCGCCGTGAACGAAGGCCTCGTCGATCCCGACCGCTCCATCCAGATCGGCATCCGCACCCACGCACCGGAGGATTGCGGCATCAAGATTCTCTACGGCTACGACGTCGAGGAGATGCGGGCGTCCGATATCGCCTACGCCATCGTCGAGCGGACCGGCGGCCACAAGACCTATGTGACCTTCGACATCGATTGCCTCGACCCGGCCTTCGCGCCGGGCACCGGCACGCCGGTGGCGGGCGGACCGTCCTCGGCGAAGATCTTCTCGGTACTGCGCCAGATGAACCAGGTGGCGATGGTCGGCGCCGACGTGGTCGAGGTTGCGCCGCCCTACGACCATGCCGATATAACGGCGATCGCCGGCTCGACCGTCGCGCAACACTATCTCGGCCTGCTCGCCGAGCGAAAGCAGCGCGAGAGTGCCTGAGAGATTGATTCAACTGCCTGCGGAAGAGAATCCGCCGGTCCGGCCAAGCCATTGACGAACCGGCCGATTTCGAGACTGGACGCTGACATGAAACCGAAAATCTTCATCGACGGCGAGCACGGCACCACCGGGCTGCAGATCCGCGCCCGGCTCGCCGACCGCGGCGATCTCGACATCATCTCGGTGCCTGCCGAGCGGCGCAAGGACCCGGCCGCGCGGGCCGAATTCCTCAACGCCGCCGACGTCGCCATCCTCTGCCTGCCCGACGATGCGGCAAAGGAAAGCGTCTCGCTGATCGCCAACGACACCACGCGCGCCATCGACGCCTCGACCGCGCACCGCGTCGCCGACGGCTGGGCGTACGGTTTCGCCGAGATGGACAAGGCGCAGGCCGGTGCGATCGCGCAGGCGAAACGCGTCGCCAATCCCGGCTGCTGGCCGCAAGGTCCGATCGCCACGCTGCGACCGCTGATCAAGGCCGGCCTGCTGCCGGCCGACGTGCCGGTCAGCATGAGCGGCATTTCCGGCTACTCCGGCGGCGGCCGCACCATGATCGAGGACTACGAGGCGAAGGGCGAGAACGCGCCCGAGTTTTTCCCCTATGGCCTTACCTTCCAGCACAAGCACGTGCCGGAGCTGAAGGCTTATGCCGGGCTGTCACGCGAGCCGCTGATGCAGCCGGTGGTCGGCAACTTCGCGCAAGGCATGATCACCATGGTGCCGCTGCATCTCGACACGCTCGAGCGCGTGCCAAGCGGCGCCGAACTGCACGCGGCGATCGCCGATCATTATGCAGGTCTCGGCGGCGGCGACGTCGAGGTGGCGCCTTATGCCGAGGTCGAGCGCCTGCCGGAGATCGAGCCTGAGCGCTACAACGGCACCAACACCATGCGGCTCCACGTGTTCGCCAACGACAAGCGTGCGCAGGCGGTGCTGGTGGCCGTCTACGACAACCTCGGCAAGGGAGCGTCGGGCGCGGCAGTGCAGAACCTCGACCTGATGCTCGGCCGCCCGCTCTAACTCACGGTCGCGTAAAGTATTCCCGTCATGGACCAGCCGGAATTTCCGGGCCGCTGGGGCGCGAGCGACCCGGTTCTGATCGCCGAGACGTTTTCGAGCCGCATCTGGAAGGTGCGCCTGCGCGACGGCACGCCCGCCGTCGTGAAGGATCTCAAACCGTTCGACGACGTCTGGGACGAACTGCGCGGCGCCCACTACCTGTCATGGCGTGGCGGCGCCGGCGCGGTGCGGATCTTCGACCTCGACGGCCAGCGCATGCTGCTCGAATATGCCGGCGACCGGCTGCTGGCGAGCGAACTTGCAGCGTCGGGTGGCGACGCGATGGCCACCGAGATCGCGGCCGAGGCGATGCAGCAATTGTTCTCGCCTTCGCAGACGCCTGTGCCCGCCGACTTCCAGCCGCTGCGCGAGCGTTTTGCCAGCCTGTTCGCAAAGGCCGGGCGCGACCGGACGGCAGGCGTCGACAGCGTCTATATAGAGGCCGCCGTGGTGGCCGAGCGGCTGTTGACCGAGCCGCGCGACGTTCGCCCGCTGCATGGCGACCTTCACCACGACAATCTTGTCCATGGGCCGCGTGGCTGGCTGGCCATCGACCCCAAGGGCGTGCTCGGCGACACCGGCTTCGACGCCGCCAACTTCTTCTTCAATCCGCTCGACCGCGACGATCTCTGCCTCAACCCGGATCGTATCGCAGGCATGGCTACCGTGTTCTCGCGCGCGCTGGGGCTGGACCCGCGGCACCTGCTCGACCACGCCTTCGCCTGGGGCTGCCTGTCTGCGTCCTGGCATCAGGAGGACGGCAACATCATCGACGAGACGCGCGAACTGAACATCGCGCGGGCGGCGCGGACCGTGCGCGCCGTCAGCTTTTGACGGCGATTTCCGTCTCCAGCGGATAGCTGCCGCGGGTGGCGCGCCAATGGGCGGCGGCGAAGCCGAGCAGCACCAGCGCGAGCCCCTGGTGCATCAGCGCGGCATGCAGGTGGACCTGGGTCAGCAAGGTGACGATGCCGACGACCGCCTGCAGCAGCACGATGTGGAACAGCACCAGCGCGCGGCGCGCATGTGTCGTGCCCGGCAGCGCCCGGCGCACCGCCAGCATGTGCCAGAGCGCGGCGGCCAGGACGATGTAGGCGCCGAGGCGGTGGACGAACTGCACCGTCTTCGGATTCTCGAACAGATTGCGCCAGGCAGGCTCCATGACGAACAGGTCGCCCGGGATCAGGCTGCCGTCCATCAGCGGCCAGGTGTTGTAGCTGAGGCCGGCATCAAGGCCGGCGACCAGACCGCCTAGATAGATCTGAATCAGCACCAGAATGACCAGCCAGCCGGCGAAACGCTGAGTCGCCCGGTCGGCTGGCGCCGCTGAATGCGGCGACAAGCCGCGCGCCACCAGCACTGTGGCGGCGAAGATGATCGCCGCAAGCGTGAGGTGCGTCGCAAGACGGTACTGGCTGACCGAGACGCGTTCGACCAGGCCCGATGCCACCATCCACCAGCCGATCGCGCCCTGCAGCCCGCCGAGCGCCAGCAGGCCGAGCAGGCGCGGCTTCAGCCGGCTCTCCAGCCGCCCACCGATCCAGAAAAGCGCCAGCGGAATGGCAACGAGAAAACCCACGCCGCGCGCCAGGACGCGGTGCGCCCATTCCCACCAGAAGATGCGCTTGAACTCCGAGAGCGACATTCCCTTGTTGAGCTGCTCGTATTGCGGGATCTGCTGGTATTTTACGAATTCTTCCTGCCACTCGGCTTCGTTGAGCGGCGGAATGACACCGTGGATCGGCTTCCACTCGGTGATCGACAGGCCGGAATCGGTCAGCCGCGTCGCCCCGCCGACCACCACCAGCGCGAACAGCACGACGACGACGCAATAGAGCCAGGCGCGCACCAGCGCCCGGTTGCGCAAAAGCCTGTCCCGTTCGGCGAGCGGCTGACGAGTTTCGGTTATGGCGGCCATCGGCAAAAAATCCGGTAACGGAAGACGGCGGGATTGGTGGACCAGAGGCCCCCGCCTTGCAAGGCGGGGCCGCGCGACACGCAGTCGCGCCGCACCACAAGCGGGCGCGGTTGCGTGTGCCGCCGCGACAGACTATCGGAACGGCCGAGGAGACGACATGCCGATCCGACTGAAAAAGCTCATCGGGACATTCCTGCTGGTGGCGCTGGTCATCATCTATGCCCTGCTCGCCACCATGATCGCCGTTGCGCAGCTGGCCGAGTCCGGACCGCTCGTGCATTTCGCCTATTTCCTGTTCACCGGCCTGCTGTGGATCCTGCCGGCCATGGCGATCATCAAATGGATGATGCTGCCGCCGAGAACCTGACGCCAAAGCTCGCCCATCACGCCGCATTAACCGTGTCCGACTGGTGTCGAACATTCGTTCACCTTTGTAGGATAGGCTTCGTCATCATTGGACGCCGCATCGCGGAGCCGCCTCGAGATGACGGGACCAGAAGGACCGAAGCATGGTTGATGCCGTAGTCGCCGCGAAGGCGCCGGCCGGCATTGCGCGCGCCGCGACGCGGGCCGAGACCACATCCTTCCGCATCATCGAAGATGCCGCATCGGCCGAGGCGGTTGCCGCCTGCGAGGCCCTCGTTCCCCGCGCCGTGGCGGCGCCGGCCCAAGGCCTCGCCTGGATACGCGCTTGGCGCGAGACCGTCCGGCCCGATTCGATAGCGGTACTGATCGTCGATGACGGAAGGCCTGTGTTCCTGCTTGCCCTCGAAATCGTCGGCAAAGGCCCCTGCAAGGTCGCCCGCTTCATTGGCGAGACGCACGCGAACGGCAATTTTGTCATGGCGGACCGGACGTGGCTTGCCGGCGGCGCCGCTTCGGCGGCGATGCCGGGGCTGATCGCGGCGATCGCCGCCGCTCGCCCCGACATCGACGTGGTTGCGCTGGAGCGCCTGCTGCCCGACTACGAGGGCATCGCCAACCCGCTGCTCGCCCTGCCGCACGCCAAGAGCCCCAACCTTTCGCTGGCGGTTGATCTCGACGGCGGGTTTCAGCGGGTCGTCTCCGGGCCGAGCGGCAAACGCAAGCGCAAGAAACACCGGACGCAGGCGCGCAAATATGAGGCGGCCGGCGGCTACCGCCGTATCGAAGCGAACACCGGCGAAGAGGTCGATCGCGCGCTCGACGCGTTCTTCGCGATGAAGGCGTCGCGCTTCCGCCAGGCCGGCATCGTCAACGTCTTCGGCGAGGCCGACGTGCAGGCGTTCTTCCGACGCCTGTTCCGCGATGCGCTGCCGCTGTCGCCGAAACCGTTCGTGCTGCACGGCCTCGAGGTCGGCGGCAAGTTGCGCGCCGTCACCGGGTCGAGCCGGTCCGGCAATCGTATCATCTGCGAGTTCGGTTCGATCGCCGACGACGAGATGGTGCATGCCAGCCCCGGCGAATACCTGTTCTTCGACAATATCGAGGAAGCCTGCGCGGAAGGCCTCGCCGTCTACGACTTCAGCGTCGGCGACGAACCTTACAAGCGGCTCTGGTGCGACATCGAGACCCAGCATCTCGACGTGCTCCTGCCTCTGACGCTGAAGGGCCGGCTGGTGGCCGGGTCGATGCGGCTGTTTTCGGCACTGAAAAGCAGCATCAAGAACAATCCGACAATATGGCGGATCACCAAGGCATTGCGGCGCCGCACCGCCGGCCAGTCAGCGCCGGAGCAGCAGGCCGCCGACGCCGACTGACCTTTGATTTGTCCAGGGCCGGTCGAGAACCGGGAGTCTCGACGGATCCAGCTCCAGCCGGCGATTTGCGCGAACCCATGACGTGGCGATCCGCGGGCTCGATTCGAGCATCCGCGGGCCGGCATTCAGCCTCCCTCCGCCTGTCGAGCAGGACGATCATGATGTATCGACGCAGCGCGGCTGCAGCGCCAGCAGCAGGCGGTAAAGCCAGGCGACATTCAGGCGGCCGCCGCGTCGGCGGCCGGTATCAGGCCGAGGGGTGACCCCAAGCGAACCCGGCGTCTGGTGTATCAATGCGGAGAAGGCGGCGGCGAGCGCGCGAAACTGCCTTGCGAGACGGGCGGCGTCGCCGCGACCGTCATCCGTGTCGGGTGCGAGACGTTCGACCGGAAAGAGCGGCGAGGCCGCGCATCCGGTCTCCGCGGCGAACGCCCGCGCCGCCCGCTCGGCGGGACGCAGCAGCCAGAGCACGATGCGGCGGACGGGCCAGGAGCGACAGGCCGCTTGCTCGGCAAGGCCAGCGAGCGCGAGCAGCACTGTGACGATGCGCCGAAGCGTTTCGTGATGTTTCGCGTCCGCCGAGTTGCCCTTCATGCCCGTGTCCATGCTCAAGAGGCAGCAGTCTGACACGGATCGGCGCGAAAGGAAAGGAAAATATTCCTCTAGACGACGGCAACCCTGCCTAACTCAATCCTGAAGTACTGCCGCCTATGCCGCAGAACGGTTGTCCGGCGCCGGCCGGGACGGCAGATGGCCGCCCGGCGTCACCAGGGTCAGCCCCTCGTAGCCGCCGGATGCGAGGTCGTCGCGAACCGCGAGCATGGCGTTCTCGGCGTCGAGCACGCTGACCAGGATTTCGGTGCCGTCGGAGACCAGCCGCTTGAGGCTGTCGGCGCCCGCCGGGCCGCATTCGACGATCACCACGTCATAGGCCTTGCCGAGCGTGTCCATGATGATCGGCAGGCGCTCGACAGCGCGCATGGCGATGCGTTGGTCGGCCCTGCCGACCGGGATGACGTGGCAATCCGAATAATGATCGGAATGGATGACGTCGACGAACTTCGCAGTGCCGGCGAGCAGGTCGGTGATGCCGGAAACCTCGTCACCGTCCAGCATCGGCCGCGACGCCGCGCCCATCACGGTGAGGTCCACGAGCAGCACGCGCAGACCGGTGTCGGCCACCTCGCGCGCTACCAGCACGGCGCTGGCAGCGGCCTCCTCGCCCTCGGGCGAGATGAACAGCGCCCGTGACACCCCGCCGGCGATCAGCATTTCCGCCGCCTCCTCGACGGAAAGTTCGCCGTGGCGCGACGCCTCTTCAGGCTGCTGGGCCCCCGTGTCGTTGGCCGCCATCGGCGAGGATTCGTCCGCTTCGTCCATGACCTCGCCAATCGTCGGCTCCGGCATATGGATCTGCTCGACCGGCTCGAAATAACCGCCCTCGGCCGGTCGCATGGCGCGGCCGGAAAACAGTTCACGCAGCAGGATGCCGATGCCCATCAGCAGCAAGGTCGCGGCGAATGCGGCACCGACGACCGGCATCACCTTCGGGAAATAGGGTTCGGCCGGGATCACGGCGCGGGAGAAGATGCGTGCGTCGGCCGGCAAATAGTTGCCGTCGCGGCGCGACGCCGCCTCGCGGTAACGCGCCATATAGGATTCGAGCAGTTCGCGTTGCGCCGCCGCCTCGCGCTCCAGCGCGCGCAGCTCGACTTCCTTTTCGCCGACGCGCGACGATTCGGCCTTGAGCCGGTTGAGGTCGGCGACGAGCTGGTCCTCGCGCAGTTTCGCGGCTTTGGCGGTGTTGGTCAGCCCTTGCAGGACCTTTTCGGTCTCCGCGGCGACCTGGCGGTCGAGATCGGCCAATTGCGACCGCATCGAGCGGATGCGCGGATGGTTGTCGAGCAACGTGGTCGACAGGTCGGCGATATCGGCTCGGAGTTGCACCTGGCGCTCGCGCAGCCGCTGGATCAGGCCGGAGGCGATCACCTCGGGAAAGGCTTCGAGCGAGCCACCGCCGTTCAGCGCCAGGCGCACGCTTTCGGCGTTTGCCTCGGCGGCGGCACGGTTCGCGCGCGTGCGCGACAGCTCGCTGGAAAGCTCCGAAAGCTGCTGGGTGGCAAGCGCCGAATTGTTCTGGCCGACCAGCAAATCGGATTGCGAGCGGAAGGTTGCAACGCGCGTCTCAGCTTCTTTCACGCGCGCCGTCAGCGCCTGTATTTCCGGCTCCAGCCATTCCGTCGCGTCGGAGTTCGACTGCAGTTTGGCGTCGCGGTTGAAGGCAAGATAGGCCTCGGCAATGGCGTTCGGCACCTCGGCGGCGAGTTTGGGATCCTGCGAGGAGAAACCGATCGCAATCACGCGCGAGCGCTCCACCCGGTAGACCGTCAGCTTGCTGCGGAAAGCGTCGAGCACCCGTTCCTCGGCGGGGATTTCGCCGGGATCGCCCTTGAGGCCGACGACCACCAGCGCCCTGTCCAGAAGCGACATCTCGTTGAATTCGGACAGGCGTGCCAGATCAAGCTTTTTGGCAACCTGCTTGAGAATGTCGGTCGAAGCGATCAGCTCGACCTGACTGGTCACTCCCTCCTCGTCGAGAATCGGGCGGCTGTCGGCGTTCTCGCCCTGCGGCCGCGTGAACACGGATTCGCGGGTCTCGATGAGAATTCTGGTTTCGGCCCGGTAGAGCGGGGTCGCCATGGAAACCAGCATGAACGCCAGCGCCGACACGACGACGGCGACCACGAGGATACGCTTCCACTGGCGGACGAGGCTGGCGAACAGCCTGCCGAGGTCGACGTCGACGTCGCTCGCGGTCGAATTCATGGTTGGCATACGCCCTAACTCCGGCACTGCGTCCGGCCAACCGTAAAGAACTATGGTAACTCAGCCGTTAAGAATTCGGCGGAATGAGCCAATCCCGCAGTCGCCTCCGGAGACGGCGTGAGATCGTTTCGGCAACTCGTCGCGGCCGGCCGCGCACTCCTGCCTTTACGCCATGTTAACCCTAACCATTCGATAACGATGATATCCGCATGCAGTCGGTCTTGCATGCGCGCAGTTCAAGGGCAGTTTGCCGGCATGAAGATCTGGACCACTATCCTCCCAGCCTTGCTGCTGGCGACCGCGCTGGGCGGATGCACGGGCTACCGTCCCGCGCCGTCGGCGTTTCATGCCGTCCTCAACCAGCCCTACCGGCTCGGTGCCGGCGACCGTGTCCGCATCACCGTGTTCGAGCAGGAAAGCCTGACCAACACCTACAGCGTCGATTCCTCCGGCTATATCGCCTTCCCGCTGGTCGGTTCGGTGCCTGCGCGCGGCCGCACCGTGCAGGAGATGGAGGGCGACATCGCCGGCCGCCTGCGCGAGGGTTTCTTGCGCGATCCCGACGTCTCGGTGGAGGTCGACCAGTACCGCCCGGTGTTCGTCATGGGCGAGGTCGGCGCCGCCGGCCAGTATTCATACGTGCCAGGCCTTACCGTGCAGAAGGCAATCGCCATGGCCGGCGGCTTCACGCCGCGCGCCAACCAGGACACCGTCGACATCACCCGCGACATCAACGGAAAGGTCATGACCGGCCGCGTCGTCACGTCGGACCCGCTGATGCCGGGCGATACCGTCTACGTGCGCGAGCGGTTGTTCTGAGCAGGTTCCGCAAAAGTGTCCCTCGGTTTTGCGATCAGAACCTGCGAAAGACAAGGAAACCTACGCAGACGCTCGTGGGTCCACCCCACGATGTCCGCCTAGATGGTCGGCGCGGCGGTGCCCGTGACCCCTCCCCTGCGCATCGTCCATTGCTTCCGCTCGCCGGTCGGCGGCATCTTCCGCCATGTGCGCGATCTCACGGAAGCGCAGGTCAAGGCGGGGAACCAGGTCGGCATCGTCTGCGATTCGAGCACGGGCGGCGATTTCGAGGAGCAGCTGTTTTCGGCGATGAGCGACCAGTTGGCGCTCGGCATCCATCGCACCCCGATGCAGCGCCACATCGGTCCCGGCGACATCGCCGCCGCGTGGAGAACGTTCAGTATCATCAAGGAATTGCAGCCGAATGTCCTGCACGGGCATGGCGCCAAGGGTGGCGTCTATGCCCGTCTGTTCGGCTCGTTGCTGCGGGTTTCAAGGTTTCGCGTAGCCCGCCTCTATTCGCCGCACGGCGGCAGCCTCCACTACGACGAGAACACCTTTACCGGAAAGGTGTTCTTCCAGTTGGAGAGGCTGATGGGCCGTTTCACCGACCACCTGCTGTTCGTCTCGGATTACGAACGGCGGGCCTATCGCAAGAAGGTCGGTGAACCGCCCATTCCGAACGCGCTTGTCTACAACGGACTGCGCGCGCCGGAGTTCGTGGCGGTGCCAGCGTCGCCCGACGCGGCCGACTTCCTCTATATCGGCATGATGCGCGACCTGAAAGGGCCGGACCTCTTCATCGATGCGCTCGCCATGGCCGAGAAATTCACCGGCCGGCAGCTTCGCGCCGCCATGGTCGGCGACGGCGACGATCTTCCGAAATATCGCAGCCAGGCGGCAGCGCTAGGCCTCAGCGACCGCATAACCTTCCACCCGCCCATGCCTGCGCGTCAGGCCTTCGCGCTGGCGCGTGCCATCGTGGTGCCATCGCGTGCCGAGGCCATGCCTTATGTCGTGCTGGAAGCCCTGGCGGCGGGCATGCCGATGGTGGCAACCGCGGTCGGCGGCATTCCGGAGATTTTTCCCGCAGGCTCGCCGGCGCTCGTCGCACCGGAAGCCGGAGCACTGGCGGAGCGGATGACCGCCGCGCTGACCAATCCTGCCGCCTTCGCCGCGCTGATGCCCAGCCACGCGGATCTGACCGCACGCTTCGGCGCCGACGTGATGGCGGCACGCATCGAGCATGCCTATCGCGAGACGCTCGGCGGCTGAGGCTTTCGGTCGTCGGTTCAGCCGACGCTGACGCCGTCGATCCAGACCTCCCGGATATTGGCACGCCCGGCGTTGAGCACGATTTTCTGGAAAACGTCCTCGGGCGCGTCCAGTTCGGGCCAGGTCCGCACGTTCGAAGCCTTAACATCGACATCGATGCGCAACGCGTCGAATTTGTAGCCGGGCTCGAACTTGCCGACCGGCAGGCCGAGCGCCTCGCCGCCGCCGGCCGTCGCCAGCCAGAACGCCTCAGGCACGCTGAGGCGGGCATTGGCGACGCCGCGCCGATCCTGCGGCAGGCGCGCGTCGACGCCGCCCTGGCGCATGCGCGCCGCCATCAGCGCGTGCCGGCAACCGTCGAGGAGGGACGGGCTGTGCCCACCGGAAATGTCGGTGCCCAGCCCGACCCGAACGTTGCGGTCGAGCGCCTCGCGCAGCGGAAACACGGCATCGGCGAAATAGGCGTTGGACAGCGGGCAATGCGCCACCGCCGCGCCGCGCTCGCGGATCAGGTCGAGATCGCCGTCGCAGACGAAGTTGGAGTGGGCGAGAACCGTGTGCTCGCGCAGGAGACCGAATCCGGCAAGAACCTCGGCGTCCGAGCGCCCGAAGCGCTGTTCGACGAACGCCTTTTCCCAATCGCTTTCCGAGCAGTGGGTCTGGATCAGGCAGTTCGTCTCCGCCGCCAGCCGGCCGAGGCCCGCGAGCAGTTCGTCGGTGCAGCTCGGAATGAAACGCGGCGTGATGATCGGGCGCACCAGCGTCTCGTCGCCCGATGAAATCTCCCGTACCGCGGCGATGAAGCGCCGCATCTCGTCGAGTGCCGTCGCGGCGTCGCGGTCACGATAGAAGGCAGGACACTGCTCGGGATCGTCCATCGCCACCTTGCCGACGAAGGCGCGCTGGCCGCGCTTTCCGCAGACCTCCGCAAGCGCCAGCGAGGCCTCCATGTGGATGGTCGCGAAATACACCGCCGTCGTCGTCCCGTTGGCGATCAGGCCGGTGACGAGATCGTCATAGACTTCGCGGGCGAAATCCGCGTCGGCGTAACGCGCCTCGAGCGGGAACGTGTACGTCTGCAGCCAGACTTCGAGCGGAACGTCGAGCGCCTTGCCCATCTGCGGCCATTGCGGCGCGTGGATATGCAGGTCGACCAGCCCGGGCAGCAGCACCTCGCCGTCGCGCAATTCGATCAGCCTGTTCTGCTCGGCGGCGCGGGACCTCGCCTCGATATGGCCGGGCCGTCCGGCTGGAATCACCTCGGCAATCCGGCCGCCACCGTCTACGGAGATCAGTGCGTCCGGCAGCACCTCCAGCCGGCCGCGCGACGGCGTGTGAAAAGCGGTTCCGCATACGACCCTGTCGCGCATTTTTGTTCTCCTCCTCATACGGTTCCCGCCAGCGGGCAGTGCTCTCACACCACGTTATCGCGTAAAACCCCGCCAGGCCGACTACATGCAACTTCGTAAAAGTCTTTCAAAAAAATCTTCGCGGACAATGCGATGCTGCCCGATCTTGTCGCCAACTGCCTCAAACTGTCGGGACGGCTTCAAGGGATTATTAGCTCCACATTGCTAGCGTAGCGTCAGGACGACGCGGACCGCAGCAATGACAAATCTCGACCCCGCCGAGCGCTTCTCGCTGGAAGCCGTGCGCAGTTTCGACGCAGGCGGCAAGAAGCCGGACAACGCCAAGCTCGGCAAGATCGCGCAACAGGTGGCATCGCAATACCGTCGCGATACCATGTCGCCGGTCATGGTGGGCGGCGTGCTCAGGCTGACCGAGCTTGGTATTCTGTTCGTGTCCGGCCTGGCGCTGTTCGCCGTTTATGTCGGGCTCGGCACGCATCTGTCCTGGCACTATCCGGTCATTATCGCCGGCGCCTCGGTGCTGACCATCATCGGCCTCGAACTTGGAGACTGCTACCAGGTCGCGGCGCTGCTGAGGCCTAGCCTGTTCCTTCGGCGCATGCTGCTGATCTGGACCGGCTCGTTCGCCGCGCTGGCGGTCGCCGGCTTTCTCCTCAAGATCTCCGAGGATTTTTCGCGGGCGCTGTTCGGCCTGTGGTTCGTCACCGGCCTGGCGCTGATCCTGTCGCTGCGCCTCATCATGGCGCGCCTCATCCGCCGCTGGGCACGCAACGGCCGCATGGAACGGCGGGCGTTGATCGTCGGCGGCGGACCGACGGCGGAAAGCCTGATCCGCTCGATCGAGCAGCAGCCCTACAACGACATCCGCATCTGCGGCATCTTCGACGACCGCGACGACAAGCGCTCGCCGCCGATCGTCGCCGGATATCCCAAGCTCGGCAACATCTCCGAACTGATCGAGTTCGCGCGCATCGCGCGCATCGACATGCTGATCGTGTCGTTGCCGATCACCGCCGAAAAACGCGTGCTGTCCCTGCTGAAGAAATTGTGGGTGCTGCCTGTCGACATCCGCCTGTCGGCGCACAACAGCCAGCTGCAGTTCCGGCCGCGCTCCTATTCCTTCGTCGGCTCCGTGCCGATGCTCGATATCTTCGACAAGCCGATCAACGACTGGGACTCGGTGGTCAAGCGGGCCTTCGACATCGTCTTCAGCCTGATCGGCATCGTCGTGTTCTCGCCGGTCATGCTGGCGACCGCGGTCGCCATCAAGCTCGACAGCCGGGGTCCCGTGCTGTTCAAGCAGAAGCGCCACGGCTTCAACAACGAGGAGATCGAGGTCTACAAGTTCCGCTCGATGTATGCCGACAAGTCGGACCCGACGGCGAAGAAGACGGTGACAAAGAACGATCCCCGCGTCACCCGCGTCGGCCGCTTCATCCGCAAGACCTCGATCGACGAACTGCCGCAGTTCTTCAACGCGCTGTTCGGTTCGCTGTCGCTGGTCGGGCCGCGCCCGCACGCGGTCGCTGCCCAGTCGCACAACCTGCTCTATACCGAGGTGGTCGACGGCTATTTCGCCCGCCACCGCGTCAAGCCCGGCGTGACCGGCTGGGCGCAGATCAACGGCTGGCGCGGCGAGATGGACACCGACGAGAAGATCAGGATGCGCACCGAGTACGACCTCTACTACATCGAGAACTGGTCGCTCTGGCTCGACCTCAAGATCCTGCTGCTCACGCCCATCCGGCTGCTCAATACGGAAAACGCGTATTGAGCGCGATCGCCGAGACCGTCCGTCCCGCGGCGGTCAACGCCAAGCTCATCGCGCTTATCTCAACCGGCGCGATCGCGCTGGGTATCCTCTTGTCCGGCTTCGTCATCCGCGAACCGGCGCCTTACGAGCTCTACATGGTCGGCCTGGTGGCCGTATGGGCGCTGTTCGGCCTGCGCATCTCGCGCACCGTCGCGCCGCTGCTCGTCCTGCTCGTCACCTTCAACATCGGCGGCATGCTCGCGATGAGCCAGATGGCCGATATCGGCTCGACGCCGCTATACCTCGCCGTGTCGCTGTTCCTGGCCTTCACGGCGGTGTTCTTCGCCGCCGTGGTGGAGGCCCAGCCCGGCCTGCTCAAGGTCATCTTCAACGCCTACGTCATCGCCGCGGTCGGCACGTCGGCGCTCGGGGTGCTCGGCTATTTCGGCCTCGTGCCCGGTGCGGAGATGTTCACCAAATACGGTCGCGCCGCCGGCGCCTTCCAGGACCCCAACGTGTTCGGACCTTTCCTGACGCTGCCCGGCATTTACCTGCTGCACCGGCTGATGACCGGCAGCGTCGCAAAAATGCCGCTCTACGCCGTGCCGCTGCTCATCGTCGTCGCCGGCATCTTCCTCTCGTTCTCGCGCGGTGCCTGGGGCCTGTTCGCGGTGGCCTCGGCGCTGCTGGTGGCCGGGCTGTTCCTGCAGAGCGGCAACGGCCGGTTCCGGCTGCGGATCGTCATCATGACCATCGCAGTGCTGACGCTGCTGCTGCTCGGCCTGCTGATCATCCTGCAGATACCCGCGGTCGCCGAACTGTTCACCACCCGCGCCCAGTTGCTGCAGGACTATGACGCGTCGCGTCTCGGCCGCTTCGCCCGCTACACGCTCGGTTTCCAGCTGGCGATGGAGCATCCGCTCGGCATCGGCGCCCTGGTGTTCGGCACCATCTTCACCGAGGACACCCACAACATCTGGCTGAAGGCGCTGATGGACTATGGCTGGCTGGGCTTCGCGTCCTACCTGACCCTGATCGTTTGGACGGTCGCCGGAGGCTTCCGCATCCTCTTCCGCGATCGGCCCTGGCAGCCCTACCTGCTTTGCGCTTATGTCACCCTGCTCGGCCATATCGGTCTCGGCACCGTCATCGACACCGACCACTGGCGGCATTTCTACCTGCTGCTCGGGCTGATCTGGGGCGCGATGGCACTTGAGGCGCGGTTCCAGCGCGGGATGCTGCCGAAGACGGCGTGACCGAGAGTTTTTCATGCCGCCAACCTTGGCGGGGAACGGAGCTCTCGTCCCGAGCGTCAAGCGGATTTGCCCTTGCGCCGAAACCGCCGGTTGGTTATGGCTGCCCCCGGTCCGGAGTGTAGCGCAGCCCGGTAGCGCACTTGACTGGGGGTCAAGGGGTCGTGGGTTCGAATCCCGCCACTCCGACCATTTCAGCCTTGAACACGAAAGTCGTCATTCGCACGGAGCCACTGCAGGCTCTTGCGGAACCCTATCGAAGCTGTACCGTTTGACCTTACCACCGGAGGCCAGATTGATGGTCAAGCAAATCTACCGCGTCGTCGAGCATGATGGCGGCTGGGCATACAAAGTCGGCGACGTGTTTTCCGAGACGTTCCGCTCTCACGACGAGGCGATGGCCGCCGCGAGGACCGCTGCGTCCGAACAGCAACTCGGCGGCCGCACCGAAGGGATCGAGTTCCAGGACGCCGACGGCCGCTGGCACGAGGAAGTCGCTCAGGGCGGCGACCGGCCGAGCACGGAAGTCGAAGACGGCTGACGTCTCGCCGTCAGGCTGCTTGGGACGCGACGTTCCGGCGGCAGGTCGTCGGGTCAGGCAAAGGGCACGGCAGCGCTGGCCAGCATCGCCACCAAATCGGCTTGGCGACCAAGGCCGGTCTTGGCCAACACGGATCGAATCTGTGTACGGACCGTATTGATCGAGACAGCGTTGCGGACAGATATCTCGTCGGCCGTCGCACCGGCGGCAATCAATCGCGCAACACGCGCTTCCGCCGCGGTGAGATCAAACAGCCCCTGGAGCAGGTCGGCTTCCGGCAAGGGCCCTGGCGTTACCGGGGTGACAACCGCGATCCAGTGGGCGTTGCCAAAAATATCATGTGCAGCCCGCCGGATCGGCGTCAGATGAAGGATGAGCGGCGGTTCGCTCTCGGTTGCCCCTATCGGTATCGAACGCACGATAGCAGCGTCGCGGTCGAGTATATTCGCAAATTCGGCTTGCGACAGGCTCTCTGCCCGGGGATCGGCTATCTGCAACTTATTTCCTGCCGAAATCGAGATGCGAGGCGAAAGCGCTTCGAAGGGCGGATTCGCGGCGACTACCGAGCGATCAGCCTTCAAGACGGCAGCGGGCAGCCCAACCGCAGCCAGCCCAGCGACCATCGACCTGGCCTGCATCATGCCGAGCCTCGCGGCTATGTGCGCCGCTCTGGCCAGATGAGGGCGAAACCGGTCAAGCAGCTCCGCCGTCGCCAGGTCGAACGGTCCATCCGCGGATGAACGGCCGATCTCGAACGCCAGAACATCACCTCCCGGGACGGGCAGAACCGTTCCGATCGTCCATCCTACTCCGACAGGCCGGAGATATTTTTCATAGATCGGATCGACGGCCAGTTCCTCGACGGAACAAAGATCGACGTCACGAAGGAAACCTTGGTGACGGCTCGCCATCGCCCGGCGCGGCCGAACGTTCAGGTGGGCCGCCTGATCGGCGACATACTTCCTGAACTCGCCGGCATAGCTCATCGTTGCCATGTAGCGCATGTCGCCCTCGCTCATCGCGACAAGGGCACCGCCCACGCCCCCGATCAATCCACAGAAACGATCGAGAACGCCAACCCATAACTCTGGAATTACTGCCGCTTCGAAAACGCGGTCAAGGAGGTCTGCCGGATCAGATGTCATTGAAGCCGATCTTCCCCGCCATCATGCAAGATCAGTCTTGTTTCGATTTTTTCTCCCGCCACGGTCGGCACACCATCAAAGATCATCGCCTCATCAAAACTGATGATGATTACCACCTTCAGTCATTCGATACGAGAGGCGTAGAAACCATCTTCAGGGAGCACCGAAATACCATGGCAAGACATAGCGTAATCGCGGGCTTGGCGATCGCCCTCGTTGCAGGAACGTATAGTGCGCCGGCGTCGGCGGACGTGCCGAAATTCGGCAAGACCTGCCTCGGCAAGTCCGGTTGGAACACCGACGTGTGCGTCTCGTCCAACGGCAAGACACTCTCGAGCACCTACAAGTGGAAGGGAAAGGTCTCCACCCGCGGTTCCCACACCGGCTGCAAGCTGAACGGATCAACCATCGCATGTTCCGGTGGGACGTTCACGACGTCCCAAGGGTCGGGTAAAATGGATGCAGCCAGCGTGAAGCTTTCCAACGGCAAGCCGGTTTCAATGCGCTGGAACTGAAATCCCGCGACCCGTGCCGATCACCAGATCCCGACGATCTGTCCCGGGTCGCATGTTCGAGAACGAGGAACCATCCGTAAAGACGTTTTCCGCCGCACCAGGATTGATCTTTGTTCCTGCCTGCTACCGGAAGTCAGCAACGTGCGGTGATTATCCTCAGCGCACTTGATCAAGCAACCGCTTGCACTCCAGCAGGTCGAACAGCGCTTCCTGCAACAGGGCACGGTTGTCTCGTGACAGCTTGCCGCCATCCGCCTGTACCGGGCCCTCCTCCTCCGCCTTGCCGAGGCCGAAGAAACGGCGGCTTGGCTTGGCCTTGGGTTCGCCGACCAGTACCTCGTCGTCGCCGCGCGGCAGGGCGGCCGTCGTCAGCGGGATGGCGGCGGCCTGCTTTCGCTGTGCGATTGCCTCGATCGCCGCCATGTCGCCATTGCCGACGGCCACGAGAAAATGGTTGCCGTTGTCCCGCAGCAGCTTCTGCACGCCTTTGATGGTGTAGCCCTGGTCGTAGAGCATGTGGCGGATGCCCTTGATCAGGTCGACATCCTGCGGCCGGTAATAACGTCGCCCGCCGCCACGCTTCATCGGTTTTATCTGATTGAAGCGGGTCTCCCAGAAGCGCAACACGTGCTGCGGCAGGTCGAGATCCTCGGCCACCTCCGAGATCGTGCGGAATGCGTCGGGGCTCTTGTCCATGGCTCACCACCACTTAGCCGCCAGCACGGCGGTCGGAAGCGTGTCGGCGGCGCCACGCCGACCGATTCGCACTTCATTGCAAACCTTTACGTGGTGGATTTCAAGGCCCGCACGAAAACGCTGGCCGGCCGTCAACCGGCATCTTTTGCGCCAGGCGCCTCCGGTCCTCTTCGAATCACCGGAACCGCCCTTTGTATGTCCGCAACTCCGAACGAAAAGCGCACCGCGCTTCTGCCGGAATTGCGCGAGCCGGCTATTTTCCAGCCTTCGAACGCTGCTGATGCGACTTCAGGATGCGGTTTTTCAGGACGTTCGAGGCTTTGAACGTCATCACCCGACGCGGCAGGATCGGCACTTCCTCCCCAGTCTTGGGATTGCGGCCGACACGTTCGTTCTTGCCGCGCACCTGGAAGGTGGCGAAAGACGATAGTTTCACGGTTTCGCCGCGCACGATCGCCTCGCAGATCTCATCCAGCACGGACTCCACCAGTTCGGCGGATTCGGTTCGTGAAAGACCGACCTTCCGATAGACAGCCTCAGCCAGATCGGCACGCGTAAGTGTCTTTCCCGCCATGGCTTTTCTACCCTCCCTCCATCGGCCGCGATAGGGCGGCTGGACGTTAGGAAATTGCCTAGGTGAGGTCAAGAACCGAACCCGCGGGTTCGCGCGAAAACGATAAGACGTTACGGTAACTTAACGACCCGGACCGTGCGGACACGCCATTACCAGCGCACGAGCACCGCGCCCCAGGTGAAGCCGCCGCCCATCGCCTCAAGCAGCACCAGGTCGCCCTTGCGGATGCGGCCGTCGCGCACGGCGATGTCGAGCGCCAGCGGCACCGAGGCGGCCGAGGTGTTGCCGTGCAGGTCGACGGTCACCACCACCTTGTCCTCGGCGATGCCGAGCTTTCTGGCCGAGGCGTCGATGATGCGCTTGTTGGCCTGGTGCGGCACGAACCAGGTCAGGTCGTCGGCGGTGATGCCCGCCTGCCCGAACGTCGCCTCGATCACGTCGGTGATCATGCCCACGGCATGCTTGAAGACCTCGCGGCCTTCCATGCGCAGATGGCCGACCGTGCCGGTGGTCGACGGCCCGCCGTCGACATAGAGCTTGTCCTTGTGCACGCCGTCGGAGCGCAGGCTGGCTGCGATCACGCCACGGTCGGCGACGCTGCCTTCGCCCTGATGCGCTTCGAGCACCAGGGCTCCGGCACCGTCGCCGAACAGCACGCAGGTCGTGCGGTCGGTCCAGTCGAGGATGCGCGAAAATGTCTCCGAACCGATGACCAGCGCGCGTCGTGCCAGCTTGTTGCGGATGTGGGCATCGGCCGTGGCGACCGCATAGACGAAGCCGCTGCACACCGCCTGCAGATCGAAGGCGAAGCCGTGCCGCATGCCGAGGCGATTCTGCACCTCGACGGCCGTCGCCGGAAAGGTGTTGTTGGGCGTGGAGGTGGCAAGCACGATCAGGTCGATGTCGTCCGGTGTCAGCCCGGCGTTCTGCAGCGCCGCGCGCGCCGCTGCCTCGGCCAGCGACGCCGTCGTCTCGTCGCTTGCCGCGATGTGGCGCTGGCGAATGCCGGTGCGCTGCACGATCCACTCGTCGGAGGTGTCGACAAGGCCCTCGAATTCGCTGTTCTTCATGATGCGGCGCGGTAGAGCGGAACCGACCCCGCGCACGACGGATCTCAACATGTCGCGTCCTGTTATCTGGCCTGTTCCGGTGCCGAAGCCCGAAATGCCGACTGTGGGTGGCGTGCGTGAAACAGGTCGAGATCGGCTTCGATGCGGTCGAGCAGCCGGTTGCGAACCATGTCGTACGCCAGTTCGATTGCCGCGGCAAAACCCTCGTCGTCAGTTCCGCCATGGCTCTTCACGACGAGGCCATTCAGTCCGAGGAAGACGCCGCCATTGGCCTTGCGCACGTCCATCTTCTCGCGCAACCGGTCGAACGCGCCCCTTGCGAAGAAATAGCCGATCCTGGCCATCAGCGTGCGGGTCATGGCGCTGCGCAGGTAGCCGGCGATCTGCCGCACCGTGCCTTCGGCCGTCTTCAACGCGATGTTCCCGGCGAATCCTTCCGTGACGACCACGTCGACGGCGCCCTTGCCGATGTCGTCACCTTCGACAAAGCCGTGGTACTGCATCGAGGAGAGGTTGGCATCGCGCAGCACGCGGCCGGCTTCCTTGACCTCTTCCTGGCCCTTGATCTCCTCGACGCCGACATTGAGCAGGCCGACCGTCGGGCGCTCCATGCCGAACACGGCGCGCGCCATGGCGGCGCCGAGGATGCCGAAATCGATGAGCTGGTGGGCGTCCGCGCCGATGGTCGCACCAACGTCGAGCACGACACTCTCGCCGCGCACGGTCGGCCAGATCGCGGCGATCGCCGGCCGCTCGATGTTGGCCATGGTGCGCAGGCAGAATTTCGACATCGCCATCAGCGCGCCGGTGTTGCCGGCCGACACGCATGCATCGGCGTCGCCGCTCTTGACCGCTTCGATCGCCCGCCACATCGACGATTTCCAGCGGCCATGTCGCAGCGCCTGGCTCGGCTTGTCGTCCATACGGACGGCAATGTCGCAGTGCACGAACTGCGTAACGGGAGCCAGCGCAGGAAACTTGTCGAGCTCCGGCTTTACCGCGTCGGTACGTCCGAAAACGATGAAATTGATGTCGGGGCGGCGCTTGGCGACTTTCGCCAATGCCGGCATGATCACGGAGGGTCCGTGGTCGCCGCCCATGGCATCGATTGAAATTCTGATCACGCGGCGTTCGTCTCGCTTTCGTGGCAAATCACCCCGGCCGGGTGCCGTGGGAAAATAGCGTTTTTGTGCCCTCGCACAACGTATTTCGGGGCGCAATACTCCGGAATTCAAGTTTCCGGGAAGAGTTTTCGCAGCTTTTGACGCAGTTCGCTCTCCTCGGCCGGTTTCGGCGAAGAGTCCTTGGACGGCAGGCTTGCCCCGGTGGCGTGCGGGTAGGGATCGATGCCGAGGCCGAAAAATTCCTCTACCAGCCCACCCACATCGATGCGATCGCCCGAAAACGTCTCCGGGCTGTCCGGGCCGTCGACGTCGATCATGATTTCACCGCCCAGGCCAAACGATTCGCGACCGAGCTTGGAGTCCTCCGGCAGGAACAGCGCCGAAATCTCTTCATCGACCTTGTTGGCGACGGGTTCGAGCGTGACCACGCAGGATTGCACAATGTCAGCCTGCACGCGCCCTTCGATCTTGACACCGTTGCGCTTCCACAGCGAAACGGCGAGTTCGGCATGCAGCCGCTCGACCGAAACCAGGCCGTGGATCTCGGCCAGTTCCGCACGCTGGGCCTGCGTCGCCTCGATCACCACCGGCATGCCGTTCTTCGGCAGGCGGATGACGCTGACCTCGAAGCTGAGGGGGCTTTTTTCCACAGGCGCGTTCACGACGCCACCTCACTGCCAGGCTCGGGAAACGCCAGCTTGCCGGCGCAGATGTCGTCGACCGGCTGGCCCGACAGACACGAAACGGCCGCGAACACATACGTGGCCAGTTTCTGCGCCTCCAGCCACGCGACGGCTTCCGGCCGGATGTTGCGCGCCAGTGCCGACGCCAGCTCGGGCCGGCTCCCTGCCTCGATGGCCGCGCCGTAAGTGAGGGTGCGGCCGTAGAACATGCGTGCCAGCTTCTTCATGCGCTTGGGCACGCCGACATCGCCGATGCCGAGCTCACGCAGCGAGTGATCCAGCTCGGTGAAGAAATCGTCGATCAATTCCTGGGCGATGTCGCGGGCAGGCCCGGTTTCGCCGCGCAGGCGGTATTGCAGCACAAACATGTGCAAGGACAGCATCTCGAAGCGGCCGAGCGGCGTGTCCGGTACCTGCCATTCGGAAAAAAAAGTCTCGCGCCGCGCCGCTGCCACGATTGCAGCATACAGCGCCTCGATAATCTGGCGGTTGCGAGCCCGTTCGCGACCGAACAGACGTTGAAACATGGTGACTACTCCCCGGCCCGCTCTCGCGGGCTGGTGTTGTTGTTGCATCGGCGCCCAAGCTGGTTTACCGCATTCGCGGTGCCGCGCAAGGCGCACGCTAGGGGACGTCGCAGGCACGATGGAGTTGTCGTTGGGGACGATGGAATTCAAGAGCGCGCTTGTGTCGCGGGGCGCCGGTGCGATGTGTGTGCTGATCGCGGCCGCCGCGGTTTCGGGCTGCAATTCGTCGAAGATGCTCGGTGACATGTCGCCCGGCGAGACGCTGACCCAGGGCTATGTCATCGACCAGCAGCAGATCGACCTCGTGCCGGTCGGATCGAGTCGCGAGCAGGTGCTGCTCGCCCTCGGCAGCCCGTCGACGACGGCAACCTTCGACAACGAGGTTTTCTATTACATTTCACAAACCCGCTACCGGGCGGTCGCCTTCGCCAAGCCGAAGCTGATCGACCAGCGCGTGCTCGCCGTCTATTTCGGCGCCGACAGCCGCGTCTCCAACATCGCCAATTACGGTCTCAAGGACGGCAAGATCTTCGACTTCGTGTCGCGGACGACACCCACCTCGGGCAAGGACCAGAACTTCATCGGCCAGATTCTCGCCGGCGCGACGGGCCGGCCGCTCAGCCTGCCCGGCCAGACCACCGGCCCCTGACGGCAGCGGGGCCTCGGCCCTTTCGGGGCTGCGTTTGCGCGACCGCGCCGACGACCGGGAGAGGTGGTCGGCGGCCATCACGAGACACGGCCCCGGCGAGGTTCGATGACGTTCTCGCTATAGCGAATCGAGCGGAAACTTCAGGTAGCGCCGGCCGTTGGCTTCCGGCTCAGGCAGCCGGCCGCCGTTGATGTTGACCTGCAGTGCATGCAGGATAAGCCGCGGCATCGGCAGCGTGGCGTCGCGCGCCTCGCGCACGCGGACGAAGTCCGCCTCGGTCGTACCGCTTGAGACATGCGTGTTGCCCGCCTTCTGCGCCGCCACCGTCGTTTCCCATCGGGGCTCGCGCCCGCCCTGGCCGTAGTCGTGGCCGACGAACATCCGCGTCTCGTCCGGCAAGGCGAGGATGTCCTGGATCGACTGCCACAGTTTCAAGGCGCTGCCGCCGGGAAAGTCGGCCCGCGCGGTGCCGCTGTCGGGCATGAACATGGTGTCGTGGACGAATGCCGCTTCGCCGATCACGTATGTGATGGAAGCGAGCGTGTGGCCGGGCGAGAACATTACGCGCGCCGGGATGTCGCCAACCGAGAACGTCTCGCCGGCGGCGAACAGCTTGTCCCACTGCGAGCCGTCGGCAGGAAAATCCGGCCAGTTGTAGATCGCCTTCCACAGGTCCTGGACGTCGACGATCCTGTCGCCGATCGCCGTCGGCGCGCCGGTCCGGTCACGCAGATAATACGCGGCGGAAAAATGGTCGGCATGCGGGTGCGTGTCCAGGATCCACTCGACCGTCAGCCCCCGATCAGCCACGAAGGCCAGCAGCGCGTCGGCATTGGTCGTCGCCGTCGCACCGGATTTTTCGTCGAAGTCGAGCACCGGGTCGATGATGGCGCAGCGGCGGGCCGCCGGGTCGGCGACCACATACTGGATGGCGCCGCTAGGCTTGTCGTAAAAGCCGGTCACCTCCGGCACGCCGGTTTTTTGCGCCATCGTCCCCTGCCCTGCACACGCAGCCGGGCGACGGCTTGCGTCCCCCGGTCTCGTCATTCCGCGTCCGAGCCGCTCAGGCGTTCGGCTGCTTGGTCTTGCGGAGATAAGGCAGGATCGTCTCGTAGGCGCCAAACCGCTTGATCGCGTCCTCGTTGGAGACCGCGGCGGTGATGATCACATCCTCGCCCTGCTTCCAGTTGGCCGGCGTCGCCACCTGGTGTTTTGCGGTGAGCTGCATGGAATCGATCGCCCGCAGGATCTCGTCGAAGTTGCGGCCGGTGGTCATCGGATAGGTCAGCACCAGCTTTATCTTCTTGTCGGGGCCGACGACATAGACCGAGCGCACCGTCGCGTTGTCAGCCGGCGTGCGGCCCTCGGAGCTGTCGCCCGCTTCCGCCGGCAGCATGCCGTAGAGCTTCGCGACCTTGAGGTCCTTGTCGCCGATCAAAGGGTAGTTCACGGCATGACCGGTCGCCGTCTTGATATCGGCCTGCCATTTCTCGTGGCTGGTGACCGGATCGACCGAGATGCCGATGATCTTGACGTTGCGCTTGCGGAACTCGCCCTCCAGCCCCGCCATGGTACCGAGTTCGGTGGTGCAGACCGGCGTAAAATTCTTCGGATGGCTGAACAGCACCGCCCAGCCGTCGCCGATCCATTCGTGGAAGCTGACCGGGCCGTGCGTCGTCTCGGCGGTGAAATCCGGCGCTATGTCGTTGATACGAAGGCTCATCTGTACCTCCCTGAGGGATGTGAAACCGGCTGCCCGAAGTTTTCGTTCGAAGGCGCCATGCCGGCGACCGGGGCAATCTAAATTCCCGCGCCACCGCCTGTCGAGGGCGAAACCGGCGTGGGCCGATCCGGCGCGACAACTTGCTCCAAGAAAAAGGCCCGCGGGATCGCTCCCGCGGGCCTGTTACCTGAGAAGGCGAAGACCGTCAGCCGTGCGCCAGAACCGCCAGGAGCAGCAGCGCGACGATGTTGGTGATCTTGATCGCCGGGTTGACGGCCGGGCCGGCAGTGTCCTTGTAGGGGTCGCCGACGGTATCGCCGGTGACGGAAGCCTTATGCGCCTCCGAGCCCTTCAGGTGCTTGTTGCCGTCCTTGTCGATGAAGCCGTCCTCGAACGACTTCTTGGCGTTGTCCCAGGCGCCGCCGCCCGAGGTCATGGAGATCGCCACGAACAGGCCGTTGACGATGACGCCGAGCAGCGAGGCGCCGAGCGCGGCGAAGGCCGAGGCCTTCGAGCCGGAGATCAGCAGCACGCCGAAATAGACGACCAGCGGCGCCAGCACCGGCAGCAGCGACGGGATGATCATCTCCTTGATCGCCGCCTTGGTGAGCAGGTCGACGGCGCGGGCGTAGTTGGGCTTCGAGGTGCCCTTCATGATGCCCGGATCCTCGCGGAACTGCCGGCGCACTTCCTCGACGATCGAGCCGGCGGCACGGCCGACGGCGGTCATGGCGATGCCGCCGAACAGATACGGGATCAAGCCGCCGAAGATCAGGCCGGCGACGACATAGGGGTTCGACAGGTCGAACGACACGGTGCCGAGATCGGCGAAGTACGGGAACTGCGTCGCGTTCGCGGCGAAGTACTGCAGGTCGTAGCTGTAGGCTGCGAACAGCACCAGCGCGCCGAGACCGGCCGAGCCGATCGCGTAGCCCTTGGTGACGGCCTTGGTGGTGTTGCCGACCGCGTCGAGCGCGTCGGTCGACTGGCGCACCTCCTTGGGCAGGCCAGACATTTCGGCGATACCGCCTGCGTTGTCGGTGACCGGGCCGAAGGCGTCGAGCGCCACGATCATGCCGGCGAGGCCGAGCATGGTGGTTACGGCTATCGCCGTGCCGAACAGGCCGGCGAGCTGGAAGGTGGCGATGATGCCACCGACGATGACGATGGCCGGCAGCGCCGTCGATTCCAGCGAGACCGCGAGGCCCTGGATGACATTGGTGCCGTGGCCGGTCACCGACGCCTGGGCGATCGATACCACCGGCCGCTTGCCGGTGCCGGTGTAGTATTCGGTGATCACCACGATGAGGGCCGTCACCACGAGGCCGATCAGGCCGCAGATGAAAAGGTTGGTGCCGGTGACGGCGATGCCGCCGGCCGTGCCGATCTCGCCCCAGCCGATGGTCATCGAGGTGGCGGCGCCGAGGCCCACGATCGACAGCAGGCCGGTGACGATCAGGCCCTTGTAGAGCGCGCCCATGATCGAGCCGTTGGCGCCGAGCTTGACGAAGAAGGTGCCGATGATCGAGGTGATGATGCAGGCGCCGCAGATGGCGAGCGGGTAGAGCATCACGCTGCCCAGCACCGCCGAGCTGCCGAAGAAGATGGCGCCTAGCACCATGGTGGCGACCACGGTCACCGCGTAGGTCTCGAACAGGTCGGCCGCCATGCCGGCGCAGTCGCCGACATTGTCGCCGACGTTGTCGGCGATGGTGGCCGGGTTGCGCGGATCGTCCTCCGGGATGCCCGCTTCGACCTTGCCGACGAGATCGCCACCGACGTCGGCGCCCTTGGTGAAGATGCCGCCGCCGAGACGGGCGAAGATCGAGATCAGCGAAGCGCCGAAGCCGAGCGCCACCAGAGCGTCGATGACGGTGCGGTCGGCGGGGGCGTGGCCCAGCGGGCCGACAAGAATCCAGTAGTAGACGGACACGCCGAGCAGGGCGAGGCCTGCCACCAGCATGCCGGTGATGGCGCCCGACTTGAAGGCGATGTCGAGGCCGGCGGCCAGGCTGTTGGACGCCGCCTGCGCGGTGCGCACGTTGGCGCGCACCGACACATGCATGCCGATAAAACCGGCGGCGCCCGACAGCACCGCGCCGATCAGGAAGCCGATCGCGGCTGTCCCGGACAGAAGCCACCAGGCGAGCAGGAAGACGACGACGCCGACGATCGCGATCGTCGTATACTGGCGAGCAAGGTAAGCCTGTGCGCCCTCACGGATGGCGCCTGCGATTTCCTGCATGCGCGCGTTTCCCTGGTCGGATGCAAGCACCGACTGCGTCGCCCAGAAGGCGTAAACAATGGAAAGCAGGCCGCAGGCGATGACTACATAAAGCATGGTCATTGCCGATTTTTCCCTGATGGTGGCCCGAAAGAACCCCTCCCCGGGCCGTTGAGACGAAGCACCGCTTCCTGCGATCAGAATCCGGTCGCTCGCAGCGACGTATGCGAAAGTCAGTCGCTATCGTCAAGGTTTCGTTTGGTTTTCTGCCCGGATTTCATGTTGGTGTCACAAGCTGCCGACGGCCATTTTGCGCGAATACGGCGGTTAGATCGATTGAATCGCGATTCAATTGCATGCTTCACCGCTGCGGCAGGTCGACGTCCATCCGGACCACGTAGATGAGCATAGCCAGCATGATCACGTAGCACCCGAAGGCAGCCGTACTGGAGGCTAGGCCAGAGGCACGACGGAGCGCCACAGGTTCCAGGTAGCGGCGAGGCACAGCAGGCATGTCAGTGCCTGCCGAGGAGCGCGAAGCCAATGCATCGCCGAACCCCGGCGATCGCGCGCCCGGCGCGACCATCGTGCTGATCGCGACGGCCGAGCGCCATTTTTGCGGATATCCGCCGCCACTGGGTCGCCGGCCATCCGGCGCGAATCGCCGGCTGAGGACCCCGTGGGTCAGGCCGGCCGCCGCACCTTGCGTATGCTGAGTACCATCAGCGCCAGCAGGCATACCGCCGTCACCGGGAATACCACCCAGTTGAGCATGTTCCAGCCCCAGGCATTGTAGACCGCGCCCGACATCAGCGAGGCGAAAGCGACGGTGCTGAACAGCACGAAGTCATGAAAACCCTGGACCTTGCCCTTCTCCGACGGCCGGTAGGTCTCGGAGACCATGGCGGTGGCGCCGATGAAGCCGAAATTCCAGCCGAGGCCGAGCAGGATCAGCGACGTCCAGAACTGCCAGAGCGCGATGCCGGACAGCGCCACCAGGGCACAGGCGACCAGCAGCAGCAGGCCGAACGCGACGATGCGCTCGACGCCGAAGCGCTGGATCAACCGGCCGGTGAAGAAGCTCGGGCCGAACATCGCCATGACATGCCAGGAAATGCCGAGCGTCGCCTCGTCCGGCGAGAAGCCGCAGCCGACCATCGCCAGCGGCGCGCCGGTCATCACGAAGCTCATCAGCGCATAGGCGCCTACGCCGCAGCCGAGGCCGACCGCGAAGCGCGGCTGGGAAACGATGTCGATCAGCGGCCGAGCCGGCGCGTCAGCCGCGCCATGGCCCGTCTCGCCTTGGCCGTGCACCCGCAGGAAGGAAAGGATCACCGCGCCGACCGCGGCAAGCACCAGGATGGAGGCGAACGAGCCGGCGAACATCACCGGCGCGAACATCTCCCGGGTGAAGATGACGATCTGCGGGCCAAGCACGGCGGTGATGACGCCGCCCGCCAGCACGAAGGAAATGGCGCGCGCCTTGAATTCGGGCGGCGCGTTGTCGGCGGCCGCGAAGCGGAACTGCTGCACGAAGGCTCCGCCGAAACCGATGACCAGCAGCGCGATGACGAACAGCCAGAACGAGGCCTGGAACAGCGCCAGCGTCGCCACCGCGCCGCCGAGCGCGGTCACCGCCGTGCCGAGCTGAAAACCGTTCTTCTGGCCGATCGACTTGATCAGCGCCGCAGCCGGCAGGGCGCCGAGCGCCACGCCGACATTGAAGCCGGTGACCGGCGCGGTGGCGAGCGACTTGTCGGGGCCGAGCAGGTAGTGGCCGGCGAGCGCGCCGATCGAAATGGCGATCGGCGCCGCCGACCCTACGATCGCCTGGGACGACGCCAGGATAAGCGCGGTTCGCCGCGCCTCGCGCTGCCGTGCGGCCTCGCTCACCGCGCGTCGCGCCCCCTGCCCTCGCCGCGGACGCGGCGCGCGACACGATCGAGCACGGCGTTCACCAGCTTTGGCTCGTCCTCCTCATAGAAGGCCTTGGCGATGTCGAGATACTCCGTGACGATGACGGCGACCGGCACGTCCTTGCGCTCCATCAATTCGTAGACACCGGCGCGCAGGATGGCGCGCAGCGTCGAATCGAGGCGGGACAGCGGCCAGTCCTCGGTCAGCGCCTGGCGGATCAGCGGGTCGACGGTTTTCTGGTTCTCGACGACGCCGGACAGGATGGCGCGGAACCATTGCGCATCGGCCTCGCGATAGGTGGCGCCGTCCACCTCCTTGCCGAGCCGGAACGCCTCGTATTCGGCTGCGATCTCGAGCAGCCCGGCGCCTGCGACATCCATCTGGTAGAGCGCCTGCACGGCCGCCAGCCTTGCCGCGCCGCGTTTGTTCGCCTGCCGCGCCGGAGGGGTGGCGCGATCTTCCGGGTGGGACACGATCATCGCGCTCCGAGCCGGTCGCGCAGTGCGATCATGGTCAACGCCGCGCGCGCCGCGAAGCCGCCCTTGTCGCCCTCGCCGCGGCGCGCCCGCACCCAGGCCTGCTCCTCGTTCTCGGTGGTCAGGATGCCATTGCCGATGGCGACCGCTTCCTCCACCGACAGGTCCATCAGGCCGCGCGAGGATTCGTTGGCCACCACGTCGAAATGATAGGTATCGCCACGAATGACCACGCCGAGCGCGACATAGCCGTCATACTCGGTACCGCCCTCGGCCTCGCCGTCGAGCGCGAACGAAATGACGGCCGGAATCTCCAGCGCGCCGGGCACGGTGACGACGTCATAGGTCGCGCCAGCTTCGTCGAGCGCCGTGGTGGCACCATCGAGCAGCGCATCCGCGAGCGCATCGTGGTAACGCGCCTCGATGATCAGTAGGTGGGCTTTCTCGGGTCGGATGAAAGCCTTGCCGTGTTGGGATGTGCCAGCCATGTCGGTCTCCGGGAGGACGCCGGTGACTTAGGCCGAACGGTTCTCCACCGCAAGCGGTTCGTTGTAGGAGCTCAACGGTTCAACGTCGGCGCGAAGACTGGTGCAACCGCACGGCGATGTAGCCCGCCGCCGCTGCGGCTTAGACCCCTTCTGCCCGCGTGCGGGGAGAAGGTCCCGGCAGGGGGACGAGGGGGCGGCGCGAGCATCTCCATGTCACGATCAAGACTTTCTGCCCATACCCGCACGGCTAGGTGATCCACCACTCGGCCTGCGTCCACGTCGGCCATCGCCGCCAACGTACGACGCCGCCGTTCCTTGTCCAGTTCTACCGCGGAAGACATCGCCTCACTCTTCCTCCCGCGCCGCCTCCGCGAGCCGCGCCGCATACCGTGCCATGGTATCGACCTCGAGGTTGACGCGGTCGCCGACCTTGCGCTCGCCCCAGGTGGTGACGGCAAGCGAATGCTGGATCAGCAGCACGTCGAAGCGCCGGCCCTCGACCTTGTTCACCGTCAGCGACGTACCATCGAGCGCGACGGAGCCTTTCGGCGCGATGAATTTCGCCAGCCCGGCCGGTGCTTCGAGGGTGAATCGCACAGCTTCTCCCTCCTCCTCGCGCGCCACGATCTCGGCAGTGCCGTCGACATGGCCGGAAACGATGTGGCCGCCGAGTTCATCGCCGATCTTCAGCGCGCGCTCCAGGTTGACCTGCGTGCCCTCCGCCCATTCGGACGCCGTGGTCAGGCGCAGCGCCTCCTCCCAGGCCTCGACCTCGAACCAGCGCCGGTTCGAACCGGCCTCCGGCAGCGCCACCACGGTCAGGCAGACGCCGCCGGTCGAGATCGAGGCGCCGATCGCGATGCCGGCCGGATCGTAGCTGCTGCGCACGCGCAGCCGCACGCCTTTATCGAGCGGCTGCTTCGCCTCGATGATGCCGATGTCGGTGACGATGCCGGTGAACATCAGTCGATCCTTTCGTATTCGCTGAGCCGGTCGTCGCCGAACCGGCTGGTGCCCGCGAGGCTGAACCCGGCAGGCGGCGTGCTGCCCAGCGGCGCGGCGATGCCGGCCGCCCCGACCGCGGCGCTGCCCTGGAACAGGGCGATACGGTCGACCATGCCGGCGTCGAGGAAGCGCCGGGCGGTGTCGGCGCCGCCTTCCAGAAGCACACTCTTCAATCCCATCACGCCCAGCGAGCGCAGCACCTCGCGCGGCTCGAAACGGCCGCGATAGTCGGAGGCGATGGTGCGTATGGCGGCCCGGCGCTCGCGAAGCGCGTCGATCCGCCGCCGCTCCGCCTTTTCGCTTACCAGTATCAGCACCGAGTGGATATCGGCCTCGTCGAACAGTTTTGCGCCCGGCGGCGTGCGCGCGAACGGGTCGATCACCACCCGGGTCGGCGAACGCAGTTCCAGCCCGGGCAGCCGGACGGTGAGCAGCGGGTCGTCGGCAACGATGGTGCCGACCCCGACCATGATCGCCTCGTGCGCGACGCGCATCATCTGCACGGCGCGCCGCGCAGTCGCACCGGTGATCGCCACCTGGCCGGTCCCGGTCCGGCCGATCATGCCGTCGGCCGATACCGCCAGCTTCAGCGTTAGGGACGGCCGCCCCTCGCCCTTCAGCGACAGGAAGCCGGCCATGGCGCGCCGCGCCTCGGCCTCCAGGCAGCCGCTCACCACCTTTATGCCCGCCTTTTCGAGGATGGAAACACCACGCCCCGCCACACGCCTGTCCGGATCGAGCGTCGCGATCACCACCCGCGCCACGCCGGCAGCGACCAACGCGTCAGCGCACGGCGGCGACTTGCCGATATGCGAACATGGCTCCAGCGTCACATAGGCGGTCGCGCCGCGCGCCGCTTCGCCTGCCTCGGCCAGCGCCTGCAATTCGGCATGCGGCCGGCCGCCAAGCGCGGTGACGCCGCGGCCGACGATCCGCGCAGCGCCGCCGCCGGTGTTCACCAGCAGCGCGCCGACCGACGGGTTCTCGCCGGTCAGGCCGCGATGCCACAGCGAGAGCCGCACGGCCGCGGCCATGAAACGGCAGTCGGCCTCGGTCTCGAACGAAGCACCCTGCATCGGCATCACTCAGCCGGCGTCCTCGTCGGCCTTGAGTTCGCCGAGCACGTCATGAAAATCCTTGGCCTCGCGGAAATTCCGATAGACAGAGGCGAAGCGGACGTAAGCGACGTCGTCGAGCGCCTTCAGCGCCTCCATCACCAGCCGGCCGATCTCGCCGGATGGTATCTCGGTCTCGCCACTGCTTTCCAGCTGTCGCACGATGCCGCTGACAGCACGGTCGATGCGCTCCGGATCGACATTGCGCTTGCGCAAGGCGATCTCGACCGAGCGCAGCAGCTTGTCGCGGCTGAACGGCACCTTGCGCCCGGATTTCTTGACGACGATCAGGTCGCGCAACTGCACGCGCTCGAACGTGGTGAAGCGGCCGCCGCAATCCGGGCAGACGCGTCGGCGGCGGATCGCCGCGCCGTCCTCGGCCGGCCGGGAATCCTTCACCTGCGTATCTTCGGACTGGCAATAGGGACAGCGCATGCCTAACCGGCTCCTGCTTTTCGTCAGCGCCTGCTTAGTCGGTTTTTCCGCGCGCTCCAAGCGCGGTGAGCAGCATTGACGAGCCCGTACCGTATGCATCGTCTATTTGCAGCGCTGGGTTTGCTGCTATTCTTCAAGCGATGCGCATGTCTTTGCGGTGACGACACAAATCGGCCGTGTGCAACGCAGGAGCTACCAGCGCGCGGGGTTTGGTCATGTCGAAGTTCACGGACGTATACACCAAGGCGCAGGGTGTCGCTTCACTGCAAAAATTCGCGGAACCGGCGTGGGACCGGTTCATGACCGAAACCTGCGGGCTCAAGGTGCTGTTCGGACCGAAGGGCCTCGATGCCGGCAAGTCCGACTCGCCGGAGAAGCTCCGCAAGAAGGTCGCCGACGACGCCAAAGGCACCGAGCTCGACCGCAAGAACTACGCCAAGCCTGCCGGCAAGGTCGTGTTCGACGCCAGCCAGAACGACAGGTCGCAAGGCAAATGGAACGAGCGCGCCGCACTCATCGAGTTCATGCGCCACCTGTACCACGCGCAGAAGACCGGCGGACAGGATGTCTGGGTCTACTCGCCGGCGCTCGACTACAAACGGCCGGTGTTCGACGAACTCTCCGGCGATGATGCCACCATCAAGCGCAAGCTCGGCTACGACGACGAGATCTTTTCCAAAAAGGAACGCGACCTGATGTGCGATGCGCTGCACATCGCACGCAAGGTGTCCATGGACGCGGTGGCCCTGCTCGGCAAGAAGGAGGCCGCGACGCTAGATGTGGTGAAGCGCTGGTTCATCGACGACGACAGCGGCGGCAAGCTGGACGAGGCCGTCGGCAAGCTGTGCGAAGGGTTCCGGACGATCGCCGCAAGCTGCAGTTCCACGTCGCTGGTGTTCACCGACTATCTCGACTGGCGCAAGGAGCGCAAAAAGTACTACGGCGGGGCGTTTCGCGGCGGCGAAGGCGGCGGCTTCCCGGTCATCTACCTGGAAGGCGCCTTCACCCGGCTCGCCGGCAATTCGGGGAAACTCTGGCTCTGCGCCGAAACCATAGTGCACGAGCTGTCGCACCACGACGTCAGCACCCGGGATCACAAATACGACAGCGAAGGGCTGAAGCCGTCAAAAACCTTCCCCTACACCACCGCCATCGAAAACGCCGATTCCTGGGGTTATTTCGCCATCGACCTGGCGGGATACCTCTCGGACTCCGACCGCAAGACGACGCTGAAGTGATGGGAACGATGTCATGCCCTCCGACCCGATGATGCCGCGCCCCAAGCGTGTCGCGCCGCCCAAGGTCAAGCCGGTCAGCGTCGGCAAGCTCAGGATCGAGGCCGTGCACTGGGGCCGCTCGCGCGGGCTCGGCCAGAACGGCGGCTTCATCGCCGCCACCGACACCGAGACAGGAAAGGAGGTCTGGCTGTTGAAAATCTACGATATCGCCTACGACCCGCAGCTTGAGGAGGACGTTCAGGATGTCTTCATCGAGAAGATCAGATCCTACAACGGCCGCCTCGACATCACCGACGAACACAGCCGCCACTACACCGTCGATCTCGCCTCGCGCACGGTCAGCCGTTCATGACGCCAACTTCTACTCGACGGGCCGCGCTGACGCTGCTGCTATGCATCGCCCTGGCGCCGGCCGCGCGCGGTGATGAAGCACCGACGGCCAAGCGCGTCGGTCCGCCCGAAGTCGCGCCTGTAACCATCGACGGTACGCGTTTCGAGGCGCTGTCGTGGGGCCGTACGCGAGGCTTCGGTCAGAACGGCGGCTATATCGCCGCCGTCGATCCGGCGAGCGGGCGCGAATTGTGGACGCTGAAAGTCTACGCCGTGACCTACGACCCCGAGATGGAGGAGGACGTGCAGGACGTCTTCATAACGGGCCTGGCGGTTAGGGATGGGCGACTGGAGGTGACCGACGAGAAGGGCCGACGCTTTCTCGTCGATGTAAAGTCACGCGCGGTTATGGCGCAATGACGTCGGCCGGCGCGCGATGCGGCCGGCCATGCACCCTTTCACATATAAGAGTAGAGCGGAAAGCGCTCGGTCAGCGCCACCACCTTCTTCTTCACCGCCGCCTCGACCGCCGCGTTGCCCTCGTCCGAATTCGCCGCCTTCAGGCCGTCCAGCACCTCGGCGATGAGGCTGCCGATCTCCCGGAACTCGCCCGTGCCGAAGCCGCGCGTCGTGCCGGCCGGCGTGCCCAACCGCACGCCCGAGGTGACGAACGGCTTTTCCGGGTCGAACGGGATGCCGTTCTTGTTGCAGGTTATGTTGGCGCGGCCGAGCGCGGCCTCGGCGCGCTTGCCCGTGGCGTTCTTCGGCCGAAGATCGACCAGCATCAGGTGGTTGTCGGTGCCGCCGGAAACGATGTCGAGGCCGGTTTCTTTCAGGCTTTCCGCCAGCGCGCGGGCATTGGCGACGATGTTTTGCGCGTAATCCTTGAAGTCGGGCCGCAGCGCTTCGCCGAACGCCACCGCCTTGGCGGCGATCACGTGCATCAGCGGGCCGCCCTGCAGGCCGGGGAACACCGCCGAGTTGATCTTCTTTGCGATCTCCTCGTCATTGGTCAGGATCATGCCGCCGCGCGGACCGCGCAACGACTTGTGCGTCGTTGTGGTGACCACATGCGCGTGCGGCAGCGGGCTCGGGTGCACGCCGCCGGCGACCAGCCCGGCGATGTGCGCCATGTCGACCATCAGGTAGGCGCCCACCGAATCTGCGATTTCGCGAAAGCGCTTCCAGTCCCAGATGCGCGAATAAGCGGTGCCGCCGGCCAGGATCAGCTTCGGCTTGTGCTGCTCGGCCAGCCGCGCCACCTCGTCCATGTCGAGCAGGTGGTCGTCCTTGCGCACGCCATAGGAGACGACCTTGAACCACTTGCCGCTCATGTTCACCGGCGAGCCGTGGGTCAGATGCCCGCCCGAATTGAGGTCGAGACCCATGAACGTGTCGCCCGGCTGCAGCAAGGCCAGGAACACGGCCTGGTTCATCTGGCTGCCGGAGTTCGGCTGCACGTTGGCGAAGCCGCAGTCGAACAGCTTCTTGGCGCGATCGATCGCCACCTGCTCGGCGACGTCGACGAACTGGCAGCCGCCGTAATAACGCTTGCCCGGATATCCTTCCGCGTATTTGTTGGTCATGATCGAGCCCTGAGCCTCCAGAACGGCTCGCGACACGATGTTTTCCGAGGCGATCAGCTCGATCTCGTGGCGCTGGCGACCGAGTTCGTTGCGGATGGCTCCGAAGATTTCCGGATCGCTTTCGGCCAGCGTCGCGGAAAAGAAGGTGTCGAGGTGGGACGCCGCTGCCATGGCTTTATCCTTGTCGGGAGGGGTTGATCCGGCGCGCCATTAACACACTTGCCGCAGCGTCGCCACGCGTCGCGCCGCGACATTTCTCCCCGTCCGCGCGACCGGTCGTCGCGTCCCTACCGCACCGGCCAGACCAACATCAGCAACGGCACAGCGGCAACCACCACGATCAGAGACAGAGGCAGTCCGAGCCTCGGATAGTCTGAAAACTTGTAACCGCCCGGGCCCATCACCAGCGTGTTGCACTGGTGGCCGATAGGCGTGAGGAAATCGCAGCCGGCGCCGATCGCCACAGCCATCAGGAATGCTTCCGGCTTGTAGCCGAGGCTCGACGCAAACCCCGCGGCGATCGGCGCCATCACCAGCACGGTGGCAGCATTGTTGAGGAAAGGTGTCACCGCCATCGCCGTCACCAGGATCAGCGCCAGCGCGCCGTAAGCCGGCATGCCGGTGGCGATGTCGGCCAGCACCGCCGCCAGCACGTCGGTCGCGCCGGTGGTGCGCAGCGAGTCGCTCACCGGAATCAAAGCCGCCAGCATCACCAGGATCGGGCCGTCGACCGAACCGTAAACCTCGCGCAGCGGGATCACCCGGAACAATACCATCGCCACCGCGGCGGCGAAGAAGGCGACCGCCACCGGCACGAGGCCGAGCGCTGTCGTGCCCATCGCAGCGACAAGGATGGCCACCGGGATCAGGCCGCGGCGCGCGCTGCCGATCAGCAGCGATCGCTCCGCCAAGGGCAGCAGATGAAACTCGCGCAGAAACTCCGGCAGTGCCGTGTGTTCGCCCTGAAGCAGGATGATGTCGCCCAAACGGAACACGATCGTACCCGGGTCGCGGTCGAGGCGCTCGCCCTTGCGGCTCACCGCCAGCAGGTTGACGTTGAAGCGATGGTAGAGCAACAGGCCCTGCGCCGACCAGCCGATCAGGCTGGAACCCTCGCCGATCACCGCCTCGATCGCCATTATCTCGGATGCCCTGCCCTCGGTCGACAGTGTGCGGTCGCCGGTGAGGCTCAGTCTTGCCTGTGCCACCAGCCGGTCGAGCGCCTGGGGGTCGCCCTCGATGATCAGGCGGTCGCCGTCACGCAGGCCGGCGTCGGGGAATGGCGTGATGCGCAACCTGCCCTCGCGCAGGATCGAGGTGATTACGGCTTCACCACCGGCGATCTTCAGCAAATCCGCGACGGTCTTGCCGGCCACCGCCGATCCCGCCGTCACCTTGGCTTCGGCCACGTAGTTCTTGATGTCGAGGGCGTGGTGCACGGAGACGTCCTGGCGCGTGCGCTGCGGCACGATCCAGTAGAACAGCACGAGGAAGACGACGCCCACCGCCGTCAACGACAGGCCGACCGGCGTGAAGTCGAACATCGTGAAGCTCTCGCCGGTGATCTCCTCGCGCAGCCTGGACACCACGATATTCGGCGAGGTGCCGATCTGCGTCATCAGCCCGCCGAGCAGTGCGGCGAAGGCCATGGGCATCAGGAATGTCGATGGCGACGTGCCGGAGCGGCGTGCGAACTGGAAGGCGATGGGAATCATGATCGCCAGCGCGCCGATGTTTTTTACGAAGGCCGACAGTATCGCCACGACGATGACCAGCAGCGCCAGCTGCGGGCGCACGCCCGACAGGTTGGGCGCGTAACGCTGCACGGCGAGTTCCATGATGCCGCTGCGGGCAACTCCCGCGCTTACCAGCAACGCGCTGCCGACGATGATGACGATGTCGTCGCTGAAGCCGGTGAACGCCTTGTCGAGCGGCACGACACCGGCAGCGAGCGCCAACAGCAGCGATAGCGCCGCGACCATGTCGTAACGCAGCCGCCCCCAGACGAAGGCAGCCATCATCAAAACGATGACGGCAACCGAAAGCAGCTGCGGCCAATTCAGCAAGGCTAGTCCCTCCCGCCCATCGGCAGACATAACGCCAGCCGCCAGCGTTTCGTTGCGCCGCTCGGCAGGTGAACGGGGTCTCAGTCCTTGGGCAGGTCGACGCCGTTGAGGCGGGCGACGATGTCTGACAGCGTCGGCACGAAGCCGCTGCCGTGTCCGGTTGCAACGGCCGTGGCGAAGCCGTTGCGCACCGCCGCCCCGACCGGGTTGGCAAGGCCGACCGACTGCGCGAACGAGGCGAGATAGGTCATGTCCTTGTATGCGTTCGACAGGGTGAAGCGATGCGCGTTGGGATTGTGGTTCACCACATAGTCGAAGAACGTCTGATAGAAGCCGCAATCCATTCGGCCGCCGCGAATGACGCTGTCGAACACCTTCGGCGTCAACCCGGCCTTGGCGCCGAGCGCCAGCGCCTCCGCATAGATCGCCGCGTAACCCATCGAGAGGAAGTTGTTGAGCAGTTTCATGGTGTGGCCCGTGCCGACCGGGCCGGTGTGGATGACGCGCCCGGCAAACGCCTCCAGCACAGGCATTGCGCGCCGCAGTTGCTCGGCCGAGCCGCCTGCCATGACGTCCAGCGTGCCTTCCGCCGCCTCCTTCGGCGTGCGGCCGAGCGGCGCATCGATAAGTGTGATGCCGCGAGGCGCCAGATCGGCGGCGAGGCGAACCGTCACCGCAGGATCGGAGGTCGAGCAATCGATGATCATCAGCGGCTTGCCGGCGGCGGCCAGCCCGTCGGGTCCATTGATCACCTGCTCGACCTCAGGCGAACCTGTGACGCACAACACCGCGATGTCGGATGCCTCCGCCAGCGCTCGCGGGGTCTTCGCCTCGGTCGCGCCGGCCGCTACCAGCCGGTCGACCGCCTCACGGCTGCGGCGGGCGAGTACCGTCAGCGGCCAGCCCTTGCGCCGCAGGTTGCCCGCCATGCCGGCACCCATGTTGCCGAGCCCGATGAAACCGATGCGCTCCTTCATGATCTCCTCCATGCCGTTCCGCTGACTGAGAGGTATCGTTTTGCCCACGGAACGCAAGCCGGCTCGGCGATCCACGCCTGCGGCTGACGAGACACTTGGCAGATTGTTTACCGCTTCGTCGATCCGCCAGTGGGAAACGTGACCAAGATGTGTTTTGCCGGGGCAAAGCCGGTTAAGCTGCGTGCAGAGGTTGTCGCCGGAAGCCCAGCCCGTGTCTGAAAGGCACGGCGCCGGTGGCAGGGCATGATGCGCGGAGGCGGTTCCGCGAAGGCATGTTCGAACGCGGCGTGGGAGCGCCGATCCGTGACGAGGACACGACATTGACCAGTCATCTCAACCGCAGCCGTCCGCTGACGCGGCTCGTACTTGCCTTCGCCATCGTCGCCGCCGCGCCGGCCGCCTTCGCAGCGTCGAAGTCGGTAGAGCCGATCTGGTCCGACGCGCCCAAACGCATCGAGCGCCAGGATCCGTCACTAGAGCGGCTGCCGGCCAAACCGGCGGAAAAAGTCGCGGTCAAACTCGAGCGTTATCCCCTCAAGCTGAACCGCACACTGCCCTATCGCGTCATCGACAGCGCCAGCTTCATGCAGAACGGCAAGAAGTACCGCCTTATCGAGATTCAGCCGATCGCAACGGGCAAGACCTGCACCAATGCCGACGGGCAGCGCTGGGCCTGCGGCCTGCGCTCGCGCGTCGCGCTCAACCAGCTGCTGGCCGGCAACAAGCCGGTGCGCTGTGCGCCGCAGGGCGAGCGCGAAGGTTTCATGCTGGTCGAATGCTTGCGCGGCGACAAGGATATAGCAGCGTCGCTGGTGGAAGCCGGCCTTGCACTGCCCACCGAGGGCAGCACGCGCTACCGTGCCGAGCAGGATCAGGCGCGCGAGAAGAAAATCGGCGTCTGGGCGGAAAAGCAGCCGCCCAAGCCCTGACGCATCGGCCAGGCGGTTGCGGCACGGGCTCCCTCGTCCTGGGATGCGAGCCGCAACGCTTTGAAGAACAAGCAATAAACTTCGGCGGGCGAGCCTAGAGCTTTTCCGCTTTTCTCCGAATCGCGGAAATGCTCTATCTCTTTATTTTACGCAATTCCGGACGGAGAACCGGTTTCCATTTCTCCTGGAATTGCTCTAGGAGGACGCAAACGACAAAGGCCGCTCCGAAGAGCGGCCTTCATGGATACGCTGCGCCTGCTTTACAGCGACGAGGTGATCTGCAACTCGTCGACGCCGTCGCGGGCATAGATGTCGTCGCGGAAATGCACGACGCCCTCGCCGGTCGACCAGGCGGAGATGTAGGTGAAATAGACCGGCACCGGATCGGCGATGGCGACCGGGGTCGACTCTCCGCTCTTGATGGTCTGCTCGAAGCGCTGGCGGTCCCAGCCGGGCGTGTTCTTCATCAGCCAGGTGACGAGGTCGCGCACGTTCTGCACACGCACGCAGCCCGACGAATCGAAGCGCATCAGCTTGTTGAACAGCCCTTGCGATGGCGTGTCGTGCATGTAGGTGGCATGCGGATTGGGGAAGTTGATCTTCACCGACGCCATGGCGTTGATCTTGCCCGGATCCTGGCGGAAGCGGAATTTCGCCGCGTCCTCGGTGTTCCAGTCGATCGTCGTCGGATCGATCTCGGTGCCATTCGGCCCGAGGATGCGGATGCTGTTCTCGGTCAGATATTTCGGATTCTTGCGCATCAGCGGGATGATGTCCTTGCGGACGATCGATTCCGGCGCGTTCCAGTACGGGTTGACGATGACTTCGTTGATCTTGGAGTTGAGGATCGGCGTCTGCCGGTCGATCTTGCCGACGATCGCGGTGTGGCGCGAGACCACGCGGCCGTTCTCCACCGCCTCGATCTGCGCGGCCGGAATGTTGACCATCACGTAGCGCGAGCCGAGGTCGCCCGACATAGAGCGCAGGCGCACAAGGTTGGTCTCGAGCTGGCCGAGGCGCACCGGCGCCGACACGTTGATCGCCTTGAACGTATATTGGCCCATCACGCCGTCGTCCGGCAGGCCATGACGGGCCTGGAACCGCTTCACAGCGGCGTCGACATACGTGTCGAAGGCGGGCGAAATGCCGGCACTGGCCGACAGGTCGCCCGAGACCATCAGGCGCTTGCGCAACACCTCCACGTCGGCATCGACGACGCCGAGCTTCAGCTTCTTGGTCGCAGGCACGACCGGCCAGCCACCGGCCGACACGATGCCCTGGTACTGTACGATCGCCGCTTCGACGTAGCTGACCGTCTGCTGGCTGAAGATCGGCAGATAGGAGGCAACCTTGCCGCCGGCGGTGGCGCGCGCGTCGAACTGGTCGTCCCAGTTGCCGCGGCGCGACGACTTCAGCACCTCGCCGACCGCGTCCAGAGTGTCCTGCGCGAATGCCGCGCTGGTGACGAGCGATGCGCCGACGGCTGCGGCGCCGGAAAGGAACGAACGACGGCTGGCTGTAATGGGCATCCCGGACTGCTTCCTGCTTTACCACGGACCAATTGGCCGGGAGGATATGTCGGTCAAGCTTAACAATTGACCAACCATGACGCCGCGCCGGCTCATCGCGGACCACGCGGCAGCTTGTCGACTGCCGTCAAAGTCCGAGCGCGTTTCTCATAGCATCCGGATTTTCATTTGATTATGGCGGCAACGTGGCCGTCGCCGCAGGCAGCGTCGGGTATTCCGCGACATCATCGCCGCTGTCGCATCGCGGACACAGCGATAGCCGGAATGCCGGTCGGGAGCCGTTCGCGCTCACCTGCCTCCAAACGACGCCAACCGCACCAGAAACCTCAGATCAGGCGTCGGCGCGCGCAGATGTCGCTGACGACGCAGAGCAGGATCGCCGCCGCCATGAAATACATGGTCGCGACCGGGTCGCCCCGCTGGAAATGATAACCCGCATTCAGCAGCGCCAGGATGACGGCGGCGAACGCCGTCCAGCGCATCGTAGAGTCGTGCATGAGGATGTCCCGCCCGTTTGGAGCTGCCCCTCAACAGCGGAAGCTGAAATAACCGGGTTCGCGCTCGCGCGCAACTGGCTCGCCGGACCGGGCGAGGCCGTTGGGGACGGACAATCGCGCAACCGTCGGATCGCCGAAAGTCGGCGCTCGGCGATCGGGCAGGCCTCCTGCCTATCCGGCCGCGTGTCCGTCAATTCGTTCCGGCAACCACTTCCGCCACCGAAGCGGAGCAATCACATCCGGTATGCAATCGTGTCGTTCCAGAAGCGGTCGAGCCGCTGCAGGGCGCGGTTCATCTGCTTGAACTCTTCGGTATTGATGCCGCCGACCTGCTCGATCGAGCCGATATGCCGTTCATACAGGCCGCCGACGACCTCGGCGATCGCCGCGCCCTTCGGCGTCAGGCTGACCCGCACCGAGCGGCGGTCGATGCGCGAGCGCTGGTGGTTGATGAAGCCGAGGTCGACCAGCTTCTTCAGGTTGTAGGAGACGTTCGAGCCGAGATAGTAGCCGCGCGAGCGCAACTCGCCGGCGGTCAGTTCGGAGTTGCCGATGTTGAACAGCAACAGCGCCTGGATGGCGTTGATATCGCTGCGGCCGTTGCGGTCGAACTCGTCCTTGATCACGTCAAGCAGACGGCGATGCAGGCGCTCGACCAGCTGAAGTGATTCCATGTATAGGGAGCGGATTGCCTCGCGGCGATCGTCGGATACAGTTGCGGCCTTGGCCGCAGGACGCGGGTTGATCATTGTGGTCGCCTCTCGTTTGTCGCCGGGTGATGTTTTGTTTTTCTCACCTTGGACGCGACCTTATCGAATACACATAAAATTCGACTTAAACGCCAGCCTTAACAGCGCGTTAGCGGCAAGAGGTTGCGAAAGAGGCTTAACGGACGGTCACCGCAGCAAAAAGAATTAACCTAAAAGCTTAGGCAACTGTCCCGGCGCGGGATTTGGCAGCGCGGCTACTGGTCGGCGCGCCGCTTCTGCAGGTGGATGATGAGGCGGAAGGTCACGTAGAGCGTCGCGGCGAAAGCGTGCGAGGCGACCACGACGTAGTGCCGGCCGAACAGGTCGGGGAAGCCGACATACATCACCGTCTCGGTGACCGCGCAGATGAACCAGATCACCGGCCCCCACGACGCCAGCATCCACAACCCGGCCGCCGCGAACGGGAAAAACACCGAAAGCGTCACCGTCACCACCTGCCAGTGCACCGGCATCAGGTCGAAGCGCCAGAGCGGGCCGTCGTAATACCCCACCAGCCGCACCCAGTAGACCATGCCGAACATCAGGCAGGATACGGCGATCATACGCTGGAACCAGGCGAACAGCAGTTCGACCGTCGTCGGGCCGAACGCCTGCGTCCGCGCCGACGCTTCGCTCACAGGCGCAGATCTCCTGCCGGCAACGGCGCGAAATAGGCGTCCACGGCCGCCTCGCTCACGGCATCGATCGTCGACGGCCGCCATTTCGGTGCGCCGTCCTTGTCGATGATGGCGGCGCGGATGCCTTCGGGAAAATCGTGGCTCGAAAGCATGCGGTTCAGGATGCGGAACTCCATGCGCATGCATTCGTCCATGTCGAGCATGGCGCCGGTGTTGATCTGGCGGAAGGTCACCGCCACGCTGGTCGGCGACACCTTTTCGATCGCCGCCAGCGCGCTGCTGGCGACCGCGTCGCCGCCTTCGCGCGCCCTGCGCAGCCCGATCAGCAGGTCGTCCAGCTTTTCGCGCGAAAACAGCCTTGCGATGGCGAACAGCGCGCTTTCGTCGGTCTCGCTCGCCGGGACGCTGGCAAAGCCCTTAAGCAGGCGGTCCGGCTGCTCGCCCTTGCACAGCCGTGCAAAAATTTCGTCGAGCGACCCGGAGGCCACCGCGTGCGTGGCGATGCCGCCTCGCAGCGCGTCGCCGGCGCGGATACGCCCGCCGGTCAGCCCGAGATACATGCCGTAGCTGCCCTTCAGCCGCGACAGCAGGAAGCTGCCGCCGACGTCGGGAAAGAAGCCGATGCCGACCTCCGGCATGGCGAACAGCGCCTTTTCCGTCATCACCCGATGTGAGCCGTGGCAGGAGATGCCGACGCCGCCGCCCATGACGATGCCGTCGATCAGCGACACGCACGGCTTCGGAAAGCGCGCCAGCGCGGCGTTGAGGCGATACTCGTCGGCGAAGAAGTCGACCGGCGGCGTGCCGGCGCGCATGGCGTGGTAGGCCGTGGCGATATCGCCGCCGGCGCAGAACGCCCTGCCTTCGGCCCTGATCACCACCAGGCCGACATCCTTGTCGCGCTCCCAGGCAGCGAAGGCTTTGGCCAATGCGCGGATCATGCCGGGCGTCAGCGCGTTCAGCGCCTTGGGCCGGGTCAGCGTGACGACGCCGGCCGCGCCGATGCGTTCGAACCGAACATCGTCTCCCCCACCGAAATCCATGGTCAAAATCCCGATTCTCCTCAACCCCCGTGGGGCATACCAGTGCTAGAGGACTGCCGACCGGGCCGTCAACGGCAAGCCGTCGTGCGAGGCCGCCATGCCCTGCGCCCGCACCTCTTCGGTTGTCCTTCCGGCCGGCTTCATGCGACAAACCAGCCGACTCGAACTTGCCGGCAGCCACCTCATGCTTCTCCCGCGTTTCCTCCGGCCCTGCCTGTCCGTCGCCGCGCTGCTTTGTCTTGCTTGCGGGCCGGCGAACGCAATCGACCTGACAGAGCTCTATACCACCCAGGCCATCGTCACCGGCACAGGCGAAACCAACCGGCGGCCCGGTCTGGAGCAATGCCTGCGCGGCGTTCTGGTGAAGGTATCCGGCGACCCGCGCGTGCTGCACGAGCCGGCCGTGCTCGCGGCGCTGCCGCAGGCCGGCGCGTTCGTATCGGATTTTCGCTACCGCGACCGGCTGGAGGGCGTGCCCATCCATGACGAGCAGGGAACGCATGACCGCCCGCACGACCTCACCTGCGTCTTCGCCCGCGAGACGATCGATGCGCTGCTGCAAAAGGCCGGGCGGAAGCCGTGGCTCGATCCACGTCCCGGCTTGATCGCCTTTCTGGCGGTGCGCCAGGCCAACAAGGCGTTCGTGCTGTCGCGCAACGGCGGCGACGGCGTCTACATGCGCGATTCGCTCGAGGCCGCAGCTGCGCCGCTTGCGCTGACGGTCGGCCTGCCGGACGCCGCCACGCTCGCCAGCGCGGCGCTCAACGCCGACACCTTGCCGAAGGTCGAGATGGCCGACCTCGACGCCATCGCCCACCGCTACGACAGCGCCCGCGCCCTCGGCGGCAACCTCGTCTGGAGCGACGAGGATCGCGGCTGGGTGGCCGACTGGCGGCTCGAGGCCGGCGGGCAGATCTACACCTGGCAGGTGCGCGGCGTCAGTTTTGACGAAGCCTTCCGCCAGGCCATAGCCGGCAGCCTGCGTATCCTGTCCGGCAACGGTGCGCCCTGACCGCTCGCCGAAGTCGGTCCGCCTGTGCTGCCCAACCGTCCGCATTGGTGCCGGCGCACCGTGCGTGCTAGAAGCCCGGCCGGAGACCATGCCATGAACAAGATCGCCCCCGCCCTGCCCGCCGGCCGCCGCAGCGTCGACGAAATCACCAGCGGCCGCCGCCTCAGGCGCATGCGCAAGGCCGACTGGTCGCGCCGGCTGGTGCAGGAGAACCGGCTGACGGTCGACGACCTGATCTGGCCGATCTTCATCATCGACGGCGAAAGCCGCCGCGAGGACATTCCGGCAATGCCCGGCGTCCACCGGCTATCGATCGATCTCGCCGTCAAGGAGGCGGAACGCGCGGCCAAACTCGGCATCCCGGCGCTGGCGACTTTCCCGAACGTCGACCTGTCGCTGCGCGACCAGACCGGCTCGGCCATCCTCGACCCGGACAACGTCATCAACCGCGCCACCCGCGCCATCAAGGCGGCGGTGCCGGAGATCGGCATCATCACCGACGCGGCGCTCGATCCGTTCACCAGCCACGGCCATGACGGCATCCTGCGCGAGGGTATCATCGTCAATGACGAGACCGTCGCCCAGGTCGCCGCGGCGGCCGTCATCCAGGCCGAAAGCGGCGCAGACATCATCGCTCCGTCCGACATGATGGACGGCCGCGTCGGTGCCATCCGCGACGCGCTCGACGCCGCCGGCTTCGCCGACGTCGCCATCATGTCCTACGCGACCAAATTCGCGTCGGCCTTCTACGGCCCCTACCGCGAGGCGATCGGCACGAAGGGCCTGCTCAAGGGCGACAAGAAAACCTACTATATCGACCATGCCAATTCGGACGAGGCGGTGCGTGAGGCCGAGCAGGATCTGGCCGAGGGCGCCGACATGCTGATGGTGAAGCCCGGCCTTCCCTATCTCGACATCATCCGCCGGCTGAAGGACGAGTTCGCCATGCCTACTTTCGCCTACCAGGTGTCGGGCGAATACGCGATGATCAAGGCCGCCGCCGCCAATGGATGGATCGACGGCGAAAAGGCGATGCTGGAATCGCTTACCGCCTTCAAGCGCGCCGGCTGCGACGGCATCCTGACCTATTTCGCGCCGGAGGTGGCGCGGCTTCTGAAGGGCTAGAGCTTTTCTCCGAATCGCGGAAATGCTCTATCTCTTTGTTTTTACGCAATTCCGGACGGAGAACCGGCTTCCACTTCTCCTGGAATTGCTCTAGGGGGTTTCTAGAAATGCGTAGGGCCGCCATCATCGAGAGGCTGCGCCGTAATACCGAGGCTGTGAAGAGCCTAGGCGCAACATCGCTGTTCCTGTTCGGCTCGGTGGCTCGCGACGACGCCACCGAAGCAAGCGATGTCGATCTGTTCATAGACTACGACGAGACGAGCCGCTTTTCCCTGATCGACCTCATCGCCATCAAGCAATTCCTGGAAGACCAGATGTCGATGGATGTCGATATCGCTACGCGCGACAGCCTAAACCCGATGCTGAGGCGGGAAATAGAACGTTCAGCTGTTCGCGTGTTTTGATGGCGAAACGCAACGTCGAGCCGATTCTGGCCGAAATGGTGGCCGCGCTCGAACGCATTGCGGCGGCCACGGCAGGAAAGACGCGTGAAGATTTTCGTGACGATTGGCTGCTTCGACACGGCGTCGAGCGTGGATTGGAGATCATTTCCGAAGCCGCGCGTCACCTTCCTGACGAGTTGCTGAAAGAAGCGCCGGAGACCCCTTGGAAACAGATACGAGGCATCGGCAACGTTCTTCGGCACGAATACCATAAGATATCCGAAGCAATCGTATGGACGGTAGTCGAGGATCACCTGCCGCCGCTTCACGACGCCATCGACCGGCTCGTCCGCTCAAGCCGCTCTCCATCGGACCGCCGGACCTGACTCGCAGGTGGCGCGGATGCTTAAGGACTGAGCGCTTACTTCTGCTTCTGCCCGACGGTCGGCCGCCGCTTGCGCGCCTCGGCCAGCCGGCGCACCAGCGCCGGGGCGCGGGGCTCCTCCAGGATCGTGGTGAGTTCGCTCGGCAGTTCCGGCAGCAGTGGCGATTTCGTAGCAACGCCGTCGGCGATCGCCAGCACGCTGTCGTAGAACGGCGCGCCGGTCACCGAGCGCGGCGGCTCGGGCTCGTGCATGACGCTGACCACGGTGACGCCGGGGCAGTTGTCCTTGATCGCCTGGTGGAAGGCGATCTTGGCGGCAACGTCGAGCGCCGAGGTGGCCTCGTCGAGGAAAAGCAGCCCCGGCTTGTGCAGCAGGATGCGCGCCAGTACCAGTTTCTGCCGCTGGCCGCCCGACAGCACCTCTTCCCACGCCTTGCCTTCGCGATCGGCCGCGTCGAGATGTTCTATGAAGCTGCCCAGCCCGGCCTTGTGCAGGGCCGACGCCACGCGGGCATCGGGGTAGTTCTGTTCCGCGTCGGGCAGGCAGACGAGCTGCTTGAGCGAGACGCGCGGCAGCCTGACCTCCTGCGCGGCATAGAACAGCGGGACGCCCTCGGGCAGCACGATGTCGCCGCCGCCATGCGGCCACAGGCCGTTGATCGCCTTGATCAGGCTGGTCTTGCCGGCCCCCGACCCGCCCTTGATAAAGGCCCACTCGCCACGGCGGAAGTTGACGATCGGCGCGGTCACGAACGGCAGCGCATCGTCGCCTTCGTGCATCAGCGCCAGGTCGCGCACGGTAAGCCCGAAGCGCGCATGCTGCTTGCCGAAGCGGAAGTCGAACCGGCCGGTGCTGCGGTAGAAAGCGGCCGGCTGCTGTACGGTCTCGATCGCCTCGGCCAGGTCGGTGATGCGCCGGGCATTGGCCTTGAGGGAAGCGATCGCCGGCATGACGTGGATGAACCACGAGCACTCGCGGATGAGCTGGTTGACCAGCTCCGCGCCGGTGACATAGCCACGCAGGCTGATCTTCTCGTTCATGTAGGGCAGCAGGCCCGGCGCGTAGGAGATCACCCGGAACGCCACGAAATCGTAGATCGAGGTGAAAGAGCGGTAGCCGGAATCGAACCAGTTCAGCTTCGACCAGGTGCTGTCGATATCCTTGTACAGCCCGGCATGCATGTCCTTCTGCACGGTCTCGCCGCGCGAGGCCGCGACATGGAAACTGCCGCGCAGGAAACTCGTCAGTTCGCCGCGATAGCTGCCCTCGGCCTTCTGCATCGCCACCGTCAGGCGCTCCAGCATGCGGCCGATCTTCAGCGCCACCCAGGTGTTGACCGGCACGTAGGCGATGACCGCCGCGAAGGCGAGCACGGCCGCGCCGTAGCTGCCCAAAAATTCCAGTCCGCTGACCACGGTCGATGTCTCGATCAGCTTCTGGCCGACGAAGAACAGGGAGGTGGTGACGCCGATAACGCCCATCGCCAGGCCGATGGCGCCGCCGGTCATATCCTTCACCGATTCATGAACGCGCTGGTCGATGTTGTCGGGTGGCGGCAACGCCGCGCCGTTCTCGTCGGCGGTGCCATGTTGGACATGAAAATGCGTGTGATTGCGGTCGAGCAGCGCCTCGTTGAAGCGGCCGTTGAGCCAGCCGCGCCATTTGCGGTGCAAGGTAGTGGACAAAAGATGCCGGGTGCCGGTAAGCCCAAGATCCTTCACCACCACCAACAGGATCAGGAAACCTGCACTGGTCAGCACGGCTGCCAGCGGCGAGTCGTTGTCCGAGCGGTGGAAATAGGCGATCGCGTCGACGAGATCGCCGGTCGCTTCCGCCAGCCATACGCCCGCCTTGCTCGACGCCGCCGTCAGCAGCGCAATCGCGGCCGTCAGTATCCAAGCTTCGCGCCACCGGTCGGAGAACCAGTAAGCTCGCATGAGTCCCCAGAAGCCACGCATCGAGGAGACTGGCGTCAGCGGCTGCGGTTGAGCCGTGCCACGGCGCCATGCGCCCAAGAATCGTGGCCGAGGTCTCACGACCTTCGTCCAAATCACAACGATTCCCACCCTTGCCCTTTTTCCTCGAAGAGTACCACGATTCGGCAAAGGCTGAATTGGAATCGTCGGAAATGCCTATCGCACAGCAATCAACTTTAGTTGTGCGTGCTGTCATCTGGATTCTTTTGGCAGTAAATCCCGGATTTTACGAAAAATTAACCTTTTTCCGTTCGCCCTCTCCGCCGCGCGACTGTAGCCGACGTGTCTCGACTTGTCGTTTCTTCCGTCGCGTCAAGTCAGGACGGGAACGAAGGGTTCACGGCTTGCGCAAGTACGTTTTCCACCCTTCAGCCACTCGCTTTGCTTCCCGCAAAGCAACCCCGACGCTAGGCTGTCGCTGACAGGCAGGTTCCATGGATAGTGACGCAAGAACCTTCGATGTGGTGGTTGTCGGCGCTGGTGGCGGCGTTCTGGTGCTGCTGCCGTTCGATCCCGACACCGCCTGGGGCGCAAGGCCACGCCATCATGTCACCGGCCGCGTAGGGCCTTACAAGGTGCGCGGCGTACTTGCGCCACACGCCGGCGGCCATGCGCTGAAACTCGGACCGGCCTGGACAAGAGATCATCCGGTCGGTGCCGGCGATACGGTAGAAGTCACACTGGCGCCGGAAGGCCCGCAGCGCACCGCACTCGATCCGGATCTGGCCGCGGCCCTCGCTGCCGAACCGGAAGCCGCGGCGTTCTTCGACGGCCTCCCGCAGTTCTATCGAAAGCTCTATCTGACCTGGATCGGCGGGACCAAGAACCGGCCGGACGAGCGCGCAAGGCGCATCGCCGAGACGGTCAGGCTGCTGAAGGCCGGGGTGAAACAGCCGAAATGACGCGCGACCGGCGCGACACCATCTGCGCCGGCGGCAGGCCGCGCGGGCGCGCCCTTCCCCCCGCCACCCGGCAGAGGGCGGCGTGTGCGCCATATACGCAGACATCCGCAAGATGAGGCGACAGCATCGGGCATTCCTCAACCTTGAATCGATTCAACGATCTTGCCGTCAAATCTTTCGATCGCTGCGCGTCGGGCGCGCTCCGCGCCAGCGGAAGCCGGGCTTGCGGCCGGCCGGCTGCTTTGCCTGCGGAATACCCCAGTCGCGATAGATTTCCTCGAACAGATAACCAACAGGATGCATGACATCCTCCTCTCACAGATTGAATCGATCCAAATCTTGAACATATATGTGATTGGATCGATTCAAAGATAGTTCGATCCAGGCGCATGTCAAGGGAATTTTTGAATCGATCCAAGATGGATGGTAAGCCGCATGGCAGCTATGCGATAGTGGTTGCGCAGAGAGGAGCAGGTGATTTGCCAAAACGACCGGTCAGGCTGGCTGACGTCGCGCAGGCGGCGGGGGTTTCGCACGGCACCGCCTCCAATGCCTTCAGCCGGCCGGAAATCGTGCGCGAGGAGGTGCGCGAGCGGGTGTTCGCGGCGGCCCAGCAACTCGGTTATGCCGGCCCCGATCCGCGCGGCCGCCTGCTGCGCGCCGGCAAGGTAAATGCCATCGGTGTCGCCACCGCCGAACCCCTCTCCTATTTTTTCGACGACCCGTTCGCGCGGGTGGTGATGTCGGGCATCAGCCAGGCCTGCGACGCCACCGGCGCCGGCATCTCGCTGGTTTCGGCGGTCAACCAGGAGCAGCTCGCCTGGAACATCCAGAGTGCGGTGGTCGACGGCTTCATCGTCTTCTGCATCGAGGGCGGCTCGCGCCTGGTCGAACTGACGCGCGAGCGCAAACTGCCGTTCGTCGCGCTGGACTTCGGCTTCGACGACGACACCATCGCCGCGATCGGCGTCGACGACGTCGTCGGGGCGCGACTGGCCGCCGACCACCTCGCCGCGATCGGCCATCGCCGCTTCGGCGTGTTGTCGCTCTCCTTCACCGACGACAGCACCGGCCCGGCAACGCTGGCGCAGGCTGAGACCGCGCTCTATGCCGGCACGCGCGACCGCCTGCACGGTTACTTCGACGGCCTCGCGGCGGCCGGCATCGACACGGCCGGCGTGCCTATCTACGAAACCGGCAACGACGCCGAAAGCACTTCTGCCGGGCTCGATTATCTGTTCGACCGCCCGCAGCCGCCCACCGCCATACTCGCCATGTCCGACAAGGTCGCTCTCTACGCCATCGACTGGCTGAAGAAACGCGGCCTGTCGGTGCCGCGCGACGTGTCGGTCATCGGCTTCGACGGCGTGCCCGAAGGCGAACTGTCGGTGCCGCCGCTCACCACCGTGGTCCAGCCGATGATGGAGATGGGGCGACGCGCCGTCCAGGTCATCCTCGGCTTCGACGGCACCATCCGTCGCGAGACGCTCGACGTCACGCTGCTGGTGCGCGGCTCCACCGCCGCACCGCCGTCACAGCGCTGATTTTTCATCACGCAACCCGCGGCAATGGCGTTGCCGGAACTCGGCCGCGCATCCGGGCGCGCTGTCGGATCGGCGCTACGACTCCCATCTCTCAGCCGGCGCCCATGCGGTTCCAGGCGTCCAGCCCGGCGATCTTGTAGGCTTCGGCCAGCGTCGGATAATTGAAGGTGTTGTTGACGAAAAAATCCACCGTGCCGCCGAGATTGATTACCGCCTGGCCAATATGGATCAGTTCGGTGGCGCCCTCGCCGACTATGTGAGCGCCGAGCAGCCGCCGCGTCGTCAGCGAGAAGATCAGTTTCAGGAAGCCCGAATCGACGCCCATGATGTGGCCGCGCGAGGTCTCGCGGAAGCGCGCCATGCCGCATTCGTAGGGTTCGCCGCTGTTGCGCACCGCCTCTTCCGACAGGCCGACGGTTGATATCTCCGGCACCGCGTAGATACCGTAGGGAAAGGTCTCCGGCGGCGGCGGCAGCGGCACGCCGAAGGCGTGGCAGGCGGCCACCCTGCCCTGCTCCATCGAGGTCGAGGCGAGGCTGGGGAAACCGATGACGTCGCCGGTCGCGTAGATGTTGGGCACAGATGTCTGGAAGGTCTGCGCGTCGACGTGGACGCGGCCGCGCGCGTCGGCCTTGATGCCGAGTGCTTCGAGACCGAGGCTGGAGACATTGCCGCTGCGCCCGGCGGCGTAAAGCAGGATGTCCGTGCGCACCACGCGGCCGTCGGTCAGTATGGTCTCGACGCCGGTCGGCAGCACCTTGACCTCCTTGACGGTGGCGCCCAGCCGCAGCGTCATGCCGCGATCGCGGAGTTCGTGCATGAAATCGTCGACCAGTTCGCGGTCGACGAAGTCGAGGATGGTCTGGCGCGCCTCGATCAGCGTCACCGGCACGTCGAGCGCCGAGAAGATGGTGGCGTATTCGACGCCGATCACGCCGCCGCCTACCACGGTCAGCGTGCGCGGCAGCGCCTGCAGTTCCAGGATGTCGTCGCTGTCGAACACGCGCTTGCCGTCGAACGGCACGCTGTCGGGCCGGTACGGCCGCGTGCCCACGGAGACCAGCGCGTTGAGGAAACCGACCTCGGTATACAGGCCGTTGTCGGTGGTGAGCCCGACGCGGTTGGTGTCGACGAACTTCGCCGTCGCCTTCATGCTGCGCACGGCGTTGCGCATGAACTGGTGCTGCAGCACCTCGACCTCGTGGTCGAGCGTCTTGTGCAGGCGGGCGATCAGGTCGGCCATGACGATGTCCTGCTTGACCCGGTAGCCGCGGCCGTAGAAACCGCGCTCGCGCCAGCCGGACAGGTTGAGCACGGTCTCGCGCAGCGTCTTGGACGGAATGGTGCCGGTGTGCACCGAGACGCCGCCGAGACGCCGGCCCTTGTCGACCACAAGCACCGAGCGGCCGAGCTTGGCCGCCTGAACCGCGGCGCGGCGGCCGGACGGACCGCTGCCGATCACGAGCATGTCGTAGGTGTCCATCGGAAGTCCCCGCGGATGGAAGAAAGGATGCTGCCTAACATTGCTGCACTGCAAATTAACGACAATTTCGGCCGTAGTTCAAATCGTTTGAATCATTGCCGCAGCCGGCGCAGCGACGCGGTTTCTGCTTGAATCCGACGCGGGGCGCACCATCTGCATGAGGCGCCCGCAGCAACCCGGGTGCATAGTGAGGTTCTGGTCAATGAACGAACGCGTCCTGCATGGCGAAGTCATCGCTTCCCGGCTCGACGACGTGCGCGCCTATGACGGCGTGCGCACGCGGCGCATCTTCGCCTTCCTGATCGACTACCTGATCGTGCTGCTCCTGCTCATCCCGTTCGGCATCCTGGTGTTTTTCCTTGGGCTGATCACGCTCGGCCTCGGCTGGGGCCTGTTCGGCGCGCTCTTCCCGCTGGTCGCCATCGTCTATGTCTGGAACACGCTGGGCGGGCCGAAACAGGCCACCGTCGGCATGCGCGCCATGGGCATCCGCCTCGACCGTCTGGACGGCCGCCCGATCGACGGGCTGTTCGCGGTCGTTCATTCGGTGCTGTTCTGGGCCGGCAACGTCATCCTGACCCCGCTGGTTCTGCTGGTGTCGCTGTTCGCCGACCGCAAGCGCACCTTGCACGACCTCCTGCTCGGTACGGTGGTGACGCGCGGCGACCGCTGAGCCCCTGCCGGCACACAACCGCCGAGGCGGCGCGCCGCTTCGTGAACGGAACGGAAAGGCTGGCGCTACATTCTCCTGTTGAATTTTTCGCGGTTGGAGCCAAGGTAGAGCGATTCATGGACTCCATGGACTCTGATGACGCACCACCCGACCCAGTCGCCGCAATTCTTCCTGACCGCACCCTCGCCCTGCCCTTATGTGGACGGCCAGTTCGAGCGTAAGGTGTTCACGCATCTGGTCGGTGACAAGGCGTCCGAGATGAACGATCTGCTCACCCAGGGCGGCTTCCGCCGGTCGCAGAACATCGCCTACCGTCCCGCCTGCGAATCCTGCCGCTCCTGCGTGTCGGTGCGCATCCTGACCGGCGAGTTCCGGCCGAGCAAGAACATGCGCCGGGTGCTCGCGCGCAACGCCGACCTGATCGGCGCCATGCACGACGCCGAACCTTCCACCGAACAATACTCGCTGTTCCGGTCCTATCTCGATGCCCGCCACCGCAAGGGCGGCATGTCGGAGATGACCGTGCTCGACTACGCCATGATGGTCGAGGACACTCATGTCGACACGAAGATCATCGAATACCGCCGGCGCGGCCCGGACAGCTTCATCACCGGCCGCGGCGAAGGCGAACTGATCGCGGTGGCGCTGTCCGACAAGATGAGCGACGGCCTCTCGATGGTCTATTCCTACTACAATCCCGAAATGGAGGATCGCTCGCTCGGCACCTTCATGATCCTCGACCACATCGCTCGCGCCCGCGCCGCCGGTCTGCCCCATGTCTATCTCGGCTATTGGGTCAATGGCTCGCGCAAGATGAACTATAAGGTACGGTTCACGCCGCAGGAGCACCTCGGCCCGCGCGGCTGGGAGCGTTATCCCCGGTAATTCAGCCCGACACTAGGCCGTTTTCCGCCCGTCGGAATTCTGACGGAGCGACCGACCGTGCCTGCAGCGGAAACCAACCACGGCAAGGGCCTTCTCCTGACAGGCCTCGGCGGGCTGGCGCTCACCGTCGACATCCCGCTGATCCGGCTGGCCGACGGCAACGCCTGGTCGATCCTGATGCTGCGCAGCGGCACGACCTTCCTCGCCGCGCTGGTGATCTGGGCGATCTGGCGCTCGCTCTCCAGCAACGCGCCGCAGCTCATCCCCGGCCGCGCCGGCATGCTGGTGGCGGCGCTCTACGGGCTGGGCTCGATCACCTTCGTCACCGCCGTGTTCAACACCTCGACGGCCAATCTCGTCTTCATCCTCGCCTTCAACAGCATGTTCGCCGCCCTGCTGTCATGGCTGTTCCTCGGCGAGCGGCCCGGCCTGGCCACACTCGTCACGATGGTGGTCATGGTGGTCGGCGTCTTCATCATCGTCGGCGGCTCGGTCGACGGCGGCGGCCTGTTCGGGGACGCCATGGCGCTGGCCTCCGCGCTGTTCATCGCCATCGCCATCACCATCAGCCGCGCCAGCGGCAAGGACATGGGTTTCACCGCGCTGGTGGGCGTGCTGTTCCCGTTCCTGGTTGCGCTGGCGATGGTCGGCAAGACCGGCTTCGCCGTCAGCGATCCCTGGTGGATCATCTTCAACGGCGCGGTCATCATGCCGCTGTCGTTCTTCTGCCTTGCCAACGGCCCGAAATACCTGTCCGCGCCGGAGGTGGCGATGTTCTATCTCCTGGAAACGGTGCTGGCCCCCATCTGGGTGTGGATGATCTTCGCCGAGGTGCCGACCGACAACACGCTGATCGGCGGCGGCATCCTGACCATGGCACTGGTCGCGCATTCCATCTGGCAGCTCAACCGCAGCCGCAAGCTGAAGGCCGACGAAGCGGTGCAGTACCCGGTCTGACCGGCCGCTCCGGTCCGCGGTCCACCGGTCAGATAACCACGAAGTCGAGATTGGTCACCGCCGGCGCGCTGGTCAGCGTGGCGAAGTGGATCTTGGAACCCGCGCCGCTGCCGTCTGCGTCGTAGTAGAGCTTGCCGTCGGTGTTGTCGTAGAGCACGTAGTCGTTGCCGTCGACCGCCGTGCCGGTGCTGTTCGAGCGGAAGAATGCCGTGTTGAGTGCTCCGGTGTTCGTCAGCTTGGTGAAAATCGCGTTCTCCAGCCTGATCGTGTCGTCGGTCACGTTGAAGTCGGTCACGGTGTCGCTGCTCGCCCCGATGGCGCTCGAGAACACGAAGAAGTCCTTGCCGCCGAAGCCGGTCAGCGTGTCGGCGCCGCCCTTGCCGTCGATGACGTTGGAGCCGGCATTGCCGCGCAACGTCTGGCCGATCGAGTTGCCGGTGAGGTCGATGGCCGACGTGCCGGTAGCGGAGGTGGTGCCGAGCGTCTCCACCGAGATGCCGTTCTTCAGCACGTAGTCGACAGAGGTCAGCACGCTGTCGGTGCCCTGCCCGCCCGCCTCGACGATCACCGCGCCGCTGTTGTGGACGACATAGACGTCGTTGCCGCCCAGCCCGCGCAACGTATCGGCCGCCGCGCCGCCGCCGTCGTTGAGCATGTTGGCGCCGGCGTTGCCGTTGATGGTCTGGGCGAGCGCGTTGCCGGTGAGGTGGATCGGCGCCGTCCCGGCGGGCGCGTTGGTCCCCAGCGTCTCGACCTCGACGCCGGCCTTCAGCGCATAGTTGACCGAGGCCAGCACACGGTCCGCAATACCGCCGCCAAGCGCTTCGACCACCACGTCGCCGACGTTGTCGACGACATAGGTGTCGTTGTCGGCGCCGCCTTCCATCCTGTCCGCGCCCGCGCCGCCGTAAAGCGTGTCGGCGCCGGCTTCTCCGAACAGGCGGTCGTTGCCGCCTTCGCCCCTCAGCGTGTCGCCGCTGAAACCGCCGAACATCTCGTCGACGAGCTGGTCGCCGACGATCGTGTCGGCGGTGTTGTCCCCCGTGCTCTTGCGCACGATCTGGTCGATCTGCATCGACACGTGGCTGTCGTCAGGGTCGGTGTTGCCGTCCTCGATCGCGGCGTTGCGGTCGGTCCAGGCGGTAACGATCGTGCCGTTCTTCAGCACGGTCACCGAGGAGGCGCTTTGCGCACCGGACTGGATCTCGACCACGCCCAACGACATCACCCGCTCGATCGACGCCGGATCGAACAGTCCGCTGCGGATATCGAGGCTGCCGCCGACGCCGATATTGTCCGTGCCGGTGACGTAGACGTAACCGTTCGACAGGACTGTAATGGCGAGTTCGCTGTCGCCAGCGGCGCCCGTGTCGCCGCGCACCTTTCCCCGGTAGCTGCCGTCCTGGTCGAAGAAGGCGACGGTATAACCGGACGAGCCATACTCGTTGTCCAGGTATGCGACCGCGAATCCGCCATCCTTCAGCGCGACGACTGCGGGATCGTAGTTCGCATCTCCCACCAGATCGAACGGAAATGGCGACAGCACCCGCTGGCCGGCGGGGTTCCAGATTTCGATTGCGAGGCCCAGCGTGTCTTTGCCGTCCACCTTCTCGTAGGTATAGGCGATCGCCATGTTGCCCTTGTTGCGGCCGGCCGTCAGCACGGCTATCGCCGGCCAGTCTTCGTCGCGGGTATCGTTGCCGTTCAGCGGATGCACATCGCCCTGCAGCACCCCCGCGCTGTTATAGATCAGCAGGTCGGAGTCGATGTCGCTGACGGCGGTGTAATCGGCCTTGACCAGCGCCCAGCCGCCGCCGGCAAGCGGCACGACCTGTGCGGCGCCGTCGTCCGCGTCCGTACCCGGCAGCCTGGTGTCCTCGACGACGACATCGCCGCTCGACGGGTCGAGGGTGGCGTAATGGATGCCTGGATCGTTCGAATCCCTCCAGGTGACGATAAGGTCGCCGCTGCTCAGTTGCGCGGCCGAAGCGTAGAATATCCCGGCGTCGGAAACAAACGTGTCGGGGACGGAGAAATCGTTGCCGAACCGGCGCGAACCGTCGGCGTTGTAGAAATCGACGAGGACGGACTCGCTTGCGGAATCGAGCGCTTCCCAGAGATACGCCACGGCAAAGCCGCCGTCGGCAAGCGCGACGACGGCCGGTCGGAATTCATCGCTCAGGCGTCCCTGGAACGCCGAGAACGTAGTGATGAATTCAGGAACGACGGTTTCGACCCTGTACGAAACGAGTGCCATGGTTAGCCCCACGGTCGCTGTCGGCCGGCCCGGCCGCTAGTCGGGTCATCATACTTTGGATGCGGGGAGATCGCAAACCGCGTCGCCGGGCTCCCGGGAATTTCAGCCCGGTTTCCTGGGATCGCAGGGGCTCATCCTTGTCGTTCGCAACTCCTGCGAGTTCCGGCAACGCCGTTGCCGGAACTCGGCTAGATCACCACGAAATCGAGGTTGCTGATTGCCGGGGCGCCGGTGAGCGTGGCGAAGTGGATCTTCGTGCCGGAACCGCTGCCGTCGGCGTCGTAATAGAGCTTGCCGTCGGTGTTATTGTAGAGCACGTAGTCGTTGCCGTCGACCGCGGTGCCGGTGCTGTTCGAGCGGAACAATGCAGAGTTCAACACACCGGTG
>QFCS01001070.1_pt1 | contig 66186 bp, 54 predicted proteins | sample 3576561 | NCBI WGS metagenome assembly QFCS01 | reverse complement strand
CGAGCAGCGCCTCGAACTCGTCGTCGGAGAATGGATCGCTGTTGCTTGTCCCCTCTCCCGCTTGCGGGAGAGGGTGGTTCGAAGAACCGGGAGAGGGAAAGCCCGGAGAAGACACTCCGTTTTCAGTCAGCCCCTCTCTCCTCTCGCTGCGCGAGGGACTCTCTCCCGCATGCGGGAGAGAGGAGCTGCCTGCAGCGGAAGCCATCTGCCGCAACACCATCACCAGCTCATCGCTGCGCTCCGGCACGCCCTCCATCGCCACCAGTTCGAGCATGCCGCGCAGCTGGTCGAGCGACTCGAGAATCGCGTCGAGCAGATCGGGCGTCAGCGTGCGAACCCCCGAGCGCAGCAGGCCGAACAAGTCCTCCGCCGCATGCGCAAGCTCGACCACCGCATCGAGTTCGAAAAACCCCGCGCTGCCCTTGATCGTATGAAAGCCGCGAAAGATCGCATTGAGCAGTTCGCGATCGTCCGGCGTTCGCTCCAGGCCGACGAGTTGCTCCGACACGCGCTCGATCAGATCGAGGCTTTCGTTCAGAAAGTCGGTCTTGAGCTCGTTGTCGATTTCGATGGCCATGTCGCCCGTATCGCCTGTATAGCCGTGTGCGTCGCCGCCGAGTCAGAAGCCGAGATCCGCGAGCAAGGCATCGGCATCCTGCTGGCTCGCCGCGTTCGCCGCCGCCGGCCCCTTGAGATCGAATCTCGACTCAGACGGGAGCGAAGGCTGATGCGTCTCTATCGGCCGCCGAGCGCCATTCTTTAGATCGGCCTCGCCGGCCGACGCGAGCATCGGCCCTGCCACGCGAACCAGATCGATCAGCGCGCTCTCGACCTGCCGCACGAGCGCGATCACGCGGCGGATCAGCTGGCCCGACAAATCCTGATATTCCTGCGCGAGCGCGAGCGACAGCAGATTGCTGCGCAGGCGCTCCACCGCATCGGCCACCGGCGCGCCGCCGGCCTCGTGCAGATCGTTGACGATGCGCCGGCTGTCTTCGACGAGATCGAGCGTGCGATGCGCTGCGTCCTCCGTCATGCGCACCACGTGATCGAGATGCGTGCAGGCGTCCTTGATCTCGCCCTGGGCGAGCCCGGCGATACGGCTGTCGAGGTCGAGCTCGCGCATCGCGGCGCTGACTTCGTGCGCGAGTCGCACCACGCCCTGGGCGAGCGGATGCCGCTCCGCCCGATGCAACTCGCTCAGCAAGGCACGCGCGGCTTCTTCGTCGCCGGCTTCGAGCGCGGCGAGCGCCGCGCGCAGCCCGGCTGCGAGCTCGACGGCGGCCCGCGTCTGATCGTTCGCACTCATCGCCAGGCTCAGGCCGCAGCGGCGGCGCGCTGGAAGATCTTGTCGATCTTCTCTTTGAGCGTGACCGCGGTGAACGGTTTGATGATGTAGCCGTTCACGCCGGCCTGCGCCGCCTCGATGATCTGATCGCGCTGCGCTTCGGCGGTGACCATCAGCACCGGCAGCTTGGCGAGCCGCGCGTCACCGCGGATGGCGCGCAGCAGATCGATGCCGGTCATGCCCGGCATGTTCCAGTCGGTGACCACGAACTCGAAATCGCCGGCCTGCAGCATCGGCCAGGCAGTGCGGCCGTCGTCGGCCTCGCTGGTGTTGGTGTAGCCCAGGTCGTGCAACAGATTCTTCACGATGCGGCGCATCGTGGAGTAGTCGTCGACGATGAGAATCTTGGCGTTCTTGTCCATGGCAGGTGCTTTCTTCAGAGAGTTTTGTCATGCCCGCGAAGGCGGGAATCCAGGCTTTTCTTCGTGCGGCTGGCGCCGAACGGGATTCCCGCTTTGGCGGGAATGACGGCTACGGCAACCATCGCAAACATCAGGCGGCGCGGGCCGAGACGCCGACGGCCGCGTTCTTGCGCGGACGCCCGGCCTTCTTGAGCGGCATCGCAGCCGAAGCGCCGGCCCATTCCTGCAGCTGCGAGCGCACGCGCAGCAGAGCCTGGCCGTGGATCTGGCAGACGCGGCTTTCGGTGACGTCGAGTACCGCGCCGATTTCGCGCAGGTTGAGCTCTTCGTCGTAGTACAGCGACAACACCAGGCGTTCGCGCTCGGGCAGTGCGGCGATCGCCTGCGCGAGACGGCTGTGGAATTCGTCGCGCTCGATGGCTTCGAGTGGCGACGAATTCGGATCGGGCGCTTCGAACGGGTCGTCGCTGCCATCGGGCGGCTCGTCGAGCGAGAGCACCTGGCATTGCACGGCGTCCTGGATCGCGGCCCGATACGCCTCGGGCGTCAGGTTCAGGGCGGCGATGATTTCGTCCTCGCGCGCCTCGCGGCCTTCGCGCTGTTCGATCTGCTTCATCGCGCCGGAGATTTCGCGATGGCGGCGATGCACCGAGCGCGGCGCCCAGTCGCCACGGCGCAGCTCGTCCATCATCGCCCCGCGGATGCGAATGCCCGCGTAGGTTTCGAACGAAGCGCCGCGCTCGCCGTTGTAGTGACGCGAGGCTTCGATGAGCCCGATCACGCCGGCCTGGATCAGATCGTCGATGTCGACGCTCGGCGGCAGCCGCGCCGCGACGTGATACGCGATGCGCTTGACCAGGTCCGCGTGCTGCTGCAAAAGCGCGGCTTCGGCCGAGGCATCACGCGCGGGCTTCATGCTGGTGTAGGCGGTGGCGAGACTCATCCCGCGCTCCTTTGAACGAGACGTTCGACGAAGAATTCGAGATTGCCGCGCGCGCCGGTCGGCGAGCTCCACGTCAGCGCCTTCTTGGCAAGCTGGTGAAACGCCGCGGACGACGGACAGTTGGGATACACATCGACGACGGCGCGCTGGCGGCGAACCGCGCGGCGCAGCCATTCGTCCTGCGGCACCGAGCCCAGATAGCTCAGCGTGATGTCGAGAAAGCGCTCGGCGACGCGGCGCAGGCTTTCGAAGATTTCGCGCGCCTCGGCATCGTTGGCGACCATGTTCGCGAGCACCTGCACACGCTGCACGCCATGGCCCTTGTTGAGCACCTTGATCAGCGCGTAGGCATCGGTGATCGACGACGGATCCTGCGTCACCACCACGATCACCTGCTGGCTCGCCTGGCTCAGCGTGATCACCGAATCGGCGATGCCGGCCGCGGTGTCGACGACGAGCACATCGAGCGGACGGCGCAGCTCCGAGAACGCCTGCACGATGCCCGCGTGCTGCAGCGGCGACAGCTCGGCCATGTGGCGCTTGCCGCTCGAGGCCGGCACCACGCAGAGGCCGTGCGCGGCTTCGACCAGGGTGTCGTCGAGCGTGCATTCGCCGGCGAGCACGTTGGCGAGGTTGTAGCTCGGCTGCAGGCCGAGCATGACGTCGACGTTCGCAAGGCCGAGGTCGCCATCGAGCAGCACCACTCTCTTGCCGGCCATCGACATGGCCATCGACAGGTTCACCGAAACGTTGGTCTTGCCGACGCCGCCCTTGCCGCTGGTGACGGCCAGCACCTGCACCGGTTTGAGGGGACGCAGTCGCCGCAATCCCGCGGCCTGGTCTTGTGCATCGTGAGCGGGGGCATCATGAAAGTTAGAGGGCATGGGCCTGCGCCGTCTGGCTGAAGCTGGAGATGAGGAAGGATTCGTCCACCGGGGCCTCGCTCTGGCGAGCGAGCTGGGTGGCGTGCAGCACCAGGCGGTCGGCGCGTGCCGGCAGCAGGTCTTCGGGAACGCGCTGGCCGTTGGCGAGATAGTTCACGCGCAGGCCGTGGCGCATCGTCACCGACAGCGCGCCACCGAGCCGGTGCGCCTCGTCGATCTTGGTCAGCACGCAGCCGTCGAGCGTCAGCCCGCCGAAGCGCTCGACGATGTCGTGCTGCGCGCCGGGCTGCGCATTGGCGGCGAGCACCAGCCAGCTCTTGAGCCCGCGCCCGGCCATCTTCAGCTGCTGGCTCTGCGCGGCGAGCGCCTTGTCGCGCTGCGAAAGCCCGGCGGTGTCGATCAGCACCAGGCCGCGATCGGCCACGCGCGCCAGCACCGCGGCCAGCGTGTCCTGCGCCGTCACCGCATGCACCGGCACGCCGAGCAGGCGGCCATACGTGAACAGCTGCTCCTGAGCGCCGATGCGGTATTGGTCGGTGGTGACGAGCGCGATCTCGCGCACGCCGTGCTCGCTCGCATAGCGCGCCGCGAGCTTGGCGATGGTGGTGGTCTTGCCGACGCCGGTCGGGCCGACGAGCGCGATCAGCCCGCCCTGCATGACCGGATCGCTCGCATCGACCGCGAGCCGGCGCGACAGCAGGCCCAGCGGCAGGAAGCGGGCGCGCTCCGGGTCGGAGCCTTCGGGCAGTTCTTCGGCGATCGAGCGCGCGAGCTCAGGTTCGAGCCCGAGGTTGGCGAGCGCGCGCAGCGCGGCGGCCTGACGCGGGCGATGCTTCTGCATGTCGCCCCAGCGCAGGCCGGCGAGCTGCTCTTCGAGCAGCGAGCGCAGCGTCTGGATTTCGCGGTTGAGCTGCTCGGCGGCTTCGATGCCGGCGGCGGCCGCCATCGCGGTGGCAGGGGAGTTCTGCGGCGCCGGAGCCTGCGCCTCGGCCTGCATCGCCGGCGGCTGGCTTTCGGCGTGCGAGGCTTGCGGGGTGAGGTGCGAGGCCACGACTTGCGTCTTCGGGCGCAGCGCCGGCGGAACCGCCTGCGTCGCGGGCGGCGGCGGATCGCCGTCGGGGCTGGCCTGGCTGCGCTGGCGCGCGGCGCTGTGCATGAGCGCGGCGTCGTAATCGGTCGCCGCCACCACCTCGACGCCGCCCGGCACGCGGCGACTCGACAGGATGACCGCATCGCCCCCCTGCTCCTCGCGCACCAGGCGCATCGCCTCGCGCATGGTGGTGGCCTGGAATCGTTTGATCTTCATACGCGTGGCAACACCCGTTGTGTCCGCCACGAAGGACCGATTCCTTCGGGCGGGCGGCAGGTGCAACCGCCGTTCCAGGGCTTGTCGGGCGATTCGCCGCCCTTCAGCAGCGGTTTTTTGTCACCGCGGCGAAGGTGACGAAGTGTTGTCGCCGCCGGGTGATGGGCGGGCGTCAACAAGCTGGCGGTGCGACGGCAAGCGCAGGCCCTACGCGCCGCAAGCCAGCCCTCCCGGATTTTTCGGACGCTTTCCAACAAAAAATCACAAACGCGAGCCGGATCAAGCACTTCGGCTCGACTCCGAACTAATTTCCGAAGCGATTCCGACACTTCCGCCGAAGCTGCGTATGCCTCGGTTTGCGCCGCGCGCCGGCGGCGCTACCGTATCCGTCCATGACCCTTCGCGGTCGCCGTCCGTCTCTCTGCCGTGCCCCTGCGTCCGCTTCCCGACAGCCTGCTGCAGCGCTCCGACCTCTGGCTCGGACACAAGGCGCAGCGCATCTCGGCCGAGCCCACCGGCCATGCGGCGCTCGATGCGCTGCTTCCCGGCGGCGGCTGGCCGCGCGGGGCGATCAGCGAAATCCTGCTGCCGCGGCCGGGCGTCGGTGAATGGAAACTGCTGCTGCCGGCACTCGTGCGCCTGAGCCAGGCCGGAAAGCGCATCGCCCTGGTCGCCCCGCCGCATCTGCCGTATGCACCCGCGCTCGCCGGCGCGGGCATCGCGCTCGAGTGCTGCTGGATCGTGCAGCCCGAGTCGGCCGCCGACGGCGTCTGGGCCATCGAACAGCTGCTGCGCAGCAGCGCGCTCGGCGCCGTGGTGGGCTGGTGCGAGGCGGCCGACGAGCGCGTCCAGCGCCGTCTGCAGCTCGCGGCCGAGCAGGCCGGCAGCGGTCCGCTGGGCCTGTTGCTGCGTCCGCCCGGCGCGCACCAGCAGCCTTCGGTCTCGGCTCTGCGCCTGGGCCTGCGGCCCGAAGCCGGCGGACCGCGCATCGACATCCTCAAGGCCCGCGGCGGACGCAGCGGCCAGAGTCTCAAGCTCGCCGGGCAGGCCGCATGAGCCTCTGGCTTTGCATCCAGCTGCCGCAGCTGCCGCTCGAAGCCTTGAACGCGGACGCGAGCCGCAGCGTCGTCTACGCCCAGCACGGCTCGCGGCGCTGGGTGGTCGGCGGCACGCAGGCGCGCATCGGCCTCGGCGAAGCGCTCGGCAGCGTGCAGGCGCGCTTTCCCGATCTGCGCGTACTGCCGCGCGACCCCGCGGCCGAAGCCGCGGCGCTGCAGGCCGTGGCCTTCGCCGCCTACGGGCTCGGCGATCGCATCGCCATCGTCAGCGAAGCCCCGCGCGGGCTGTTCGACACGCCCTGGCTCGCGGTCAGCGTCGATGTCGGCCCGAGCCTGAAACTGTTCGGTGGCATCGACGGGCTGATGGCTCGGGCGCAAGCGCTGCTCGCGCCGCTGCCTTACAGCACGCGCATCGGCATCGCGCCGAGCTTCGAAGCCGCCGCGGTCGCCGCACGCGCCGGGCTTGCGCCGATCACCGATGACGACGATGGCGATGGCGATGGCGATGGCGACTGGACGCGGCAGTTGTCGCCGCTGCCGATCCCGATGCTGCGCTGGCCGCTGGCCGCCGAATCGGTGCTCGCCGGCTCGGGCCACCAGACGCTCGCCGACGTGCGTCGCCACGGCGCTTCCGCGCTCGCGGCGCGTCTGGGCCAGGAGTTCCCGCGCGCCCTGCAGCGCCTGTTCGGCCAGTTGCCCGATCCGCGTCCGTGGTTCGTGCCGCCGGCACGTTACCGGCGCCGCTTCGACCTCGATGCCGAGATCGACGACTGGCAGGCCCTGCTGTTTCCGCTGCGCCGGCTGTTCGACGAATTCGAGGCCTATTTGCGCGCCCGCCAGGTCACTACGAGCCAGCTCACGCTGACGCTCGCGCGCCGACGCAGCGAAGGCGAACGCTTCGTGCTGCGCACCACCGCGCCGACGCAGAGCGCGGCCATCTTCCACCGCCTGTTGCGCGAACGCTGGACCGCACGCGGTCCGAGCGCCGCCGCCACCGAACTGCGCCTGAGCGCCGACCGCTTCGCCGCGCTCGCGCCGCCGCAGGCCGGCTTGTTCGACGATGACGAAAGCAGTGGAGGCGAAGCCTGGAACGGGCTGATCGACCGGCTGCGCGCACGCCTGGGCGATACCGCGATCTGGCAGCCCGGGCTGGCCGACGATCATCGGCCCGAGCGGGCCTGGTCGCCGGACGGATCGCTCAAACCGGCCGCTGCGAATGCCTTGCCGCCGAGACCCTTATGGCTGCTGCGGCATCCGCGTCCGTGGACGCCGCGTACGCCATTGGCGGCGCCCGAGCGCATCAGTGGCGGATGGTGGGATGGTGATCCGGTGGAGCGCGATTACTACCGCAGCGCCGGTGCCGATGGTGAAAGCCTGTGGGTTTATCAGGATCGGCGCGATGGGAAGTGGTATTTGCAGGGCTTGGAGTTTGGTGATGCCGGGGGCGAGATCGGTGTTCGTTAGCTTCGCGATGAGCCAGCTCTTCGCCAAGAACTTTTGACCTCGCCGGGCGATGCTCGATGCGTCACAAGGGAAGCCGGGAAGGCAAACGGCAAAAGCAAAAACAGATCGCAGCTGCGGCTTGCTGTCCCCTCTCCCGCGCGCGGGAGAGGGTGGCGCGTCAGCGCCGGGTGAGGGAGCGCTCTTCGGCAGCGTGCCTAGTCCAAGCCGTGTTCCCTCACTCCCCGCCTTCGGCGGGACTCTCTCCCGCTCGCGGGAGAGAGGAAAAAAGCAAGCCAGCTCAGCTTCGAAGATCAGCAGCGAAGCGTAGCGAGCCAATAGCGTTTGATGTTCAACCCCTGGCAGCGCCGGCTGGAGTGGCGCGCGCAGGGGGCAGCCGGACAGGACGTCCGGCTGAGCGACGCCGCGACAGGATGTCGCGTCGGCGCGACCCCGAGCACGTCGCTCCAGCCGGGGACCCGTTCGTCGCTACGCGAAGAACGGGCGCGGACTTCGGGGCGTGCTTTCTTTGGTTACTTTCTTTGCACGAGCAAAGAAAGTAACCCCCGGCCGGGAAGGCCAAAACCCTCAGCGCTCAGCTGCAGCAGCAGCAATAAAAGCCCCGCAACCGAATCACCCCCGCGTCTGCGCCGCCTTCCACTCCCGCAAGGCCTTCAAGGTATTCTCGACATGCTTGTCCGGACTCAAGGCCGAATAGACATACAGCACCTTCCCATCCGGCGTGATCACATACGACGTGCGATCCGCATGCCCCGGGTACACCAGCAAGGTCGCGTCGTAACTCTCCGCGATCTTGAGCCCGGGGTCGGCCGCCACCGCGAACTTGCCGTTGCATTCGCTCGGGCTCGCCGCGAACTTGTGCAGCGTCTCGATGTTGTCCTTCGAAACCCCGATCACCTGCGCTCCGAGCGCCTTGAACTGGTCGATCGCCTCGGCGAACTTGCGCGCCTCGATGTTGCAGCCCTTGGTGAACGCCGCCGGGTAGAAATACACCACCACCGGCCCCTGCTTGAGCGCATCGGCAAGCGAGAACGTGAACAGCTGGCCGTTCAACGACGCCTCGGTCGTGAAATCCGGCGCGGCGGCGCCGATGTCGAGGCTGGCCCAGGCCGGCAGCGCGACGCAGCCGGTCAGCAGAACCGCCGCGGCGATGCGGCGCACACCCAACATTGCGGAAACAGCCATGGCGAACCTCGGTCGATGTCGACGGCCTGGCCGACGACGTGTTGAAGACGCGCGATCATACGGCTTCGCATGCCACACGGATGCAACGGGCTGGCGGACAATAGCGTCATGAGCCCGCCCGCCGCCTATGCCGAACTGCACTGCCTGAGCAATTTCAGCTTTCAGCGCGGCGCCTCGCATGCGGATGAGCTCGTCACGCGCGCGGCCAGGCTCGGCTATGCGGCGATCGCGATCACCGACGAGTGCTCGCTCGCCGGCATCGTGCGGGCACGCGACGCGATCAGGTCCTACGTGGAACAACGCGAAAAAGCCATCAGCGAAGCGACTCCCTCCACGCTCGATGAACTGCATCGCCAATGGCCGCCGGAGCCCGCGCTGATCGTCGGGGCCGAATTTCATTTGCGCGACGGCCCGTCGTTCGTGCTGCTCGCGCCCGATATCGAAGCCTATTCGCAGATCAGCCGGCTCATCACGCGCGGCCGGCAAACGCAGCCCAAGGGCCGCTACGAACTGCATCGGCGCGATTGCGATGCGCTCGATCGCTGCCTCGCGCTCTGGCTCGCCGACGAGCACAGCACGAACGAGCACGGACACTGGCTCGCGGAGCGCACCACGCAAACCTGGCTCGCCGTCGAGCTGCATCGCGGCCCCGACGACGCAGCCCTGCTCGCGCATCGCCAGCAACTGGCGCAAGCAAGCGGGCTAGGTTGCGTCGCCGCCGGCGGCGTGCTGTTCCACGATCGCGCGCGCAAGATGCTGCACGACGTGCTGACCGCCGTTCGCATCGGCAAGCCGGTGTCCGAATGCGGCAAGGCGCTGCTGCCGAACGCGGAGCGGCGCTTGCGCAGCCTCGACGAGCTTTTGACGCTGTATCCGCGGGCGATGCTCAACGAGACGCTGCGCATCGCCGGGCGCTGCCGCTTCGATCTCAAGCAGATCAGATACGACTACCCCTCCGAACTCGTGCCGCAAGGCCACGACGCGACGTCCTATCTGCGCGCACTGACCGAACGGGGCATGCGCCGACGCTGGCCGCAGGGCGCCTCACGCGCCGTGCGCGATCAGATCGACAAGGAGCTCGCGCTGATCGCCGAGCTGCAGTACGAAGCTTTCTTCCTGACGGTCGAGGACATCGTTCGCGAGGCCAACGCGCGCGGCATTCTGTGCCAGGGTCGCGGCAGCGCGGCGAATTCGGCGGTCTGCTATGCGCTGGGCGTGACCTCGGTCAATCCGGCCGAAGAGCAGCTGCTGTTCGAACGCTTCCTGTCGAAGGAGCGCAACGAGCCACCCGACATCGATGTCGATTTCGAGCACGAGCGACGCGAAGAAATCATCCAGTACGTGTTCAAAAAGTACGGACGCCATCGCTGTGCGCTTGCGGCGACTGTCATCAGCTATCGCACGCGTTCGGCCTTGCGCGATGTCGGCCGCGCGCTCGGCATGGAGCCCGAGGACATCGATCGCGTCAGCAAGGCGCTGGCCTGGTGGGACAAGAAGGAAGAGCTCGCGAATCGCCTCGTCGAACAAGGCTTCGATCCCGAAGCAACGCGCCTGCAGCATTGGCTCAGGCTGACTTCGGAACTCACCGGCTTTCCGCGCCACCTGTCGCAGCACGTCGGCGGCTTCGTGATTTCGCAGCGCCCGCTCGATGAGCTCGTGCCGATCGAGAACGCGGCGATGCCAGGCCGGCAGGTCATTCAATGGGACAAGGACGATCTCGAATCGCTGGGCCTGCTCAAGGTCGACGTACTCGCGCTCGGCATGCTCACGGCGCTGCGCAAATGCTTCGATCTCGTCGAAGGCTTCGATCCGGCGAAGCGCTACACGGTCGCGAACATTCCGCGCGACGACGAGCCGACCTACGAGATGATCCGGCAGGCGAAGACGATCGGCGTGTTTCAAATCGAATCGCGCGCGCAGCAAAGCATGCTGCCTCGTCTGCTGCCGGAAAGTTTTTATGATCTGGTGATCCAGATCGCGATCGTGCGCCCCGGTCCGATCACCGGCGGCATGGTGCATCCGTATCTGCAGCGGCGCGCGGAGCAGCGCCAGCGCAAGGAACAGGGCCTGCCGCCTGAAAACGACTTCGATCGCTACTACCCGTCGCAACTGCACGGCATTCTGCAGCGCACGCTGGGCGTGCCGATCTTTCAAGAGCAGGTCATGCAGATCGCGATCACCGCGGCGCAGTTCACGCCCGGAGAAGCCGATCAGATGCGCCGCTCGATGGCGGCCTGGAAGCGCCATGGCGGACTCGAGCATCTCAAGGAGAAGCTCATCAACGGCATGCTCAATAACAGGCAGGGCCAGTACACGCGCGAGTTCGCGGAGGAAATCTACCAACGCATCCTCGGCTTCGGCTCCTACGGCTTTCCCGAATCGCATTCGGCGAGCTTCGCGCTGCTCGCGTACGCGTCCTCGTATCTCAAGTGTCATCACCCGGCGGCCTTCATCGGCTCGCTGCTCAACAGCCAGCCGATGGGTTTTTATCCGCCATCGATGCTGGTTGCCGAAGCGCGGCGTTCGGGCGTCGAGGTGCGCGCCGTCGACGTGCAGCACAGCCATTACGAATGCACGCTCGAACGCGTCGAAGGCAGCGAACATCCCGCATTGCGGCTCGGCCTGCTGCAGGTGGAAGGCCTGTCGGAAACTTCCAGCTCCTCCATCGCCGACGCACGCCGGCTGGGCGCGTTCAAGAACACCGACGATCTCGCGCGCAGGGCCGGTCTTTTGCGTCGCGAGCTGCTCGTGCTCGCCAATGCCGGCGCGCTCGAAAGCCTCAGTGGTCATCGTCACGCGGCGCGCTGGAACGTCGCCGCGCATCAAACCGATACCGCGCTGCACATGGACCGGCAGCTCGAAGGCGCCGGCGATCTGCGCGCGCCGACACCCGGCGAAGACGTGCTCGACGACTACCGCAGCCTGGGCCTTTCGTTGCGCCAGCATCCGCTGGCCTTGCTGCGCGAGCGCCTGAGCACGCGCAAGGTGAGCACCGCCAAGGATGTCGTCGACGCCAAGGACCGCAGCAAGCTGCGCGTCGCCGGCATGGTGATGTTTCGCCAGCGGCCGCCGACCGCCAAGGGCGTGATGTTCATGACCATCGAAGACGAAACCGGCAGCGTGAACCTGATCCTGCGGCCGCAGTTCGTCGAGAACCATCGCGCCGAAGTGCTCGGCGCGCGCGTCGCTGTGGTGACCGGCGAAGTGCAGTCGACCAGCGGCGTCATCCACGTCATGGTCGAGAAGTTCCGCGACGTGAGTTACCTGCTGTCCGAGATTCCGTCGCTTTCCCGCGACTTCCACTGAGGCCGCAGCGCCGCGGGCCTCAGGCCGGCGCCCAGCTCGGCAGCAGTTCCGACACCATCGGCGTCAGCGCCTCCTCGAGCAGCAAGCCGCGCACGGCCGCGATATCCGGAGCGAAGTAGCGATCGCGATCGTAGAAGGCGACGCGCTCGCGGACCGCTTCACGCACGTGCTGCAGGGGCTCGGAGGTTTGCAGCGGCGCGTGGAGATCGATGCCCTGCACGGCCGCGAGCAGCTCGATGCCGACGATGTCGCGCGTGTTCGCCGCCATCTCCAGCAGCCGTCTTGCGGCGAAGGTCGCCATGCTGACGTGATCCTCCTGGTTCGCCGAAGTCGGCAGGCTGTCGACGCTGGCCGGATGCGCGAGCGATTTGTTCTCGGACGCCAGCGCCGCGGCGGTCACGTGCGCCATCATGAAGCCCGAGTTCAGGCCGGGCTCGCGCACGAGAAACGGTGGCAGGCCCGACAGGCTCGCGTCGATCAGCAGGGCGATGCGACGCTCGGACAAGGCCCCGATCTCGGCGATCGCGAGCGCCAGCGTGTCGGCCGCGAGCGCGACCGGCTCGGCGTGGAAGTTGCCGCCCGAAAGCACTTCGGAGTCCGCGCCATTGACGAACACCAGCGGGTTGTCGCTGACCGCGTTGGCCTCGATGGTCAGTGTGCGCGCCGCGTTGTGCAGCAGATCGAGGCAGGCGCCCATGACCTGCGGCTGGCAGCGCAGGCTGTACGGGTCCTGCACGCGATCGTCGTTGACCAGGTGCGACCGCCGGATCTGGCTGCCTTCGAGCAGGCGTCGATACGCCGCCGCCACCGCGATCTGCCCGGGCTGGCCGCGCACGAGATGGATGCGCTCGTCGAACGGCGCATCGGAGCCGCGCGCCGCATCGACCGAAACGGAGCCGGCGACCACCGCGGCGGCGAACAGGTCTTCGGCTTCGAGCAGGCCGCGCAGCGCAAGCGCGGTCGACGCCTGGGTTCCGTTGAGCAGCGCGAGCCCTTCCTTGGCTTCGAGCTGCAAGGGGCTGATGCCGGCGCGCTGCAAAGCCTGGCCTGCCGGCCCGATCACGCCGTTGACGCGCACCTCGCCCTCGCCCATCAGCGCCAGCGTCATGTGCGCGAGCGGCGCCAGATCGCCCGAGGCGCCGACCGAGCCCTTGGCCGGAACGCAGGGCAGCACGCCCGCGTTGCACAGCGCGAGCAGCGATTCGATGACCAGCCTGCGCACGCCCGAGGCGCCGCGCGCGAGGCTCGCGGCCTTGAGCACGAGCATGAGCCGCACGGTCTCGTCGTCGAGCAGCGGACCGGTGCCGACCGCATGCGAGCGCACCAGGTTGGTCTGCAGCTGCCGAAGCTGGTCGGCCGCGATGTGGGTCTTGGCGAGCTTGCCGAAGCCGGTATTGATGCCGTACGCCGGCTCACCGCGCGCGACCGCCACCTGCACGGCCGAGGCGGACGCTTCGACGGCGTCCCAGGCGTCCGCCTCGATCGACAGCCGCGCCTGGCCATTGAGCAGATGCCGCAGTTCCCGCAGCCGCAGGCGGCCGGGGCGCAAATGCCATTCGGACATGCAACCCTCCCGAGGTTTTGTCCCTTGATCGTCGGGCTACTGCAACAGTCTCCAGCGCGCGGCGCAACTCGGAAGACCCTCAGGACACGATCGAACAGAGCTGTCTGCCGCCCGGCCTCGGCGTCGAGGCGGAGTCGCCGCGATCCGACGGCCAGTACGCCTGAAGCCCGCACGGCATGAACCAGTCCGGAGCTTTCGGCGCAGAGTTCGCGCTGCTGAAGGCGGGTTCGAAGCGGCGGCCTCGCCGCGCCGCCACTGTCGTCGATTCGCCGGTTTCGGGTGGAGCTCCGATCAGCCGGTGATGCGGGGCGTTTCCGGCACCACGTCGCCGCACTGGGCACGATTGCGCAGCCAGTGATCGACCAGCACGAGCGCGACCATCGCTTCGGCGATCGGTGTGGCGCGCACGCCCACGCAGGGGTCGTGCCGGCCGGTCGTGCGCATGTCCACGGCCTTGCCCTCGCTGTCGATCGACTTGCCCGGCGTGGTGATGCTCGACGTGGGCTTGATCGCGATCGCGCAGACGATGTCCTGGCCGGTGCTGATGCCGCCAGCGACGCCGCCCGAGTGATTCGACAGAAAGCCGTCGGGCGTCATCTCGTCGCGATGCTCGGTGCCGCGCATCGCGGCCACCTTCATGCCATCCCCGATCTCGACGCCCTTGACCGCGTTGATGCCCATGAGCGCGTGCGCGAGATCGGCGTCGAGCCGATCGAACACGGGTTCGCCGAGGCCCGGCGGCACGTTGGTCGCGACCACTTCGATGCGCGCACCGATCGAATCGCCTTCGCTGCGCAGCGTATCGATGAGCGCTTCGAGCTCCGGCACGCGCGAGGCATCGGGCGCGAAGAAGGCGTTCCGGTCGATCTCGTCCCAGGACTTGAACGCGATCTCGATATCGCCCATCTGCGACAGATAGCCGCGCACCCGGATGCCGAACTTCTCGCGCAGCAGCTTCTTGGCGATGGCGCCAGCCGCCACGCGCACCGCGGTCTCGCGCGCCGAGCTGCGCCCGCCGCCGCGATGATCGCGAATGCCGTACTTCTGGATATAGGCGTAGTCGGCGTGATTCGGGCGGAACACCTGCGAAATCTTGGCGTAGTCGTAGCTGCGCTGGTCGGTGTTCTCGATCAGCAGCGCGATCGGCGTGCCGGTGGTCCTGCCCTCGAACACACCCGACAGGATGCGGACCTTGTCCTCTTCCTTGCGCTGGGTGACGTATTTGCTCGTTCCGGGCTTGCGCCGATCGAGATCGGGCTGGATGTCGGCTTCGGACAGTTCGAGCCCCGGCGGGCAGCCGTCGACGACGCAGCCGATCGCAGGGCCGTGGCTTTCGCCGAAGCTGGTGACGCAGAACAACTTGCCAAACGTGTTTCCGGACATCGCAATCTCGGCTACGACAAGGTTGAATTCAGGGTGATCGAGCGCATGGCGTCGGCGACGGCTCGTGCTTGGGGTGCGGCCTCGGCGGACAGGCCGGCCAACACACCGGCCTTGTTGGCGGCCGGTTGGTTCTGGCTGAGCTTGAACTTGCCTTCGAGCCGGCTCACGCGCAGCTCGATGCCGACGATGGCACCCAGCATGGCGTCGAGATAATCGGCCGGCGCGTCGTCGATCGACCAGGCCGGATCGCGCGCTCGTTCGTGACGCTTCGTGAGTTCATCGACCTGTGCGCGCAGCCAGTGCCTGTCGTCGTGCACGCGTAGCGAGCCGTGTGCATGAACGACGCTGTAATTCCAGGTCGGAACCGCTTTGCCGTGCTCGCGCTTGCTCGGATACCAGCTCGGCGTGACGTAGGCCTGCGGGCCATTGAACACGGCCAGCACTTCGCGATCGGCACGCCCATCGCGCCACAGGGGATTGGCACGCGCAACGTGTCCGTGCAGCTGCAGATCGCCGGCTTCGCCGATGTGTACGTACAGCGGAACGTGATTGGCTTGCAGCCCATCGTCCGTGGACGTCACCAGCGTCGCCAGCGGATACGCGGCCACGAGCGCGAGCATCGCCTCACGGTCACGAACCTCGAAATGGCGCGGCTGATACATAAGGCCTTGTCCGCGCTCAGCGGCCCTTGAGCCAGCCGACGAGGTCGGCCCTGGAGATCGCGAACACGCCGTCGCCGCCGCGTTCGAAATCGGGCCAGCTCACCGGAATGTCGGGCCAGCGCGCTTCGAACTCGGGCACCGAGCCGCCGACTTCGCAGATCAGCAGGCCCTTGGCCGACAGGTACTTCGGCGCCTCGCGCAGGATGCGCTCGACGATGTCCATGCCGTCGCTGCCCGCTTCGAGCGCGAGCTTGGGTTCCTCGTGGAATTCGCGGCCCAGCGCCTGCCATTCGGCGGTCGGCACGTACGGCGGGTTGCTGACGATGAGCTCGTACTGGCGCTTGCCGAGACCGGCGAACAGGTCGGAGCGTATCGCCTTGACGCGATCGCCGAGTCCGTGGCGGTCGATATTGCGCTGGGCCACTTCGAGCGCACCCGCGTCGATGTCGACGAGATCGACCTCGGCGTCCTCGATCGCCGCCGCGCAGGCGATGCCGATGCAGCCGCTGCCCGTGCAAAGGTCGAGGATGCGCGTCGGCGTCTGCGTGACCCAGGGTTCGAACTGGGCCTCGATGAGTTCGGCGATCGGCGAACGCGGCACCAGCACGCGCTCGTCGACGTAGAACGGCAGGCCGCAGAACTGGATCTCGCCGATCAGATAGGCCGCCGGCTGGCGCGTTTCGACGCGCTTGCGCAGCAGCTCGACGACGCTGGCGCGCTCGCTCGCGGTGACGCGCGATTCGAGATACAGCGTGGGCAGGTCGGCCGGCAGCTTGAGCGCATGCAGCACGAGGTGAAACGACTCGTCGAGCGCGTTGTCGGTGCCGTGGCCGAAAATCAGGCCTTGTCGGGCGAACTCGCTGGCGCCCCAGCGCACGAGATCGCGCACCGTTTCGAGCGCGATCGTCTCGTCGCCAACGGAGGTCTGGCTCATGCGGGCACCATCGCTATGGAATAATCGGCGGACAAAAGAGGTCACGGACGGTGGGTAAGTCCGCAATTTTAAACTGTTCCCGACGGCCACGCGCCCGCAGCCACCGGGGATGACGCAGCTTCTCGACTCAGGATCCTCATGTCGGCTTCCAAATCCATCTTGATCGGCGTGGTCGCGGCGGTGGCCGCCGTGGCAGGCCTGGTGGCGGCGCAGTTCGCGTTCGCCCCGCGCACCGTCGAAATCGAATCCGGCACGCTGCTCGAAAAACCGCGCACGATCGCCCCGTTCCAGCTCGTCGACAGCAGCGGCAAGGCCTTCGACGAGTCGCGGCTCAAGGGCCAGTGGAGCCTGATCTTCACCGGCTTCACCTATTGCCCGGACGTCTGTCCGAACACGCTCGCCGTGCTCAAAGCGGTCAAGGCCCAGCTCGACGAAGCCAAGGTCCCGCTGCAGGTGGTGTTCGTTTCGGTGGATCCGGAGCGCGACACGCCCGAGAAGCTCGGCCTCTACACGCATTACTTCAGCCCGGAATTCATCGGCGCGACCGGCAGCGGCAATAATCTCGATTCGCTCACGCGCAGCCTGAGCCTGGTCTACGCCAAGGTGCCCGGCAGCACGCCGGAGACCTACACGATGGATCATTCGGCCGCGCTGGTGCTGATCAATCCGCAGGCGCAGGTGGCCGGATATTTCCTGCCTCCGCACCGCATCGACGCGCTCACGCGCGACCTGACCAAAGTCATCACCGGAGGCTCGCCATGACCCTGCTCCTCAACATGATCATGACCACGACCCGGCGCGCCTCGATCGCGCTGCTCGCACTGGGCTTGCCGGCCGCCGCCTGGGCCAATTGCGCCAACCTCAAAATCGAAGACCCGTGGATCCGCGAAGCGCCTCCGGGCGCGATGACCAGGGTCGGCTTCGCGCAACTCTCCAACAAGGGCACGACGCCGCTGACGATCACCGGCGCGAGCAGCCCGGATTTCGCCAGCGTGGAGCTGCACCTGAGCTCGCTCGAAGCCGGCCAGGCGCGCATGCGCCATGTCGAGACCCTGACGCTCGACCCCGGCCAGGTCGTGCGGCTCGAACCGGGCAGCTATCACCTGATGCTCATGCAGGCCTCGCGCCCGCTCGCGAGTGGCGACGAAAGTCTGATCGAGCTGCGCTGCGACACCACCAGCGCGGTGGTGAAGTTCCCGGTGCGCCCGCCGCAGGTGCTCAAGTACCAGCCGCCCGGCTCCAACTAAGCCTCCCGACTCCGCTTCGACTCAAGGCACCGCTCCCATCATGGCCGCAACCGACGCCAGCACCGGCGATCTGCTGTTCTCCGCTTTGCAGCGCGTGCTGCCGACGCGCTTCCTGTCCTGGCTCATCTTCAAGATCACGCGGATCCGCAACCCGGCATTCAAGAACGCGTTCATCCGCTTCTTCATGTCGCGCTTCCGCATCAGCCTGGCCGAGGCCGAGATCGAGCAGGTGGAGCGCTTCGGCAGCTTCAACGAGTTCTTCACGCGCGCGCTCAAGCCCGGCGCGCGGCCGCTGCACGAAGACCCGTCGGCGCTGATTTCGCCGGTCGACGGGGCCGTGAGCCAGTTCGGCACCATCGAGGGCGGGCGCATCTTCCAGGCCAAGGGCCAGGGCTATACGGCGGCCGAACTGCTCGGTGGCGATGACCTGGCCAAGCCGTTCGAGAACGGCGAGTTCTGCACGATCTATCTAGCCCCGAACAACTATCACCGCCTGCACATGCCGCTGGCCGGCACGCTGCGCGAATGGGTCTACGTGCCCGGGCGGCTGTTCAGCGTCAACCCGGCCACCGCTCGCGCCATGCCGCGCCTGTTCGCGCGCAACGAGCGCGTGGTCGCGATCTTCGATACCGAGCTGGGGCCGTTCGCGATGGTGCTGGTCGGGGCCTTCTTCGTCGGCTCCATCGAAACCGTCTGGTCCGGCCTGGTCACCCCGCCGCACCGGCGTGGCAACACCGTTTCGCGCTACCAGCCGGCGCAGCCCGTCAGGCTCGAACGCGGAGCCGAAATGGGCCGCTTCAACATGGGCTCGACGGTGATCCTGCTCGCGCCGCGCGGCACGCTCGAATGGGCCGCCGAGCTGCGTCCGGCGCTGCCACTGACGATGGGCCGGCCGATCGGCCGCAAGCTCGGGGCCGGGCAAGCATGAGCGGCCCGGCAGCGCTGACCATCGCGCCCGCGACCGCGCACGACGTGCCGCTGATCCTGGCCCTGATCCGCGAGCTGGCCGACTACGAGCAGCTGTCCGACCAGGTCAGCGCCACCGAAGCCGCCTTGCGCGCGAGTCTGTTCGGTGAACGCCCCGCCGCCGAGGTGCTCGTCGCCCGTTCCGGCGGCGAACCGGCCGGCTTCGCGCTGTTCTTCCCGAATTACTCGACCTTCCTGGCCAAGCCCGGCATCTACCTCGAAGATCTGTTCGTGCGCCCGGCATTTCGCGGCCAGGGCATCGGCAAGGCGCTGCTGGCGAGCGTCGCGGCGCTGGCGGTGGCGCGTGGCTGCGGGCGCTTCGAATGGTCGGTGCTCGACTGGAACGATCCGGCGATCGGCTTCTACCGCCGGCTCGGGGCACGCCCACTGGACGACTGGACGATGTTCCGCATCACCGGCGCCGAACTCGCGGCGCTCGCGGCGGGCGCTGCGCGCAACGGTTCGTGAGCCGTCGTAAGTAGTTTTGCAGCGAACCGAACTTCGGGCTCCGTCCGGTTTCCAAGCGGCGTTACCATAAGAGACGGTGGACCCACCGATCTCACCGACCCCAGGCCGCCCCGAACCGCTAGCGCATGCGCCCCATCGCCTCTCTCGTATCCGCCGGCCTGGCCGCGGCGTTGACAGTTTCGATCGCAGCCTCGGCGCAAATGATCGACACGGTGCCCTCGGACGGCCTCGGCAGCGGAGCCCAGCCGCCGCTGAACCTGCCGCAGATGGGCGAACCGGCCGACGCCGCGTTGTCGCCGACGCAGGAAGCCCAGATCGGCGCGAGCGTGATGTCTCAGCTGTATCAGTACGAATATATTCTCGAAGACACCGAACTCACCGATTACCTGACCACGATCGGCTACCGGCTGGTCGCCGCGGCCGCGCAGAAGCCGCCGCACGTCGAGTTCTTCGTCGTCAAGGATCCGCGCATCAACGCGTTCGCGATGCCCGGCGGCTACATCGGCTTCAACGCCGGCCTGCTGATCGCAAGCTCCACCGAGAGCGAAGTCGCCGGCGTCATGGGCCACGAACTCACGCACGTGATCCAGCGCCACATCGCGCGCTCGCAGGCCGACCAGGGCGGCGTCGGCACCTTCGCCACCTGGGCCGCAGTGCTGGCCGCGATCATCGCCGGCTCGGCGAACCCCGACGTGATCCTCGCCGCGCTGGCCGTCGGCCAGGGCTCGCTGTACCAGAAGCAGGTCAACTTCACGCGCGCCAACGAGCTCGAGGCCGATCGCATCGGCATCCAGACCATGCACGAAGCCGGCTTCGACCCCGAAGGCATGGCGAGCTTCTTCCAGCGCCTGGCCCAGCAGTCGCGCCTTTACGGCTCGGGCGTGCCGGACATTCTGCTGACCCACCCGGTCAACACCGTGCGCATCTCCGAGGCGCGCGCCCGCGCGGCCTCGATGAAGACGCGCAAGGTCGAGAACTCCTACGAATACGGGCTCATGCGCGAGCGCGCCCGCGTGCTGACCTTCGGCCGCCCGGCCGACGGCATCGATCTCTACACCGCCGAACTCAAGGCCGGCCGCGATACGCCCGGCAACCGTTACGGGCTTGCGCTGTCGCTGCGCGAGAGCGGCGACTTTCCGGGCGGCATCGCGGTGCTCAAGCCGGTGCTCGACGCCAACCCGAAGCAGGTCAACCTGCTGCTGCTCATGAGCGAGCTCAAGCTCTACGCGGGCCAGCAGGCCGAAGGCCTGGCCCTCGCCAAGAAGGCGCAGGAGCTTTATCCGCGCAGCACGCCGGCCATCCTCGGCTACGCCTCGGCGCTGATCCAGGCCGGCAAGCCGGCCGAAGCGCGCCAGCTGCTGCTGTCGACCGAGCAATCGTTCGGCACGCGCATGGAAACCTACCGGCTGCTGTCGAACGCTGCGCGCGACATGAAGGACACCGGCACCGCGAGCTACGAGATGGCGAACTACCTCTACTACCGCGGCGACTACGGCGGCGCGCTGGCCCAGCTCGACGCCGGCCTGCGCCTCGACAGCCTGTCGCAACAGGACCGGGCGCGCATGGCGGCCCGGCGTGCGGAGGTTCGCGAAGCGCTGCCGCGCAACTACAACCCGTATGCGCGGGAGCGGCGGTAGGCATGCAAGCGCTTTACCAGCTCGTCCTCCAGTTCGGCGAAGAAGCGCTCAGCAGCCTTGAGGACCTGATCGCGCTGGAGGACGCCTTGATCGAGGAGCTTGAGGATTCGGCGGATGTCGATGGGCATGACATCGGCTCCGGTCAGGCCAATATCTTCGTCATCACGCCCGATCTGGCAAAGACTTTCGAGCGGGCAAAAGCGGTTCTAAATGAGCTGGATTTACTCGCTGCGGTTACCGCTGCGTATCGCACGGAAAGCGGCAGCGACTACACCGTCCTATGGCCGCATCACGTGCGATCGTTCTCGATCTCCTAATCGGCCAGGCCTGACTCGCGACGCTGCGGTCCCCTCACCCCAACAGCGCTCGGATCTTCTGCTCGGTCGGCTGCTCGATCACGCCGCGTTCGCAGACGATCGCGTCGATCAGGCTCGCGGGCGTGACGTCGAACACCGGGTTCCAGGCCTGCATGGCTTCCGGCGCGATACGGCTGCCGCGGAATTCGGTGAGTTCGTTCGGCGGGCGCTCCTCGATCGGAATCGCCGCGCCGTTCGGGCAATTGAGGTCGAAGGTTCCGCTCGGGGCGACGACCATGAACTTGACGCCGTGGTGCCTGGCCGCGACCGCCAGCGCATAGGTTCCGATCTTGTTCGCGGTGTCGCCGTTCACGGCGATGCGATCGGCACCGACGATGACCCAATCGATCTTCTCGCGCTGCATCAGATGCGCGGCCGCGCCATCGGCGATCAGGCGCGCCGGAATCTTTTCGTAGAGCAGTTCCCAGGCGGTCAGTCGCGCGCCTTGCAGCCACGGACGCGTTTCGCCGTTGTAGACCTGCGAGAGCCGGCCCCGCGCCCAGGCGCTGCGGATCACGCCGAGCGCGGTGCCGTGGCCGCCGGTGGCGAGTGCGCCGGTGTTGCAATGGGTGATGACGACCGCATTCGGCGGCAGCAGCGCGGCGCCGGCTTCGCCCATCGCGAGGTTTTGCGCGAGGTCTTCTTCGTGAATGCGGATCGCCTCGGCGAGCAGCGCCTTCGCGTCGGCGCCCTGGCTCTTGAGCTCGCGCATGCGCAGCAGCGCCCAGCGCAGGTTCACCGCAGTCGGGCGCGATTCCATCAGCACGCGATCGGCGGCTTCGTAGTCGCGGCCGGCGAGCGCGTCGAGCACCAAGCCATAGGCGGCGGCGATGCCGATGGCCGGCGCGCCGCGCACCGCCATGCCGTGGATGGCATCGGCGACTTCAGCGGCGCTGCGGCAGTCGACCCAGCGCTCTTCGTTCGGCAGCACGCGCTGGTCGATGAGCTTCAGATGGTCGTCGGCCCAGATGATCGGGCGGATGCCCGTCGCGGAACTGCTCGCGGTCATGAAGTTTTCCTAAGCTTGGATGCCCGCGCCCAGCCGTAAAAGACCAGTCGCCAGAATCGCTAGAATTTGGGGGTGCATTCTACCTCCGAGCCCGTGAACCTCATGCAATCGCCTGACATCGTCGGCCAAGTCGAATCCATCGACCTTCTCGTCCTCCCGGGCTACCTGGTGCCGATCGAGCCCGCCGGCAGCGTGCTGCTCGATCATGCGCTGGCGGTGCACGACGGCCGCATCGTTTCGATCCTGCCGGCCGACGAGGCGCGGCTGAAATACAAGGCGAGGCAACTGCTCGACCTGCCCGGGCACGCGGTGATGCCCGGCCTGGTGAACCTGCACACGCATTCGGCGATGAGCCTGATGCGCGGTCTGGCGGACGATCTGCCGCTGATGGACTGGCTGCAGCAGCACATCTGGCCGGCCGAGGGCCAGCACATGAACCGTGCGTTCTGCGGCGACGGCGTGCGGCTGGCGATGGCCGAGATGATCCGCGGCGGCCAGACCACGTTCTCGGACATGTATTTCTTCCCCGAGGCCACCGCCGAGGCCGCGATCGCGGCCGGCATGCGCACGGCCGTCGGGCTCATCGTCATCGACTTCCCGACCGCCTGGGCGCAGCCCGGCGAATACATCCACAAGGGGCTCGATCTGCACGACAGGCTGCGCAACCAAGCGCTCGTGAAAACCGTGTTCGCCCCGCACGCGCCGTACACGGTGTCGGACGAACCGCTGCGGCAGATTCGCCAGTACGCGACCGAACTCGGCATCGGCATCCACATGCACGTGCACGAGACCGCCGGCGAAGTCGAAATGGCCGTCGCGCAGAGCGGCAAGCGGCCCTGGCAGCGGCTCAAGGAACTCGACCTGCTCGGGCCCGACCTGATCGCCGTGCACATGACCCAGCTGACCGACGAGGAGATCGCCGAGGCCGGCCAGTACAAGGTGCACATCGCGCACTGCCCGGAATCCAACCTCAAGCTCGCGAGCGGCTTCTGTCCGGTGCATCGGCTGATCGAGGCCGGCGCCAATGTCGGCATCGGCACCGACGGCGCGGCGAGCAACAACGACCTCGACTTGTTCGGCGAACTGCGTACCGCGAGCCTGCTCGCCAAGGCCGTCGCCGGCGACGCGCGCGCCCTGCCCGCCGCGACCGCGCTCGAACTCGCGACGATCAACGGCGCCCGCGCGCTCGGCTGGGACGACACCATCGGCTCGCTGAAGCCCGGCAAGGCGGCCGATTTCATCGCCGTCGACATGAGCGCGGTCAACACGCAGCCGCTCTACAACGTGCTCTCGCACCTGGCCTACGCGGTCAACAGCCGGCAGGTCGACCACGTCTACGTCGCGGGCCGCGCGTTGCTCAGCGAAGGCCGCCTGCAGACGCTCGTCGAAGACGAGCTGCTGGCGAAGGCGCGCGAGTGGCGCGACATCATTCGCCCTTGAAACGCCTTGCCCTCTCCCGCTTGCGGAAGAGGGCGGCGCGAAGCGCCGGTGAGGGAGCGCAGGTCGATGACGGAGCCAATCCGATCCAGCCGCACTCCCTCACCCCTGCCCCTCTCTCCAGACTCCATGCATCCGACCCTTGTCATCTGGGACAATAGCCGCATGAGCAACGTCGACGAAGGCGAAATCCGCCGCTTTTCCGCCCTCGCCTCGCGCTGGTGGGATCCGCGCGGCGAGATGGCCGCCCTGCATCACATCAATCCGGCGCGCGTGCGCTACATCGAGCGCGTCGCGGGCGGCCTGCGCGGCAAGCGCGCGCTCGACGTCGGCTGCGGCGCCGGCATCCTCACCGAAGCGCTCGCCGCCAAGGGTGCGAGTGCGCTCGGCATCGACATGGCCGAGGCCTCGCTCGAAATCGGCCGGCTGCATGGGCTCGAATCGGGCGTGAAGGCCGACTACCGCTGCATCGCGGCCGAAGCGCTGGCCGCCGAAATGCCGGGCGCTTTCGACCTGGTCTGCTGCCTCGAGATGCTCGAGCACGTGCCCGATCCGGCCTCGGTGATCCGCGCCGTCGCCACGCTCGTGAAGCCGGGCGGCGACGTGGTGTTCTCGACCATCAACCGCAACCCCAAGGCCTATGCGCTCGCCATCGTCGGCGCCGAACTCGTCGCCGGGCTGATTCCGCGCGGCACCCACGACTACGCCAAGTTCATCAAGCCGTCCGAACTCGAAACCTGGAGCCGCGAAGCCGGACTCACCGCCGTCGAACTGCGCGGCCTGCGCTACAACCCGCTGCTGAAGTCGGCCACCGTCGGCGACGACATCGACGTGAACTACCTGCTGCACTGTCGCAAGCCCGCCTGATGAAGCCGATCGCCGATCTCGACCTCGTGCTGTTCGACCTCGACGGCACGCTCGTCGACACCGCGCCGGACCTCGGCGGCGCCGCCAACCAGGTTCGCGCCGACCTCGGCCTGCCGCCGCTCGCCGACGTGCTGTATCGGCCGGTGGCCTCGGCCGGCGCGCGCGGGCTGCTCAAGGTCGCGCTCGAGCTGACGCCCGATCACCCGGAATTCCCGGTTCGGCGCGACGCCTTCCTGGCCTACTACCGCGCCCGGCTGACCCAGCGTTCGGCGCCGTTTCCGGGCATCGCCCAGATGCTGCTGGCCCAGGAGCTGCGCGGCCGGCGCTGGGGCGTGGTGACGAACAAGCCGAGTTTTCTGACCGACCCGCTGATGCGCGAGCTCAAGCTCTACGAGCGCGCCGCCTGCGTCATCAGCGCCGATCACGTACCCGCGCCCAAGCCTGCGCCGGATTCGATCAATCTCGCGCTGCAGCGCACCGGCGCGGCCGCCGGGCGCACGGTCTACGTCGGCGACGACCTGCGCGACATCGAGGCGGCCCAGGCCGCCGGCATGCGCAGCATCGCCGCGGGCTGGGGCTACATCAGCCCCGGCACGCCGATCGAACGCTGGGGCGCGGATGCGATCGCCGCCACCGTGGCCGAGCTCGGCGCCCTACTTTCCTAAGGATTTTTCTTTGTCCATCAACGCCATTCCGGCCGGCTTCACGCCGCAGCCCGACAGTTTTCGCGACCGCGTGATCCTGGTCACCGGGGCTACCGGCGGCCTCGGCTCGGCCATCTCGCTCGCCCTCGCCCGACTCGGCGCGACCGTGATCCTGGTCGGCCGCACCGTGCCCAAGCTCGAGAAGCTCTACGACGAGCTCGAGGCCGCCGGCGGCCCGCAGCCCGCGATCGTGCCGCTCAATTTCATGACCGCCACCTGGGCCGAGTACGAAAACCTCGCGCAGACCATCGAGCAGACCTTCGGCCGGCTCGACGGCATCGTCCATGCGGCTGCGCATTTCAAGAGCTTCATCCGGCTCGAAGACCTGCCCCCGCGCGACTGGCTCGATACGCTGCAGATCAACCTGACCGCCCCGTACACGCTGACGCGCCTGTGCCTGCCGATGCTGAGGGCCTCGAAGGATGCCTCGGTGGTGTTCGTGACCGACGACGCCGGGCGCGCGCCGAAGCCTTACCAGGGCGCCTACGGCGTGACCAAGGCGGCCGCCGAGGCGATGTTCAAGACCTGGGCGCTCGAACTCGGCAACGAGGCGCAGTCGGCGAGCGGGCTGCGCTTCAACAGCTGGCACCCGGGGCCGATGCGCACGCTGCTGCGCGGCAAGGGCTACGCGAGCGAATCGCTGACGCCGGTCGATTTTCCCGAAAAGGTGGTGCCGCAGCTGCTCTGGCTGCTGGGGCCACAAAGCCGCGGGCTGTCGGGGCAGCAGTTCTGAGCTGCCTGCCTTCTCCCTCCCGGAGAAGGTGGCGCTGAAGGCGCCGGATGAGGGACTTGCCGCGATAGCAAAACCCGCTATGACGAAGAATCCCTCACCCTCGGTCCCTCTCCCGGCGGGAGAGGGGAGAAAAAAACCTCAAGCCGCCGACGAGGCCGCCGAAGACTTCGACCGCGAGCGCGGACGGGCCGTCAGCGTGAAGCCGTGGCCGTGCTCGAGCAGGTATTCGAGCCACTTGCCGAGCATGAGATTGCGCCTCCACTGCTCGCTCAGGAAGCGCCAGGCGCTCGGATCGGCATCGTCCTCGGCCTGCCAGGGCGGGCGGTGGCTGCATTCGAGCGCCTCGGCCATCGCGGCGTCGCGGTAGACGCGCACCCAGATGTCCGGGTGGCGGCGCACGCCGTCGGCGTCGATGAACTCATAGGTCAGCTTGAACGTGACCGTATAGCGATCGCGCTCCTGCACCGACAGATGCAGCGGCAGGTCGGACTTCGAGTTCGAAACCGCGTCCTGGAACGGCAGGTCCAGCTCGGGAATCAGCCGCTCGATGAGCTTGTAATTGCGCTCATAGAGGTCGAGGAGCTGGGCGAGCCGCCGGGTCTGTCCACCCACGACGGCAGGGTTTGAAGTAGAGATCGCAGGCATTGGCCGACTATAAGGGTTGTCTGGGCTGATTCAAGGGCTGGGGCGATTGCGGAGAAGGGCACCGTCTTCAGGGCACAACAGGCGGAAAACAAACTTCCCGTCGGCCCATACGCGGGCTAGAGTCAGGTGACTGGAAATAAAGTGCCTCGCTCCCACAACTTCGATAGGACCACGTAACGCCATGCCCGTTCGCGAAATCGCCACAAAACCTTTCTCCGACCAGAAATCCGGCACGGCGGGGCTTCGCAAGAAGGTGGCGGTGTTCCAGCAGCCGCACTATCTCGAAAACTTTCTGCAGTCGATCTTCGACGTCGAAACCTCGCTGCGCGGCAAGACCCTGGTCATGGGCGGCGATGGCCGCTACCACAACCGCACGGCGATCCAGACCGCGATCGCGATGGCCGCGGCCAACGGCGTCGCCAAGGTCATCGTCGGCCAGGGCGGCATTCTGTCGACCCCGGCGTCGAGCCACATGATCCGCATCAGCGGGGCCGCGGGCGGCCTCGTTTTCACCGCCAGCCACAATCCGGCCGGCGAAGACGGCGATTTTGGGCTCAAGTTCAACATCGCGGGCGGTGGTCAGGCCAGCGAGACGCTGACCAACCGCATATACGAGGCCAGCAAGAGCATCTCGCGCTACCGGATCGAGGAGAACGTCTGGGTCGACCTCGATCGCCGCGGCAGCCAGAAACTCGGCGACATGGACATCGAAGTCGTCGATTGCGTGGACGACTACGCCGCGCTGATGCAGACCCTGTTCGACTTCGACCGCATCCGCGACTGGTTCAAGAAAGGCCATTCGCTGGCCTTCGACGCCATGCACGCGGTCACCGGGCCGTACGCGCAGCGCATCTTCGTCGACCTGCTCGGGGCGCCGCAGAAATCCGTAATGAACGCTTCGCCGCTCGAAGACTTCGGCGGCGGCCACCCGGACCCGAACCTGATCTACGCCAAGCCGCTGGTCGACCTGATGTATTCGGACCACGCCCCCGACCTCGGCGGCGCTTCGGACGGCGACGGCGACCGCAACATGATCCTCGGCCGCGGCATCTTCATCTCGCCGGGCGATTCGCTGGCGATGCTCGCCGCGCACCTCGACAAGCTGCCGGGCTACAAGAAGGGCCTGGCCGGCGTCGCCCGCTCGATGCCGACCTGCCGTGCGCTCGACATGGTCGCCAAGGGTCGCGGCCTGGCCTGCTACGAGACGCCGACCGGCTGGAAGTTCTTCGCCAACCTGCTCGACTCGGGCCGCATCACGCTCTGCGGCGAAGAGAGCTTCGGCACCAGCTCCAACCACGTGCGCGAGAAGGACGGCGTCTGGGCGGTGCTCGCCTGGCTCAACGTGCTGGCCGAAACCGGTCTGTCGATGCAGCAGATCGCCGACGCCCACTGGAAGCAGTACGGCCGCCATTACTACGCGCGCCACGACTACGACGAGCTGCCCACCGCCGTCGCCAACCAGGTCATGGAGACGCTGATCGCCTCGCTGCCCCGGCTCGCCGGCCAGAAATTCGGCGAATGGACCGTCAGCCAGGCCGATGAATTCGGCTACGAGGACCCGGTCGACGGCAGCGTGGCGAAGTCGCAGGGCATCCGCATCGTCTTCGGCGAGGCCGCGCGCCTGATCCTGCGCCTGTCCGGCACCGGCACCAAGGGCGCGACCCTGCGCCTGTACCTGGAGCGCTACGAGACGGCGGCGGAGAAGCTCGGCTACAAGACCGGCGAGGCGCTCGCCCCGCTGGCCGCGATCGCCGATCAGCTCATCAGGATCGGCGAGATCACCGGGCGCAAGGCGCCGGACGTGGTGACCTGAGACACCAGCCGCTCTCGTGCGAAAGCCGGCCGATCAGGCCGGCTTTCGTTATCCGCTTCAGGCCGTAGCCGCGGCCTTGATCCGCCGCACGATCTCAGCCGGCTGCCGCCCCCAATCGCGCGCATTGATGCGCATGAGCTTCCAGCCACGCTGATTCAGCACACCCGGCACGTGCAGGTGGGCTTCAATCGGGCTTTCGGCCTGATCGCCTTCGATGAACATCAATCCCAGGCAGTAGCGGTGCGGATCGCTGGTACTGACCAGAGCCAGCGGCACACGAAAGCCCGAAGCGCCGACATCGAGTTCGCAGCGAAAGCCTTCTCGTTCGAGCGCCAGCATCAGCTGAGCCTTGAGCGGAACGTACATCGGCAACTCGGCCAGCCCGAGCTGGGCCGACCGCTTCAACGGCGCCCCACGCATGAGATCGAGCACGCGCTCGGCTTCGTTGCGATGCCCAAGCGCCATCGCTTTGGCGAACTCCAGAAAACCCTTGAACAAGCGCGGCCCGTCGTTCTTGCTGGTCGCCACCGAGAGCATCGAGGGATCAAACGAAGCAACGACGTGAATCTCTTTCTTGGCCCGTGACACCGCGACGTTGAGCCGGCGTTCGCCACCACGCTGGCCAACCGGACCGAAGCGCGCAGGCACATAAAGCTCCTTGCCGCCGTTGCGCTTAACGCGCTCGCGCGGCGCATGGCCGAGCGAAAAGACGATGATGTCGCGCTCGTCTCCCTGCACGTTCTCGAGGTTCTTCACGAACGGTCTTTCGTCGATGCGCTCGCGCGCCATCTGCGAGTCGTACAACGCCGCGAATGCCGTATCCGCTGCACGAACCTGATCGATGGCGTCGAGAATCACCTTGCGCTGAGCGAGGTTGAACGTCACCACTCCGATCGTCGGAGGATTGAGCCGCTCCATGAGCCGCTTGAGCAGTTCGACCACCGCGATCGCTTCGGTCTGATTGACACCTTCCTCGTAGTGCGCGTTCTGCACGCCATGCCAGAACACAGCGGCGGGCGCTTTGCGGCTCATGACGGACGGAATCGTCATGAGACCGCCTCCATAGATCGCATGATTGGAGAATGCGATCAGTTCCTCCTGCTGGCAGCGGTAATGCCAGGCCAATCCGGCGTGTGCGACGCGACTGCGTGCAAGCACGAGCAACGACTCGGCGTCCAGCACGTCCTGCGGAGCCTGCTGCGCTTCAACGGAATCCTCGTCGTCGCTGGTGGCCTTGAAGAAGTTGCTCGGCGGCATTTGCCGTTCGTCGCCCGCGATGATCACGCGCTTGGCCCGCATCAAGACCGGCAGCCCGTTTTCGACCGTGCATTGCGAAGCCTCGTCGAGAATCACGACATCGAAACACGCTTCGCGCGGGAACAGCTGCACCATCGTCTCTGGCGACAGCAGCCAGACCGGCAGCGCGTCGAGCAGCCCCTGGCCGACGTAGCGGCGGACGAAGGTGCGCAACGGCAGCAGCGCACGCTGCTTGCGCGCCTCCTTGAGCATCGCTTCCTTGGTCGCCTGCACGTCGGTCCGCCGCGCACCTTTGGCCGCCGCAGGCGTACGCAGCCAGCCGTTTTCGTCCTGCTTGGCGAGCACCAGCGAAGCGATCTTGTCGGTCGCTTCACCGGAGTGTCGGCGGTAGCGCTCCGCGTGTTCGCTTTCCGCATCGTGTTCGAGCAGTTCCGACAAAGAGATGTCCGGAACCGGGTCGAGCGCGGCGACGACACCGGCGGCCCAGGTCTTCAGCACTGATTCCGTCCATTGCCCCGGCGTCACATCGGCGCTTTGCGCAAGCTGGACCAACAGCCCGCGAGCCGAACGATGCTGAGCCTGGGCAGCGAGCAGCAAGCGATCCGATTCGGCCAGCCGGCTCGCATGCTGCCGCCAAGCGGAGACCCGAGAAGACCACTGCGCCGCGGATGTCTCCGCGCCGAGCCAGGGCAACAGCACCTGAGCCGGACTCAGTACGGCATTCAATGAGGCCGAAGCCGCAAGCACGGCAAGCAAGCTGCTGACCCGCCGATCCCAAGCGGTGATCGCCGCGACTTCCTGCGTCGACTCGGGCCAGCACCGCACGGCCTGCAAAGCAATGCGTTCCGAAGCGATCGCGACCACCCCCTTGGCGATGCGCTGCACCTGTTCGAGCGCCGGAACGCTCATCGCCAATTCCGATCGCGGCAGCAGCTTGCGCAAACCGACATAGCGCTCTTCAGCCTCCGCGATCGCCGGCAATGCCGCAAGGCAAGCCTCGACACGCTGCCCCCAGCTGGCCCACCCCACGGCGAGCATCGGCGCCGGCCACAAGCCCAGGCCTTGCAACGCCGTCTTGGCTTGCGCGATCAAAGCGGCCTGATCGCAAGCCGCCACGATCTGCCGAACTGCCAAGCTGGCCTCAGTAGCGTCGGCGGGCATTGAGGAATGCGAAATCAGTGCAGCCAGCGATTTGATCGTCACCCAGCCCTTGGCGGCTGAGCGGCGCTTGTCGATTTGATCGAACAGATCGGCACTTGGCGATGCACCGGCCTTTTCAGGCCATTGCTGCGCCAAGTGCTCCGTGAATTGCTTCTTCGCCTTCCACCAGGACGGCTTGAAGAATCGCAGCGGACTACTGCTCGTGGCGGCCAGCACGGAACCGGCAGCTATCGCCTGCGGGGTATCGCTCCAATCCACTGGTGTCGAAAAACCCTGGACATGAACTTCGTGTTGCTGCCAGGCCTGCGCCAGCGCCTGAATCTGGAGCGTGATGGCGGACGAATCCTCGTTCTTGCACCAAGCCGACAGCGCGCTACGCGCAACCGGCGTGCTGGCCGATGCGAGCGCTGCGCGTGCCAGCTCCAGCGGCATCTGCGAGCGCCGGAGCAGGAGATGCGTATCGCGCGTCGATTCCAGCCCAGCGTTCGCCAGGATAATCTCCAGTGATCGCATGGACTCCAGCGTCGATTCGACCGAGCCGAACACCTCGGCTGACGATTCCACAGCCCCCAGCAAATCCGCAAAAACGCGAAAGTCCGACGCGGCTTCACGAAGCTTTGCACTCGCTAGCACTGCCTCGATGCCGATTCTCGCCGCCCCGATCCGCACGAGCGAGTGTGCATCCGGCGCCATGTCGGCCGCTGCACAGGCCTCTTCAAAGCTCTGCCGGTTCCGCTGTGCCTGCTGCAAGGCTTCGAGATAGATCGCCGATTGGCGCGAATCGAGAGTGTCGAGATTCGGGCGCTTGGGCTCATCGCCGGGCGCCAGCCACACCGAATCCGGCCGCCACAAGTCGGCGAACGGAGCCAATGCCTGCAGCGTAGAAGCAAACGCTTCAATGGCCTCGGCCGGAATCTCCTCCAGGCCGAGATCGAGCGGCATCGCCGGCACGTCGAAGCTCGATCGATAGACATAAGCCTGGCCGAGCGAAACGCCAGACTTGCTCCAACGCAAACGTTCCGAAAACGTGGACAGATCGCGTTCGATCTCGAGCCGCTGGGCATGCAGCGCCTCGATCGAAACCGAGGGCCGTGGGCGCTGGATCTCTTCTTCGATGCGCGCCGCCACCTGCTGATAAAGTGAGCGACGGTCCTCGTGAACGTCATGCACCAGAGCCAGCAGATGGCGAAAATCCAGAGCTTCTAGACGATTGACGACCACGTCGAGCGCGGCGCGCTTTTCGCAGACCACAGCCACTTTTTCGCCACGCAGCAAGGCATCGGCAACCAGGTTCACGATCACCTGACTCTTGCCGGTTCCCGGAGGGCCATCAATGACCAGCGCCCGACTCGCTCGCGCTTTTTCGAGCACCGCGCGCTGCACCGGATCGGCATGAATCGCCGGAATCGGTGCGCTGCCAACTGAATCCAGAACCGGCGCATGCGGTTCGGCCGGCAACAACGCCTTGAGTTCGGCAGGTAACACTTCGCCGGCGCATGCGAACAGCGAACGGGGCGACTTGCCTTCCTGCAGATGAGTCAGCAACTCGTCATAGTCGTGCAACAAATCCGAGCTCGACTGAGGGAACAGCCCCAGTACCGCGCACTCCTCGATTTCGAGGCGATCGTCGATCCAGCCATTGAGTTCCTGGTTGCGGTCCTTGAAAGGCAGCAGCTGTCCCCAGGTCGGAACCAGCTTGATGCCTAGACGATCGAGCACTTCGACGACCATCTTCGGGCCGCTCTCCGCCGCGGCATCACATTCTTCGACGAGAGTCTCGGGGAACGGGATCTGCTTTTGCCGCAGCAACAGCCGCAGCAAGGCTTGGTTCGCGATCGGCGTTTCGTTGGCGGTCGCCACCAGGCGAACTCGCCCGCGATCCCGCTGGATCACGGCCGGATACAGAACCAGCGGGCCACGCAACAGATAGCCGTTGACGGTTCCGGTAAGGAACGGATAACCCAGATAAAGCTCGTCCGCCCCGGTTTCTTCGGTTCGGCTCTGACGCTCGCGATCGAGCGCAACGAGCGAGTTCAAGGCCCGGTGCGAGCCTTCATGGGCATCGGCATCAGCGCCGTCGAGTACCACGATCGAACCACCAGAAGTCACGAACTCCAAGGCTCGCTCGGCCAACCCATTCGAAACGTCTTCCAGCTGATGCAGGTCAAAGGCGCGCCCCGCTCGTGGAACCCTCAGTCGGATCGAAGGGCTGCGACCGTCTCCCGAGACGAGCTTGTCGCGCATGCGGGTGATGGCTCTGCGCAGGCGAGCGGCAGGGCTGCCAGGGTCTTCGGTCTGCACAGGAGTCTGCTTGACCTCCGCGCTTGGGCCCGCAACAAGTTGCAACTTGAGCAGTGCGTCCAGCTCATCTCCGATCGCCGGCTGGATCAGCAAGCCAGCCTCACGGGCCGCGCTTTCGAGTTCCCGGCGCACGTCTTCCGAATTCTTCGGAGCCCCGATCAAGCGCATGAGTCGCCGCACGGTTACCGTATCGCCACCACGGCGCACGACGCGATCGAGGTAAACCTTCAACGCAGCTCGCGCCTGCCTGGCCTCGGCGGGCATTGGAATGGACCGCACCGGCTCCTCGGTGACGATATCGACCGACAGCGTCGAAGCCGCAAGCACCGAAGGCAACAGGCTGCGAAAAAGGCCAATGCACCCAAGCGCCGAACCGATCGCGAGAATCTGATCGATCTCCTCGGGCGCGCACTCGCCATCGGCCGCCAAAACGTGCGTGAGCAAGGCAAACAGCGAACGCTGCGCTCGAGGCCCGGTGGCGTACAGCACCGGAGCCAGTTGCTGGAAGCGCGCAAGCGCTTCGGCCGGGTCTAGCAACTCGCGCCAGTCCGGCAACAAATGCGCGAACACGCGCTCGATCGCCTGCACTTCCGCATCGTGGATTTCGCCGTCGGCGGCGGCCACCAGCACGCAGGCCGCGAGCGCGCATTCCTGCACTTCGATCTGCGGTTCTTCGAAAACAGTGGCGTTGCCGAATTCGACTTCGGAATGCCCGAGCACGCGCATGAGCTGCTCGTCGACTTCCGCGATGGGCCGGGTTCCCGGCCCATCGTCAGTGAGCTGCCGGTAAAGATCGGACTCGCTGAAAAGCCACAGCGCATAAGCCCGCAAGCTGTGCTCCGGATGGCTGTATCCGAGCGCGGTTTCGCCATCGCTGAGCATGCTGTCGATCAGGCTGCGGCTCTGCTCGAGATAAGCCTGGGTATCCCAAGTCAGCTCGCTGGCCGGCAAGCCGGTGACAACCACCATTTCGAGCCTCAGCGCAGCATCGAGATCGCGGCAGGCCAGCAAGCCGAAACGATCCGCCGTCAACTCCATCGCCATGCTCAGGCGACGCGCCTGATCCAGCACCCCGTCGTCGTGCGTGGACTCGTTGAGCAACAATCGACGCGCCGTATGCGCCGCTGCAGCATGCGGGTGGTGCACTCCGTGAGCGAGGTAATGTCCGAGTTCGTGCCCCATCACCGCAGCGAGCGTCTTGTCGTCGAGCAGTGACAGCAGGCGCCCTTGAATCTCAAGCAGCACGGGGGACTGGCAGTGGTGCATGGCCGCGTTTTCCGCCCCGGCCGCCTGATAAATCTCGATGGGCTCGGTCACTCCGAGCGTGGCGGCGCATTGTCTGGCCGCCGTGTACGGTGCGGGCGCCATGCCCTCGGACAGCAAGAGTGATCGGGCCAGCAACAAGCGGCGGATACGTGCACCGTCCCCGGCACCGACGTTGAGCGCAGGTGTCAGCGCTGAAAGCGCCCCGGCATAAACGCGCTCGCCACCAAAACGAACGGACTGAATCTGCTCGGCGCTCAGCGCCGTCCAAGAACCTGCATCCATCGACTCCCCCAAGTCAGATTTGATCGGCAATCGGCAGCGCAACCAATAACACTTCTGCCAAACGACGTCCGCCTGACGACCCGCTCACACCTGGACGCCGCAAAGACAGAGACGTGATCAACAGTTAACATTCGCGCCGATCAATCGCCGTGAGCTGGTTCTCAGAAGCTGCCTAGAGGCTGGGTTCTTTGCGCGAAGGCCGGGTTGGAGGCGCATTCGACTCGGCCCGCATCGACGGCTCGGCACGCGTCCTCGGCGCGGCCTCATCGTCGGACGACGACTTGGACGCCGGCGCCGGATCGTCGAAGCGGTTGATCCGCCACATCAGCAGCAAGCCCTCGAACACCACCCAGCCGAACAGGAAGCCGAGCAGTTGCGGCGTGTGGCGCTTGAGCGCTTCGTCGAGCAGGCGCGGGACGTTGCCCTTGTAGACGCCCTTGGCGAGTCCGAGCAGCGGGTGCGTGCGAGCCAGCACGGGCAGCTCGCGCGCGGCGTATTCGACGCCGGCCTTGCCTTTGCGCGCCGAGCGCAGCAGCCAGGCTTCACCGTCGGCGCCGGCCTGGGCGAGTTCGATCGCGGGCCGCTCGCCGACCCACAGCGCGAACGCCCCGCCCTGCTTTTCCGATACGCGCGCCGCCGATTTCAGGGCCGCAGCGTCATCGACGTTCTTGAGTATCGCGATGGTGGCCGCCGGTTCGGCGCGCTTGCCGAGCCTGGCGGCGTCCTCGGCGACTTCGGCGAGCGGCAGCACGCTGCGGCTGCCCATGGCCTGGCGCGCGAGGCTCGCGACCTGGCGCGCGAAGGCTTCGGTCATCGCACCGGCACGGCGCGCGAACTTGAGCAGCGCGGTGCCCAGATCGAAAGCCGGCGCCGCGGTCAGCGCGATGCCGACCGCCGACAGGCCGACGATCACCTCGTCGACCTCCTGCCCCTGCAGCCCCTTGCCGCCCTGCACGACCAGGTCGCGAATGTCGCCGAACACGAACAGGTCCGCGACCACCGCACCCGCGAGCGCTTCGGGCGTATTGCCGGTTCCGGTCAAGGCGCCCTGGCCGGCGTCGGCGAGCCTGCGACGCCAGTCGTCACGCTCATCGACGATGCGCTGGCGCAGTTCACCGAGCTGTTCGTGCCGAAAGCTGTCGCTCGACTCCGAAAGCCCGGCTTCGGCGACGAGCAAGGCTTCGGAATAGCGCTGCTGGCTGCGCAGGCTATCGGCCTGCAGGGCGTAGTCGTAATCGGGCAGCGCGTCGAAGGCCTGCCAGCTGTCCCAGATCGGCAGCGCCTGCGCGCACAGCCAGGTCAGCGTGACCGCAATGGCGATGCGCGCGATCGAACTCAGCAGGGAGAACCAGGCGATCATGTCCGCACTCTGCCGCAAACGCCTCGCGCCGGCCATGCATCGGCACGGGCGCGAGGTTGCACGATCACAGGCCGTTCTCGATGAGGTTTTGCAGCGCCGCCCAATCGAGCACGGCGACGCCGAGCTTCTCGGCCTTGGCGAGTTTGGAACCGGCCGCCTCGCCCGCGAGCAGAAAGTCGGTGTTCTTCGACACGCTGCCCGACACCTTGCCGCCGTTGGCTTCGATCAGCGCGGACGCTTCTTCGCGCGAAACACCCGGCAGCGTGCCGGTGATGACGAAGGTCTTGCCGGACAGATTCCCCGTCGCCGCCGCTTTCGGCGCCGGCCAGTTCACGCCCGCCTCGACGAGCTTGGCGATCACTTCGCGGTTGTGCGGCTCGTTGAAGAAGTGCACCACATGCGCGGCCACGGTCGGGCCGACATCGGGCACCGCGCGCAGCTGCGGGAAGCGGTCCTTGTCCTTGAGCGCCTCGTCGTGCTCGGTCGGCGCGTCGGCTTCGGTCGCGGCGTAAAGCGCGTCCAGCGTGCCGAAGTGGCGAGCCAGATCGCGCGCCGTGGTTTCGCCGACCTGCGGACAGCCGAGCGCGTACAGAAAGCGCTGGAACGTGGTGCTCTTGCTGTCCTCGATCGCCGCGATCACGTTCGACGCCGACTTCTCGGCCATGCGCTCGAGATCGGTCAGCACATCGGCGTTGACCTTGCTCGTGTCGTAGATGTCGGCTGGCGACCTGACGATGTTCTGGTCGATCAGCTGCGCGAGCAGTTTCTCGCCGAGCTTTTCGACATCCATCGCCTTGCGCGACACGAAGTGGATCAAGGCGCCATGCAGCTGCGCGCGACACGACAAACCGTTCGCGCAGCGCGCGACGACCTCGCCTTCGACGCGTTCGATCGCCCCGCTGCAAACCGGGCATTGCGTGAGCATCTCGGGCTCGGGGCGCTGCTCGTGCGCCTCGCGAGCGGCCTCATCCTCGAGCACCGCGCCGATCACTTCGGGAATCACGTCGCCCGCGCGCCGAACCAGCACGGTGTCGCCCACGCGCACGTCCTTGCGCCTGACCTCGTCCATGTTGTGCAAGGTCGCGTTGCTGACGTTGGCGCCGCCGACGAACACCGGTTTGAGCCGCGCGACCGGCGTGATCGCGCCGGTACGGCCGACCTGGAATTCGATGCCTTCGAGCAGCGTCTGCGCCTCTTCGGCCGCGAACTTGTACGCGCAGGCCCAGCGCGGTTCGCGCGAGACGCTGCCGAGTTCTTCACGTCCCGCGAGATCGTCGAGCTTGAAGACGACGCCGTCGATGTCGAAGCCGAGCTTGGCGCGCTTGCGTGCGATGTCCTCGAAGAACGCGATGCAGCCTTCGACGCCCTGCACCGTCTTCACGTACTCCGAAACCGGAAAACCCCAGCCGCGCAGTTGTTCGAGCGCCTGCGAATGCAGCTTCGGTGCGCGCCAGCCTTCGCTGTAACCGACACCGTAAGCGTAGAACGCGAGCGGCCTTTTGGCGGTGATGCGCGAGTCGAGCTGACGCAGGCTGCCGGCCGCGGCGTTGCGCGGATTGACCGGCACCTTGTCGCCGCTGGCCGTGGCCTCCTCGACCATGCGCTTGAAACCCGCGAGCGGCAGGTAGACCTCGCCACGCACTTCGATCACGGGCGGCGCGTCGCCGCGCAGGCGCAGCGGAATGCGCCGGATCGTGCGCAGGTTTTCGGTGATGTCTTCGCCGGTCGTGCCGTCGCCGCGCGTGGCTCCGCGCACGAACACGCCGTTCTCGTAGGTCAGCGAAACCGCGAGGCCATCGAGCTTGGGTTCGGCAGCGTAGGTCGCGAATTCCACGTTGAGCGTCTCGCGCACGCGGCGATCGAAATCGCGCAGCTCGCCTTCATCCGCACACTTGCGCAGCGATTGCATCGGCAGCCGGTGCTGCACCTCTTCGAAGCCGGGCCGCGGAGCGCCACCGACGCGCTGCGTCGGCGAATCGGACGTGAGCAGTTCGGGATGCTCGGATTCGAGCTTCCGCAGCGCTTCGAACAGACGATCGTACTCGGCGTCCGCGACTTTCGGATCGTCGAGCACGTAGTAGCGATAGTTATGCTCTTCGAGCGCTTGCCGCAGCTCGGCGATGCGTTTTTCGACGCTGGCCACCGTCACCGACCTCTAAAGCCCAGCCGTCTTCGCCCATTCCTCGACATCGGCCTGCAGCGCGCGCATGGCCTCGGAGCTCAGCGGCTGCTTGCTGCCGTCGAACACGTCGGCGTTGAGCGCGCGAGCGAGCGACTGCGTGGTCGCGAGCATGTCGTGCAGCGCGGTCAGCGGCTTCACCGGACCCGGCAGCACCATGAACACCTGCAAGCCGCGCGTCGAAAACTGATCGGCCGCCTCGGGCAGCAGCACGCCGGGCTTGACCAGGCTGGCCACCGAAAACACCGCCTCGTTGCGCGCGAGCCGGTGATAGATCTGCTTGGCGCCGAACTGCAGGCCCTGCGCGTTGAGCGCCGGATGCAGTTTGGTCCCGGCGATCGCCCCGCCATCGCGCTCGACGAGCAGCAACGAGACGATCTTCTGCGGAACCGCCGCGGCGGCCGGCGTCGCCGGCTTGGGCTCGAGGCGCGGCCCGGGCTTCGGCTCGATGCGCGGAGCCGCGGGCCTGGACGCCGCCGGTGGCGGCACGACCGGAGCCGGAGGCGGCGGAACCACCGGCGTCGCCGGCGCGCTGGTCTTGAGCCATGGCGCGATCGGCGCATCGGGGTTGGCGGCGGGTTCGGTGGCGCCGGGCGGCGACAGCTCGGACTCGAGCGAGGGCATCACACGGCGGCGCGGACGGCCGACGCCGTATTCGTCGTACTGCGGCGAGGCGAGCGGGCTGGCCACCGGAATCGGCTCGGGCGGCAGTTCGTCGACCGGCTCGGGCGCGCGGCGCGGCGGCGCGGCGGACGGGCGCGGAGCCGACACCACCTCGTCGTCCGGTTCCAGCTCTTCGTCGACCGGCTCGGAGCGCGGCGGATCGAAGATGTCGAGCTGCTCGCGCACCTCGTCCTGCTCGACCGGAGCCGGCGGCGGCGGCGGTGCGCTGGCACGACGGCTTCCGGACGATGAGCGCGACGAGCGCCGCGAGGAACGCTGCGGGCGTTCGCGACGGCTGATCACCACCACCGCGAGGACGATCGCGACACTCAGAATGAGCAATGCCCACTGCAATGCGGTCATGCGCTGGTCCTTGGCTGCTGGAGGGTCGTCATCAGGTCTGGAACGGTTGAATTTCGGCCGCGATCGGGCGCGGCGGGACATCACCGACGAGATCGACCGCCTGCTGCACGTCCACACTGACCAGGCGCGATACGCCCGGCTCCTGCATGGTCACGCCGTGCAGATGCGCCGCGAGCTCCATCGTGATCTTGTTGTGCGTGATGATAATGAACTGAACATTTTGCGCCATTTCGCGGACGATGCCGCAGAAACGGACCACGTTGGCATCGTCGAGCGGGGCGTCGACTTCGTCCATCAGGCAGAACGGCGCCGGGTTGAGCTGGAACAGCGCGAGCAGCAGCGCCACCGCGGTCATCGCCTTCTCGCCGCCCGACAGCATCTGGATCGATGAATTGCGCTTGCCCGGCGGCCGCGCCATCACGCGCACGCCGGTATCGAGCAGGTCGTCGCCGGTGAGTTCGAGGTAGGCCTCGCCGCCGCCGAACAGCTTCGGAAAGCGGTCCATGAAGATGCCGTTGACCTGGTCGAAGGTCTGCTTGAAGCGCTCCTTGGTTTCGAGGTCGATCTTGCGGATCGCCTCTTCGAGCGTGTCGAGCGCGCCGGTCAGGTCGGCGTTCTGGTCGGACAGATACTTCTCGCGTGCATCGGCCTCTTCGAGCTCCTGAATCGCGGCGAGGTTGATCGCGCCGAGGCGATCGATGCGGCGCAGGGTCGAGGCGAGTTTTTCTTCCCAAGCATCGAGCCTGGCATCTTCGGCCACGCCGGCGACGATCGCCTCGCGCGCCAGGCCGCTTTCCTCGCAGGCCTCGGCGATCTGCTGGTCCAGGCCTTCGCGACGCGCGCGCAGGTTTTCGAACTCCAGCCGCGCCTGCTGCAGCGCTTCCTGCGAAGCGTCCTTGTTCTGCTCGGCCATGCGCAGCGCCTGGTGCACGGCCTGCATCGCCGCATCGGCGACCGCGAGCTTTTCGCGCACCGCGCGCTGCGATTCACGCGCCTGCTGCACGGCGGCCCGGGCGGCTTCGAGTTCGCCGGATTGTTCTTCGAGCGGCGTTTCGAGTTCCTCGGCCTCGCGCAGACGGCCTTCGCGCTCGTGGGCGACGATCTCGTGGCTTTCGGCCAGATCGTGCAGCGTCTGGTTCAGCGCGCCGACGGCGCTGCGCTTGCCGGCGAGCGCCACCTGCACCTGGTTGCGCGACTGCTGCGCCTGCGTTACCGCGGCACGCGCCCGGTTGGCGGAATCACGCGTCCTGGCGAGGTTTTGCTGCAGCTGGATGCGCTCGTCGCGCAGGCGCTGGGCAATTCCCTCGAGCTCGCTGAGCTTGGCGCGCGACGCTTCGAGTTCCATCGCGCCTTGCTCGCGCTGCGCACGCAGCGTGTCGATTTCCTTGCCGAGCGCTTCGATGCGCCCGAGCGTCTGTTCGAGCCGCACGGCCTGGGCCTGGCGAAAAGCCAGCCGCTGCGCATGCCGGCTGCGCACGCCCTCGAAGCGCGGCGCGAGTTCGCGGCGCTCGGATTCCTGCTTCTGCTGGCGCTCGCGCAGTTCGGACAGCGCCTGCTCGCCCTCGCTCACGCGCTCCTGATGTTCGTCGACCTGCGAGCGCAGCTGCTTGAGCAGCTGTTCGCGCGCGAGCACGCCGCTGCGATCGGAATCGCGACGCGGATAACGCACCCAGCCCTGCCCGGCCCAGATGCCCGAGCGCGTCACCACCGATTCGCCCGCGATCAACGCCGCGAGCCGCGTGGAACTCAATTCCTCGTCTTCGATCGCGTAGATGCCGTGCAGCAAATCGGTCAGCGCGGCCGGCCCCTGAACCTTGGCCGCGAGCTGACCGCCGCCGCGATCGCCGGTCGCCGCGCGATCGAAGATCAGCGCCGCGCCGGTCTTGGGCAGTTCGCTGGCCGCCTCGAAGCTCGCAGGAGCGAATCCGAGCAATGGAGCCTGCAACCAGCCTTCGAGCACCTGTTCGACCGCCGCTTCCCAGCCCGAATCGACGTTGAGCACCTGCGCGAGCCGCTGCACCTGCGCATGGCCGCGCGACTTCAGCCAGTTGGCGAGGTCGGCGTCGTCCTGGCGCAGCGCCGCCTGTTGCAGGGTTTCGAGCGAGGCCAGGCGGCCGCGCGCGGATTGCAGCAGCTGCCGCGTCTCGTGCAGCGAGCTTTCGAGCGCCGAGCGCTGCTCGCGCTGGGCCTGCAGATCGCGATCGAGAATCTGCAGGCGATCCTGCAGTTCGGCCTGCTCGGCGGACAGCTGTTCGAGATCGAGATCGGCCTCTTCGAGCGATATCTGGATCGGCCCGGCGTTGAGCGCGCCCTGCTCGTTGACCAGGCGCTTCACACGCTCGTCGATCTGGAACTGCGCGCGTTCGAGGCCCTGCAAGCGCACGCGCTCGCCTTCGGTCTGGAACAGCGGCTCTTCCGAACGCGTCTGGAATTCGTCCCAGCGCTGCTGCTGTTCCTGCGCCTCTTCCTCGATGCGGACGAGGTGCTCCTGGGTCTCGGCGACGTTGCGCTCGGCGTGCTCGGCCTGGGCTTCGAGCGACTGGATCTCGCGGTTCAGGCTTTCGAGCCGGGCCTGTTCGCTCTGGCGACGGCGCTCGACATCGGACAGCTGGCGCGTGATCTGCTCGATCTCGCGCAGCTTGAGGTTCTTGAGCTCGCGGGCGTGCTGCAGCCCTTGTTCCTGGCGCGCGAGCCTGGCTTCGGCTTCGTAGACGAGCGTCTGCTCGTCCGAAAGCCGGGCCTGAAGTTCGCGCTGCAAGACTTCGGATTGGCTGCGTTTTTCCTCGGCCTCGGTCAGCGCTTCGCGACGCGCTTCGAGCGCGGCCGCCAGATCGGCGATGCCCTGTTCGTGCCCGCGGCTCTGGTCGACCAGCAGGCGCTCGCGCAGAACCAGGATCTCGGCTTTCAGAACGCGCTCTTGCTGCTTGAATTCCTTGTACTTCTCGGCATTGGCCGCTTGCTTGCGCAGCACCTCCAGGCGCGATTGCAGCTCACCGCGCAGGTCGGACAGGCGCGAGAGGTTTTCGCGCGTCTGGCGGATGCGGCTCTCGGTTTCCTTGCGGCGCTCCTTGTATTTGGAGATGCCGGCGGCCTCCTCGAGCCAGGTGCGCAGCTCCTCGGGCTTGGCCTCGACCATGCGCGAGACCATGCCCTGCTCGATGATCGCGTACTGGTTCTTGCCGCCCAGGCCGGTACCGAGGAACAGGTCGGTGACGTCGCGCTTGAGGCACTTTCGACCGTTCAGATAGTACTGCGAATTACCGTCGCGCAGCAGTTCGCGGCGCACCGCGATCTCGCTGTAGGCCGCGTACGGGCCGGTGATCTGGCCGTCGCTGTTGTCGAAGGTGAGTTCCACCATCGCGCGCCCGACCGGCTTGCGCGATTTGGAGCCGTTGAAGATGACGTCTTCGGAATCCTGCGTGCGCAGCTGCTTCTGGCTGGCTTCGCCGAGCACCCAGCGAACCGCATCGATGATGTTGGATTTGCCGCAGCCGTTGGGACCGACGACGCCGGTCAGGTTCGCAGGCAGCGGGAGCTGGGTGGGATCGACGAAAGACTTGAAACCGGCCAGCTTGATTCCGGATAGACGCATTTAGAAGAAGTTCGAGGGTCCGGGTTGTGGCGCCGGTCAGGCCTCGGCGTCCAAGGCCATAGTGTAAATTACGCGGCCATCTTTGCTACGGCGCATCCGCCGCGCCGGTCCTGTCGATGACCACCAAGCCCAGCACCGATCTCGAAACCTTTCCCAATCCGAACCCGGACCGCGATTTCGTGATCCGCATGCGGATTCCGGAATTCACCTGCCTCTGCCCCAAGACCGGCCAGCCGGATTTCGCGACGCTGTACCTGGAATACATTCCCGAATCGCTCTGCGTGGAACTCAAGTCGCTCAAGCTCTACATCTGGGCCTTCCGCGATCAGGGTGCGTTTCACGAAGCCGTGACCAATAAGATCCTCGACGACTTGGTCACGCTCATGCAGCCGCGCTTCGCCCGCCTGACCGCCGATTTCGGCGTGCGCGGCGGCATCTTCACGAACGTGGTCGCCGAGCACAGAGCCGCCAGCTGGAAACCGGCCGAGCCGGTCATCCTGCCGCCAGGTGAGTGGATCAAGCAGTAAGCCGCGTCGATTACGAGCTGCGGAACAGGGCCGCGATCAAGCGGCCTTGAGTCTGGCCTCGAGCATTCGCTCGATGTCTTCGAGCGTCAGGTACTGATGTCGTAGGTGGCCGGTGATCACGGTCGCGGGCGCGTCGGGTTCGCCTAGGCCATCGAGCACGAGCGCCGCGTGCGAAAAATCATCAGCTTCGGTATTAGGGTTCAGCGTGATGATGGTCGGAATGCCGGCCGCCGTCGCCGCCTTGAGCCCGGTCGCGGAATCCTCGACCGCCACGCATTGCCAGGGCTGCAGGCCGAGCTTGTTCATCGCGTGCAGGTAACTGTCCGGCGCCGGCTTCTTGCGCGCGACGTCGCCACTGCCGACGATCAGGTCGATCTGCTCGGACAGGCTCTTGTCGAGCCCATGACGCAGCATGGCCTTGAGGCTGGCCGGACTCGCATTGGTCACCAGCGCCACCTTGATTCCGGAGGCCTTGGCTTCGCGAATCAGGCGGGCGACACCGGGACGCATCGGCACGCGCCCCTTGCGCAGATAGCTGCGGAAGTAGCGGCTCTTGAGTTCGTGGACCTCGTCGATCCAGCGGCCCGGATCTTCGTCGAAGCGCTCCTGCTGGTCGCCGAGCTGCGGCGTGTAGCGCCGCAGATAATGGAGCAAGCGCTCACGCCCTCCCGGCTGCAGCAGCAGCTTGCGATAGAGCTTCGGCCCCCAGCGAAACTTGAGGCCCAGCTTGCGAAAAGCACGGTTGTAAGCCGGCCGGTGACCGAAGGTTTCGGTGTCGGCGACGGTACCGTCGACGTCGAGCAGCAGCGCCCGGAGCGTCATATAAATGACCGGGATCGGGGCGCTTGCACGCCCGAATCGTCGGCTACCTTTACGTCCATGAGAGTGAAGTCAGATTTTTCTGATCCGCTAGTGTAAAGAAGCGGACTGAATATTTGCCGTCGACTTTCGCCGTTCATGACCCAAGCCTCACCTTTCAGCGGCTCGCCCGCGCCCCGATACCGGGGTCGTTTCGCGCCTACTCCTTCAGGCCCCCTGCATCTCGGCTCTTTGCTGACCGCCCTTGCGAGTTTCCTCGAGGCGCGTCGCCAGGCCGGCAGTTGGCTGCTGCGCATCGACGACCTCGACACCACTCGGGTCGATGCCGCCTCCGAAACCCGCATCCTCAAGCAACTGGAAGCTCACGGCTTGTTCTGGGATGAGGCGCCGAGACGGCAGAGCGAGCATCGCGACGAATATGCGGACGCTCTGAACTCGCTCGATCGCCGGGAACTCGTCTACGCCTGCGAATGCACACGCGCCGTTCTGGCGCAAAACTCGCTGCCCGGCCCGGACGGCGCGGTCTACAACGGCGCCTGCCGACAGCGGAAGCTGGCGCCCGACGGCCGTTCCCTGCGCCTGCGCATGCCCGATCAAAGCCTGCAGTTCGTCGATGCCAGCCAGGGAGCACAGAGTCGCCGGCTCGATATCGATCTCGGAGACTTCGTGGTGCGCCGCCGCGACGGCATTTTTGGCTATCAGCTTGCTTGCGCGGTCGACGAACATGCGCAGCGGATCACCGAGGTTGTTCGTGGTGCCGATCTGCTGTCTTCTACCTTTTTTCAGATTCACCTCATGCACCAGCTGAGATTGCAGGTTCCGCACTACCGGCACCTGCCGGTATTGGCGAGCCCGGGCGATCGCAAGCTCAGCAAACAGAATCACGCGCGTGCGATCGAGGAATCCAGCGCGGCGGGCAACCTGCATCTCTGCCTCGAATTGCTCGGACAGACCCCCGCTCCGGCACTGCGCCGTGCGCAGGTCCCCGAACTGATCGCCTGGGCGCAGGCCCACTGGCGCGTCGAAAACGTCCCACGGCGCCCCATCTTGGTGATCAACATTTTGTAGGAGAGGCACGGCGGGCTATCCTTAATGCACTGCAACATAAGCAGTGGAGCCCATGAGCGACATCCGAATCATCAAGAAGTACCCGAACAGGCGGCTGTACGATACCGAGATCAGCCGGTACATCACCCTGGAAGAAGTGCGCCAACTCGTGCTGCAAGGCGTTCGTTTCAAGGTAGAGGACAAGCGCAGCCACGAGGACATCACGCGCAGCATTCTGCTGCAGGTCATCGCGGAACAAGAAGAAGGCGGCGACCCGATCTTCACGAGCGATCTGCTGACTTTCATCATCCGTTTCTACGGCGACCCGATGCAGAACAGCTTCAGTCGCTATCTTGAGTTGTCGATGCGGCTGTTCCTCGACCAGCAGGGCAATTTCACCGAACAACTGCGTCAGATGCTGGGCCAAGCGCAGCAGCCACTGGCTGCGCTCAAGGAGCTTGCCGACCGGCAAGTGCCGATATGGCGCACGGTACGAAAGGAATTTCTTAAAAACCTGAGCAGAGCCAAGCCCGGAGATTGATTTGGCACAGGCCGTGCTTTATTTCCAGCATCAGTATCAACCCGAGCCGACAAACTCGAATTAATTGACATAAAGGTAAGTTAGTACGTAGAGTTCAACTTATCGAAGCCCCAACGCAAAAACCCGACAACATCGGGCGACGTTGCCGGGCTTAGGGTCTCCTCCAGAAAGGCCAAGCGCCTTTCTCGCACCTTGCCCCCGGTTAATCCGGGGGTTCTTTTTTGCGGGTGTGTCAGTCGTGCCGGCACATTGGTTTAGTTAATCCCCGCGATAAGCTAAGACGATTTTGCTCCCTCCCCCGACGTGAAGCAAGCATTTTTACCGACAGGATTGGCCTAGACGACGAGCGGTATTGCGAGCGCAAATCCTTGAGTCGGAAAGTATTAATTGACATGTACGTCAGTTGTATTTTGTTGCGCCGCACAATGCGCTATTCCATGTGAATTCGACGCAGACCAAAAAAAAGCCCCGAACTCGTCGGGGCTTTTTTGCAACCGCAGGGCGAATTTACTCGCCCAGATCAACCGCCTTCATCGACAGGCGAATGCGGCCCTGCTTGTCCACTTCGAGCACCTTCACGCGCACAGCCTGACCTTCCTTGACCACGTCCTCCACCTTCTCGACGCGCTTGTCGGCGAGCTGTGAGATGTGAACCAAGCCATCCTTGCCCGGCAGGATCGTGACGAATGCGCCGAAGTCCATGAGCTTGGCAACCTTGCCCTCGTAGATGGTGCCGACTTCGACATCACGCGTGAGCGACAGGATGCGGGCGATCGCGGCGTCGGCAGCGGACTTGTCCACTGCGGCGACTTTGACCGTTCCGTCGTCGTCGATGTCGATCGTGGTGCCGGTTTCCTCGGTGATGCTGCGGATAGTGACGCCGCCCTTGCCGATGACTTCGCGAATCTTGTCCGGATGGATCTTGATCGTGGTGATGCGCGGCGCCCAGTTCGACATTTCCTTGCGCGGAGCTGGCAGCACCTGATCCATCTGGTCGAGGATGTGCAGGCGCGCTTCGAGGGCCTGCGCCAGCGCCTGCTTCATGATCTCGCCATTGACGCCGGTGATCTTGATATCCATCTGCAGCGCGGTGATGCCGTTGCGCGAACCGGCCACCTTGAAATCCATATCGCCGAGATGGTCTTCGTCGCCGAGGATGTCGGTCAGCACCGCGTAGCGGTTGCCTTCGAGGATCAGGCCCATGGCGACGCCGGCGACCGGCGTCTTGACCGGCACGCCCGCGTCCATCAGCGCCAAGCAGGAGCCGCAGACCGAGGCCATCGACGACGAGCCGTTCGATTCGGTGACTTCCGACACCACGCGCACGACGTACGGGAAATCCTTCTCGAGGTCCGGCAGTACGCCGGCGACGCCGCGCTTGGCGAGGCGGCCGTGGCCGATTTCGCGGCGCTTCGGCGCGTTCAGGCGGCCCGTTTCGCCCACCGAGTACGGCGGGAAGTTGTAGTGCAGCATGAAGGTGTCGCGATATTCGCCGCCGACGGCGTCGATGAGCTGCGCGTCCTTGCCGGTGCCGAGCGTGGCCACTGCGAGCACCTGGGTTTCGCCGCGCGTGAACAGCGCCGAACCATGGGTGCGCGGCAGCACGCCGACGTCGATGCTGATCGGACGAACCGTGCGCGTGTCACGGCCGTCGATACGCGGCTGGCCGTCGATGATGCGGTTACGCACAACGCGCGATTCGAGGTTGAAGAACGCGTCCTTGACACTGCCTTCGTCGTAACGGGCGTCTTCGCCGGCGATCAGCGCGGCGACGGCGTCCTTGCGGATCGCGTCGAGCGCGCCATAGCGCTCACCCTTGTCGGTGACCGCATAAGCGTCGACCACGCGGGCCTCGTAGGCGCCGATGGCAGTGGTGAGGTCGGCGGCTTCGGCGGTCGGTTGCCAATTCCAGCGCGGGCGGCCGGCTTCGGCGACGAGTTCGTTGATGGCCTTGATCGCGGCCTGCATCTGCGTGTGCCCGTAAAGCACGGCGCCGAGCATGACGTCTTCGGAGAGTTCCTTGGCTTCGGACTCCACCATCATCACCGCATCGGCAGTGCCGGCGACGACGAGGTCGAGCTGGGAGGTCGTCAGCTGCGTTTTGCTCGGGTTGAGAATGTACTGACCGTTGGCGTAACCGACCTTGGCGGCGCCGATCGGGCCCTGGAACGGAACGCCCGACAATGCGAGCGCGGCGGAGGCGCCGAGCATGGCCGGAATGTCACCATCGACTTCCGGATTCAGCGAGACCACGGTCGCGACGAGCTGGATCTCGTTGTAGAAGCCTTCCGGGAACAGCGGGCGGACCGGGCGATCGATCAGGCGCGAGGTCAGCGTCTCCTTCTCGGTCGGCCGGCCTTCACGCTTGAAGAAACCGCCCGGGATGCGGCCGCCTGCGTAGGTGCGCTCCATGTAGTCGACCGTCAGCGGGAAGAAGTCCTGGCCGGCCTTGGCCTCCTTCTTGGCGACGACGGTGACCATAACGACGGTCTGATCGACCGACACGATGACCGCGGCGGTCGCCTGGCGGACCATGTGGCCGGTCTCGAACGTAACGGTCTTGTCGCCGTACTGGAAGCTCTTCTTGATAACGGGTGCTGGGGTGGCAGGAATTGCCATGTTTTTGCTCGCTTTTTTAATGTTTCGGAGCCGTTGGGCCAGCCGGCGCCAACGACAATGGGGTCATGCCGTACCTGGAACTTCGGCTTTTGGCCTCGATTCCAAGCACCTCATGACCCCATCTGGTGCTGATTGATTGGCGCGCCTTTAGCGGCGCAGGCCCAGATCGGCGATCAGCTTGGTGTAGCGCGCTTCGTCCTTACGCTTGAGGTAGTCGAGCAGGCTACGGCGCTGATTGACCAGCTTGAGCAGGCCACGGCGGGAGTGGTGATCCTTCGAGTGCTTCTCGAAGTGGCCGGACAGATCGGCGATACGGGCGGAGATCAGGGCAACCTGGACTTCCGGCGAACCGGTATCGGCCTTGCCGCGAGCATACTTCTCAACCACTTCACGCTTTTGTTCAACACTGAGGGTCATGCTTACAAGCTCCAAAAGACGAACGCTCCAGGAGTTTTCAAGCACCCCGGATGCGTCGTGTGACGTGCCTGATTCCGGCACTAAAGTCCGCCATTCTAGCGCCCTTACGAAGAGCGTCACAAGTAAATCGCGGCCGCCCAGGCTAGTCGCGAACGTGCAGCAGGCGCTCCGGGTGGAAAACACCGGCGGCGTCGACCTGGCCAAGAAAGCGCAGCCTGCCCGACAGGTCCAGCACCGCCAGTCGCCCATGGGCGGCGGAAGCCTGCAGGCGAATACGCTGACCGTTGTTCAGCCGCTGGATCTCGGGGGCGTCGGCCGGCACTCGGGGCCAATCGGCGATGCCGGCAACCGGCGGCAGCAGGATTCCATCGAGGCTCTGCATTCCGAGCTCGGCCAGCTCGCCGAGCCGATCGAGCGTGAACATGCCTGCCGGATCAGAGAATGGGGCTGCACCGAGGCGTCGCAATTCCAGCAGGTGTGCGCGCTGGCCGACGCTCGCGAGCAGGTCCTCGGCCAGCGTGCGGATATAGGTGCCCTTGGAGCAGAGCACTTCGATGACGATCTCGTCCTGCCGGGCTTCCAGCAAAGCGAGTCGGCGGATCGTGACGCGACGAGGCTCGCGAGCGACCGTCTGGCCTTCTCTCGCCAGCTCGTAGAGCGCCCTGCCCTGATGCTTGAGCGCGGAATACATCGGCGGAATCTGCTCGATGTCTCCCTGAAAACGCTCGATCGCGTCGAGCAGCGCCGAGCGGTCGAGCGAGCTGCAATCGGATCGATGCTCGATATCGCCTTCGGCGTCGCCCGTGGTCGTGCTCGCTCCGACGTGGACGCGGGCCCGATAGTGCTTGTCCCCCTCGAGCAACAGGCCGCACAGCTTGGTGGCTTCACCGAGGCAAATCGGCAGCAGCCCGGTCGCGAGCGGATCGAGACTGCCGGTGTGGCCCGCTTTTTCGGCGCGGAACAGCCGCTTGACGCGCTGCAGGGCATCGTTGGAGCTGAGCCCCAAGGGTTTGTCGAGCAGCACGATGCCGTCCACCGGTCGCAGCGGCGGACGACGCTCACCGCGCTGGGTCATGCGCCCTGGTCGTCCGACGGCTTGCCGTCGTCTTTGGACTCCGAGGCGTGATTCGCCTCGTCGTTGCGAACCGCGTCGCGGATCAGATAATTGAGCTTGCTCGCTTGCACGAGCTGGGCATCGACGACGAAATGCAGCTGCGGTACGTGCCGAAGGCTGAGTCGCACGCCAAGTCCGTAGCGCAACTTGCCCGCCGCGTGGTTGAGCGCCTTGGCCGCAGGCTCTGCGCGCGTGTCGTCACCCATCACGCTGATAAAAACACGAGCATTGCGCAGATCGGGCGCTGCATCGACGCGCGTGACCGTGGTATTGGTCACGCGCGGATCGGTCAGCTCGTCACGGATCAGTTCACCGAGCTCACGCTGCAGCTGAACATTGATTCGCGAAGTGCGGGAGTAGTCCTTCGGCAAAGCCTCAGGCCTCCGCCTTCACCGTGCGACGTACTTCGACGCGCTGGAAGCACTCGATCTGGTCGCCCGGTTTAACATCGTTGTAGTTCTTCACGCCGATTCCGCACTCGGTACCGGCCTCGACCTTGGCGACGTCGTCCTTGAAGCGACGCAGCGATTCGAGCACGCCTTCGTAGATCACGGTCTGGTTGCGCAGCACGCGGATCGGCAGGCTCTTTTGCACCGAGCCCTCGATGACCAGGCAGCCAGCGATATTGCCGAGCAGCGAGCTGCGGAACACGTCGCGCACCTGGGCGATGCCGACGATCTGTTCGCGCGTCTCGGTTCCGAGCAAGCCGCCGATGGCTGCCGCGACGTCGTCGATCACCTCGTAGATGATCGAGTAGTAGCGCACGTCGACACCCGAATCCTGGATGCGCTTGCGCGCCTGGCTATCCGCGCGCACGTTGAAGCCGATGATGATGGCCTTCGACGCGAGCGCCAGATCGACGTCGGACTCGCTGATGCCACCGATGCTCGACACCAGGACGTTGACCTTGACCTCGGCGCTGGGCAGCTTGCGCAGCGCATCGGCGAGCGCTTCGGCCGAACCCTGGACGTCGGTCTTGATCATCAGATTGAGCTGCTTGGCGTCGCCGCTGCTGCCATCGCCCATCTGCGCGAAGATCTGATCCATGCGCACCGCCTGCGAGGCGGCGAGCTTCTGGTCGCGCAGCTTGGTCTCACGCAGCAACGCGAGTTCGCGCGCCTTGCGTTCATCCGCCACCACCACCACGTCGTCGCCCGCATCGGGCACGCCCGACAGACCGAGCACGGCGACCGGAATCGACGGACCGGCTTCCTTCACCGGACGGCCGGCTTCGTCGAACATCGCGCGAACGCGTCCGAAATGCGGGCCGGTCAGGATCACATCGCCCTGGCGCAGCGTGCCGCCGCGAACCAGAACCGTCGCCACCGGGCCACGGCCCTTTTCGAGCGAGGACTCGACGATGCTGCCGCGCGCCGGAACATCGATCGGCGCCTTGAGCTCGAGCACTTCGGCCTGCAGCAGAACGGCGTCGAGCAGCTCGTCGATGCCCTGGCCGGTGACCGACGAGACGCCGACCATCTGCACGTCGCCGCCGAAATCTTCGGCGACCACTTCTTCCTGGAGCAGATCGTTCTTGACGCGATCGGCCTTCGCATCGTGCTTATCGATCTTGGTGATGGCCACGACCAGCGGGGCACCCGCGGCCTTGGCGTGCTGGATGGCCTCGCGCGTCTGCGGCATTACGCTATCGTCCGCAGCCACGACGAGAATGACAATGTCGGTGATCTGCGCGCCGCGGGCACGCATGCGCGTGAATGCCGCGTGGCCCGGCGTATCGAGGAACGTGACCACGCCCTTGGCCGTCTTCACGTGATACGCGCCGATGTGCTGCGTGATGCCGCCGGCTTCGCCTGCGGCGACACGGGTCTTGCGAATGTAGTCGAGCAGCGAAGTCTTGCCGTGATCGACGTGCCCCATGATCGTGACCACCGGCGGGCGCTGCTCCTGCGGACCATCCTGCTTGGCGCCTTCGACGGCCTGCACGAGGCTGTCTTCGGCATCGGTGGCCTTGGACAAGCGCGCCTTGTGGCCGAGTTCCTCGACCATCAGCGCCGCGGTGTCCTGATCGAGCGTCTGGTTGATCGTGGCCATGATGCCGTTCTTCATCATGATCTTGATCAGCTCGGTCGCCTTCACTGCCATGCGGTTGGCGAGTTCGCCGACCGAGATGGCTTCGGGTACGTCGACTTCGCGCACGATCGGCGCCACCGGGCGCTCGAACATGTGCGCGTTCTCCACGCGCACCTGTCCAGTGGGCTTGCGCTTCTTCTTGTCGCGCTTGCCGCCCTTGCCTTCGGCGATATGCAGCTCGGTACGGCCGCCGCGACCGCGATCACGATCGTTGCTGCGCGTATCCGCAGCAGCAGGCGGCTTCTTGGCCGCAGCAGCCGCAACAGCAGGTGTGGCCGGAGCCGCCGGGGGCGGGCTTTCGCGCAACAGGCGCGCGGCTTCGGCAGCGCGTGCGATGTTTTCCTGCGCACGGCGACGGGCGGACTCGGCGTCCATCTTGGCGCGATAGATCGGATCGGTCTTGAGCCGGTCTTCGTGCTCCTTGCGCTTACGATCGGCTTCTTCGGCGGCTTCGCGCTGACGCGCAAGCTCAGCCTCCTGCTCCTGAAGTTTGGCTTCTTCGCGCAGGCGCAGGGCTTCGGCCTCGGCAGCCGCCTTGGCCTTGGCTTCCTCGAGTTCGATGCGAGCGCGCTCGGCGGCCTCGGCCTGCAGCGCCTGAGCCTCCTCATCGAGGATGGCCGCTTCTTCGGCAGCCTGGGCGACAGCACTGGCTGCGGCCGCGGTGGTTTCTTCGAGCTCCGACTTCACGAAGGTGCGCTTTTTGCGCACTTCGATGCTGACCGTCTTGGCCGGTGCACCGCGAGCACCGCCGAGACGCAGCTCGGTGGTTTCCTTGCGCTTGAGCGTGATCGAGCCGCGATTGGCCGGAGCCGCAGCAGGCGCCGTCACCGGCGCTCGCGTCTTGGTACGCAGGTAATTGAGCAGCGAGACCTTGTCGGAGGCGCTGATCTGCGAACGAGCGTTTTCGACCGAGACGCCGGCCTCCTTGAACTGAGCCAGAATTTCAGCCACCGGCCTCTTCAGCTCGTCGGCGAAATCTTGAACGGTAACCATGGACATGAATCGACTCGTTTTGTGGTGTGCGCCCTATCGGTTTCCGATCAGGCGTAGAGCTTCTGGCGGGCCGCCATGATGAGCGCCTGGGCGCGAGCTTCATCGAGCTCCACGGTTTCAAGCAGTTCATCGGTTGCCAGGTCAGCAAGATTTTCGGCGGTCAGGATGCCCGCCTCGGCGAGACGGTAAGCCGTCTCTTCGTCCATTCCATCGACGGACAGCAGATCGTCTCCGGGCTTGACCGACGCAGCCTGTTCGGCCTTGGCGATCGCTTTGGTGAGCAGCACGTCGCGAGCCCGGTTGCGCAGTTCTTCGACAATGGATTCGTCGAACTCTTCAATCTGCAGCAGCTCTTCGGGTGGCACATAAGCCACTTCTTCGAGGCTCGTGAACCCTTCGTCCACGAGAACGCCCGCGAGTTCTTCGTCGACGTCGAGCTCCTTCATGAAGACTTCGAGGATGCCCTTGTTCTCTTCATCCTTCTTGGATTCGAGCTCGCCCGTCGTCATCACGTTGAGCGTCCAGCCGGTGAGCTCGGACGCCAGGCGCACGTTCTGCCCTCCGCGACCGATCGCCTGCGCGAGCTTTTCTTCGATCACGCCGATCGACATGCTGTGGGCATCTTCGTTGATGACCACGTTCTCGACTTCGGCGGGCGCCATCGCGTTGATGACGAACTGGGCGGGATTCTCATCCCACGGCACGATGTCGACACGTTCGCCAGCGAGTTCGTTGCTCACGCTTTGCACGCGGGAGCCGCGCATGCCGACGCAAGCACCAACCGGATCGATGCGCTTGTCCTTGGCTTGCACCGCGATCTTCGCGCGCAGACCCGGATCACGTGCCGCGCCCTTGAGCTCGATGAGCCCCTGCGCAATTTCGGGCACTTCGAGCTTGAACAGTTCCATCAGAAACTGCGGCAGCGTACGCGACATGAACAGCTGCGGGCCACGCACCTGCGGACCGACTTCGAACAAGTAACCGCGAATGCGATCGCCCGGACGCGCCGGTTCACGCGGAATCATGTGCTCGCGAGGGATGATGGCCTCGGCGGTGCCGCCGAGATCGACGATCACCGCACCGCGCTCGAGGCGCTTGACGAGACCGGTGAGCAGTTCGCCGATGCGATGCTTGTAGGCTTCGACCACTTGAGCACGCTCGGCCTCGCGCACCTTCTGCACGATGACCTGCTTGGCGCGCTGCGCGCCGATACGGCCGAAATCGATCGACTCGATCTTCTGCTCGATCACTTCACCGGGCTCGATGCTCGGATAGTCCTTGCGCGCGTAGGTCAGCTTGATCTGACGCTCGGGGAACTCGAAGTCTTCGCTGTCGTCTTCATAAACGGTCCAGCGACGATAGGACTCGTAGTCGCCGGTGTTCTGGTCGATGGAAACACGCACGTCGGCTTCGTCGCCGTAGCGCTCCTTGGTCGCCGAGGCCAGCGCAGCCTCCAAGGCCGCGAAGATGGTGTCCTTATCGACGCCTTTCTCGTTGGAAACGACGTCTGCCATCAGCAGGATATTTTTGTTCACGGCTTCCCCTTATCGAAATCCGGGATCAGTCGGGCTCGTTCTATCGTCGAATACTCGAGCTCGACGACGCCAAGGTCGGTAAATAAAGTCACGCTGGAATCGGTCGCCGCGTCGATGCGTCCGGAAAAACGCTTGCGGCCATTGCGCGGGGCGAGCAGCTGAATGCGTGCGTCCTCACCCAGAAAACGTAGAAAATGCTGCGGCTTGGTGAGAGGCCGATCGAGGCCGGGAGAAGACACCTCGAGCTGATAGGCGGAGGTGATCGGATCGTTCACGTCGAGTACCCCGGCCACCTCGCGGCTGACGGTTTCGCAATCCTCGAGCGTGATGCCCTCTTCGCTGTCGATGAACAGACGCAACAATGCCGAGCCGGTCTGAGGAGCGAACTCCAACAACACCAGCTCATAGCCCAGATCCTCGATCACAGGCTCAAGCAATTCTTGCAGTCGATCCCGCAGCAATACAGCCTCCAGTGCGCCTTAGCGCATTTGCAACAAAAAAGGCCCTCGAGGGGCCTGGTCCAACTGCTAACGCAGATAAAATTGGTAGCGGGGGCAGGATTCGAACCTACGACCTTCGGGTTATGAGCCCGACGAGCTGCCAGACTGCTCCACCCCGCACCAGACAGACGATCAGTATATAGGACCTGAGGCCACCACTTCAAGGAAATGCTGCCTACATCCTTGATGGAACTGATGAAACTCCGATCCCCCGTCCGCGTCTGCAGCGGCCGGGGCGGCGATTATATAGACGCATCTCGGGATATGCGAGAACTTTTTTCGGGCCCGCCTCCCCGTTCCTCGAACCCGGGCCGAGACCCTCTGCAGGCGGACGGGCGGCCCATTCCCTGCTCCTGCAGAGCAGGATCGGCCATGGAGAAAACAAGACGGAAACCAGCGGCCGAATGACGCAGGTCAGCGCAGTCCGCGTGCGGATCCGCGATCCTTCGGCGCATGCAACGCCTGGTCGAACTGGCCTATCTGATGGCTCCCGTCTACTTCGCCAACATGGCGCCTCCGCTCGTGAGGTTCTGGCCATGGTGGAACCCGCCGATCCACCGCCGGGCATTGGGAGATCACAAGACCGTGATCGGTTTCGTCTTCGGATTGATCGCAGCCGTGGCGACCACTGCAACGCAGCACTGGCTGAATTGGAAGGCGAGCCTCCTCGATTACGACGCATGGCTGACATTGGGCGTCTGCTCCGGTGCCGGCGCCTTGGGGGGAGACTGTCTCAAAAGCTTTGTGAAGCGGCGCCTCGGAAAGAAGCCGGGTAGCCGATGGGTGCCTGCAGATCAGCTGGACTTCGTGATCGGCGGCTTGCTTGCGCTTTCTTTCTGGATACGGCTGAGCTTTGCCGATGTTCTCATGGTGGTATCGATGAGCTTCGTCGCCGACCTCGTCGTCAACCGGCTCGCTTACCGGCTCGGACTACGGGACACCCGCTGGTGAACCTTCGCCTCCGGAGAGAGGCCGCTCAATCGCCTCGCGGACTGGCACCCGATGCGCCAGATGCTTCGCATTGCCGGCGTAGCGATCACGCGCGCGGCGATGACCCAGGTCATTGCAGCCACCTGCGAAGTTCATGAGTCTTTTCGTCATGCCGACGGAGAGAAATCAATGAACACGGTGCTTCAGCTCATTTTGCTTTTCGCGTTGTCCGGAGTCGCACTTTCCGGATACTGGACTTGGCGCGGGCTGACGTCGGAAGCATCGAAAGCCTGCGCATCCGTCGCACAAGCGGAAGTTTTCCTGGGATACCCGCTGTATACGTTTGGATTGATCCTCTATGTGCTGATAGTGGCACTCGCTGTCGCCGCTCTGTGGCGAAGCGACGACTCATCGGCGCCAGCACGTCGCTCCCGCTGACCCGAAGCCGGCACTCGCCGGGATACTCCAGGTACCGGCAGAGCTTCAGCGTCATTCCCCTGCTCCAGCAATGCGGAGTATTTCGAGATGGAACAGCGCAAAGATCGCGCTGATCAAGCGCAGACCACGGAAGGCACCCCGCAAGCAGCCGAACAGCCCCTGCAGACGGGCCGACATCAGAAGCTGGCGCTCCTCTCGTGGTTACTGGGCCTCGGCATTCTGGCGGCGTTGATCGGCGTCGCGCTCCATCAATCCGAGGAGAAGGCATTCATACGGCTCATGCAAGAGGTCCGGCCCGAGTGGCTGACGCTAACGGTGCTGCTACAGGCGGCCACCTATTGCTCGCAAGGACAGATCTGGCGCGATCTGGCCCGCCATGCCGGACATCGGCTCTCACTGGGCCTTGCGCTCCAGGTGAGCCTGGCGAAGCTATTCGTCGATCAAACGATTCCGCTGATGGGCATCGGCGGAACCACGATGATGGCCTCCGTACTCAAAAGCCGAGGACTGTCAGCCTCCATCGTCATGGGCGGCGTCGGAGTCAGCATCGTGTCGTACTTCACCGCGTATCTGCTTGCTCTGGCTGCCGCAATGCTGATCGCGCTGGGGACCGGCCAGATCGTCACGCCGGTCCTGATGCTCTCGGGATTGTTCACCATCGCCAGCATCGGATTGATCGCGTCGACATGGCTGCTCGTCGGCAGAGCCGTCCGGTTGCCGCCGGCCCTGCACAGGCTCGATTGGCTCAATAGAAGCCTCAAGAGCTTGAGAGAAGCAGACCCGGGGCTACTCCGGAAGCCGTCGGTGCTGCTGAGGGCGACGGTCCTGCAGTTGTCGATCGTCGCACTCGATGCATTGACCTTGTGGGCGCTGCTCCGATCGCTCGGCGTGGAAGCATCGCCCGCTCAAGTCTTCGCCAGCTTCATGATCTCCTCCATCGTTCGCAGCCTCAGCTTCATGCCTGGGGGAATCGGCGCCTTCGAAGCAGCCTCATTCGCAACCCTGCAATGGACCGGCGTCTCCGCAGCCGCCGCACTATCGGCCACGCTGCTCTTCAGAGGGCTGAGCTTCTGGCTGCCCATGATCCCTGGGCTGCTGTGTTCCAGATCCTTGCTGACGAAGCAGACAGTCACGGCCGGCAGCGATGTCCCGCGCCGTTAGCGACCGGACCGATTCAACGCGCGCTTCTTTGTCCTGATCGGCTTCATCGGCCCGACGCGCATCGAAGCTTCGCGATAGCGCGTCCTGTCGTTCCTCAGGCGGGCACTGCTTTCCCGAAGTGATCGAGCAAACGGAGCTGTCCCTTGAGCAGCTTCGCATTCGCGTCCTTGAGGCTGAACCAGGCACCGCGATCCACCTCCGGGAATCTGCGCTGCATTCCCGATCCTGGAGGCCACTCGATCATGAAGCTGTTGCTGACCAGTTCCCTCTCGTCGAGATCGAACTCCACCGCCCAGGCCTCGACGAGCTTTCCTCCGGGCTGGCGCACCGTTCCCAAGGGGATGAAAGGGCCGGCGCCAACATCAAAGCCTGTTTTCTCGCGGAACTCGCGCGCTGCGGCATCCATTCCCGCTTCGTCGTCGGAGCACTCCCCTTTCGGAATGCTCCACGCTCCCTCGTCCTTCCCCCGCCAGAACGGCCCGCCGGGATGAACCAGGAAGACTTCGACGAGGCCGGCTCGCCTGCGATAGGCGAGCAGCCCCGCACTCCGCTTCCGACCTCTCGCTTTCGACTGCATCGACCTCACCCCGCGGCTGCGCGATATCGCCATTGACGCGGGTCATGGCAGCAGCTTCGCTCACGCACTATCTCTAGCGCACGGTTTAAAAAATCCATTCGCAATTTTATTCACTGAAGCGCACAGGTAATCAACATGAGCCAGTCTCTGCCTGAAGTTGTTCCTCTCGAATCGGTGGGCCGCGAAGACGTGCCTTTGGTGGGCGGAAAAAATGCCTCGCTCGGTGAAATGATCCGCAAGCTCGCGGATCAGGGGGTGCGCGTACCAGGCGGCTTCGCGCTCACCGCCCATGCCTATAGACGATTCGTCGAGACCAATCGGCTGGCTCCGGAGATCAGCGAGGCATTGTCTGCACTCTCGTCCGGAGCGCTCACGCTCGCACAAGCCGGCGAGCGCATCCGCACCGCATTTTCGAGATCAATCTGGTCGGACGATCTGGCGGCGACCATCCGCAGTGCGTATCAGCGGCTTTGCCAGCAGCACAACGGCACTCGCGTCGCGGTGGCGGTGCGCTCGAGTGCAACCGCAGAAGATCTGCCCGACGCAAGTTTTGCCGGCCAGCAGGAGACCTATCTCAACGTCGTCGGCGAAACCGCACTCCTGAACGCCTGCCGCAACTGCTTCGCATCGCTTTATACCGACCGGGCGATCAGCTATCGACAGGCCCGCGGCTTCGATCACCAGTCGGTCGCGCTGTCCGTCGGAGTCCAGCTGATGGTACGCGCGGATAGCGGCGGCTCGGGCGTCATGTTCTCCGTCGACACCGAAACCGGCTGTGATCGCGTGGTGATCATCAATGCGTCATGGGGCCTGGGCGAAACCATCGTGCAAGGACGCGTCGACCCGGACGAATACGTGATCTTCAAGCCCCTGCTCACGGAACCGGCACTGGTTCCGATCATCGAGCGCAAGATCGGCGGCAAGGCCTTGAAGATGATCTATTCCGCCGAGACCGGTGCGACCACGCGTACGGTGACGACATCGGTGGCAGAGCGCGAAAGCAGCGTGCTCAGCGACAGTGAAATCCTTCAACTCGCGCGCTGGGCCTGCATCATCGAGAAGCACTACGGCGTTGCCATGGACATGGAGTGGGCCAAGGATGGCGACACGGCGCAGCTCTACATCGTGCAAGCACGCCCCGAGACCGCTCAGTCTCAACGCAAGCAGGGATTCGCACTCGAAACGCACCGCGTGGTCCTGCCGGGCCGCCTCTTGCTGTCGGGGCTCGCCGTCGGCGAGGCCGCCGCAGCCGGAAGGGTTCGTCTCGTCACCGACCCCCGCGCAGTGGAGGATTTTCCTTCCGGCTCGATCCTGGTCGCGGAGAACACCGATCCGGACTGGGTCCCCCTCATGCGCAAGGCGGCCGCGATCGTCACCGATCATGGCGGGCGAACCTCGCATGCGGCCATCGTGAGTCGCGAGCTGGGAGTGCCCGCGCTCATCGGTACCGGCGAAGCCACGCGCCTGCTTCATGACGGCCAGGATGTCACCGTCAGTTGCGCCGAAGGCGATATCGGCCACATCTACGAAGGGCAGTCGAAAATCCAGATCGATCATCTCGCGCTCGACGAGATTCCGATCACCCGGACCAAGGTGATGCTCAATATCGCCAATCCCGCTTCGGCGCTTCGCTCCTGGCGCCTGCCCGCCGATGGCATCGGCCTGGCACGCATGGAATTCGTCATCAGCAACACCATCAAAGTCCACCCGATGGCCTTGGTCCATCTGGATCGCGTCACCGACAAAGAGCAGCGGCGACAGATCGAACAGCTCACACGTGGCTACGCCGACAGGACCAAGTACTTCGTCGAGCGTCTGTCGGCAGCCCTGGGGCGTATCGCCGCGAGCTGCTACCCCAAGCCGATGATCCTGCGATTCTCGGATTTCAAGACCAACGAATACGCCGATCTGCTCGGAGGTCGCGACTTCGAGCCGCACGAGGAGAATCCGATGATCGGCCTGCGCGGTGCCTCACGCTATTACTCGCCGCGGTACCGCGACGGCTTCGCTCTCGAATGCCGTGCGATCAAGCAACTGCGCGAGAAGCTCGGATTCTCCAACGTCATCGTCATGGTGCCCTTCTGCCGCACGCCAGAAGAAGCGGATCAGGTACTGACGGTCATGGCCCTCAACGGGCTGCAGCGCGGCCAGGGCGGGCTCAAGGTCTATGTCATGTGCGAGATACCTTCCAATGTGATCCTCGCGGAAGAGTTCGCCAAGCGCTTCGATGGCTTCTCGATCGGCAGCAACGACCTGACCCAGCTCACGCTGGGGGGTGGACCGCGACTCGGACGAGCTCGCGCCGCTGTTTTCGGAACGCAGTCCGGCCGTCATCAGCTTGATCAAGGATGTCATCCGTCGCGCTCACGAGCTGAAAATCCCGGTCGGGCTGTGTGGCGAAGCCCCCAGCAGCCAGCCCGATTTCGCCGGCTTGCTGGTCCGAGCCGGCATCGATTCGATCTCGGTGAGCCCTTCGAGCTTCGCGGCTGTCAAGCGGAACGTCCGCAACGCCGAACATCATTTCGACAACTTCGTCGGCGTACGCTGATATCGCCGACCAGGTGACGACGCGCCATGACCCTGAATCTTCAAAGTTCGAGACGGCGTTCGATCCCGCCATTACGCGCCGACAACCTCGACTCCTATGTTCGATCGGTCAACCGGGTTCCGCGCCTGGAAAAATGCCGGGAACTCGAACTCGCGTCGCGCGTGCGAGACGGACACGACGCAGCCGCCAGAGACGAGCTCGTACACGCCAATCTGCGCTACGTGGTGCACATCGCCCGTGGCTATGCGGGCTATGGATTGCCTCTTGCCGATCTGATTCAACAGGGCAACCTCGGCCTGCTGCGCGCGATGTCGCGTTTCGATCCAGGCATGGACGTGCGCCTCATGACCTTCGCTGCTTATCACATCCGCAGCGAGATCCACGACTTCATCGTACGAAACTGGCGCATCGTCAAAATCGCGACCACCAAGGCACAACGCAGACTGTTCTTCGGCTTGCGAAGCCGGCGGGCAGAAGCCGGATCCCTGCGAGACCTGGAGGCCAGCGCCATCGCCGACGAACTTCATGTCGATTGCGCCGACGTCTACACCATGGAGCTTCGACTGGGCAGCGCCGATCTGTCCCTGGACCATGCAATGAATGAAATGCATGACAGGCTCGATCTGCCCGGTGACGACGACGTGGTAGCCACTGCGGCGGCGGCACAGTGGAGCGAGCTGCAGAAGAAAGCACTGTATGCCGCCTGGTCCCAACTCGACGAACGCTCGAAGGACATCGTCCGGCGACGCTGGATCCAGAACGACAAAGCAGGGCTGCGCGAACTGTCCGAGCAGTACGACATCTCGATGGAGCGCATGAGACAAATACAGAACCGCGCCATTTCGCGGATCCATGACAGCATGATCGCCGCAGGCGTCGATAGTCGCCTGGCCGAAGCCTGATCCGTGAGGCAGTGGGAACGCATCGAGCCGGCACACGGTGCTCCTTCGCCGCATCGCCTGCGTCGCATACCCTCCCATCGGCGACGCCGGTTTCCTACCCGCACGCGGCGACGCTGAGCCTGCGATGACGGCCTCGCCTCCCGCACCGGGCAGGAGCCCGTCGCTCGCGTCGGCGCCTGCGCTGATGGTCGCCGCGTTCATGGGAGCCTGGCTGGTCTGCGCATGGAAGCCCTGGTTCCCGCAAGACTGGGCGCTCGAAAACGTTCTTCCACTGCTGTCGGCATGGTGGCTCCTGCGCAGGCACCGACGAATGCCCTTGAGCACCGCTTCGTACGCCCTGTTGACGGTGTTCGGGATCGCCCACGAGATCGGCTCGCACTACACGTATGCGGAAGTTCCCTATGCCGCCTGGTCGGAGGCACTGCTGGGCCGCTCGCTCGGCGAGACGATCGGCTTGCAGCGCAACCACTACGATCGTCTGGTGCACTTTCTTTTCGGCCTGCTTTGTCACCGGCCACTTCGCGAGATGCTGACGCCTCAGCTGGTCGCCAGGTCACCCGCATCACGCTGGGCACCCCTGACGATGATCGCGTCCATCTCCCTGAGCTACGAGCTGATGGAATGGCTTGCGGCCGAGACGTTCGGGGGCGAACTCGGTCAGGCGTATCTGGGCACGCAGGGCGATCCCTGGGATTCCCAGAAAGATTCGGCGCTGGCCCTGCTCGGGGGGCTCGCCGCCGGCGTCATCGACCGGCTGCCGAAGACCAGGGCATCGCGGCACACCAGACCGCGCAAGGCCTAGCGATCGATCGGCAAATGCATCCCTGGCCGTGGCGGGCATCGGCGTCCCGATACCCGCCCGAACCACCTCGCGCCTCAGGGCGTAATCGCGACCTTGAGCACACCGTCGCGCTGGTGCGAGAACAAGTCGTAGGCTTCCTCGATGCGATCGAGCGTGAAGCGGTGCGTGACCAGCGGTCTTGTATCGAGCCTGCCCGATCGAATCACGGACATGAGCCTGTGCATGCGCTCCTTGCCTCCAGGGCAAAGCGTCGTGCAGATTCGATGATCCCCCAGTCCCGCCGCGAACGCGTCGACCGGAATGCGAAGATCTTCGGAATAGACGCCCAGCGATGACAAGGTCCCGCCCGGGCGCAACGAGCGCAGAGCGGCTTCGAAAGTGCTCTGACTCCCGAGCGCTTCGATAGCCACATCGACGCCGCGGCCCTCCGTGAGGCGGAGGATTTCCTGCACAGGATCCTGGCTTCGGGCATCGATGACGTAATCGGCTCCCATGCGGCGCGCCACTTCGAGGCGCGCCGGCACACGGTCCACGCCGATGATGGTGGTGGCGCCCATGAGTCTCGCCCCACCGGTGGCGCAGAGGCCGATCGGCCCCTGTGCGAATACCGCCACCGTATCGCCAATGCGGATACCGCCGCTTTCGGCACCGGCGAAGCCGGTGGACAGAATGTCGGGACACATCAGAACCTGCTCATCCGTGAGCCCCTGGGGCACGGCGGCGAGATTCGCCATCGCATCGGGAACCAGCAGAAACTCGGCCTGCGCTCCATCGAGCGTATTTCCGAACCGCCAGCCTCCCATCGCCTTGAATCCGTGCGGCGTATCGGCGCCGTCCTGCGAATGCCGACCGCACAGGCAGGCCATGCTGTGCCCGCTCGGCGTAATGGCGCCGGCGATCACCCGCTGGCCTTCCCGATAGCCGCGAACCGCCGAGCCGAGCTTCTCGATGATGCCGACCGGCTCATGACCCACGGTCAGCCCGGACTTCACCGGATACTCACCTTTGAGAATGTGGACATCGGTGCCGCATATCGTCGTGGTGGTGATACGGATCAGCGCATCGAGCGGACCGACATCCGGAATGGGCTTTTCGCCCAGCACGATGCGATTGGGCTCGACGAATATCGCCGCCTTCATCTTCATTGCCATCTCGGTTCTCCGCATTGCGCCCCACGGGAATTCCACTTTCGTACAGCGCAATGTGCGACGCCTTGACGTTCGTCAACGCGCCGCGAGGGCGGTCGCTCCAGCATGTAGCTGCAACGACATCGGTCCCGGATCGATACGCAGCAATCATCACCCAGAATCGCAGGCGCAGAAGACCTGCACCACCAGGAGTTGGGCATGTGATCGAAACGTTCGATGCACCGTCGCTGTAAGTGACGACTTCTTCGTTGCTCGCGCCCTTTGATGGAATCGCCTTCGCGGTGCCCGCGAACAGGGTCAAGCAGCACGTCAAGCGAAAGCCCGGTGCTTTCATGCTTGGGCTGCGCCTACCTCTTCACATTCTGCTTCAGAACCTTTCGCAGATCGGCGTAGCCATCTCTCAAGCTCTCGTACAGCAACTGCGTTGCGTAGGCCACTTCGAGGCTCGAGCGGTCGATCGACTCCCGCGCTACGCGGAGCTCTTCACGCAAGGTCGCCCAGCTCTGCTCTGCCTGCTGCCATCGGTCTCCGGCCTCCGCCTTGAACAGATGCGCCTGCAAAAGAAGCTCGTCGCGCGCCTGCGCCAGTGAATTGAAATCTTCCAAGGAAAGCAAGTGCGGCTTCTTCATCGGTGTCTCCAGCTGACCGTTACATGGTCCACCTTGAAGCTCCCGCCGGTATTGACGCGCATCAATTCGCCGACGCGGAGCCGGACCTGGCGCCAACGCGATCGTTGACGCGGGTCAATGACGCTCCGCGGCCGACACGAGACTCTTTGCCGGCGTCACTCAAGGAAACACGCCATGGGCCCCTATCGGAACATCTTGCTGTTCGCCGATCCCTCGATGCTGCGAACGCCGGCTTACGATCGTGCGGTCGCATTGGCACAAGCCACCGATAGCAAGCTGCATATCGTGACCATTGGCTGCAACCACTTGCTGGAGTACGCATCGAGATCGAGTCTTCACGATTCGACGAAGGCGAAAGAGGGCTGGCTGCAAATCCAGCAGCAATGGCTGCTCGCGCAATCCGAGACACTGAAGCCAAGAGGAATCGAGGTCAGCTCCAACGCGGTATGGACACTCAGTCCGCGGGAGGAAATGGTCGAGTATGCGAACGAGTTCAAGCCCGACCTGATCGTCAAGGATGTCCGGCACGAAGCCTTCATCAGAAGACCCTGGCTGACACCATCGGATTGGCACCTGCTGACTCACGTCGAAGCACCGACCCTGCTGGTCGGCAAACCGACACACGTGCTGCCTCGCCGAGTGGTCGTCGCGATCGATGCCAGCCCGGTCACCGGCGATGACGAAGACTTCAACGATCAGATCGTGCAGCAGGCATTGGCGTTCTCGATCCAGTGCAAGGCAGACCTGTATCTCGTCTCCTCGGTGGATTACCAGTTCTTGCGGGCCGATGCTCAGGGCATGATGGACAGCTGGGCTCCGGATCTCTACGAGAATCTGCATCAGGATCATGCCACAGCGTTGCGGTCATACGCGCAGGCCCACCACATTCCCGAGGATCGCGTGCGAGCGCTTTCTGGCTGGACGCCTCACGCGCTCGCCAATTTCGTCGACTCGGTGAGCGCCGATGTGATCGTCGTCGGCACCCATGCCCGTAGAGGCGTACATCGAGCCCTCATGGGCAGCGTGGCCGAATCCATCATCGACGCAGCACCTTGCGACGTGCTCGTTACCAAACCCGGTTCAGCTTGAGCCGACGCATGCAAGCAGTGGAGGCGCTGCATCGCCGGACGGCAGATGGCCTCGGAAGATCAGAGCCGGACGATCAACCCTCAATGATGGATATCATGTGATCAATCCAACGAAAACCGTCGGTGTTCTCACGAGCGGTGGCGACTGCGCAGGACTCAATGCCGTCATCGGTGCGGTCACTCGTCACGCAGTGGATTCATATGGGTGGCGCGTGCTCGGAATCACCGATGGCACGCTGGGCCTGACGGCCGTGCCACGCCAGTACTGCGAACTGCGCCCCGAGCGCCTCAGTGCTCCGCTGCTGCACAGTGGGGGCAGCTTCCTCGGCTCGATCAGCCACGGCGAGCCCGGCAGCGGCCAGCAACTCGTTGATCGCAAGGAAGCGTTCGCCGACGGTGCGCGAAAGTTGGGCCTCGATGCGCTCGTCGCCATTGGAGGCGATGGTTCGATGAGAATTCTGCACGAGCTGTGCAGCCACGCGCGCCTGCCCATGATCGGAATTCCCAAAACGATCGACAACGATGTGCCGGAAACGGAAAGTGCGGTCGGTTTTGCGAGCGCCGTGCAGGTCGTCAGCGACGCGCTCGACCGCTTGCAACCCACGGCCGCGAGCCATCATCGGGTGATCGTCGTCGAGACGATGGGCCGGAGTTCGGGTCATATCGCGTTGCACGGCGGTCTCTGCGGAGGGGCGGATGCCATCTTGGTCCCCGAACTGCGGATGGACGTCGAAAGTCTCATCGCGCACATCCGCCGCGTGTTTTCATCCGGACGACGCCATGCCTTGATCGTCGTGGCGGAAGGCGTTCGCGCCCAGGTTGCGGGACTCGGTCCGTATGAAAGTGTCGGAACATGGCTTGCGCAGGAGTTGGAGAAGCGCTCCGGAATCGAAGCTCGCTGCACCAGCCTCGGCTACCTGAACCGCCCCGGGAATCGCGGAGGCTGGTTGGTTTAAGTGCTCACGCTGCCACGGCCGATTGCTCGGCGAGTTGGCGGTAGTAGTTTGCCTCAGCCTCGGCCGGTGGGATGTAGCCCAGTGGTCCCATCAGCCTGTGGT
>QFCS01004570.1_pt1 | contig 66209 bp, 52 predicted proteins | sample 3576561 | NCBI WGS metagenome assembly QFCS01 | reverse complement strand
GGCCATGCGCCTATATATCCTCCAGACTATAAATTGTCCATAGCCCCAAGGCTATATTGCAACGTGTCGCACCAATCACGATTGCCCCTGTCATCGAGATCACGGAAGGGCCGCGATGCTGCGCATCGGGCCGGTAATTGAGGGGCACACCCCACGCACGGGTGCATGACGGTTTTCTGCAGGTTTGGCGGGATGCTATCAGCATCCGCTGGCGAGGCGCGGGGAGCGGATTGGCGGATTTGCGCCATTTGTCGAGATTGCGGATCGCACTCTCATGGCTCCGCGTCCCCCTCGGCATCGAGGAGGGCGAGCAGCGCTTCGGCCTCCTCGCTGGGGTCGCCGGCATCGTGTTTGCCGGCAAGGCGGGAGCGGATCGGTTTCGCCGGGTGCGTGGCGGTGTGGACGGCCTTGAGCGCCTTGATCGAGACCTGGGTGTAGATTTCGGTGGTCTTGAGATCGGCGTGGCCGAGCATGGCCTGGATGAACCGCACGTCTGCGCCGTTCTCCAGCATCAGCGTCGCCATCGTATGGCGGAACATATGGCACGAGCCGCGCTTGCCGATGCCGCTGTCATTGACCGCCTCGCGCACGATCTCGGCAAGCCGCTCGACGCCCAGGGGCTGGCCGTAGGTCGATAGGAACAGCGTGCCATCGTCAGCCCCGCTGGCAAGGTCGGGGCGCACATCGGCCAGATACTTGTCGATCCATTGCAGGGCGCGGCTGCCGATCGGGATCACCCGGTCCTTCTTGCCCTTCCCCTCCCGCACCATCATCACGCCCCGGTCGCGGTCGATGTCATAGAGGTTGAGGCCCACCAGTTCGGCGCGGCGGATACCGGTGGAGTAGAGCACTTCCAGCATCGCCCGGTCGCGCACGCCCATGGCCAGATCGAGGTTGGGAACGGCCAGCACCTTCTCGGCCTCCGCTATCGTCATGACGTTCCTGGGCAAGCGACGGCCGATGCGCGGCAGTTCGAGGTCCGAGGCTGGATTGTAGAGGATGTGGTTCTCGCGCGCGAGCCAGCGGAAGAAGGCTTTCAGGGGATGGATATGGGCAAGCTGGCTGCGCACTGCCAGCGGCTCGCCGTCCTGCTTGCGATAGAGGAACAGGTGGCGCTGCCAGCGCTCCAGGATCGGCCGGGTGATCTCCTGCACCCGGATCAGGCCCCGCTCGGCCGCCCAGGCCGCGAACACGCGCAAGGTGCGCTCGCGTGCCTCGATGGTATGGGCGGAGAAGCCGCGCTCCCTCTGCCGACGGTAACGCCTTCCTTGTAATCCGCCTCAATCCGGTCGGCAAAACCATCGTGGTCCGTGTCATACAGCCGCACTTCCAGCCCGGCGACAATGCCAGTGGCACTGGCCAGGGCAGCCGCCTCATAGCTGGCGGCGGGCTTTTCCGCCTTGAAACCACCCTTCCACGCGCCCGTGACGGCATCGCGCTTCAACCACGCGATCTGGTTGACCAGATAACCACCGGGGCAGGTCTTGGCGAAGTCTTCCGCCGTGGCGGGCATGGCCATGCCATTGATGAAAAACCGCCCCGCCCGGATCATTTGCTCGACGCCTTGTGTCGCATCACCGCTGCGAAACAGGCTATCATACCGCGCATCCGTTACGCTGCGGCCCTCATCACCCATGTTCAGCACAATGGCGCGCATCATGCCCTTGGCAGAGTGATAGGTCGCCGGGCGGGCCACGGCCGGTGGCGCGCCGGGGGCCGAACCGCCCAGCAGACAAAGCGTGATAGCCAGGCGGGTCGCAAGATTCATGGCAAGGATCTCAAATTCGAAAACTGACCCCGCCTAATCGGGCAGGCCGGGTCTCACCAGACGCAAGCTTGTCAGATGGTGATCGGGATCTTGCCAAAATGCCTGCCCGCCGCCTGATGCTCGAATGCCGCGCGCAAATCGTCCAGGGCAAAGGCCTGATCGAGCACGGGGCGAATGCCGGTCGTCTCCAGCGCGGCCACGAAGTCGCGCTGGTGGCGGTGGCTGCCCACGATCAGCCCTTGCAGGCGCTGTTGCTTGCGCATCATCGTGGCGGTCGGCACTTCGCCGGCAAAGCCGGTAAGCACGCCGATCAGCGCGATATGGCCATTGTCGCGCGCGGCCTCGATGGACTGGGCCAGGCTGCCCGGCCCGCCCACTTCGACCACGTGATCCACGCCGCGGCCGTCGGTGAGATCGCGGATCACCGCGCCCCATCCGGGCTGGCTGCGGTAATTGATCACCGCATCGGCGCCCAGCGCGGAAAGGCGCGCCAGCTTTTCATCCGAAGAGGACGTGGCGATCACCCGCGCGCCCATCGCCTTGGCCAGTTGCAGCGCATAGAGCGAGACGCCGCCGGTGCCCAGCACGGCCACCGTATCGCCCGCCTTCAGCCCGCCATTGACCACCAGCGCGCGCCATGCCGTCAGGCCCGCCGTGGTGATGGTGGCCGCTTCCGGCGCGCTCCATCCGCGCGGGGCATGCGTTACCCAGGTGGCCGGCATGGTGATCGTCTCGCGGGCATAGCCATCGATGCCATCGCCCGGCACGCGGGCAAAATTGCTCGGCCCATCGGGGCCGTCCTGCCAATCGGGGAAGAAGATGGAAACGACCATGTCGCCCACCCGGTAATCGGCCACACCTTTGCCCACGGCCAGAACTTCGCCCGCACCATCAGAGAGGGGAATGCGTGGCCCGGTGACCGAGCCGGGCGTTCTGGCCACCAGCAGATCGTGGAAATTGAGCGAACTGGCCCGCACCCGGATGGTGATTTCGCCCGGCCCCGGATCGGCCGCGGCGGCCACGTCGTGCAGCGCCAGGGTGTCGAGCCCTCCACCGTTCAGGATCATCTGCTTCATCGTCTGTCTTCCCACGTTTCAGCCGCGCGCCAGCTTGACCAGCGCGGTCATGTTTTCCTCGCCCAGCCCGGCCGCGTCGGCGGCGGCAAACCGCGCGGCCAGCGCCTCGGCCAGGGGCAGGTCGCCTGCCTGGCCCATGCCGGTAACATACGCCATATCCTTGGCGATCAGGTCGATGGGGAATTGCGGAGCATGGTTGCCCTGGCGCATCGACATGGTGAGATAGCCCGCCACCGGCGCCCAGGAGGAGGTGCCCGCCAGCGCGCCCAGCGCCACGTCGAGATCCAGCCCCTCGCGGGAAAGCAGCGGCAGGAGTTCGGCCCATGCCCCCACCTGGAGCGCGAGGAGCGTGTTGGTGGCCAGCTTCACCACCGCGCCGGCACCGATCGGGCCAACCACGTGAAAGGCCGCGCCCAGCGGGGCCAGCAGGGGCTGCGCCTGCGCCACGGCATCGGCCGCGCCGCCCAGAAAATAGACGAGCTGCCCGGCATCGGCCTGCGGGCGCGAACCGGAAACCGGCGCCTCCACCGCCATGGCGCCCGCCGCCTGCGCCGCCGCAGCCCAGCTCCGCACCCATTGCGGCGTCAGCGTCGAACTTTCGATGGCCAGCGCGCCCGGTGCCATGCCGGCTAGCGCGCCGCTTTGCGCATCGCACCATACCGCGCGCGAGGCTTCGTCATCGCGCAGCATGGCGATCACTGCCTGCGCCCCTTGCGCGGCGGCGCGGGGAGTGTCGGCGGGCGTGGCACCCGCGATCGCCTCGGCCGCAGGGCGGCTGCGGTTCCACACGTGTACGTCATGCCCGGCGGCGACCAGGCGGCGCGCCATACGCGAACCCATCGCGCCCAGGCCCAGAACGGCGATTTTTGCCATGTGCTTGCGTTTCCTGTGCTGCGGGGCAGAGCGGCGGCAACCACCGCCGCCCCACTCATGCTTGTGGGATCAGGCCTTGGCCGCGCAGGCCGCCGCCACCAGGCCGTTCAGCCAGTCCTGATGGCCATTGATCATCGGGTTGGGATTGGCCTTGGCCAGATCCTTGGCCGGATTGCCGTTCTGGGTTTCCTGCGTCAGGATGCGCACGCGCCCGCCCGACAGATCCTCGATCAGCCACGCATGATGCACATCGAGGCGATCCTGCGCGCCCACTTCACCGGCCCAGCCATGCCAGGCCACGCGGGCGGGCTGGCCTTCCACCGGGGGGGTGTGTTCCACCACCTGCGCTTCCACGGGAAAGCCGAAGGTGCTGAAATAGAAGCGCAGGCCCGGCTCCAGCGCCGGGCCCTTGCCATCATAGAAGCGCACATCGGCTGAATTGGCGTAATAGGTGGGCCAACGCTCCGGCTCGTTCAGGAAAGGCCAGACATCGGCCGTGGTCAGGCCGGTGACGATGACTTCGTTCGAGCAGTAGTTATCGGTAAATCCGGGCACATAGCCGGCGGGCCAGATGATATCGCTCATGGGTGTCTCCTTTGTCTGGCACATCATCTAGCGCAGTCTGGGATATTGCGAAAATTGTGATCTTCGATACCATTCATTGACATGGACGATATCAGAACGCTCGATCTCAACCTGCTCAAGACGCTTGATGCGCTGCTCGAAACGCGCTCTGTCACGGCGGCGGCGGCGCGTCTCTCGCTGACCCAGCCCACGGTCAGCGGCATGCTGGCCCGCCTGCGCGAGGCGTTCGACGATCCGCTGTTCGTGCGCGCCCAGCGCGGCATCATGCCCACCCCGCGCGCCGAGGCGCTGGCCGCGCCGCTGCGGCAAGCCTTGCACAATATCGACGCGCTGATGCAACCGATCACCTTTGATCCGGGCCGGGCCGAACAGACCATCAGCATCGCGGCCACCGATTATGCGCAGCGCGTGCTCATCCTGCCCTTCCTGGCGCTGCTGCGGCGCGAGGCGCCGGGCATCCGCGTTTCGGTGCGCCCGGCGGGAATGGTGGATATGGCCGCCCAGATGGAGCGCGGCGCGCTCGATCTGGCGCTGACCACACCCGATGATGCGGCCGAAACGCTGAAATCGCGCCGCCTGTTCGATGAACATTACGTCTGCGTGCTGCGCGAGGGGCATCCGGCGGCACGGGCGCGGCTCGATCTCGACGGATTTTGCGCGCTCGATCACGCAATCATGTCGCACGACGGCACCCGCTTTCGCGGCGCGACCGACCAGGCGCTGGAAGCCGTCGGCCGCAGCCGCAAGGTGGTGGCCTCTGTGCCCAACTTCACCGTGCTGATCGATCTGGTGCGCTCATCCGATTGCTGCGCCTTGCTGCCCTCGCGGCTGATAACGGCGGAGGCGGGCCTTGTCGTGGTCGAGCCGCCAATCAGCATCACCGGCTTTGCCAAGATCCTCGTCTGGCATGAAAGAACCCATAATGATGCGCTCATGCGCTGGGTCCGCGACAGGTTGGCAGGTTTGCAGGTCTAGGTGTTCAAGCGTTGGCCGGGGCGGCAAGCTATCCGTTGCGCCTCGTGATGTCGGCGCCTTTGTCAAACCCTGTGCCGCGACGTCCGGACAATTGCCCTGCCACAGCCCCCCCGACCGACCAATGACGCCTTGCGACGAGGTGAACTGTTCTTCAACTCACCACCGCTGCGCGTCCTCCCGCATGGCCATCTGGCCATTTTTGCGAAACATTGGATCGGTCGTTCGAGATAGCTATCACCGCCGGCTGCCTATGCTGCGGCATAGAGCGCACTTGCCTGAAGCCCTTGCGGGATTTTTCGATCATGTTGCGCTGGCACCGACTGACCGCACTGCTGTCCTGCATTCTCGTGCTTTACGTGGTCGCCACGGGCCTGGGGATCGAGGCATGGGATCTGGCCGCCCTGACGCACCATGCCCCGCCGACCGATCCGGACATGCTGATGATGCGCCAGCACATCTATGGCACGCCCAATTTCGCGGTGGTCTCCGCGCCCGACTATGTCGCACCGCCGCTTCCGGCAGGTTTCGATCTGGTCGCAGGCATCCGGCGCGCCGCGCAACTAGGCCGGGCTGCCGCGCCGGGCACCGATCTGCAACTGGTCGAAGTGCGCGGGGTGAATGGCCGTCCGGCGGGCCGGGTGCGCATGGCCGGAATCCAGATGCTGTTCGATCTGGCCAGCGGAAGGCGCCTGCCCGACAGCGCCCTGCCGCCACCGGAACCGGGGCGCGATTTCAAAGCCCCACGTGCCACGTTCAAATACTTTCACCGCTTCAACTATATCGGCCAACTCGCCACGGGGCTGGACGGCCTGGCCGGGGCGGCGCTGACGACCTTGGCGTGCACCGGCCTGATCCACTATGCCCGCCTGCTGCGGCAGCGGCGGCGGATGGGGCGCAAGGCGCTGCTGTGGAAAGGCGGCGATACCTGGCGGCAATGGCACCGCGCCATTGCGATCGCCAGTGCGCTGCCGGTGCTGTGGCTGGCGCTGACCGGCCTTGTCCTGTCCATCGACAACGTCGTGCCCGGCATCGTCGGCCTGGTCCATCCCCCAGGTCGGCAGCCCGGCACGCCCGATCCGTTCGATGGCTATTTCGGCGCGCCGCTGCGTGATGACCAGCTTGACGGCATGACCCGTGCAACATTGGCGGCCTATCATGCAACGCAAGGAAAAATGGGCATCAAGGTTTTGCAACTGCGCTATTTTTCTGGCTACGCGCAAGGTGTTGTGATTGCGGCCGATCCGGCCACGAGCCAGCATGTCTACAACACCGCAACGGGCGCCACGATGAGCATGAGTGAACCCGGCTATCCCAAGGTCAGCTTCCCGCTGGGCTGGGAATGGCACCAGCGCATGAAGCGTCTGCATCGCGGCGACTTTTTCGGCCTGCCTGGCCGCTGGCTCGATCTGGCCGGGGCCTGCGGCGCGCTCTACCTGCTGATCTCGGGCGGGGTGATGTACTGGACCATGCGCCGCCGCCGCGTGGCGGGTGGCCGCACCGGCTGGATATGGAAATGACAACGGACCGGGCCGCATCCCGGCACGGCAAGAGCCGTGCGGCAGGCCCGGCGTCTTTATCGGAGAGAGCAATGCCACGTCCCTCGCACACCCGCCTGATCCACCGCGCCGCGCGGCATGGCACGGCTTTGCTGGCCGGTGTTTCGGCCGCGATTCTGCCCGCCTGCCTCGCCCTGCCCGCCGCCGTTGCCCATGCCGCCACCCCAAAGGCTGTCCACGCGGCTACCCCGGCCGGTGATCTGCGCGCCGGGGCGGGCCGGGTGGCGATCACGCCGCCCGCCTCGATCTTTCCCTACAAGGTTCCGCGTGAGCACGATTTCGTGGGCGTGCATGATGACGTCTATGCCCGCGCGCTGGTGCTCGATGATGGCAAGGCCCGCGCCGTGATCGTGTCGCTGGAACTCACCCAGGTGCCCGAACCGGCAGCGATGGTGGCCGATGTGGCGCGCGCGGCCGGCGTGACGCCCGATCATGTGATGGTGGTTGCCACCCATACCCACAACGTGCCGCTGACATTCTATCACGGCGAAGTGACCAATCCGGCGCAACCGGCCGAAATGGCCCGTGCCCGCGCCGGCGCCGTGGCAGCGGTCAAGGCCGCGCTGGCGGCCCTCGCCCCGGCACGGATCAGCCACGGGCGTGGCCAGGCACCGGTCAATACCAACAATGGCGAAGCGGCCGGCGTGGCCGGCGGCTTTGATCCCGATGGTCCGTCGGACAAGTCGCTCGATATCGTGCGGCTGACCGATCGCGCCGGCAATCCGCTGGCCTTGCTGGTCAATTATGCCAGCCATGGCGAAGTGATGTTCCGTTCGGTCACGCGCGATGGCGGTTATGAAGTGTCGGGCGATTTGCCCGGTGCCGTCTCGCGCCTGCTGGAAAACACCCCCGGCGGGGCGCCCGTGGTGCTGTTCACCCCCGGCGCCGAAGGCGATCAACTGCCCCAGTTCAAATCGTTGCAGGCGGCCGGGCGGCTGCCGGGCACCGATGAAGGCGCAGGGGGCTGGGCCTTGCTGGATGTGCAGGCGCGGCGGTTGGCCCACGTGGCGCTGGGCACGATCGCCACTTTGCCGCAGGGCGATGCCACGGCATCGCTGCACATGACGGCAACCGAGGCCACCTGCCCCGGCCAGCATTACGAGATCGAGCGGCCCAGCGGCAAAGTGCTGGGCGTGCAGGACACCGCCCCGGTCAGGATTCCGGTTGCGGTGCTGCGCATCAACGATCTGGTCCTGGCCGGCGTTGGCGCGGATCTGGCCAGCAGCCTGGGCCAGGCGATCAAGGCGGGCATGCCGGCGGGGCAAACCACGGTGCTCTCGATGCTGTCGGGCGCTGTCGGCTATGTGCTGGAAGACCGCGCCTATCAGCATCCCGGCCATGGCGCGGCGGGATCGCCAGTCAAGCCAGGTTGTGCAGGCGTGGTGCTGCCCGCCACCGTGGCGGCGGCGGCCCGCTTAACGGGGGCCAACTGACCTATGCCAGCAGGATGGTCTTATCGCCAACGCAGGCATTTGAATTTGCGCCACCATCCGCATCGGCCCCATGCCATGCTGGCGCACCCGGTCCGGCCCAGGCGCCAAGGCACAAAAGGAACGTGGAGAGACATGGCGGTGCGATACTGGCACAAGTCGGCGATGGCGTGCCTGGCCGCAGCCGGGCTAGCGGCATTCCCGGCGCTCGCCGCCCCCGGATTTGCCGGTCACGTTGCCGCTCACGCTGCGGATCCCACGCGGCTGCCGGGCGATCATCCGCCCCCGCCGCTGGCGATCATGCTGCGCCCGCACCAACCGGCAGACGATGTGCCCCCCGTCCCCATTGCTGATCCGCCCCCCGGCCCCAGCCTGCAACAAGCCGAAGCGCTGGCCCACGCGGTGCTGGCGGCATGCAGCACGCAGGGTCAGGCCATGGGCGTGGTGGTGGTCGATAGCGCCGGCGCCATCCGGGTGGCCCTTTCGATGCCCGGAACCGGGCCGGGCGGGCGCGTGTTCACCGCCACGCAAAAGGCGCTGGCCGCGCTGGCATTCGGCATGCCCAGCGCGCAGGCCCAGGCGCGCCTGCGCGCCGAACCGGCCCTGCGCGCCAGCGTGGCGCCCAACATTGCCGTATTCCCCGGTGGCCACCCGCTGTTTGCCCAGGGCCGCCTGATCGGCGCGGTGGCGGCCAGCGGCGGCACTGCCGCGCAGGACGATGCCTGTGTCGGCGCCGGGCTGAAGACATGGCAGGCAGGAGGATGATCCTCGCATGAAGCCCTCTCCCTTGCGCTGGCTGGCAGCGCCTCTTGCCCTGGTGGCAACAACGATCCAGGCCCAACCGCAGCCCCAACCTCAGGCGCAAACCGGGGTGGCAACACCGGCAGTGGCCCCGCCCGATGCCGCCCCTGCCCCCGATCCGGCCAAGGCACCCCATGTGGTGCTCGCGCGCGGGGCCTTGCGCGTTGCCGTGGCGCTGCCCGATGCGCGGCACGGCTTCTATCGCGCCACGCGATTTGACTGGTCGGGCATGATCACCAGCGTCACGATGGGGCGCAGCCGGTTTTACGGGCCATGGTTTTCCGCCGTCGCGCCCAGCGTGCACGATTTCCTCGATACACCGGGCGGGGTGATCGTCAGCCCGCGCAACACCGGCACTGGCCCGGCAGAGGAATTTGCCAATCGCGATGGCGAAACCGTGCCCGGCTACAATGCCGCGCCGGCGGGCGGCACGTTCATCAAGATCGGCGTGGGCCGCCTGCGCAAGGCCGATCTGCGGCCCTATGACCATTTCAACGATTATGCCATCGTCGATGGCGGAACCTGGACGGTGCAGCGCGGGCCGGACTGGATCCGGTTTGTCCAGCGCCTGGCGCCCGCTGCCGACGGCTATGGCTATGTCTATGAAAAAACCATCCGCCTGGCGCCGTGCGGGGTGATGATCCTGGCCCATGCCTTGCGCAACATCGGCACGAAAGCGATCAACACCCAGGTCTACAACCACAACCTGGCCCGCTTTGACGATACCGGGATCGGGGCCGGGGTCAGCGTGGAATTTCCCTTTGCCATCACCGGCCCGGTTTCCGCGCCGGGCCTGGCGCGGATCGACGGCACGCATTTGCGCTATCAGGCCAGCCTGGCGCCGGGGGACCGCGTGCAATTGCCAACCCAACCGGGCGATCCATCCGCGCCGCCGGGCTGGTTCCGCGTGACCGGGGCCAACGGCGCCACGATTGCCATGAAAGGGGATACGCCGCTGGTGCGCACCGCGTTCTGGTCCATCCGCCAGGCCGTGGCGGTTGAACCGTTCGTGGCCATCGCGGTGGCACCCGGGGCGCAGCAGCGCTGGTCATGGCGCTATGTCTTTACGCCTGGGGGGCCGGAATTGGAGAAAAAACAATGACTGTTCGATCTGTCCTGACACGCTGCGCGGCAGCGATGCTGGGCATTGCCGCGCTGCTGCTGCTATCGACGCAGGCCGCACAATCGCGCAAGACGGCCACGGCGCCCGCCGGGCCACTCAATCTCGCCGCCGTGGCGCCGGTGATGGGGTGCGATGCGCTGGGATCGGCCGATATTGCCGCTGCGGTGGGCGCGCCCACCCGGATCACTGCGGCCAGCGTGGTCGATGATCACCAGACCGGCGCCTATTGCGCGGTCAAGGTCACGATTGATGATTACGCCCGGTTTGAACTGCATCTGCCGGTGAAAGGCTGGACCCAGCGCCTGCTGTTTGGCGGCGGGCCGGGCGCGCAAACCTCTGACGGGATGAAGCTGGACCAGTTTGCCACGGTTTCCTGGGAAGACCTCGGCCGCCGCCAGGATGAAGACGTGCTGGCCAACGATTATCGCGGCGCGGTCAATGCCGGCTATCGCGGCATGCATTTGCAAGTGCTGGCCGCCAAGGCCCTGATCGGCAAGTTCTATGGCCGTGGCCCGCGGTTTTCCTATTTCAACGCCTGTTCCAACCCCGGCCGCGAAAGCATGATCGAGGTGGAACGCTTCCCGCAGGATTTCGACGGCACCGGCGCGGGTTGCCCGCCGATCAACACCACGGTCAACAACGGCCTGTTCGCGGCCTGGAACGTGATGACCAACACCGGCCCCGATGGCCAGGCGATCATCACCGCCGACAAGCTGCCGATCCTGCACAAGGCCGTGCTCGATCAATGCGATGCGGCCGATGGCGTGAAAGACGGCATCATTTCCGATCCCTATGGGTGCCATCCCGATCTGTCTGCCGTGGCCTGTGCGCCGGGCCAGGATGCGGCCACCTGCCTCGCCCCGGCCCAGGTTCACGCTGCCAGCGAACTCTATCGTGGCGCGCACGACAGCGCCGGCAACAAGCTGCTGCCGGGCGGCGTGCTGCCCGGATCGGAACTGGCCTGGACATCCACCATCGTTCCCGGTGGCCGCTTTGGCGGGCCGGAGGAAACGCGCGTTTCCACGGCCAAGGCGATCCGTTCGCACTATTCGCTGCCCGCCCTGCCGGTTACCTGGACGCTCAAGGATCTGACGTTCAACCACGCCACGTTCGATGCCACGACCAAGCTGAGCTATCTGCACGACGGCACCAATCCCGATCTTTCGGGCTATGCCCGCGCGGGGCACAAGCTGATCCTGTGGATGGCGCTGGGTGATACCAACGTGATGCCGCACCAGGCCGTGCTCTATTATCGCGCCCTGCAACGGCAGATGGGCACCAAGACGGTGGATGGCTTCGTGCGCTTTTACGTGCTGCCCGGTGTCTATCACTGCGGCGGCGGGGATGGCCCGGTGATTGCCAATGTGCTGGCGCCGCTGATGGCCTGGGTTGAGCGCGGCATCGCCCCCGATGCCCTGCAAGGCGTCCATCGCGCCGGGGGCCAGCCGGGCATGCCGTTTGGCCCGGGCAAGCCGGGACAGGCGCCGGCCAAGCCCGACCTGACCCGCCCGATCTATCCCTTTCCATACCTGGCCCGCTACACCGGCCATGGCGATCTGCACGATGCCGCCAATTACGTGAAAGGCCCGGCGCGCACCGAACCGGCCGATCTGGGCAATTGGCCCGGCGCCCGGTTCTACAAGGCCGGCTACATGCGCTGGTGCACGGCCACGGCCACCAGCATCGATTGCAAGACCACCCGCTGAGCGGGCGGAAAACCGAGTGGGCCATGCGCGGGGGGCCTGGTTCCCCCGCGCACACCCTGGACAGGAACAGACACCGTGTCACCACAAGCCAAGCAACCCGCAGCCGCTGCCGCCAAGGCCAAGCCCAAGGGCCGCGCCATCGAGATGCGCACCGTCCATCGCGCACTCTCGCTGATCGCGTGCCTGCTGCTGCTCTACGTGGGGGTGACCGGCACGCTGATCCAGGGGCTCGACATGGCCGCGGTGATTTCGGGCAAGCCTGAATCCGACCAGACCATGCAATCGATGAACGAAGGCAAGTTCGGCAATGCCATCTATTCGGCCGTCACCGTGGCCGACTGGAGCGCGCCGGCCCTGCCCGCCGGCATCGATCCGGCCAGGGCGGCCGGCGTGGCGCTGGCGGCCTTTCACAAGGCGCGCCCCGGTGTGCCGGCGGCCTTTGTCGATGTGCGCATGATCGATGGCAAGGCCGTGGGCCAGGTGGCCTATCCCGATCCCCGGGCCAAGCCCGATCCACGCCGTCGCGGCGTGCCGCTGTCGACCATGGCGTTCGATGCGGTAACCGGCGCCCCGGCCCAGGCCGGCGATGTGCGCGGCGCCTTTCCCGGGCCTTCGCTGCGCCAGACGCTCAAGCAATGGCACCGCTTCTGGGGGCCGGGCTTTTTCGGGCTGCGCGATGTGCCGGGGGTCTATGTCGAATTGCTGACCGGCGTGGCGATGTGGGTGCTGATCATCACCGGCCTGGTTGTCTATTTCCGCCTGTTGCGCCAGCGCCGCAAGATCAAGCGGCCGCAGATGTTCTGGATGACGCAGGACCGCTGGCGTTCGCTGCACCGGGGCGCCTCGGTGGCGGCGGCGGTCCTCTTGGTGCTGGTTGCGGCCAGCGGCACCTGGATCGGCTTTGAAAGCTCTTGGGCCACGTTCAACGGGCACAAGCCGCCGGCCGAGACCCTGGCGATTGGCGATGCCCAGGCGCAGCAGATCATCACCCGCACGCTGGCCGCCTTCCGCACCGACGAGCCAGCCACGCCGATCCGCGCGATCCGCGCGCGCGAGTGGTACGGCCAGGCCGAAGGTGTGGTGGTGACGGCCACCAACCCCACCCGCCAGCGCGTCTACAACGCGGCCAGTGGCCGGGAGCAATCGCTCAGTTCGCCGCTCTATCCGCCCAGCCCGTTCCCGTTCGGCACCGATGTGCACGAATGGGTCAAGCATTTCCATTCGGGCGAACTGTTTGGCCTGCCGGCACAGGCGCTTGATCTGCTGGCCGGCCTTGCGCTGGTGTTCCTCTCGGCCTCGGGCCTGTGGATGTATGTGGAAATGTGGCGCAAGCGTGCCGCCTCGGGCCGCCGGGGACTGTTCTGGAAATAGCATCGAAAGGATTATCATGCGCGCAAGGCGGCGTTTGACCCATGGCACGGGCATGGTTGCCCTGGCCCTGCTATGCTCACAAGCCATGGCCCAGGTGCCACCCGAACCGGCACCGGGCCATGGCGCCCCCGCCGCCCCTCCGCCCCGCCCCGAATTTGCCCCGGTGATCCCGCCCTACGAGGCGATCAATGTCGATCCCTATGGCAGTTATCCGGGCGATCATCTGGCCGAAGCGCGCCATATCGCGGCGCTGGTCGTGGCGCAGGACAAGCCGCTGCCGCACCGGATCGTCGATGTCGGCTCTTATTCCGGCGAATTTCTCGAAGCGTTCATGCAGCGCTTTCCCCAGGCGCTGGGGCAGTGGACCGAGCCTGTTGCCACCAACCGCGACAACGCCAGAAGGCGCCTTGGCCGGTTTAGCAACCATGTCGACTATGTAATCGGTTGCGCCGCGCGCGATATCGGCCAGGGCTGCGTGCCCAAGGATACCGACGTGCTGCTGACCAGTTGGCTCCACATCCACCAGGATCGCGCCGGCATCACCAAGTGGTATCGCGAGGCCTTCGGCCTGCTGCCGCAAGGCGGCTGGGTCGTGGTGATCGACCATGTCGGCGATGGCGGCAGCGCGTGGGAAAGGCGCCTGGCCGCCGCCCATGATGAAGCCAATGCCCGGGGCCTGACCATCGCCAACGAAGGCCCCCCTGTGCACCATCCCGGCTGGACCACGCCCAGCCTTGCCGAACAGACCGACGCCATGCGCCGTGCCGGCTTTGCCGATCCGCAGGTGGTGTGGCGCCGGCTCGATACCGTGCTGATCATGGCGCGCAAATCCTGATCACGTCGCGCAGGCCGCCAGCCTGATGGCACGCCGGGGCGGGACCACGCTGGATGGTCCTGCCCCGTTTTCTGTGCGCCTCTGCTTCTGCCCCTGCCCGGTGCACAATCCTGCCCGGTGCACATCCTGGCCGGTGCACGGGGGCCTGACGCAAGGCGGGGCGGGAAGCCTTGCGCCTCCCGCCCCGCCTTGTCGTCCCTGCCCCGCCTCCATCCGGGAAGCGGGGCAGCGCCATCAGTACTTCATGTTGAGCCGCACGCCGAATGTGCGGGGCAGGTTGATCCGCACGCTGCGCGCCGCATCGTTCCAGCCGGGTTGCAGCGTGGTCGGTGCAGATTGCAACTGCACCTTGTTCTCGATGTTCTTGACGAACACTTCCAGACCGAGCTTGCCCGACGCTGTGGTATAGCCGATCGTGGCGTCGGTGCGGGTATAGGCCGCCTGGGTATACTGCTGCGGCGGCTGGTAATAGGCATCGTAGGGATCGGGATAGGCCGGGATCGCAAACGGAGGTCCAGGGAACTTGTCCGTGGCCGAACCGCCCAGATCGCTGACCTTGTAGGAACTGGAGATCTTGGAGTTGACGTGGAAGCGCAACTGCGCCCCATCGTTGAGATCGACGGTATGATCCCAGGCGAGATTGACCGCGATGCGGGGCAGGCGATCGAGTTCCTTGCCCGCCCACGAAACGCGGTCCTGCGGCACGAAGCCGACTGCCGCCGCATTGGCGCCATGGTTGAAGAACCCGTGCTGCAAGACCACCGACCCGGTGAACATGTCATGGCTGGTCGGGCGATAATTGACCGTGCCTTCCCAGCCATAGAGCGTAACCGGAGCCAGCGAGGTATAGATCAGCACGGCAGGCGCACCGCCCGTGGCGCCGGGCGCGAAGAATGCCGCCCCGGTGAGCTGGTACTTGCTGTAGTCATAGTAATAGACATCGGTATCGATCGTCAGTTGCGAGGAAATCCGCCCCTTGAGGCCGATTTCATAGTCGGTCACCGCTTCGGCCCCATAGGCGCCGGTCTGGCCCGGATGATCGGGATCGATATCGTTGAACCCGCCTGACTTGTAGCCGGTGGCCACGGTGGCATAGCCCATCAGCGACGGGTTGAACTGATATTTGACGTCGGCCCGCCAGGTGACCTTGCTGGTCGAGTTCGAGCCGCTGTCGTTGGTGACGCTGCCCGTGCCCACAGGCCCAACGCAAGCCGAACCGTTATAGGGGCCGCACAGCGTGCCATCGGCCGCAAGGAAGCCATCGGTGGGCGTCGGACCGGCGGCAACCGTGGCATTGCGCTCCACCTTGTCGCTCGAATAGCGCAGACCACCGGTGATCTTGAGCTTGTCGGTGACGGCGAACGTGGCTTGGCCGAACACGCCCTTGGCCTGGTGATAGGTGGGGCCGACGATGTTCGGGTTGGGCAGAGCACAAGCCACGCCGTTGACGAACTGCGTCAATGCCGGGGCGCAGGACGCCGCCACGTTCCAGTTGAGATCGACCTCGTCGTTGGATTCCTTGATGTAGTTGGCACCCAGTGTCCATTCCAGCCGGCCCGGCTCGGCATTGGACAGGCGCACCTCGTGGGAATTGGTGGTCAGGTGCGAATCATACTGGTTGAACGTATAGACCCCGGTGACCGAAGCATCGGTGACCGAAGGATCGAAATTGTCATAGCCGTGCCACCACTGATACCCACCAACATAGGTAACGTGGACCGGGCCGACCGAGAAATTGAGTTCGCCGTTCACATTGGCAAAGTGATCGTTCAGGCCACGATTGCCCACCACCGGATTGTAATAGACCTTGAAGCGGTCATCGCCCTTGCCATTGAGAACTTGGGCATAATTGGCGCTGTTGGCATCGCCCGCGCCGCCGATGTGGCCAAACGTGCCGGTCACCACCAGGCTGCCATCGGTGCCAAAGCGCAGCTTGGCCGAAAGGCGCGAGGTCCAGTTGTTTTCCGCACCCAGGTTCTGCTGGCTTTGCGACGTGGCCAGCGGCACGCCCAGGACGGGCTTGAGGAAGCCGTCACGCTGGTTGACATTGAACGCCGCGCGCACCGCCAGGTTGTCGGTCAGCGGCAGGTTGATCATCGCCGTGGCGCGACGGGTATTGTAGTTGCCCAGTTCGGCCGAAAGGCTGGCCTCGAGGTGATCGACAGGCTTAGCCGTGATCACGTTGATCACCCCGCCGGTCGACGATTTGCCATAGAGCGTGCCTTGCGGACCGCGCAGCACTTCCACCCGTTCCAGATCGAAGAAGGCCAGGCCGGTGAGCTGCGAGCGGCCAACCGGCACGCCATCGACCGAAAAGACGACGTTCTGTTCGCCCTTGCTGGTCGTGTCGGTCGCGCTGATGCCGCGAATGGCAATGGCCGGCCCGTGCGAGGCGCTGCCGATTTCCAGACCGGGCGCCAGTTGCGACAGCGAGGAAACGCTAGTGACGCCAAGCGTCTTGAGCGCGTCACCCGAAAACACCGACAGCGCGATCGGCACTTTCAGCGCACTGGCCGAACGCTTTTCGGCCGTGACGATGATGTCGTGCGTTTCAGTGGCGGCCGGCACATCGCTAGCCGGCGCCCCGGCCGGGGCCGCCTGGGCATGCGCGATGCTGGCCGATCCGACCAGCAGGGCAATCATACTGCAAGTACGCACAAGAAGCGTTGTCCGCATCTTTCGATCCTCCCCATGTGTTTTAGGTTCGATGTTTTCTAGGCTTGATGTGTTCTAGGGTTGCCAGGCAGGCGTCGAACACATGCCAGCTCCGTTATTGGTGAGCTAATCCCTGTGCGGAAAAAGCCATTATTGATTGTCGGCGCCCGCCGATAAGATTGTGCGCACAAAAATCTGTCGCAGCCCGCAGGAAAGCCAGCATGGCGGGGGCATCGCACACCATGCAAAAGCGCAGCCGCCGCGCACTATTCAATCACTTGAGACAGCTTCCTCATTGCCCCGGCGGTGATGAGCCGGTCTAACGGGTGACAGATGTGGTTGGGCATGGATTGCCTGGCGTCACGGCACAAAAGACATAATCAACGGGCGGGCCGGCACGAGCCCGGCGGGAGAGAACGATGATCAAAGCGGCCCTGCGTACAGTCTTTCTGGCAACGGCACTGGCCGCCCCGGCGGGCCTGGCGCTGGCGCAGGGCGGCCAACTGGTCTATTTCGGGGAACGCCTCAATGCCCCCGATGGCGCGATCTTTGGCGCGCGGCTCGATCCGGCGACCGGTGCGCTTTCTCCGCTCGGTCCGCAGGCAAAGGTCGATCGCCCCACCTGGGTCTTGCCCAGTCCACATCGCGCCGTGCTCTATGCGGTGAGCGAAACCGGCAACGATGGCACCAGCCAGGGTGGCGTGCTCAGCTTTTCCGCCGATCCGGCCAGCGGCGCGCTCACCCCGCTCAGCAAGGTGCCCTCGGGCGGCGGCGGCGCCACGTTTCTGGCGCTCGATCCGCAAAGCCATGCCATCCTGGCCGCCAACTATGGCACAGGCCATGTCGCGCTGATCCCGATCGAGCGCGGTGGCCGGCTCGATCCGCCCGCCTCGGTGGTGCAGGATAGCGGATCGGGGCCACACCGGCGGCAGAAAAGCGCCCATGCCCATGGCATTGCCGTGGCGCCAGGGGGCAAGTTCGTGCTGGTCAGCGATCTGGGTGCCGACAAGATCTTCGTCTACCGCCTTGATGCCAAGGCGATGACCCTGGCCCCCGCGCCCACGCCGTTCGTGCAGGCCAAGGCAGGATCGGGGCCGCGCCACGTGGTGCTTTCGCGCGATGGCCGCTTTGCCTATGTCAACAGCGAGCTGACCTCGGAATTGACGGTCTATGCCTGGGATGGCCAGCACGGCGCGCTGACCCCGCTGCAAACCATGTCCACCCGCCGCCCCGATTACACGGGCGAAAACGGCGCGGGCGAACTGCTGGTGTCGCGCGACGGGCGCTATCTCTATGCCAGCAACCGCGGCGAGGATACGATGGTGGTCTATGCGCTGGACCAGGCGAGCGGGCTGCCGCGCGAAATCCAGCGCATCGCCTCGGGCGGTCTCACGCCCTGGGCTCTGTCGTTCGATCTGACGGAGCGCTGGCTGCTCGTTGCCAACGAAGGCAGCGGCCTGGTCACCGTGTTTGCCCATGACGGGCAAAGCGGGCGGCTGACGCCCACCGGCAATACCCTGGCCGTGCCCCACGCCTCGGCCATTGCCGTGCTGCCGCAAGGCCCCGCCCCTGCCCCTGCCCCTGCCCCTGCCCTTGCCGCCGCCGATGCCGATGCCGATGCCGATGCCGCTTCTGGCGGGCCGATTTCCGGATCGGCTGCCGGCCTGCTGCCCCTGCCCCCCGGCGTGGGCTTTCCCGAAGGCACGGCCTACGACGCCACGCGCGATGCAGTCTATGCCGGCAGCGCCGAAACCGGCGCCCTCGCGCGCATTCCGGCAGGCGGGGGCGCGGCCGAAGTGATCGTGCCGGCCGGGCAGATTGCGCCGCCGGCCAGCCCGTTTCCGGCCATGCTGGGCATGAAGCTGGACACGCAGCGCCACCTGTGGATCGCGGGGGGCACGACCGGGCTGGTCACGCAAGTCGATCCCGATCGGGGCACCGTGCTGTGGCAGGCCAAAGTGCCGACCACGCCGCGCTCGCTGCTCAACGATCTGGTGGTGATCGGCCACCATGCCTATGTCACCGATACGTTCACGCCGGTGCTGTGGCGGGTCGATGATCGCGGCCACATCGAACGCTGGCTCGATCTCGACAAGACGCCGATCCGCTTTGCCGATGGCCCCAATCTCAACGGCATTGCCCGCACCGCCGATGGCCGCAGCCTGATCGTGGTGCAGATGAACAAGGGGCTGCTGTTCCGCATCGACATCGCCACGCGCAAGGTCACGCCGATCCGCGTGCCCGGCGCCGAACTGGCGGGCAGCGACGGCCTGTTGCTGGATGGCCGCACCCTGACCGTGGTGCGCCAGTGGGATGGTGAAGTGCTGCGCATCGCGCTGGATCCGGCGCTGCGCACGGGCAAAGTGGTGGCCCGCCTGCGCGATCCGGCCTTTGTCTATCCTGCCACGGTGACTCAGCGCGGCGCATCGCTGATTTTCGCCAATTCCCAGTTCAACCGGCACGACAGCGGCAGCCAGACCGATGCCCAGGGCCTGTTGTCCATCCCGCTTGCCCGGATCCGGGGCGCGGAATAACGCGCGCAATCGCAAAGGTACTGCCCCATGTCTGTCCGCCCGTTCCGCGATCACCCGTTGCTGGCCCTGGCCCTGATGCTGGCGGCCTGCGTCCCGGCCAGCAGCGCCCAGGCCCAGGGCATGAACAGCCCGCCGCCAGGCGAAGTGGCCCTTGCCGGAGTGCAGACCAACTATGTGCGCTTGGACAATGGCGCGCCGGGCGTTCTGTATGAACCGGACAATCCCGGGCCGCGCGCGGCGATTGCCCTGCTGGTGATGCATGCCAGCGGCGATTACCTGACCTTTTCGGCCTGTGGCGAACTGGCCCGGCGTGGCTATCGCGTGCTCTGCGCCAACAATGCCACCAGCAAATCGGGCATGTTCGACGACGGCATCATCGATCGCGTGCTGCTGGAACTGAAAGGCGGGGTCAGCTTCCTGCGCGGCCATCCCGGCGTGCGCAAGATCGTGCTGTTCGGGCACAGCGGCGGCGCCACGCTGATGACGGCCTATCAGATGATCGCCGAAGGCGGGGTGAAATCCTGCCAGGACGCGGCCAAGATCCACAAATGCCCGGATAGTCTTGCCGGTCTGCCGGCGGCTGACGGGATCGTGCTGGCCGATGCCAACTGGGGCCAGGCCGAAATGAGCCTGCTGAGCATCGATCCCGCCATCGGTGACGATCGCACCGGCAAGGCGCAGCTCGATCCCGCGCTCGACATGTACAACCCCGCCAATGGCTATGCCCGCAGCGGATCGCATTACAGCGCGGCCTTTCGCAGCCGGTTCCTGGCCGCCGAGGGCAAGCGCAACAATGCCCTGATCGCCAAGGCCCAGGCGCGGCTTGTCCTGATCGAGGCGGGCAAGGGCGATTTCGACGATGACGAGCCGTTCATCGTGGCCGGCGCCAGCTTCATCGGCAATCGCCTGTTTTCCGAAGACACGTCGCTGCTGGAACATTCCACGCAGGCCTGGCCGCTGATCCATCCCGATGGCCGGGTCACGGTGGAAACCATCCATTCGCTGCGCAAGGCCGAAGGCCGTTCCAACCCCTCGACCCGCTATGCCATGGGCGCGCTGAAAACCACGGTGCGCAATTACCTGTCCAGCTATGCCGTGCGCACGCTGCCCGATTTCGGCTATGACGGCAGCACGATCACCGGGGTGGACTGGCGATCGACCTATGCCAGCCCGCCGGGCAACGTCGAAGGCATCGGGGTGCCGCTGTTTGCCCTGGGCATGACCGGGCACTGGGAAGGGCTGGCCGCCGAAACGATCTATCGCCACGCCAAAAGCGCCGACAAGTCGATCGCGTTCGTCGAAGGCGCCGATCACATCTATCAGCCGTGCCGCAACTGTATCGATCCGCCCGAAAAGTACGGCGACACGATCAAGACCACCTATGACGCGATCGACCAGTGGCTGGCCAAGCCCGGCCGCTTCCTGTGATCGATCACGCACACCGCCTCTGAATATCGCGCATCATCATGCCGCGTTGCCGTCCGGTCGATCCCGGGCGGCTGTCGTTGCGGCCTAGAAAAGGGGGAACTACGCCATGGCAGGACATTTCTGGATCGGATCGCAGCGCCGCACCGGCGATGCCGTTTTCACCGCGCGCGCGGCCGACGATGGCGCGCCGCTGGACGGGGATTTCGCGATCAGCACGCCGGCCGATGTGGCCCAGGCCTGCATGCTGGCCGATGCCGCCGCCGATGCGTTTCGCGAATTGCCGCCCGCGCGGCGGGCTGCCCTGCTGGACCGGATCGCCACGCGGCTTGAAGCCGGAGCGGCCGCGATCATCGCCCGGGCGATGGTCGAAACCGGCCTGCCCGAAGCGCGCCTGACCGGCGAACTGGGCCGCACCTGCGGACAATTGCGGCTATTTGCCACGATCCTGCACGAAGGCGCCTGGATGGAAGCCACGCTGGAAGCCGCCCTGCCCGATCGCCAGCCGCTGCCCCGCCCCGATCTGCGGCTACGGCAGATCGCGATCGGCCCGGTGGCCGTGTTTGGCGCGTCGAACTTCCCCCTCGCCTTTTCCGTGGCCGGAGGGGATACCGCCTCGGCCCTTGCTGCCGGATGCCCGGTGGTGGTGCGCGCCCATCCCGCCCATCCCGGCACATCGCTGCTGGCGGCCGATGCGATTGCCGGCGCCGTGGCCGATTGCGACTTGCCCGAAGGCGTCTTTTCGCTGATCCAGGGGCCTGATCATGCCCTGGGCGCGGCGCTGGTGGCCGATCCGCGCATTGCCGCCGTTGGCTTTACCGGCTCGCGCGCCGGGGGCCTGGCCCTGGCCGCCATTGCCCAAGCGCGGCCCGCGCCGATCCCGGTCTTTGCCGAAATGTCGAGTGTCAACCCGGTGATCCTGTTTCCCGCTCGCCTGGCCGAAGCGGCGGCGGAGCTGGCGCAGGGCTTTGCCGGCTCGCTGACGCTGGGCGCCGGGCAGTTTTGCACCAATCCCGGCCTGGTGCTGGCAATCGACGGCCCCGATCTGGACAGCTTCGTTGCCCAGGCCGCTGCCGCCCTGCACACCGCGCCGGCGCAAACCATGCTGCACCAGGGCATTGCCGCAGCCTATCGGCAGGGGCTTGGCCGGCTTGACAACGCACCGGGCGTGACCTGCCATGCCCATGGCCCGGCCGGAGGCGCCGGCACGGCCAGCGCCGCGCTTTACAGTGTCGCGGCGGCCACGTTCCTGGCCGATCCGGCCCTGTGCCACGAAAACTTCGGCCCTTCGGCCGTGATCGTGCGTTGTGCCGATCAGGCCGCGCTGCGCCACTGCCTGGAAGCGCTGGAAGGGCAGCTCACCGCCACTCTGCATCTGGCCACGGGCGACCTGCCCCAGGCGCGCGCGCTGCTGCCGCTGATCGAGCGCAAGGCCGGGCGCGTGCTGGTCAACGGCTGGCCCACCGGGGTGGAAGTTGCCCGCACCATGGTGCACGGCGGCCCCTTTCCGGCCACCAGCGATGCGCGCACCACCTCGGTCGGGGGCAAGGCGATCGAACGTTTCCTGCGCCCGGTATGCTATCAGGGGTTTCCCGATGCCCTGCTGCCCGATGCGCTCAAGGATGCCAATCCGCTCGAACTGCCCCGCCGTCTGTTCGCCTGATCAGATATCCAGCTCTGCCGCCAGCGGAGCCTCGGCACCCAAGGGCGGCAAACTTTCCCGCAACATGCCGATCAGCATGGCATGACGCCGGGTGGGCAGCCAGTCGGATCGCATGGTAATGCCGATGGTGGGCCGCTCTTCCAGCGGCCCGAACGGCACCACGGCCAGTCCGCGCCCTTCAAAGCGCATTTCGTACGAGGTCATCAGCGTCAGCCGGTCGCTGTTGAGCAGCAGTTCCCGGATCACCGGGACGGCCGAGGTGGCAATCGGCGCACGGGTGGCAGGGCCATCGGCAAAGATCCGGTCATAGCAGGCCTTGCGCCGCGATCCCGGCCCGCCCACCAGCCACTGCTGCGCGGCCAGTTCCACGCGCGTGACCCGGCCCGCGCGGGTGAGTGGATGGCCATCGCGCGCGACCACCGAAAACGGGGTGCGCGCAAGCGGCAAGACTTCCAGATCGGTTTCGTGCGCGGGCGGGATGAGGCCGACGATGAAATCGACATCGCCGTTGCGCAGGCTCTTGATCATTTCCATCGCGCTTTCGTTGCGGATCACCACATTGGCGCCCGGATCGCGTTCCAGAAAGGCATCGAGCACCGACGCGAGCAGGTAATTGCCGCCCAGCGGCATGGCCCCGATCACCAGCCGCGCCGTTCCTTCGCCTTCCGCTTCGTGCAGCTCGCGCACACCCCATTCGATCTCTTGCAGGCAGAGCTTGAGCCGACGCCCCAGTTCGATGGCATCGGGCAGTGCGATCAGCCCCGATGCGGTGCGATAGAACAGCGCCTTGCGCAAGTTCAGCTCCAGATCGCGCACACCGCGCTGCAATGTGGCGGTGGACAGGCCCAGGCTGTTGGCCCCGGCCGGGAACGATCCGGTTTCGACGATCGCCACCAGGGCGCGCACTTGCGAGCGCAACAGGCGCGAGGCCACCGCACGCGGTGCTCCTTCCACCCCGAACTGGGCCAGGGCATCCTCGAACTGGGTGAAGAACCGCGCCACGCGGCGGTAGAAAATCTCGCCCGCCGGGTTGAGATAGCTGCCCGAGGCGTGGCGCTTGACCAACTTCGTGCCGATGATTTTTTCCAGCTTGGCGAGGGCCTGCGTCACCGCCGGCTGCGACAGGTTGCAATCGTCCGAAGCGCGCCGGACACTGTTGAGCCGGCCGATGCTTTCAAAGAGCCGCAGCTGCTTGAAGCTGATCGACTCGATGGCACAATCCGAGGCAACGTCAGACATTTGGTGGATCCTCTCGGCTATCTTATGCCGCGTTTCTTATCACACTGCATGCAGATGTGTAATTGCTCATGGGCCCGGTGATGATTGAAAAGTCGTCGTGGCACTTTGGTATCCCGGAGCCCGCGTTGACTTGGCACCCGCTTGGCTGTGTTCAGCAAGGGACCAGCCTGATCAGAAACTCGCCTGTTGGGAGAAAGCCATGTCAACCGTCCGCCTGAAAATGGCGATTGCCGAGCATCCGCACACGTCGGCCATTCGCGCCGGCACCATTCCGGTGGCGGGGGTCGAACCCGAAATCATCACCGTCAAGCCGCAGATCGGCGCGTTCCGCCGCATGGTGCGCGATCTGGAATTCGATGTCTGCGAGCTGGCGCCCACCACGTATATCATCGCCCGCGCCCATGGCGCGCCGTTCGTGGCGCTGCCGCTGTTCGTGGTGCGCCGCTTCCACCATGCCGGCCTGCTGGTACGCCCGGATGCGGGCATTGCCGCGCCCCAGGATCTGGAAGGCAAGAAAGTGGGCGTGCGCGCCTATTCGGTCACCACCGGGGTGTGGACCCGCCAGGTGCTGATCGACGAATTCGGGGTGGACAACGACAAGGTGACCTGGGTGGTCGATGACGAGGAACACGTCACCCAGCTCAAGCTGCCGCCCAACGTGATCCACGCCCCCGAAGGCACCAGCCTGGCCGAAATGATGGCCAAGGGCGAAATCCAGGCGGGTTTTCACGCTGCGGCGGGCATCGGCCGCACCGGCGCGCCCACCGGCGGGTGGCAGGAAGTGGAAGCCGATTATCCCGACCTGTTCCCCAATGCCGAAGCGCTGGAAGCCGAATACTATGCCCGCACCGGCATCTATCCGATGCACGGCACGATCGTGGTCAAGGAAGACGTGCTGCGCGCCAATCCCTGGGTGGCCCGCTCGATCTACGATGCCTTCGTCACGGCCAAGAACGAATGGCTGGCCCGGCTCGATGCCGGCCAAGCCACCGACGCGACCAGCGCCCGCTATGCCGATCTGCGCAAGATCGTGGGCCATGATCCGCTGCCCTATGGCATGGCCGCCAACCGCGCCACGATCGAGGCGCTGGAACAGACCGCGTTCAAGCAGGGGCTGACCCCGCGCCGGATGAGCATCGAGGAACTGTTCCTCGATCCCGAACAGATCGCCGCATTCGCCGCCTGAGCACCGATCGAACGGGCCACACGGCCCATGGAGCGACCATGATCATCGATTGCCACGGCCATTTCACCACGGTGCCCCAGTCGTTTCGCGACTGGCGCGCCCGGCAAGTGGAATTTGCCAACGACCCCGTCAATGCCCCCAAGCCCAGCGAGGCGATCGTCACCGACGATGACATCCGCGAAGGCGTGGGCAATGGCCAGTTGAAGCTGCAACAGGAACGCGGCTCCGACCTCACGCTGTTCTCGCCGATCGCCGGGCTGATGAGCCACCATCTGGGCAACGAGCGGACCAGCCTGGAATGGGCCACGATCAGCAACGACCTGGTGCGCCGGGTGTGCGATATCTATCCCGACAATTTCGTGCCGGTGGGCATGCTGCCGCAAAGCCCGCTGGCCCCGCCCAAGAACTCGATCCCCGAACTGCGCCGCATCGTCAACGAGCTGGGCTTTGTGGGGGTGAACGTCAATCCCGATCCCACCGGCGGCTACTGGACCGGCAAGCCGTTCACCGACCGCGAGTGGTATCCCCTGTTCGAGGCGATCTGCGAGCTGGACGTGCCCGCGATGGTGCACGTGGCGGCCAGCTGCAATCCCAATTTCCACGGCACCGGCGCGCATTATCTCAACGCCGATACCAGTGTGTTCATGCAGTTGCTGCAAAGCGACCTGTTCAAGGATTTCCCCACCCTGCGCCTGGTCATTCCCCATGGCGGCGGGGCCGTGCCCTATCACTGGGGGCGCTATCGCGGGATGAGCCTGGAGATTGCCAAGCGCCCGCTCGAAGGGCTGCTCGACAACGTGTTTTTCGACACCTGCGTCTATCACCACCCCGGCGTGGAGCTGCTGACCAAGGTCGTGCCGACCAGCAACGTGCTGTTCGGTTCGGAAATGATCGGCGCGGTGCGCGGGCGCGATCCGGACACGGGCTGCTATTTCGACGATACCAAGCGCTATCTCGATGCCTGCACGGCGCTGACCGATGCCGATCGCCACGCCATTTTTGAAGGCAACGTGCGCCGCGTCTATCCGCGCCTCGATGCCCTGCTCAAGGCACGGGGGCTGTAGATGATCTTCGACATCCATCCCCACATCATCTCGGACGACGAGAGCCGCTATCCCCCGGCCCCGCTGTTCGGCAAGCGGTCGGAATGGTCGCAGGAGCGGCCCAACACGGTCGAGGCGCTGATCGCGGCCATGGATGCCGCCGGGGTCGACAAGGCCGCCGTGGTCCACAGTTCGACCACCTATGGCTTTGACAACAGCTATGTCGTCGATGGCTGCAATGCCTATCCCGACCGGCTGATCGCGATCGGCTCGGTCGATGTGGCCGCCCCCGATGCCTGCATGGTGATCCGCGATTGGGTGGGTCGGGGCCTCAAGGGCCTGCGCATCTTCACCGGCGGATCGACCAAGGATTTCGATCCGACCGAGTTGGAAAACCCGGCGGCCTATCCCGCCTGGGAACTGCTGGGCGAACTCGGGCTGTCGATGTGCATCCAGACCGGCCCGATCGGCCTGCCGCAAGTGACCGACCTGGCCCGGCGCTTTGCCAATGTGAACATCATTCTCGATCACCTGGGCCGCCCTGACGTGCTCGACGGGCCGCCCTATGCCAACGCCGCCTCGCTGTTTGAACTGGCCGCGCTGCCGAACATCTACCTCAAGCTCACGCCGCGCATCTTTGGCGACGTGAAAAAAGGGGCCGCCAGCGCCGAAACGTTCTTCCCCAAAGTGGTGGAAGCGTTTGGCGCCGATCGCCTGGCCTGGGGATCGAACTTCCCCACTTCGCCCGGCACGTTGGCTGAAATCAGGGCGACGGCGCAAGAGGGGCTCAGCAGCCTTTCTGCCGAAGACCAGGCCTGGATCTTCGGCAAGACCGCCCAAAAACTCTACCCCTACTTTGCACAATAAACCAAAAACAAAATCCGGGACGAGGATCAACATACCATGGCCGAACAGATTCAGAAGCCGGCCCCAGTCATACGCTGGTTCCTGCTGCTCTTGCTCACCCTTGGTGTGTTGATCTCGTTCATCGATCGCACCAGCATTTCGGCCGCCCTGGCCGACAAGGCGTTCAACCAGGCCTTTGCCATCACCCCGGTCGGCAAGGGCTGGGTCAATTCGGCCTTCTTCTGGTCCTATGGGTTGGTGCAGGTGCCGATGGGCTGGCTGGTCGATCGCTATGGCGTCAAACGGCCCTATGCCATCTGCTTTGCCCTGTGGTGCGCCATTTCGGCGGCCACGGGCATGCTTCACGCGCTGCCTGCGCTGTTTGTCGCGCGCCTGCTGGTGGGGGCGACCGAAGCCGTGGTGATCCCGGCCAGCTATCGCTGGATCCGCAACACGTTTGAAGAAGGCAACAGCGGCGTTGCCGTGGGCCTGTTTGCCATGGGCAACAAGTTTGGCCCGGCCATCGGCGCCCCGGCGGCAGCCTGGATGATCGTGCACTATTCCTGGCGCGGCATGTTCGTGGCGCTGGGCGCGGTGGGCGTGCTGTGGCTGATCGCCTGGCTGGCCATGGCCCCCGATGACCTGCCGCGCGCGACCGACCCCGCCGAAATCCGCCGCAAGGCCGGCGGCATAACCCTGGGCGCCGCGCTCAAGAGCCCGGTGGTGTGGGGCGGCATGATCACCAATTTCTGCTATGGCTATTTCACGTTCTTCTGCATGTCGTGGATGCCCTCCTACCTTGTGGAGCGGCGCGGCCTGTCGTTGCAGCAATCGGGCATCTTCACCTTCTACAGCTTTGCCGGCATTGCCATCATGGCCGCCGTGGCGGGTTGGGCCGCCGATCGCCTGATCGCGCGCGGGCTTGATCCGGTGCGGGTGCGCAAGGGCTTTGTCGTGGCCGGTTTTGTCGGCGCCTGCACCGTGCTGCTGGGCGCTGTGGCCACATCGGTGGATGTCGCGCTGTTCTGGAACGTGGTGTCGCTCACCTGCCTGGGCCTGGCCACGGCCAACAACCTGGCCCTGTGCCGCCTGACCCTGATCCCCAAGCCGGCCGTGGGCCTGGTCACGGGCATCCAGCAAGTGGCCACCAGCCTTGCCGGCGGCATTGCCGCAAGCCTGTCTGGCTGGCTGATCGGGGTGACCGGCAGCTATACCGCGCCGATGGCCGTGATCTTCGTGTTCCTGGTCCTTGGCGCTGCATCCGCCATGTTTCTCCTGCGCCCGCAATGGGCGCCCAAGCTGGCGCCTGGCGCCGCCTGATCCCCCAACCCACTGGAACTTTCCACCATGGCACAGATCGTATTCGGAATGGCCGTACCGCACAGCGGCATGTTGGGGCAAAAGCCCGAAGACTGGCTGACCAACGGCGCGCGCGATCGCGCCAACCCGGCCTTGTGGTACAAGGGCCGCACCTGGACCTATCCCGAGCTTGAGGCCGAACGCGGCGCGGCCTTTGCCCCGTTCCTTACCCTCGATGAACGCACCGCTCGCGCCGCGCGCTGCCGCGCCGCGCTCGATGAAATGGCCGCCGCCTATGCCCGCGCCAATGTCGACGTGGCGATCGTGCTGGGCAAGGACCAGAAGGAAATCTGGCCCGATCAATCCCCCTCGATCACCATCTATACCGGGCAAGAGGTGCACAATGGGCCGCCGCAGCGCAGCGTCTATGCCCCCGATCATCATGTGGTGCACCAGGCCTGGCCCGAATTCGCCACCTACCTGATCGAAACGTTCCAGCGCGAAGGCTTCGATCTCAATGATCTCCAGGCCTGGCCGGAAAATGTCTGGATGGCCCAGCGCCAAGGCTACAAGCCCGACTATCCGGTCGTTCCCCACGCCTACAGCTTTGTCTATCACCAGATCATGGGCGACACCGTGCCCCCGCACGTGCCGGTGCTGTTCAACCTGTTCTATCCGCCCACCCAGCCTTCGATGCGGCGCTGCGTCGAATTCGGCCGCGTGCTGCGCGAAGCGATCGCGGCCTGGCCGCAGGATCTGCGCGTGGCGGTGATCGCCTCGGGCGGATTGTCGCACTTCGTCAACGACGAGGAATTCGACCGCGACGTGATGGGGAAGCTGGCGGCCTATGATTACGAGGGCCTCTGCGCGATCCCCGATACCTATTACCAGTCGGGCACGTCGGAAGTGAAGATCTACTCCATCGTCATGATGGCCCTGCAACCCACCGGCGCGCAGATGACGCTGGTGGACTATGTGCCGTGCTGGCGCACCGAAGCGGGCACCGGCGAAGGCATGGGCTTCATGTACTGGGACCCCGCGCTGCAACCTGCCGCCTGATCCAACGAAAAGAGAGCCATACCATGAGCAAGCCCGACCAGCGCCTGAACGGCGTGATCCGCGCCTTTGAAAACGGCAAGATCGCTTTTGCCGCCTTTGCCAAGCTGGATCGCCAGACCGCGATCGAAATGACCGATGCCCCCTATGACGGCATCATCTATGAAATGGAGCACAACCCCTATGACGTGGCGGCGCTGGGGGATTGCCTGCAATACATGCTCAACCGCAAGACCATCGCCACGACCGGATCGATCGCGCCAAGCGTGACCCCGCTGGCGCGCATTCCCGCCAATGGCGCGGAAATGAACCAGTTCCAGGCCAAGCAGGTGCTCGATCGCGGCGCCTATGGCGTGATCTGGCCGCATGTGTCGACAGTGGAACAGGCCTATAACGCGGTGGCTTCGTGCCGCTATGCCCGGCCGCGCAATGCCCCGCTCTATGAACCGCGCGGGGTGCGCGGCGATGGCCCGGCCACGGCCGCGCGCTATTGGGGGCTGAGCCAGGCCGATTACTATGCCGCCGCCGATGTCTGGCCGCTGGCGCCCCATGGCGAACTGCTGGTTGGCCTGATGTGCGAAAGCGTGGCGGCGGTGGAAAACCTCGATGATATCCTGGCCAATGTGCCGGGCATCGGTTTCATCCTGATCGGCGAAGGCGATCTCAGCCAGGAACTGGGCTATGCCCGGCAGTACGAGCACCCCGAAGTGCTGGGCGCGATGCGCAAGATCGTGGAAACCTGCCACAAGCACAATGTGCCGGTGGGCAATCCGCACACCAATGCCAAGAATGTCGAACGCCTGGTCAACGAAGGCTATCGCTTCCTGATGTCGGCGCCCTCGCGCTCTTACGGCGTGGTGGGCCAGGGCCGCGAACTGGCGGGGTATTGACCATGGACACCCCCAGCAAGAATGGCGCGCAGACGCTGGTCACCACGCTCACCGGGCTTGGCGTCGACATCTGCTTTGCCAATCCCGGCACTTCGGAAATGCACTTCCTTGCCGCGCTCGACAATCCGGCGATGAAGTCGGTGCTGTGCCTTTTTGAAGGCATTGCCACAGGCGCGGCCGATGGCTGGTATCGCATGACCGATCGCCCGGCCTCGACCTTGTTGCATCTCGGCCCGGGCCTGGCCAATGGCCTGGCCAACATCCACAATGCCAAGCGCGCCTCTTCGGGCATGGTCAATGTGGTGGGCGAACATTCCAGCCGGCACCTGCAATATGATCCGCCGCTGACTTCGGATATCGAAGGGCTGGCGCGCCCGCTCTCGCACTGGGTGCGCCGGGTGGACAATGCCGGCTCGATCGCGTGGGATGCCACGGCGGCGGTTCAGGCCGCCTCCAGCCATCCCGGCCAGATTGCCACGCTGATCCTGCCGGGCGATGCCAGCTGGCAGGATGCCGGCCCGCCCCAGCCCCTGCCCCCCGTGGTGCGCAGCCGCCGGGCGCCCGATCCGGAGCGGATCGAGCACGTCGCCCGCGTGCTCAAGAGCGGCGAACCGGCGCTGATCGTGCTGGCCAACAAGGCCACGCGGGGCAAGGCGCTGGAGCTGGCCGGGCGGGTGGCTGCGGCCACGCAATGCCGCCTGGGCAGCCAGTTCTTCACCGCGCGGATCGAACGCGGCGCGGGCCGCGTGCCCTTGGAACGCATCCCCTATGCCGTGCCCCAGGCCATCGCCTTTCTGGCGCAGTTCAAGCACATCATCACGGTCGAGACGACCGAGCCGGTGGCGTTCTTCAGCTATCCCGACAAGCCCAGCCTGCTCAAGAGCCCGTCGACCACGGTTCACACCCTGACCGAACGCGACGAGGACAGCGAAGCGGCGCTGGCCATGCTGCTCGATGCGCTGGGCGCAGCCGGCACCGCCCCGCTGCTCCAGGCACGGATCGAAACCCCGGCCCCGACCGGCGCGCTCAATCCGGTCAGCATTGCCCATGCCCTGGCCCATGCCATCCCCGAAAACTGCATCGTGGTGGACGAGTCCCTCACTACCGGGCGCGAGACGATGGGCTATACCATGGGCGCGCGGCCGCACGATCTGATCAACAACATGGGCGGATCGATCGGCTATGCCACCCCGGTGGCCACGGGCGCGGCGCTGGCCTGCCCCGACCGGCGGGTATTCTGCATGGTGGGCGATGGCAGCGCGATGTACACCATCCAGTCGCTGTGGACCCAGGCGCGCGAAGGCCTGAACATCACCACGATCATCTTTGCCAACAACAGCTATGCCATCCTCAAGGCCGAATACGCCAACATGGGCGCAGGTTCGCCCGGCGCGCAGGCCATGGCCATGATCGATATCGACCGCCCGCGGATCGATTGGCAGGCCATGGCCAGGTCGATGGGCGTGCCGGCCGTGGCGGTGGAAACGGCGGAGGATTTAACCCAGGCCATGGTGCGTTCGATCAACGAACCCGGCCCCCAGCTTATCGAAGTGCGGCTTTGACAGGTGCCCGGCGGCAACGCCGGGCAACCTTGAGGATCTTTGTCAGCCAACCACAGATGCGAAAGGCCGGGAACGGCTTTCCGCGACGGGAGAACCATTGCCATGTCTGATCCCACAACGTCCCATCCCATCCCCGTGCTCAAAACCAACCTGGCGCTTTCGCCGATGACCAAGGCCATCCACGATGGCCGGGTCAGCTCCCCGCTCGTCACGCTCGATCTGTGCGGCCCCGATCCGGCACAGAACGGCTTCAAGGACATGATCCGCCGCAATCTCTATGATGCCGGCGAACTGGCGATCGTCACCTATCTCCAGGCCAAGTGCTATGGCAAACCCTGGGTCTTGCTGCCGGCGCCGGTTTCGGGGCGGTTCCAGCACCACTGTGCCGGCTTCAACCGCGAACTGGGGCATCTCGATCCCAAGGATATCGAAGGCCGCAAGGTGGGCGTGCGCACCTATGCGCAAACCACCGGGCTGTGGGTGCGCGGCATCCTCCAGCACGAATATGGTGTCGATCTGTCGAAAGTGACGTTCTGCACCGTGGGCGAAGGCCACCTTGAGGAATACACCGATCCGGAAAACTGCGTGCGCCTGCCCAAGGGCTCCAACATCGGCGAAATGATGCTTGCTGGCGAACTGGCCGCCACCTTGCAGGGCGTTGACCTGCCCAAGGATCCGCGCGTCGAACGCCTGGTGCCCGATCCGTTCAATGCCGCCAAGGCCTGGTTCGCGCGCGAAGGCGTGGTCCCGATCAACCACATCTTCGTGGTCCACGAAGATGTGGCGCGCGATCATCCCGAAGCCGTCCGCGAAATCTATCGCATGGTCAAGGAAAGCCGCGATCTGACCGAAGGCGGCCTGCCCGATCCCTTCCCGCCGATGGGCCTTGAAGCCAACCGCAAGGGCCTGGCCCTGGCCATCGAATGGGCGTTTGAACAGAAGATCATCCCGCGCAAGCTGTCGGTGGATGAACTGTTCACCGATCTGACCGCCGGGCTGGAATGACCGGAAAGGGCGGCGGGCCCTATTCCCGCCGCCCTTCTCCGTTGCACAGCCGGCCAAACGGAAAAACGCGCGATGGGCCAGTGGGCCGATCGCGCGTTTTTCCATTTCAGGGCCATGGCGCCGGAAACCCTTGCAGGCGTCCGGCGCTGGTCCGCCTCACTTTGCGGGGAAGAACTTCCACGGCACGAAGATCGGCATCGAATCCTCCCACTTGGAATCGGTCAGTAGGCGCTTGTTCGAGCCGTCCCAGTCGGCCACATAGATCTGGCCATATTGCTGGAACGTGTTTTCATAAAGCGCCGCCTCGTCGCGGAAGCCGTGCTGCGAACCGGACCACATGATGCGGTTGTCCCAGCTCCACACCGCATGGCCATCGCTGGAATCATGGGTGGTGATGCGGCGCAGGTTGGTGCCGTCGGGCTCGATCGTGTAGATGTCGAAATTGCTGTCGAGGCGCTTGCGGGTAAAGACGATCCACTTGCCGTTGGGCGACCAGCCCGGCAGGTTGTCCCAGCCCTCGGTCAGCTTGGTGATCTTGCGCGTTTCCACATCCAGGATGCGCAGGCCCTTTTCGGTATCGCTCCACACGCGATAGACGATGCGCTTGCCATCGGGCGAAAAGCTGGGAAAGCCCGAATGGATCGTGCCATCGGTCAACTGTTCGGCGCCGGTGCCATCGCGGCGCACGCGCCAGATTGCCGCGGTTTCGTGCGAACGTTCGGTAAACCAGTAGCCCAGGCCAAACGTGATCCACTTGCCATCGGCCGACCACGAGGGCTGGAACGCACCGGCCAGGCCGAATTTCACGCGCTGGAGATCAAGCCCGTGGCCGGCGGATTCAAACACCTTGGTCTTGCCCGAACCATCCGGGCGCATGATCCAGATCGAGGAATCGCCCAACTGCTTTTCGGTATAGACCAGCCAGCCATCGCGGCCGATCTGCGGAAACACGTCGAGATGGCGATATTCCCAATCGTGGTCAAAGCTGTAGAGCGGCTTGCCGAACGGCCGCACGGGCTGGAACGCGGTGCGTTCATAGATCACGCGCTGGCCATCGGCGGTCCAGCTGGGCGCGCGCACCTTGCCTTTCAGCCCGGCCCGGCCAGAGGTATAGGCCAGCCCCTCGTTGGGGCCATACTTGATCAGATAGCCGATCTCGCTGTTGCTGATGAACTGCGGGCTGAGCTTGAGATCATCGCCCTGCGTGTGCACGGTCCATTCGCCCGTGGCCAGTTCGACCGAGATGATCTGCGACGGGGTCTTGCCCACATAGTTGGGACGGCGCGCGCCCCAGGTGGCCTCGGTGGTCATGCAATAGAACACCACATGGCGGCCATCAGGCGAAAACTTGGGCGAACCCAGGCAATAGCCGGGGCGCGTGGCGATCTTGTGGAAGCCGGTGCCATCCGGGCGGATCATGTAGAGCGAGAGTTCCTGGGTGTGCTCCCACCCGGCGCCGCCATCATGGCCATACCAGCGCGAGTTGCGATCGGTGGAGAACACGATCCATTGCCCGTCGGGCGACCATGCGGGGCGGAAATAGCCATCGGGCAACCCGCTTTCGCCATGAACACCGGGCGTGCCGGTCAATTGCGTCAGCACGCCGCTGGCAATGTCGAGCACCCAGATGTTGGCGCGCGATTCATTGTCGGCGGAGGGGTTGCGGGTGGAAACAAAAGCCAGCTTGCTGCCATCGGGCGAAAGCACCCCGGCATCGTCCATGCTGGGCGCGGTCACCAGCGGCTCGATCCCGGTGCCATCGGCGCGGGCGCGGAAGATGTCGCTCTGCCCGTCACCGGCCCGTTCGGAGGTGAAAACCAGCCAGTCGCCCTTCGCGCTGAGCGAGCCGTTGTATTCATAGCGGGCGTCGGCCAGCAGCTTGCGCTCGTTCGATCCATCCAGCCCGGCCATGAACAGGTCCGACGCAGACGGGGCAATGCGGTTCATGAAAAACACGCCCTTGGTGGCAGGCGCCGGGCGCGGAGCCCCTGCCGCCATGGCCACGCCCGATACCATCGAGGCCAGCGAGGCTCCCATGAAAAACCGCCGATTCATGCCGTTGCATCCTCTGTTGTGCCCTTGTGACGGGCTTCCCATCCATTTTGCGGCTATACACGCTGCCCCGGCTTGCGAAGCGATTGAAGTGCTTTGCCCGTCAATTGAATGTCTGCGCAGGGGTCGAAGTCTGATTCGATGTTGTCCCAGATAATTTGATGGTCTTGCGATCCGGCGGATGAGGAGTTGAATTGGTGGGAGGAGCAGCCGTGCGGTGTGAGAGGCGATGGGCTGCTTAAAATTCTTGGCGAGACAGCGATTGCGGTTGAGCCACGCGAAGGAGCGTTTGACCATCTACCGGCGCGGCAGGATCTCGAAGCCCTTGGTTTTGTAAGACGGCTTGATGATGTCGATGATCCGTTTGCTGGTGCGACGGAGCGCGCCCGCGAGTTTGCTGTCAGCGTAGCCGCCGTCGGCGAGCATGTGCCGGAGCCAAGAAAAGCAATGAATGATCTCGGCTAAGCGGCGTGGGGATGTACCCCTTGGACAATGAGCATCTGCGCTTGGGCAACCCGAAGGCCCTGAAACCAGGACCTCCGGATTTGAGTCGCTCAGGCCGCGATGCCCCAGGCGGCCAGGAGGGGCTCGTCGGCCGGTTCGCGCCCGCGGAAGGCGGCGAAGTTCTGTGCCGCCGGGCGCGATCCGCCGCGTGCCAGCACTTCGTCGCGGAAGCGTGCGCCCAGGGCGGCGCGATCGGCGCCCGGTTCGCCAAAGGCGGCATAGGCATCGGCCGAAAGCCGCTCTGCCCAGAGGTAGGAATAATAACCTGCCGCATAGCCGCCGGCAAAGATATGACTGAAAGAATGGGCAAAGCGGTGCCATTCGGGCGGGCGGACAACGGCGATCTCGTCGCGCACGGCCTCCAGCACGGCTTGCACATCGGGGCTGTTGGCCCCGCCGGCACTGGCGCGGAGGCGCAGGTCGAACAACGAAAGTTCGGCCTGGCGCAGCAGGCCAAGGCCCTTCTGGAACTGCCGCGCGCCCAGCATGCGGGCAATCAGGTCCTCGTCCAGTGGCTCCCCGGTTTCGACATGGGCCGATGCCGCCTTGAGAATGGCCGGTTCCCAGGCAAAGTTTTCCAGGAACTGGCTGGGCAATTCCACCGCATCCCATTCCACCCCGGAAATGCCGGCCACGCTGGGCACGTCCACGGCGCTGAGCAGGTGGTTGAGCACGTGGCCCAGCTCGTGAAACAGGGTGACCATGTCGCCATGGTTGATCGTGGCGGATTCACCCTGGGCCGGGGCGGGAAAATTGGTGACAAGATAGGCCAGCGGCCAGATCGCGCCATTGTCGCCGCGCGCGCGGCACACGTCCATCCACGCTCCGCCCCGCTTGCCGTTGCGGGCATACATGTCGGCATAGAAGCCGGCGATGGGCACGGCATCTGCCGGGGCGCCACGCGCAAAGACTTCGTAATGGCGCACGTCTTCATGCCACACCGGCACATCGCTGCGCTGGCGCAGCTCGATCCCGAACAGATCGCCCACCAAATCGAACAGCGCGGCCATGACGCGATCGAGCGGCAAGTGGCGGCGGATTTCCCCACTGTCGAGCGCGTGGCTGGCGCGGCGCAGGCGCTCTGCGGCAAAGCCCATGTCCCACGGCATCAGATCGGCAATGCCCAGCTCTTGCGCGGCAAAGCGGCGCAACTCTTCCAGATCGGCTTGCGCCTTTGGCCGGGCCAGGCGCGCCAGGCGCAGCAGGAACTCTTCCACCTCTTGCGCGCCGGGCGCCATCTTGGTGGCCAGCGAACGTTCCACCGGATCGGCAAAGCCCAGCGCCATGGCCTGTTCCGCCCGCAAACGGAGCAGCGCGCGGATATTCGCCGAATTGTCGAACCGGCCGGCATCCGGCCCCTGATCGGACGCGCGCGTGCCATTGGCTTCATACACCCGGCGGCGCAGTTCGCGGTCTTCGGCGTGCATCATGATGGCCATCACGCTGGGCGCGTGCAATGTAATGCGCCAGCCTGCCACGCCCGCGTCTTGCGCGGCGCGGGCCATGCCGGCCAGATCGGCCTCGGGCACGCCGCGCAGGGCGGCACGGTCGGCAATGTCGAGTGTCCAGGCCTGCGTCGCATCGAGCACGGCGTTGGAAAACGCGGTGGAAAGCCGGCTGCTTTCCTGCACATTGGCGGCAAAGCGTGCGGCGGCTTCGCCTTCCAGGGCCACGCCCGCAAGGCGGAAGCGTTGCAGCGCCAGTTCCAGCGCGCGCTGTTCCACCGGGCCAAGCGCGGCCGCATCGATGGCGGCGAGCGCGGCATAGAGCGCCTTGTCCTGGCCCAACGCGGCGAAATAGGCCGTGATCAGCGCCTGCGCGGCGGCATGGGCTTCGCGCAGTTCGGGCGTGCTGGCCACGCCAAGCAGATGGCCCACGAGGCCCCAGGCATGGCCAAGGGCCAAGTCTGCCGCTTCCTTGCGGCGCAGCATGGCCGGATCGCCGGGCATGGCGCGGCATTGCGCCATGGCGGCGGTGTGATCGGCCACGATGCCTTCGATCGCGGGCACCACGTGTTCGGGGCGGATCCGGTCGAACGCGGGCGGGGCGGCGCTGTCCTGGCCAAAGGCCGCAAGCGGATTGGGCTGCATCGTGAAACTCCGGGTCAGAAAATCGGGAACGGGAAATCAGGCTGCGGCCTGGGCAGTGCAGGCCAGCAGGGCAAATGTGGCCAGCCAATGTTCGCCCATGTAATCGCCCGTGATGTGCGGCAGGCTGGCGTCGAGATGGCGGGCGGCGGCGGCGCGGGCTGTCTCACCCATCTGCCGCGCCAGGATGCCCCAGCACCACGCACGCGACAGATTGAGCCCGTCGAGATGGGCAATGCGCGGATCGCTGCGGTCGGCCACGGCCAGCGGCTGTGCCAGCGCGGCCAGATCGGTGCCATCGTGCCAGGCGGCCAGCCATGCGCGGGCCTCGTCACGGCCCAGCACACGCAGCATCAGCACCGCCACGCACAAGGTGGGCGAGAGAAAATCCTCGCCACCCGGCTCAAGCCATGGCGCAGGCCGTTCCGCCATGAACCAGGCGCGGGCGCGGGTGGCAATGGTACGCGCCAGGCCACCATCGTGGCAGCGTGCCCATTCCAGCGCCAGAATCATGGCAAAGGCGGTGTTGCCGTGGTTGCCATGGCGCACCGGCCAGGCCAGCTTGTGGAAATAGGCATCCAGGCGCGCGGCGAGCAGGCGCGCCAGCGGATCGAGCCTGTCGGCCACGTCACCATGTCCGGCGCGGATCAGTTCGCCATGCAGCGCCAACAGCCAGGCCCAGCCATAGGGACGTTCGAACACCGTGCCGCCCGGGCGCGTGAACACGGCGATTTCACCGGCCACCGCCTGCGACGTGAACGTTTCGGCCAGGCGCGCGCGCAGGGCCGCGCCTTGGCCCAGGCCGGGGAACAGCCGCAAGAGCCGCACCACCTGCCACCAGCCATGCACGCGACTGTTCCAATCGAAGCTGCCGTGGAACAGGGGATGGATCGCCGGGGGCGCGGCCAGATCGTCGGGCCCTTCCAGCCAGCGCACCAGCATGTGCGGATATGGGCGGCCCAGATGCCCCAGCGTGACCGCCGCCATCCGTTCGGCCAGGGCCACATCCAGCCTGGGCGCGTCGGTCTGCATTCTGTCTTTCCCTCTTTGCGGTCCCCCACGAACCGGTCGGGGCGCAATCATACCGCAAAAGCAGCGCAGTTGGCTTGCAATGTAGTGCGCGTTTGCAGTTCGGGCATCATCCACGATGCAAATTTGGACGTTTGGTGCAATCTGGTTGCACTCTATGGCGAGAGGGCACAAGTGGGGCGCCGCTTTGCAGGCCACTGCGTGCTTGTTCCATCGAACCACGTGCAACTGCCCGGCGGAATCAGCGCTGGCCGGCCGTGGCCAGGGCGGCTTCAAGCTGCACGGCAACCTTGCGCGCCCAATGCGCCATGGCATCGGACATCGCGCCATAGGCCGCTGCCTGCCGCGCGGCCAGTTCGGGCTGCCGCGCGGCAAAGATCGCGCGATAATCGATGGTTTCGCCGGCGGCGCGCTGCGCGGCATGATCGCTGCTGATGCTGTCGAACACGGCGCGCACTTGCGCTTCGTCGGCATCGTTCCATCCGGTGGCATGCAGGGCGGCACCACCCAGCAGATTGCCCGCCGCGTTGAAAGTCTCGATCACTCCGGCGCGCGAGGCGGCCATCGGCCAGGCGGCCGTTTCGATCAGGAACCCCTGATCGCCTGCCGCATTGGCCGCCTGGCGCAAGGCGGACCACTCGGCGCGCGGCACGGTTTCGCCGGCCAGCACGCGCCGGTGCAGGTGGCGCAGCGGTTCGGCCAGATCGTGGGGCAGATGGTCTGCCAGTTCCGGCGCGTCCAGCATGGCCAGCACCATGGCGGCGGCCAAGGGCACGAGATCGGCGCCCGGCGCGATGGCCGCCACCAGGGCTTGTGCCACGGCATGGCGCTCTTCCGGCCAACGGGCCATGCCCACCAGGACGCGGTCTGCCAGCAGGCCGATCCCGGCGGGAATGCCGACCGTGGCGGGCAAGCGCATCGCATCGCTGGCCTGGGCCAGTTCGCCCGCCCAACTGGCCTCGCCCGGGCCATGACGCATCAGGTCATTGGCCAGCGTGCCATTGGCCACGCGCGCGGCGATGCGGGCCTGGGCATCGGCCTTGGCGGCGGGATCGGCGTTGAAGGCGCCCTTCATGGCCTGCTCGCTGCTCACAGCGCGCCCTCGACCATGGCTGTCAGGCGGCCGCGCGTTGTGGCGCCCAGGTGGCGGGCCACTTCCTGCCCGTCCCTGAACAGGATCAGCAGCGGGATGCTCGATACGTTGAAGCGTTGGGCCGTGGCCGGATTGGCCACGATATCGACTTTCACCACCGCCAGATCATCGCCGAAATCGTCGGCCAGATCAGACAGCGTGGGGGCCAGCGCCTTGCACGGGCCGCACCAGTCGGCCCAGAAATCCACCAGATGCAGGCCCTTGCCCAGCCCGGCGGCGTCAAAATCGGTGTCGGTGGCATTCACGATGCGGTCGGACATGGGAAACCTTTCAGGCGCTGAACGCGGACGCAACGGCAGTGCCGTGGTCGAGGCGCAGGATATGGTCGTGGAATTGCTCAAGCTTGTCGTCGTGCACCACGCTGACGATGGTGACGCCGGGGATCGTGGCGATCACCGTGCGATAGGCATGGGCGGCGTTTTGCGCGTCGAGCGCGCTGGTCGCTTCGTCCATCACCAGCATGGCCGGGCGGTGCAACAGCACGCGGGCCATGGCCAGGCGTTGCTGTTCGCCGGGGGAGAGCACGTCTTCCCAGGCTTCTTCGGCATCGAGGCGGGGCAGGATGTGGGCCAGGCCGAACGTGGTCAGCGCATCGCCGATCGCCGCATCGGCAAAGGCATCGGGGCTGGCGGGAAAGCACACCGCCTGGCGCAGCGTGCCGAGCGGCAGATAGGCGCGCTGGGGCAGGAACATGGCGCCATCGGCCAGGGCCACGCGGCCCCTGGCATGGGGCCACAGCCCGGCCAGCGTGCGCAACAGCGTGCTCTTGCCCGCGCCCGAAGGCCCGCGCACCACCCAGCGCTGCCCGGCGTTCACCTGCCAATCCGGCACGGCGGCCAGCGGCGCGCCATCGGGCAGGGCCATGGCCAGCCCCTCCACCGCCAGCGCCACCGGCCTGGGCGGCTGCGCGTCATGCACCGGTTCGGGCACGGCATCGAGCGCATCCTCGAACGCGCGCAGACGGGCGACAATGGCGATCAACGCCGCGATCGCCCCATAGGATTGCATGAACCACGATAGCGCGCCGGCCATCTGGGTAAACGCACTGCGCCCCTGGATCACATCGCCGATCGTCAGCCCACGCGCAAAAAAGCGCGGCAGCAGCAACAGGATCGGAACCATGGGGCTGAGCTGACTGATCAGCATCTGCGTCGTTCCAAGGCCAGTGCGCGCCAGAATCAGCTTCTGCATGTTGCGACGCAGAATATCGAAGCGCCGCGTCAACATGCCTGCTTCGGTCGGTTCTGCCCCGGTCAGCGCGATCTGCTCGGCCTTGCGCCGCACGTGGATCAGCGCAAAGCGATAGTCGGCCTCGAAATGCTGCTGGCGGATCGTGTATGCCACCAGGGGCTTGCCCACCAGCACCACGAACACGGAACTGGCGATGGCATAAAGAAACCCGTAGATGGCCATGTCACCGGGCAATGCCAGTTGCCAACCGAACACATGAACCTGCAACGGGGCCGACAGGGTCATCAAGAGCTTGCTGAACTGCCACAGATTGAGCAAGGAAAACACGAATCCGGTGACCATGCCGAGCAGGCTTTCGGTCATCAGCGTCACGTCTTCAGCCATGCGCTGATCGGGGTTGTCGACCATATCGGCCGACTGGATCCGGTAATAGGCGCGGGCAGAGAGCCAGCGCCGCTGATAATGTGCCGTCTGCCAGGTGCGCCAACGCAATCCGGCAAAGCTGATGACAATCCCCGAAGCAAGGGAATTGGCCGTCATCAGCATGACGATGAAGATGAAATTCACGAGCAACGCAGTCGTACTGCCGTGTCCGGACTGCAACAGATCGAAGAGGCCCTTTTCCCACTTCGTCATCATCATGATGGTTTTCGAACCGGCAAATTGTAGCGCGAACAGGCTGGCAAGCATGAACCAGGCAAGCGGCGCATCCTTGCTGAACCACCATGCACCAATGATCCTTAGGCCATGGCCGAACCGGGCAAGACGCCCGGCGCGCGCCCTTGGCTCGAGAGGAGATGCGGACAACGTCATCCAAGATACTCTGTCTGGAAAAGCGCCACGGCCCTGACGCAGGAAAAGACCCGCCCCGGAACACGGCCCGAGGCGGGTGCGGAATCAGAAGAAGTTGTAGGTTCCCGTCAGCAGGAAAGTGCGCGGCGCCGTCAGCGGAATGTAGCTGGACGAGATACCGACGCCGTAGAGCTTCTTGTCGAGCAGGTTCCTGAGCCCCAGATTGAGGTCCAGCTTGCCAATCTTGTAATAGAGGTTGGCATCTACCTGGTTCTGCGAACCGATATAGACAGGCTTGCGGGTGTAGATTTCAGGAACAGTCACACCGTTCCAGGTATAACCCGGCCGGTAACTTCCCACTGTCCCAACGATGCTGGATGTAAAGCCGTAAAGCCCGATGGAACCGCCCAGATCCTTCAGCGGCCCTTTCTGGACCGTATAGGCCGTGAAGAAGCTGTAACGGGTGCGGGGCTGGCCGATCATGTAATCGGTCCGATCATCCTTGGAAGGATCGATGTACTGGTACTTTGCCGTGCTGAACGTGGTGGCGATCACCCAGCCCTTTGCGATCTGGCCGTTCACGTCAAGCTCGAACCCGCTGGTATCCATGCCCGGCAGCAGGAAATACGAAGCGCTGGCCAGATCGTAGCGCGGAATGTTGGTCTGGCGCAGATGATAGACCGAGGCGACGATGCCAAGGTGCTTGTCGAACAGGTCGAGCTTGATCCCACCTTCGGCATTCTTGCCACGCTGCGGCTTGAGATAGTTGCCGTTCCTGTCCACCACCGAGTTTGGCTGATAACCCGACAGGTAGCTGCCATAGATCGACAGGTTGCGCGTGATGTCGAAAACTGCGCCGCCACTGAAACTGTCGGCAGACTGCGCATTGGCCTGGGTATAGGCAAAGAGCAACCCTTGGCTGACCGTGGTAACCCGGTTGCGCCGCCACGCCGCATAGACATGCGCCGGCCCCCATTGCACCAGATCCTGCGCATAGAATGCGTTCTGGCGCAGGGTGGAATAGGTCAGCGGCGTGCCGCTGGCCGGGGGCATGGCAACGCCGGTCAACCCGTCCTGCGTCGGAAACGGTCCAGCCACATCAGGGGCTGTCTGGCTTTGCCGGGTGCCGCTGAAACTGTAGTTATAGCCGGCGGTGAGCAAGTGCTTGATCGGGCCGGTATCGAACGCGAACCGCGCGTAGGCATCGACAGCATCGCTCTTGGTGTGGTTGAACGTGCCATCCGAAACGTAGTAAGATCCAGTATTGTCAGTATAATACGGCTCCCACATCCGCACGCCCAGGTCGCTTGTGCCATGCTCTGCACGCAGCACCAGCGTCAGCCATCTGGCGACCTTGGCATCGGCCATGATGTAGGCCTTGCTGGAACTGGCCGAAATGCCCTGATCGACAGGCCCGATGGGATTGCGCGGATTGGGCTCGATCACCGCGAAACCCGCCTGCGCGGGATCGACGATCGTGGGATCCTTGACATAGCTGTAGGGCGTGGCAGGCATCCGGCTTTCGGAAACGACACCGCCGGCAACGATATCGAGCGACTGATCCTTGTAGCGCAGCGAAGGCGCGAAAAACTTCTCCCGCCGGCCGGTATACCCACCGAAATTGCGTTCGGCGCTGGCAACATCGGCAATGATCCGCGCGCTCAGCTTCTTGTCGGCCGTGATCGCGTTGGAGGCGTCGATGGCAATTTTCTTGTCCCAATAGCTGCCCAGTTGCGCCGTGACCGAAAGAATCGGATCCGCGCTCGGCCGCTTGGTGACAAGGTTGACGTTGCCACCCAGGTTATAGGCACCGGCGAGAATGGCCGATGGCCCCTTTAGCACTTCGATGCGCTCGATGTTGTCCACCGGCTGCACCTGCGCAATGCCGCTGCTCAGCCCATTGGACAGGCCGGATGTGGCAAAGCCCCGGACAGTAAACGACGGCACGCCCTGCACGTTGCCGTAATTCGCCGTCGTCCCGCTGACGTTGCGCAGGGCGTCGGTCACGGTTTGCGTCTGCTGCAGCTTGAGCAGCGCGCTGGTGATCACCGTGGTGGATTGCGGCAGCGCTTTCAGGCCCGCACCGGAACGGTCCGACGAAGCAGCCTCGTCAACCTTCAGATTGGTTTCCGCTTCATCGCGATGTGCGATGACAAGGATGTTCGGCTCTTCCTGCGTTCCTTCGCTGGGCCTAGCCTCCACCATGAGAATGCCGCTGGGGCCGCGCTGGGCCACCAGGTTCGTGCCTGCCAGCAGCATGTCCAGCGCGGCTTGCGGGCTCATCGCACCCTGCACGGCCGGTGCCTGCTTGTTGTGCACGGCCGAATCGTCGAACACGATCTGCTGGCGCGTGGCGCGGCTGAACGCACGCAACGATTTGCCCAGGTCCTGGGCGGGGATATCGAATGTGATGCTGCTGGCAACCTGCTGCGCCATGGCCACTTGCGGCGCCATCGGCAGTGCCAGAGCAAGCAGCGATGCACCCGCCAAACGCGCCAATTTGGTCATTCCGTCCATTTTTAGACCTCCCTGGGGCCTTTTTTACACGCAAGACGCCCGCGTCTTCCGTGTCCCCGGGAATCAGGACGGGTCACCCCGGTAAATGCACAGCAACTTTCTCACCAAACGGTCATTTTTTCCGGACGGAAAGCACGATCGTTTCGCCACGGGCCGTTGCCGCGACAGGAAAGACGTGGGTGACGCCATCGACGAAGCTGTTGATATCGCCGCTGTTGAACACCCCGCTGATCGGCAGCATGGACACCTCGGGCGCCACCACCAGACGCGTGCCGTGGGCAAAGCGGTTGAGCCTTTCGGCCGCCAGGCCCAGCGGCTCGGCACTCAGGTCGATCTGCCCCTGTTCCCACGCGCGCTCGGCCGTGGCATCGGGCAGCGGGGCAACAGTGGCCAGGCGCGCGGCATCGGGCACGACCAGTTCGCGCCCGGGCAGCAGCACCTGATCGGCACTGGCACGCGCCCTACCCTGCTGCACCCACTGCATCGCCTTGCCGCCGATGTTGCCGGTTTCATTGCGCAACACCACGACATGGCCTTCATAAAGCACCACGCGGGTTTGCCCGCTCAGGCGCTCGACGCTGAATTCCGTGCCTGTCGCCACCACCACGTTGCTGGCGCTGGCCACGGAAAACGGCCGCAGCGGATCCTTGGCAACCACGAATGTGGCGCGCCCGCGATCCAGCGCGATTTCACGCGCATGCCCGGAATAGTGCACGCTGATGCGGGTATCGCCATCCAGTGTCAGGCGCGAGCCATCGGCCAGTGTCACCACCCGCCTCTCGCCCACGGCGGTCTCATAGCGTTCGGGCGCGAGCCAAATGGCAAGGCCCAGCACCGCAGCCAGAACCAGCGTGGCCGCCAGCGACCACCACACCCGCACCGAGGAACGCGGTTGCCAGCGGCGATGGTTCTCGCGCTGCCAGCTTTCCAGCGCCTGCGTGCGCAAGGGCACGATTTCAGGCTCCAGCGCGGCATCATCGAACGTGCCCCAGGTGTCTGCGGCCAGGGCATAGGCCTCGGCATGGGCGGGATCCTGGGCCAGCCAGCGGGCCAGATCGGCCTCTTCGGCATGGTTCAGCCCTTCATGCTCGCGCATGACCCAGCCGATGGCGATGTCCTCGATATCAGGATATGTACCAAGGCGGTTCATGGGCGGACACTCCGCGCCTTGAGCAAGGCTTTCATCGCCGTGGCAATGTGCTTTTCCACCGCCGACACCGAAATGCCGTGGGCATCGGCAATGTCACGCCGCGAAAGCCCTTCGAGACGGTAGAGCACGAAAATCGTGCGGGTGCGTTCGGGCAGGCTGTCGAGCACCTGGCGCACCTCGCCCAGCGCCTGGCGCCCGGCCAGAATGCGCTCGGGATCCTGCCAATCCACGGCGGGCGCATCGACAACGCCCTGCGCAGGCCGCGGGGCCTGATCCTCGCGCCAGGCGCACCGCTTCGCGCCGCACATGGTCGCGCAGCAGATTGGCCGCCACGCTGAAGATATAGGCCGGCGCGTCGTCGGGCCGGGTGCCGTTCTGGCCGATCAGACGGCTCAACACTTCCTGGGCCATGTCCTCTGCCTCGGCCTCGTTGCCCAGGCGACGGCGGAAATAGGCACGCAGCGATGGGCGAAACCGTTGATCGAACTGCTCGATCCAGCCTTGATCGGATGGCGCGGGGTTGGACATGGTGGACAGTATGACGCGCGAGCATCAGGAATGCACAGCGTTTATTTCAAAAAAAACTCATAGGTCCGGATGCTTGCCCTCTTCCCGGCGCCCCCACGCCGGGAAGAGGTGCCAGGGCCTACGCGCCGGCTGCCGCTTGGCCCACGGCAAAGTCCAGTTCCGCCACGAAGCGTTCGGCATCGAGCGCGGCCATGCAGCCGGTGCCCGCCGCCGTCACCGCCTGGCGATAGGTGTGGTCCATCACGTCGCCACAGGCAAACACGCCGGGAATGGCGGTCTTGGGCGTGCCGGGCTGCACCACGATATAGCCGCTTTCGTCCAGTTCCAGCTTGCCCGCGAACAGGCTGGTGGCGGGCGCATGGCCGATGGCGACGAACGCGCCGTCGGTTTCCACGCGGCTGCCTTCGCCGGTCACGGTGTCGACCAGCTCCACCGCCTTGAGGCCCCCGGCCAGCGGATCGCCGGTGAACGCGGCCACGGCCTTGTTCCACAAGACGCTGATCTTGGGATGGGCGTGCAGGCGCTGTTGCAGGATGCGTTCGGCGCGCAAGGTATCGCGGCGGTGGATCAGGGTGACATGCTCGGCGTGGTTGGTCAGGTAGAGCGCCTCTTCCACGGCGGTGTTGCCGCCGCCGATCACCACCACCTTCTTGCCGCGATAGAAGAACCCGTCGCAGGTGGCGCAGGCCGAAACGCCCTTGCCCGAAAGCAGTTGCTCACCCGGCACGCCCAGCCACTTGGCCTGGGCGCCGGTGGCGATCACCAGGGTATCGGCCTCGAACACGTCGCCGCTGTCGGCGCTGGCGCGGAACGGCGGGCCGGACAGGTCGATGTCCACGATCGTGTCCCACACCATGCGCGTGCCGACGTGCTCGGCCTGGGCCTGCATTTCCTGCATCAGCCACGGGCCCTGGATCACGTCGCGGAAACCGGGATAGTTCTCGACGTCGGTGGTGATGGTAAGCTGTCCGCCGGGCTGAAGCCCCTGCACCACGATCGGCTGCATCCCGGCGCGCGCGCCATAGATGGCAGCCGTCAGGCCTGCCGGACCGGAACCGATGATCAGCATGCGGGTCTTGTGCGTCGTCGCCATGGATATTCCCCCTCTGTTCAAAGGCCGCTCAGGCCCGCCCTTCCCCATTGCGCACCAACTGGTCCAGCAGCCGCACGCCGTATCCCGTCGCGCCTGCGGCCCAAGTGTGCCCGGCCTGTTCGGCCCAGACCATGCCGGCAATGTCGAGATGCGCCCACGGCGTGCCGTTTTCGATGAAGCGGGCCAGGAACTGCGCCGCCGTGATCGCACCGGCAAACTTGCCGCCCAGGTTCTTCATGTCGGCAATCTGGCTGTCGATCATGCGGTCATAGGCCTTGCCCATGGGCATGCGCCACAGCCATTCGGCCACGGCATCGCCCGCCGCCAGGATTTCCCCGGCCAAGGCATCATGCGTGCTGAACAGGCCGGCATATTCCTGCGCCAGCGCGCCGATGATCGCCCCAGTCAGCGTGGCCAGGTCGACAATCGCTGCGGGCTTGCATTCCGCCTGCACGAAAGTGAGCGCATCGCACAGCACCAGACGCCCTTCGGCATCGGTATTGATCACCTCGATGGTCTTGCCGCTCATGGAGCGCACCACGTCGCCGGGGCGCTGGGCATTGCCGTCGGGCATGTTTTCCACCAGCGCGCAGATGCCCACCACATGGGCGCGCGCCTTGCGCAGGGCCAGCGCCAGCATCGTGCCGGCCACGGCGCCCGCGCCGCCCATGTCCCACTTCATGTCTTCCATCCCGGCGGCAGGCTTGATGCTGATCCCGCCGGTGTCGAACGTCACGCCCTTGCCCACGAGGGCCAGCGGCGCCTGCCCGGCATCGGCACCGTTCCAGGTGATCATCAAGAGGCGCGGCGGGCGGGCGCTGCCCTGGGCCACGCCCAGCAAGGCCCCCATGCCCATGTCGCGCATGTCCGCCTCGTCCAGCACGCGCAGGTCCAGCCCTGTGCCGGCATAGCGCGCCTCGCACCGCGCAACAAAGCTTTCGGGATAGATCACGTTGCCGGGCTCGGTCACCAGTTCGCGGGTGAATTCCACACCCTGCGCCACGGCCTGGGCATCCTGCCAGGCCACATCCGCGCCGTCGGGCGCGCCGATCACTGTGATCGTGCGCAGCGTGGGGCGCTGGTCTGCGGGCAGATCGCTGCGATAGGCGTCCCAGCGCCAGGCGCGCAGCCGCATCCCAAGCAGCAGCCGGGCCACCTGCGCGGCATCAAGGCCGCTGCCAGCCAGATCCAGCACCAGGTCTGCTTCCCCGGCCGCCAGATAGCGCGCCACCAGCGCGGCCCCGGCCTTTTCCAGCGCCTGGGCGTAGTCTGCCGCGTCGGCCGGGCCAAGGCCCAGCACGATCAGCCGGGCAAATCCCGATGCCGCCGCGCCCGCCGGTTCACCGGCCGGAACGAGGCAATCGACGATTTCGCCTGCCTTGCCGGCAAAGCGCGCGGCGCGGGCCGATGCCTGGACGATCGGCGGGCATGTGACGGGCAAGACATCGGCCTGGGCCGTAATGATGCGTGGCGCCAGCGTGGCGGCCGTGGTGGAAAAAACAATGTCCATGGCAATGGGCCTTTTGAAAAAGAATGGGAACGGACGTGCAGGCCGCGATCAGGCCAGGCTGCCGGTTTCCAGAAACGCCGTCATGCGCGCTTCCTCGTCGGCCAGGTCCAGCCCGCGCTGCCCCAGCCAGGCATCGTTGAAGCAGGTGGAGGCGTAGCGTTCGCCGGAATCGCACAGGATCGTGACGATCGAGCCACGCACCCCGGCCTGCGCCATTTCCGTGGCGAGGCGAGCGCAGGCGACCAGGTTGGTGCCGGTCGAGCCGCCCACGCGGCGGCCGAGGTGGCGCGAAAGCACGCGCGCGGCGGCGATCGAGGCGGCATCTTCCACCACTTCCATCCGGTCGATCACTTCGGGCACGAACGAGGGTTCCACACGCGGACGGCCAATGCCCTCGATCAGGCTGCACGCGCCGTCCTTGTGGCGCACCGTGCGGTCATGCCAGTGTCGGTGAAACACCGAGTGCGCAGGATCGGCCACGCAGATCCGCGTGGCATGGCGATGATAGCGCACGAAGCGCCCCAGCGTGGCCGAAGTGGCGCCGGTGCCCGCGCCGCAGACGATCCAGGTGGGGATCGGCGCGGGTTCATGGCCCATCTGGGCAAAGATGCTTTCGGCAATGTTGTTGTTGCCGCGCCAGTCCGTCGCGCGCTCGGCAAAGGTGAACTGGTCCATGTAGTGCCCACCGCGCTCGGCCGCGAGGCGCTGCGCTTCGCCATAGACCGCGCCCGGTTCGCTCACCTTGTGGCACTGGCCGCCCAGCGCCTCGATCGCGGCGATCTTTTCGGCGGCCGTGCTGGCCGGGATCACCGCCACGAAGGGCAGGCCGAGCATGCGCGCGAAATAGGCTTCCGACACGGCGGTGGAGCCGGACGAAGCCTCCACCACCGTGGTGCCCTCGCCGATCCATCCGCTGCACAGCGCATGGAGGAACAGCGAGCGCGCCAGGCGATGCTTGAGGCTGCCGGTGGGGTGGCTGCTCTCGTCCTTGAGATAGATCGCGACGCCCGGCAGCGCGGGCAGATCAAGCGGGATCAGGTGGGTATCGGCGCTGCGCGTGTAGTCCGCCTCGATCCGCGCGATGGCCCAATCGGCCCAGCGGCCAGACCCATCTGTACGCAGCGTGTTGCCCCGAGACACCTGAGGCACCTGAGGCACCGGCTTATCCCTTGCGGATTTCGGCAATGTCGGCGGCGTCTGGTTGCGGAGCAGCTCCTGTGCCCCGCCAGCGCCTGCGCGCGGTCAGTCGGGAGCGAGCACGGCGCGCAGGGTGATATCGACGATCGTTTCGGCAATATCGACGCTGGGCAAGGCACCATCCTCGCTGGGGCGCAGCACCCCCTTCTTGCGCATCGTGGCAAAGCCATAGATCGCCGACCAATAGGCCACGACACGCACGTCGGCATGCGCGGCGTCCAGGCCGTCGAGGGCGCCGACGACCTGTTCGCGCAGGGCATTATGGCCCGCGCGCTGAAATTCCAGCAGCGTGGGATCGAGCGTCGGCGTGGTCAGCTCGCTTTCGTACATGAGATCGAGCAGATGCGGGTTCTCTTCGGCGAAACGGATGAACAGCAGACCCATGCGCCGCAGCTTGTCGGCCGGACTGGCCTTGCCGGCAACGACCTGCTCGGTCCCCGCCAGCATCTCGTTGAATCCCTCGGTGGCGAGCGCGAGCAGCAGCGAACGCCGGTCGGGAAAATGATAATAGGGCGCGCCAGGCGAAACCCCCACCTCTTGGGCCAGGGTGCGGATGGAAAGCCCGTTATGCCCGTGCTGCTTCAGATAGGCACGACCGGCATCGAGCAGGCTGTTGCGCAATTTGTCCCGGTGATACTGCTTCTTGTCGCTCATTCGTTCCCGCCCGGTGATGGGCCGATTGCCTGGGGCGGTGAAAAGCCGCCCCGCTCCGCCTGCATCAGCGGCATCGGCATCCAGCGCCCCGCCTTTTGTACCGCTCGCCCGACGATGTCAAAACGTGAACGGCGCACTGTGGTTGAACGACCGCATGGGCATTAGCAATCACAGCTTGTGATAATTTGATCATTGATTAAAAACACGGTGTAGCCGCCGATCCACGGCATGGAATCCAGGGAGATCTGCATGAACACCACCCGACGCGGCGCGCTGACGCGCCTGGCCGCGACCGGCGTTGCCACAGCGGCGTTGCCACAGTTGGCAGCCGCCACCAGCCGGACACCCGCCGCAGCCACTCCCAGCGCCGCGGCGGAAGGCTGGCGGCCGCTGTTCAATGGCCGCGACATGGCCGGTTGGACGTTCTTCCAGGATGGCGTGGGCCAGCAGGATCGCGACGGCGTGGTCGATATCCATGACGGCATGATCCACCTGCTCGGCCCGCGCTATCGCGGCCCGGCCAAGGCAGGCATGGGTTACCTCGCCACCGATCGCGAGTACGAGAACTATCACCTCAGCCTCGAATACCAGTGGGGCACCCGCCGCTATGAGCCGCGCACGCTGTGGAAGCGGGATAGCGGCATCCTCTATCACAATCCCCCTGGTCGCGAGCTGCTCTGGCCGGATTCCATCGAATACCAGATCATGGAGCGCAACACCGGCGATGCCCTGCCGATCAACCACCGCGCCATTCCGGCCATCTCGCAAGGCGGGCTGCCGGGTTGGCCCGAAGACCTGCCGGGCAACACGCAATATGCCCCCCAGGTCGACGCCGGCGGATCGCTGCGCCAGTGGATCCGTGCCGATGGCAGCTTTGACACATTGGAGGGGTGGAACACGGTCGAACTGATCGCCCAGGGTGACAAGGCCGCCCACATCGTCAATGGCCGCATCGTGACTGCGCTCTATGGCCTGCAACGCCAGGACCCTGCCGATCGCTCGCGCTACATCCCCCTCACGCGCGGCCGCATCCTGCTGCAGATCGAGGCTGCCGAAATCATGTTCCGCAACGTGAAGATCCGCCAGCTCTGATCCCCGCCGTCATGGAAACGCAATCGCCCCCGGTGCACGCGCACCGGGGGCGATTGCTTTTGGCGCCGGTCCTGCAGGGCACGGCGCGCTATTGTCCGCTCAGGGCACGACGATCGTTGCCAGCCGCTCCCCGTTCACCGGCAGGGGCTGCAGGTGCGGCGGAAAATAGGGCGAGCGGACGCGAGCTGCCACCTTGACGCGATGGATGCCGGGGGCCAGCCCGCCCGCCTTGGGCACCAGCACGCTGCCAAAGTCACCCACCGCCCAACGCACCGTCGTCGCATCGCGCATGGCGTCCAGGTCATAGACCTCGCCATGCAGGCGCAGCTTGGTGGTTTCATGGCTGAAAAACTCATCGTCGAGCGTCACGTCGACGCCGTCGAGCAGCGACAGACGCATGCCGCGATAGTTGGGCAGGCGCAGGCGCACTTCCACCCCCTCGCGCGCATCCTCGGGGCCGTAGTTGCGGAAGCCGGTAGCCTGGATCAGTTGGTATTCGTACATGGCGTGTTCCTGGAAAATGGCGGTGTCGGGTGCGAGCGGATCAGGCGTCAGCCAGCGCGGCGTCGTATTGCGCCTCGAGCTGGCGCATCATGACGTGCTGGCGGCGGACCTGGTCGATCGCCACCCACGGCTCGCGCGCGCCTTCGTATTCCGACGACAGGTAGCCGCTGTAGCCCGCGCGCTTGAGCACCGGGATCACCTTGTTCCAGGGAATGTTTTCGCACTGCAGGTCATCGTTGATGTAGTGGAACTTCGCCTGGATGAAGGCCACGTACTTGGCAATGTCGAGGAACTCTTCGGGATCGACCGCGATACCGTTGATCAGCTTGGCGTGATCGCTGTCACCCTCGGGCACTTCATGCTGCCAGCCCTTGAGCGGCCGGTTCTGGAAGATGCCGGTATCGATCAGCAGGCGGAAATTGGGGGTTCCGGTGCGCTCGATGAAATCGATGTAGCCTTCCACCGCCGGGTGCTTGATCGGCGTGGGCGAGTGGATTTCGGGGCAGATCACGATGTCGAACTTGTTGGCCAGATCGAGCACCCGCTCCACCGCGCCCGACCAGATCGGATCGGGGGTAAGCTGCGCGTCGATCACGCCGAACTTGGGACGGAGGAACTTGAAGCCGAGCCGGTGCGCCAGGCGCAAGTCCCGCTCAAGCTCTCCGGCACCTTCCTCGACCGTCAGCTGGCGCCCAAGGCGCAGCTTGGTATCGACCCACGAACACATGTTGGTCGGCTCAAGCTGGTGGCGGTCCAGCAGGCCAAACCAAGTGTCGAGCCATTCCTTGGTCGGTTCGGGATAGCACTCCACGTGCGTCTCCCCCAGGATCTCGATCCCGGTGGCACCGGTGTCGGCGGCATGGTCAAAGCCATCTGCGATGGTCATGATGCTGCCGAAGTCTTCGGTATAGCTGTAGAGCGATACCCCGTATTTGAACTGCCCGGACATGCGCAACTCCCTGTTCTCTCGATCCCGTGATGCATCAGGCCATGCGGCCCGTTCGGCGTTCCCGGGCCGCCGCAACAGCCAAAACAGGAACCCGGTTCCAATTACGATTTAATCGCTGATCAAATTTATGCAAGCGAGCATTTCATAGCGCCTCGCCACCGTGGTGGCGGGAAAGATCACCTGCGCAAGAAGGTGCCGCTCAAGCAGCTAAGAATAAGCAAGGCGAGGCGCACGCCAGCCGGCGCGGCCCGCGTTGACAATCCACCGGCACGGTTTAATCGCTGATCAAATTATGCCGAACATGGTGGAGACAAATCGAGCGATGATACAACCGGTCAGGGTCGGCGTCATTGGCGCGGGCGATATCAGCGGCGTCTATCTCAACGCGATCGCCGGTTCGCCAGTGCTCGAACTGGGTGGCGTGGCGACGCGCACGCCCGAACGGGCCGATGCGGTTGCCCGGCCCCTGGGTGCGGCGGGGATGAGCGTGGACGCGCTCTTGGCCGATCCCGCGATCGAACTGGTCGTCAATCTGACGCCGGGCCGCGACCATGCCGCGCTCAATGCGCAGATCATCGCGACGGGCAAGTCGGTCTATTCCGAAAAGCCGTTCGCGCTGACGCTCGAGACCGCGCGACAGTTGGCTGAGCAGGCCGCCGCCAAGAATGTCCTGATCGGCAGCGCGCCCGATACATTCTACGGCGCAGCCCACCAGGCGGCACGGCGTGCGCTCGATGCCGGGGTGATCGGCCAGCCGGTGTTCGGGCAATCGTTCATGGGGCTTCCCGGGCTGGAGATGTTCCATCCCAATCCGGCCCAGTTCTATTTGCCCGGGGGCGAACCGCCCTATGACATCGGCCCCTATTACATCGCCATGTGGGTCAGCCTGCTGGGCCCGGTGCGGCGCTTCCATGCCACGGGCAGCTTCGGCCCTGCGGAACGGGTGGTGCGTCACGGCCCGCGCAAGGGCTCCAGCTTTCCCGTCGTCGTGGCGACCACTTTCCTCACCACGCTGACCTTCGATGCGGCACATGTCGGCCTGACCATCTCGCTCGACGTTGCCTTGCCCACCCAGCGGCCTGGCGAAATCTATGGCACGCACGGCATGCTCTTCTTGGCCAATCCGATGTTCTTCAGCGGCGCCGCGACGCAGTTCGCGCCGGCAACCGGGCACAACCCGCTCAACACCGCCGACATGCCGTTTGCCGATCCCAATCGGCTCGACCATGCCGGCCAGCCTGTTGCCGACTATCGCGGCGTCGGTCTTGTCGACATGGCGCTGGCGCTGCGTACCGGGCGGCCGCATCGCACCGGCGCCGATTTCGTGGTGCACACGGTCGAAATCATGGAAGCGATGACCCGCTCGGCACAAAGCGGCGCGACGGTTACCCTCGCCAGCAGCTGCGAGCGCCCTGCCCTGCTCGATCCGGTCGAAGACGCACTGCTGATTGCCAACACCGCATCACCCTTTGACCTTGCCACAGAACAGGCCGCACGCACCGCGCGCCTGCACGTCGGACATCCGTAACGCGCCTCGTGATCAGGCCGGGCTAAGCGGCGCCTGAGCACCAAGCAAAAAACAAGGCTCCGGAAGCGCCCCCACGCTTCCGGAGCCTTGGATCACTTCCGATCGAGAGGGATCAGAAGTTGATCCCTGCCCGCACGCCGATGGTGCGGACGGAGTTGAAGCTGAAGCGCTGGTTGAGCGTCAGTACCGCCGGGCTCAGCGACGCATCGCCGCCGTCCGAACCGATCGAGATCGGCCGGATGGCATTGGTGCAGTTCTTGCAGAACACCGACAGCGTCCAGTTTGCCGCCTTGAGGCCCAGGCTGGCGTCCAGCGTATCCCAGCTCGGGATCTGGAACGCCGGGCCAAAGCCGGCCGACAGCGACGAGCGGTGGTAGTAGCTCAACGACACCAGGCCATCGAGCGCATCGGTCAGCGCGTGCTGATAGTCGGCGCCCAGCGACGTGCTGAACTTGGCCGAGAGCGGAATTTGATACCCCGCCGCGTTGAACGAGCTCTGCGTCGCCGAGCAGCCACCGGTGGTCTGTGTCGGGTAGCACTGCGCGCCGGGGAAATCGTTGTACTTGGCGTCGGCATAAGTGGCCGAGCCGGTCAGCGTGAGGCCCGGGGCGACGCGCGCGGTGAACGAGGCGTCCACGCCCTTGGTCGTCGCGGTTGCCGCATTGGCGAGCACGAAGGTGCGCAGCACGGTGATCCACGACTGCACCTGCAGATCGGTATAGCGGGTGTAGAATCCCGAAAGGCTGAGCGTCAGGTGATTGTCGAACAGCCGGGTCTTGATGCCGATTTCACCGCCCTTCGAGATTTCCGGGCGCACCGCCAGGTTGGCGCCAGGCGCCGGCGCGGTGTTGGAGAAGCCCGGCCCCTTGTAGCCACGGCCATAGAAGCCATAGACCAGCGTCGTCGGCGTTGCCTGCCAGTCCAGGCCCACCTTGTAGCTGAAGTTGGTGGCGTCGGTGCTCTGGACCGAGTGGTTGTTGGGAATACCCAGTGTGATGAAGTATTGGCCGGTGTTTTCGAGCAGGTCGATACTGGCCTTGTCATAGGTCACGCGGCCACCGGCCGTCGCCTTGAGCGTATCGGTCAGGCCATAGCTGAGCTGGCCAAAGCCGGCGAAGCTGTTCTGCTTGAGGGTAAAGCGCGAATCCTGGCCGAGGAACGTGGTATTGCTGACCGGGCAGGCCGCCGGCGGCGCGCCAAGCTGGGTGGCGCCAACGCAGAACGGGAAGGTCGGCAGCAGGAACGAGGGCAAGCCGTTGTTGCCGCCCAGCAGGCTCTGCTGGTTGAGCTGCGAGTGGAAGTAATAGAGCCCGGCCTGGCCGGTGAGGCGATTGCCCGAGGGCAGCGCCAGGCGCAGTTCTTCCGAGAACTGGTTGTAGTTCTGGTGTGCCGAATTGGTGTTGAAGAAATTGTAGGGGGTCTCGTCGGAATCGAACGAAAAGCCCGTCGTCATGTGCTTCCACGCGGCAATGTTGATCAGCTGTACGCCGCTGTCGAAGGTATAGCTGATATTGGCCTGCGCCCCGCCCGTCTCGCTGTCACGGTAATTGGGCGCATCGGCCTGGAAGATGCGATTGGTGGTGCCAACCGGCAGGCCCAGGCCCGTGTAGGCACTGCCGGCGCCAAGCTGGCGATAGGTGATGTCATAGCGGCCGGTCACGCCGCGCTGGCGGTTGTAGTCGCCCAGGATATAGACGCTGAGCGCGCTGTCCGGCTCCCACAGGTACTTGGCGCGCAGGCCCAGGCTGCGCAGGCCCATGTCATTGCGAACCTTGGGATTTACCTCGGGCCAAGTCACTGAATCCTGCCCGCTGTAGATCGCGTTGAGGCGCAGCGCGCTGTTCTCGCTGACCGGCAGATTGAGCGTGGCACGCCCCTGGATGCCGTGGCCGCTCTTCACCGGGCGGTCACGGGTGACCAGTTCCAGGTCGGCATTGCCTTCCAGCTTGCCGATCTTGGGCTTGGCGGTGGTGATGTTGATCAGGCCGGCCGAGGCATTCTTGCCGAACAGCAGCCCCTGCGGCCCGTTGAGAACCTCGACGCGCTCCAGATCGTAGAATGCGTTGGCGGCAAACTCGCCGTTGCCCAGCACCACGTCGTCGACCATCTGCGAAACGCTTGATTCGACCGTGGTGGCAAACGTCGCGGTGCCGACGCCGCGGATCGAATAGGTGTTGTCCTGCGCCACCTGAAGGCTGGGTGCCAGTTTGGTGACGGCGCTCAGGTCGTTGACGCCGCGCTTTGCCAGCGTATCGGCGGTGACCACCGAAACGCTGAGCGGCACTTTCATCACGTTTTCAGAGCGGCGCTGCGCAGTCACGACGATTTCGCCAAGGCCGTCAGAGGCGGCCGGGGTGGCGACCTGGCCCTGCGCAACCGGCGCAGCTTCCTGCGCCGATGCCGCTGCCAGCGGGGCCAATGCAGCGCCGACGAACAGCGCGGTGTGGATGGACGTTCTGATCATTATTGCCTCCCTCTCCATATCGTGAAGCGCCGGAAAGCCACCTTGGGCGCCCTTTCGCCGCTGTCGGCTTGGGCGCGTTGCTGGTCTTTGCTCCGGCGTCGTGCGTCAGGCGATACACTTTTAATCACCGATTAAACTCGCCAATATTTTCCAGCGGGCACCATGTCAAGCGACTTCGCCCGATCGCCACGCGCGCGACCGCCCGCCGCCTGCCGACACGGGCAGACGGGCGCGACGGGCCAACGGCGACGCAGATGTGAAATGAAGATCAGCCCCAGGGCATGATGCGCACCAGGCCGGCACTCACGCCAACCAATCCCGCCGACGGACCGTGGCTGCCCCTACCGCCTCACCGCGGGCGGAAATGGTATTCGGCGAGAGTCCTGACGATCTGGCCATTGGCATCGACCAGCGCGATGCCGATGCCATCGACCTGGCCTTGGGCCCGCGGCGGTTGCTGCGTGGTCTTGGCCATGTAGGTGGCCAGCGCGGGATTGGCCTCGTTGGCCAGCAGGGTCAGATGGGGATCGAACTGCATGAACACATTGGGCGAGCCATAGCGCTGGAACGCGGGCAGCTTGGCCGGATAGTCCTTCATCCAGGCCGGCGGCGCCAGGTCATGATCGCGCAGCGGCTCGGCCGCCAGGGTCACTTCATCGGCCAGGCGCTGCAGCGCGGGCGTGCGCGTCACGCGCAGGAACAGCCAGTTGGTGGGGGTGCGTTCGGTGCCGTCGATCGCCAGGGGCAAGCGCTTGTGGCCGCGCACCAGGCGCGCGATCGTGGCCTTGAGGCGGGGGAGCGCGCTGGCGGGATATTGGGTGAGATAGAGCGTGGCATGCACCGCCTGCCCGCGCTGGCGAAACGTGGTCATGCCCAGCTGCGCCAGATCGGCGCTGGCCTGGTCCACCGCCGCCACGATCGGGCGCGAGGGGATCGCATAGATATCGATGCTGACCTTGTCCGCCGGCGTGGCCAGCGCCGGGCTGGCCACTGCCAAGGCCGCGGATATGCCCCAGAAAAACGCGCGCCGCATCATCGTATCGTCCCTGCCCAGGCCTGCATCACTGCCGCCGGGCGTGGCAGCCGCGCGCCGCACTTGCAACCGCAAATGGACGCGCCGGCTGCCCTGCCTATGCCCAAGGCCTGATCAGGCCGCGGTGGCGCGGGCGATCAGCCGGGCCAGGCGCGCCGCAAACGCGCGCGGGTCCCGCGGCGGCTCGCCATCGACGATGCGCGCTTCATCCAGCAGCAGTTCGGCAGCATCGGCGCGCAGTTCATCGCCTTCCGGCAGCGCAGCGAGCGCCGCGATCTGCGCGTGCGCGGGGTTCACCTCCAGCACCGGCGCCGCGCCGGCCGGAAGCGGCCCGGCGTTGGCCAGCAGCTTTTCCAACTGGCGATCGAGGCCGCTTTCGCTGGCCACCAGACACACCGCGCTGTCGGTCAACCGGTCAGAGGCGCGCACTTCGGAAACAGCATCGCCCAGCGTCTCTTTGACGAACGCCAGGAACGTGCCCACCGCATCGCTTGGCGCGGCCTGGGGCGCGTCGGCACCTTCGGGCAAGGGGATCAGGCTGAGATCGGCCGCCCCTTGCGTGACCGACTTGAACGGCTTGCCCTCCAGGTCGATCGCCCCGCGCACCCAGAAGCTGTCCACCTGGTCGGGCAGCAGCAGAACTTCCACGCCGCGCGCGCGGAACCCTTCCAGCTGCGGCGAACCGGCGATGCGATCCAGATCGCTGCCGGTAGCGTAATAGATCGCGGCCTGGTTTTCCTTCATCGCCGCGACATAGTCCTGCAGCGAACGCCATTCCCCGCCCGAGGCCGTGGTCTTGAACCGCGCCAGGCGCAGCAGGGCCTCGCGCCGTTCGAAATCCTCGTAGAGCCCTTCCTTGAGCACGGCGCCAAACGTGTCCCACAGCTTGGCATAGGCTGCCGGATCGTCCTTGGCGGTCTTTTCCAGTTCGCCCAGCACCTTGCCGGTCAGGCCCTTCTGGATCGCGGCGAGGATCGGGCTGTCCTGGATCATCTCGCGCGACATGTTGAGCGGCAGATCGGCAGAGTCGACCAGGCCACGCACAAAGCGCAGGTAGCGCGGCAGCAGTTCTGCCTCGTCGGTGATGAACACGCGGCGGACGTAGAGCTTCATCCGCCCCTTGCGATCGGGGTCGAACAGGTCGAACGGGCGCGTTTCGGGCACGAAGGCCAGCACGGAATACTCGTGCCGCCCCTCGGCGCGGTAATGCAGGGTCAGCGCCGGATCGTCCCACTGCCCGGCCACGCTGCGGTAGAAATCCTTGTATTCCTCGGACGTGATCGCGCTCTTGGGCTTGGTCCACAGCGCGGTGCCGTCGGCCACCTGGGTGCCCTCGGCATCGGGCTTGTCCTTGACCGTGATCGGCACGGGCACGTGGCCCGATTGCGCACGCACCATCTGCTCGATGCGCGGGCCCTGCGCATAGTCGGCGGCATCTTCCAGCAGATGCAGCACGATGCGGGTGCCGCGTGCCGGTGCGTCCTGCGCCACGACCGCGCCAATGGTATAGGTGCCAAGGCCATCGGAAGACCACATCGCCGCACCATCCTGCCCGGCCCGGCGCGATATCACGTCAACCTTGGCCGCGACCATGAACGCGGAATAGAAGCCCACGCCGAACTGGCCGATCAACTGGGTGTCCTCGGCGCCCTTGGCCGCCGCAATGCGGTCCATGAACGCCTTGGTGCCCGAGCGGGCGATCGTGCCCAGCGTCTCGGCCATGTCGGCTGCGGTCATGCCGATGCCATTGTCCTCGATCGTCAGGCGGCGCGCATCGCCATCGACAGTAATGGTGATGCGCGGCGCCGGATCGTCGCCCAGCAGATCGGGCTGGGCAATCGCTTCATAGCGCAGCTTTTCGCAGGCATCGGCCGCGTTCGAAATCAGCTCGCGCAGGAACACATCCTTGTCCGAATAGACGGAGTGGACCATCATGTGCAGCAGCTTGGCCACATCCGCCTCGAAGGCGTGGGTCTGCGGGCTGGCGGCGGTATCGTCCAGAACGTCGGCGGTCATCGGTGGGCTCGGCTCCCTTTCGGTGGTCATGCAATTGCCGCCTTAGGTGTGCGCCCGCCAAGCCGAGTTCAAGCCCGGAAAATCTGGCACCCTGTCCGATATTCATCGTGCCACGGCGATTAGATTGCGATATGAAACCCAAGCATACGTGCTTGGCGAAGAATGGGCTGCCTTTCATGATCGAATTGACCGTCAACGGCCAGAAGCGTCAGATCGACGCTGATGGCGACACTCCCCTGCTGTGGGTGCTGCGCGACGACCTGGGGATGACCGGGACGAAATATGGCTGCGGCATCGCCCAGTGCGGCGCCTGCTCGGTGATGATCGATGGCACCGTGACGCGCAGCTGCGTGACGCCGGTGGAATCGGTCGCCAGCGCGCAGATCACCACGATCGAGGCGGTAGAAGCCGATCCGGTGGGCGCCCGCGTGGTGGAAGCCTGGGTCAAGCACCAGGTGCCGCAATGCGGCTATTGCCAGTCGGGCCAGGTCATGGCGGCGACCTCGCTGCTCAAGCAGAATGCCAAGCCCAGCGATGCCGATGTCGAGGCGGCGATGACCAACTTGTGCCGCTGCGGTACTTATAACGCGATCAAGGCGGCGGTGCGCGATGTCGCCGGCCTCGCGGCCACGCAGGAGCACGGCGCATGACCGAATGGACCCCGCTTGATCCCGCGCTGGCCAAGGTGCTCCCCACCGGTGAGCCGGTGAACGTGTCGCGCCGCGGCTTCCTGGGCGCAGCCAGCGCCGGGGCACTCGTGCTCGGCTTTGGCCTGCCGGTCGGCGCCGCCCGCGCGCAGGCAGCTGGCGCCGCGGTGGTGCCCGGCACCCGCGTGCCGGCATTCCTGGCGATCAACCCCGATGGCACGATCCGCCTGCAAAGCCCCTTCGCCGAAGGTGGCCAGGGGGTGTGGACCGCCATGGCCCAGATCGTCGGCGAAGAACTCGATGCCGATCCCGCCACTTTCGTGGTGGAAAACGCGCCCACCGGGCCGGATTACCAGGTCATCAATGGCAAGATGCGGATCACCGGCGGGTCGATGTCGGTGCGCACCAGCTATGACACCATGCGCCGCCTCGGCGCATCGGCCCGCGCCATGTTGATCCAGGCCGCCGCGCAGCGCCTGTCGGTGCCCGCCAGTGCACTCAGCACCCAGCCCGGCCGCGTCGTGCACCAGGCCTCTGGCCGCAGCCTGAGCTATGCCGAACTGGCGCCCCATGCGCTCGACCTGCCCGCTCCCACTACCCCGCCCGCGCTCAAGGACGTCAAGGATTTCCGCTGGATCGGCAAGCCGCAGGCGCGGCTCGACGTGCGCGCCAAATCGACCGGCAAGGCGCAGTTCGCCATCGACACCAAGGTCGATGGCATGCTCCACGCCGCCGTGCAGCATGCCCCGCGCCTGGGCCTCGCCGTTGGCAAGATCCGCAACGAGGCCGCGGTCAAGGCGATGAAGGGCGTGCATTCGGTGCATGTGCTCGATGGCGCGGTGGCGGTCGTCGCCCCGCGGTTCTGGCACGCGCGCCGCGCGGTGGAAGCCGCCCAGGTCGATTGGGTGGAGCAGAGCGGGGCAAGCTATCGCCCCATGCCCGCCACCTTTTCCACCCAGGATCATGCCGCCCACCTCGCCACCGTGCAGGGCACGCAGGAAGTGGCCGAAAGCAGTGGCGACGTTGCCAAGGCCTTTGCCGATGTCGGGGCCAAGGGCACGCTCAGCGCGACCTATCACAGCCAATACCTGAACCATGCCCAGCTTGAGCCGCCCTCGGCCCTGGCGCGGTTCAACGCCGATGGCACGCTCGACATGTGGTTCCCCAACCAGGCGCCCGACATGTTCCTGGCCGAAGTGGCCAAGGTCTCCGGGCTGCCGCCGGAAAAGATCCGCATCCACTCGCCGCTGCTCGGCGGGTTCTTCGGCCGCCACTTCCTCTATCCCAAGGGCAATCCCTATCCCCAGGCGATCGAACTGGCCAAGCGGGTCAACGCCCCGGTCAAGCTGATCTGGACGCGCGAAGAGGAATTCCTGCGCGATCCGCTGCGGCCGATGGCGGCTGTGCGGTTCCGCGGCGCGGTCGATGCCAATGGCATGCCCTTGGCGATCGAGGCGGTCAGCGCCACCGAGGGCCCGCGCGAGGGCATCGCCGACCAGCGCAGCGGCCAGATCGATCCCACTGCGCTCGAAGGCCTGGCAGGCAAGAGCTATGCCCTGCCCAACACGCGCATTGCCCAGATCTTCGTCAAAAGCCCCACCACGGTGGCCTATTGGCGGTCGGTCGGCAATTCGATGAACGACTTCTTCTACGAAGCCTTCCTCGATGAACTGGCCGACAAGGGCGGTCAGGACCCCTATGCCGTGCGCCTGCACCTGCTCGCGGGCAACGCCCGCCTGACGACCCTGCTCAAGGCCGTGGTCGATCTGTCCGGCGGGTGGAAGCGTGGGCCCTTCACCGCGCCCGATGGCACCACGCGCGCCCGCGGCATGGCCATGGCCTCGCCCTTCGGCACGCAGACGGCAGCCATTGCCGAAGTCTCCATCGCCGATGGCCAGGTCAAGGTGCACGACGTGTGGCAGGCGATCGATCCGGGCAGCATCGTCAACCCGGCGATCATCACCGCGCAGGTCAATTCCGCCGTCGCGCTCGGCCTGTCGCAGGCCTTGGTCGAAGAAGCCGCCTACAAGAACGGCGAACGCGTGGCGCGCAATTTCGATGGCTATCCGATCCTCACTCCCGATCGCATGCCGCGCGTCCACGTGCGCATCGTCGAGAGCGGGGAGAAGATGGGTGGCATCGGCGAACCCGGCCTGCCGGCGGTGCCGCCGGCCGTGGCCAATGCCGTGTCGCGCCTGCGCGGCCAGCGCGTGCGCACGCTGCCCATCGGCACGTTGAGCTGATCCAGGCGCGCCTGGTCCTCAGCCAAAACGGGAAAGATCGAACGGCGCCAGCGGCACAGCTGGCGCCGCTTTATCTATCAATGCCGTGATCAGGCGGGCAGTGGCCGGCGCCAGCGTCAGCCCCAGATGCTGGTGGCCAAAGGCATAGAACAGGTTTGCCGCGCGCGCTGATCGGCCGATCGCCGGCAGATAATCGGGCAGCGTCGGCCGGCAGCCCATCCAGCGTCGGAACGGCCCGGCCATGGGCAGGCCAAGCTCCGCCACATGACGCTCCAACCGCTCCCATTTGCGCGGATCGGCCGGGGCATCTGGGTCTGACAGTTCGACAAAGCTCGCCGCCTGCACGCTGTCGCGATACCGCGTGACGATCATCGCACGCTGCTCGAACACCACCGGCGGCAGATCGGCCGGCCAAGCGCGCGCATCGGCGCGGATGTGATAGCCGCGCTCGGCAATCATCGGCACCGCGTGGCCCAGGCGCCGCAAGATGGGTGCGGCACCCACGCCAGCGCAAACCAGCACATAGTCTGCCCCCAGCCCCGGTATTGCTGCCCGCTCCCGCGCGATCGCCACGTGCGCCCGCTCGGCATGCAGGCGCCCGCCGCGCGCCACGAAGGCCTGGCGCAGCGCCTGGCGCAGGGCATCAAGATCGGCGATCTGCGCCGTTCCGGCAAAGCGCACGGCACCCGCCACCGGCTGGTCGCACAGCGCGGAAAGGCGCGCGATGTCCTCTGGCGTGGCACGCTCCACCCTGGCCGTGCCGGTCTGGGCCGCCAGCCATGCGGCACGGCCGGGCGCAGCAGCGTGGGCATCGTGCCAGGCGACGAGATGCCCCTCTTCGCGCAGCAGGTCCGGGGCGCCGATCCGCGCCACCAGGTCACGCCAGGCCGGCAGCGCCTGCGCCATCAGCGGCGCCATGGCCGCGCAGCCTGCATGAAACCGCGCCGGGCGCGCCGCTGCCATCAGTCGCAGGCCAAACGGCAGCCATCGCCCGATGGCGCCCGGCGGAAAAGCCAGCGGCCCGCCCCGGGAAAACAGCCGGCCGGGCAAGGCGCGGATGGTGGCAGGCGAGGCGAGCGGCTCGACCTGCTCGGTCGCGATATGCCCGGCGTTGCCCCACGATGCGGCCCGCCCCAGGCGATCGTCATCGATGATGGTGACGCTGTGCCCGGCGTCGACCAGCGCGATCCCCGCGCAAAGGCCGACCACGCCACCACCGACAATCCCGATCACTGCCACGCCGACGCCCCTCCCGCTTGCGCGCATGCCGCGCCAGGCAACATCGCTCAGGTAACCTGGAAACCAGCCCAGAATGGATCATCGCGGTCGATCCAGATGGTGTTGAAGCCCGTCGCCACGGCCGATCCCTCGATCGAGGGAATGATCGCGGGCTGGTCGCCCAGTGCCACCGCTTGCTGCACCCGCCCGATAAAGCGCGAGCCGATATAGCTTTCGTGCACGAAGCTATCGCCCACGCCCAGCTTGCCCTGCGCGGCCAGGTGCGCCAGGCGGGCAGAAGTACCGGTGCCGCAGGGGCTGCGGTCGATCGCCTTGTCGCCATAGAACACGGCGTTGCGCCCGTCGGCTCCAGCATGCTTGGGCTGGTCGGCCCACAATACATGGCTGACGCCGCGAATGGTGGGATCGAGCGGATGCACCGGCTCGAATTGCGCGCGCACGGCCTCGCGCACGCGTTGCGACAGCGCCACGATCCGCGCCGCGCCCAGGTCGTCCAGGCCGGTGTAGGCGCCCTGCGGTTCGACAATGGCGTAATAGTTGCCGCCGTAGGCCACGTCGATCGACAGCGCGCCGATGCCCTCCACCTCCACGGCAATACCCCGCGCTGCCACATAGGAGGGCACATTGGTGATCCGCACCGACGTGACCTTGGCGCCTTGCGTCTGATAGGCGATCTCGATCGTGCCGGCCGGCACTTCCACCTTGAGGCGGCCAGGCACCACCGGCTGGATCAGGCCGTGTTCCAGCCCGAAGGTGATGATGCCGATCGTGCCATGGCCGCACATCGGCAGGCATCCGCTGGTTTCGATGAACAGGATGCCGATATCGTTGGCGGGATCGACCGGGGGATAGAGAAACCCGCCCGACATCATGTCATGCCCGCGCGGTTCAAAGCACAGGCCGGTACGGATCCAGTCGAACCGCGCCAGGAAATCCTGCCGCCGTTCCGACATCGTGGCGCCCTTGAGCAGCGGCGCCCCACCAGCCACCAGGCGCACGGGATTGCCGGCCGTGTGCCCATCGATGCAAAAGAAAGTGTGGCGCATCGCCGGCACGCTCAGGCCAGCACGGGTTCGGCACGCATCGGGGCAAGATCGGGCCGGGTGGCGGCAGCCTTTTCGACCATGGCGATCACTTCGGCGCGGCGCGCACCTTCCAGCACATAGCGCGGCGGCAGCACCCGTTCCGATCCGCGGCCCATCACCTGCTCGGCCAGCTTGATCGACTGGACCAGGTCATGCTCGGCATCGAGATGCAGCAACGGCATGAACCAGCGGTAGATTTCCAGGGCCTTGGCATGGTCGCCGCGCTGGATGGCATTGACCAGTTCCACCGATTCCCGGGGAAAGGCATTGGTCAGGCCCGACACCCAGCCCTGCGCGCCCAGGAACAGGCCTTCCAGCGCCACGTCGTCCAGGCCGGCAAACAGCACATAGCGATCGCCGAACGCGTTGCGGAAATCGGTGAAGCGGCGGGTATCGGGCGCCGATTCCTTGACCGCCACGATGGTGTCCACCTCGACCAATGCCGCCAGAACGTCCTTGTCGATCACGGTGCGATAGGCCGGGGGGTTGTTGTAGAGCATGATCGGCAGATCCATGCTTTGCGCAACCCCCCGGAAATGCGCGACCAGTTCGTGCGGCTTGGGCACATAGACCATCGGCGGCAGCAGCATCACGCCATCGGCGCCGGCCTTTTGCGCCGCCCGGGCATAGCGCACGGCGCGGCGCGTGTCGTATTCCGAACAGCCGGTGATCACCGGCACGCGGCCATCGACCACTTCGACGATGGCGGAAAGAACCTGGACCTTCTCGTCGAATTCGAGAGAGTTGTTTTCCCCGACGGTGCCCAGCGCGATCACCCCGGTAACCCCGTCGCGGATCAGGTCGTCGACCACGCGCTGGGTGTCGGCCAAGTCGATCGACAGGTCTTCGCGAACCTGCGTGGTGACTGCCGGGAACACGCCCTTCCAACCGATTGCCATCTATCGTCGTCCTGATCTGCTTAGCTGCAGGATCGTATACGATATTATGACGCGATCGGCAATCGTGTGATGCGCGGGTTAATACCAACCTGCACAGACTGTGACCCATGAGGATGCCCAGCCCCGTTCGCTGACAAGGCGCAGCCGAAGCGGCGATGTGGTGCATCGTCGCGAGGCTGCAACGCAGTTCAGCGGGCGGGGCTGGGCATCCTGCTGGCAGCGTTTTGGCGGCCCTCGGACTGCGTTGCGCCCTTGGCGGGATGCCACCACATCCCACCTGTGGACGCGCCTTGCCGAGAACCGCCAAAACGCTGTCCTCATGGGTCACAGTCTGTGCAGGTTGGTATAAGCACCAGGCAAAAGAAAAGCCCCGCGCCGTGTTGGGCCGGGGCTGTTGGTGTTGTGGTGCAAGGCTATGGTTGCGGGGGCAGGATTTGAACCTGCGACCTTCAGGTTATGAGCCTGACGAGCTACCGGGCTGCTCCACCCCGCGATGCGCTGCGGCCCCGTCGTTAATGACGACGGGGCCGCAGAGGAGAGACAAGTGAATG
>QFCS01000509.1_pt1 | contig 66326 bp, 54 predicted proteins | sample 3576561 | NCBI WGS metagenome assembly QFCS01 | reverse complement strand
TGGGCGGAAAGCGCGGTCGAGGCCCCGTAGAGGCCGCAGAAGAAGTTTCTTCAGACAAAGAAAAGCCCCAGTCGTTGACTGGGGCTGAATTGTGGGCCTTAAGCCCGGTCTTATCAACAGCTAGCCGGAACGGCTAGGCCCGAGGGCGGCCTTTCTTCTGGTCAGTGTTCTGTCACTTCAGGTCGTCGGCCAGCAGTTTGGCAATGCGCTGGGCCGAGGCGGAACTGTCGGGTCGGCCCTGGCTGTCGAGCACCGCGACGGTGGTCTTGTTGTCGACACTGCGCACCGAGACGCGATAGCGCTCGGTTGCCGCTTCGGTCTTGGAGGCTCCGAACATCCGGGCAAAGAAGCCGGGGTCCTTGGCGTCCGTGACGGGCTCCACCCAGCGCACGTAGTACATGCCCTGGCTGCGGTTGCGGTCCTCGACGGTGAAGCCGGTGCGGTCCAGCGACAGGCCCACGCGGCGCCAGGCGCGATCGAAGTTGTCGTCAAACTCCACTGCAGGCGCGCCGTTCACAACGACGACTTTGGCCGCAGCCTGCACGGGCTGGCTGGCGGTCACGGCCCTGGCCTGTGCTTCCGCCACGCCGAGCTTGACCATCAGGCGGCGCAGGAATTCGGTTTCCAGCTCCACGTCGGCCGGGCGGGGTTGCCACACGGTCTGGTCCTTTTCCTTGGTGGAGTAGACCTCCACCATGCCGCGGTGGCTGATGTAGATCTCGGTACCGCCGTTGGCCGTGCGTTCGAAGCGCGTGCGGAAGCGGTCGCGTTCGCCAGTGGAATACAGGCTGTCGAACACCCGGCCGATAGTCGAGCGGATGATGTCCTGCGGAATCTTGGCACGGTTCTCGGCCCAGTCGGTCTCCATGATGCCCAGGGCTTCCTGGTCGACGTCCAGCAGGAAGCCGTTCTCCTGCCAGAAGTCGCGCACCGGGGCCCAGAGCTTGTCGGCGGGGCGGTCCACCACCAGCCAGCGCTGGGTGCCAGCGCGCTCGATGCGAACGTCGCCCACCGTGGTGGCCGCGGTGGTGGCTGCCGTGGCCTGCGCCGGCTGCGCGGTTTCGTAGCCGCTGGCCGTCACCACACCGCCCGGCACGTTGTAGCGCGAGTCGCGGCTGAGCTGGCTCAGGTCGGGTGGCACATCGAGCGTGGTGCCGCGCTTCGCGCTCTTGTAGTCGATCTTGTCTTCCTGGAGCATCGAGCAGCCCGAGACCACAAGGGCCGCGGCGGCCAGCAGGCCCAGGCGGGTCAGGAGGCCGGCACCGGAGACCGGGGTGCGCAGGGTTGGGGACGGGATTCGGTTAAACATGAATGGAGCTCTGTAGGAACGGAAAGAGGGGCGCGGCGGGCCGCGTCAGGAAAGAAGGCCGGCCTGCTTGAGCGCGCCTTCGACCACGGGCTCCAGGGCGCGCGTCATGGGCGTCATGGGCAGCCGCATGGCTTCGCTGCACAGCCCCATGCGGGCCATGGCCCACTTCAGCGGAATGGGGTTGGCTTCAACGAACAGGTTCTTGTGCACGGGCATCAGCTGGAACTGGATGGCCATGGCGCGCTTCACGTCACCGGCGACCGCTGCCACGCAGAGTTCGTGCATGAGGCGTGGGGCGATGTTGGCGGTGACGCTGATGTTGCCCTGGCCGCCGCACAGCATGAGCGCCACAGCGGTCGGGTCGTCGCCCGAGTAGACCGAGAAGCCCTTGGGCACATCGCGGATCAGCCACTGCGCACGTTCGATGTTGCCGGTGGCTTCCTTGATGCCGACGATACCGGGCACTTGCGCCAGACGCAGCACGGTGTCGTGCGCCATGTCGGCCACGGTACGGCCAGGTACGTTGTACAGCACCGTGGGAAGGTCCCCGACGGCTTCGGCAATGGCCTTGAAGTGCTGGTACTGGCCCTCTTGCGTCGGCTTGTTGTAGTAAGGCACGACCTGCAGCTGGCAGTCGGCGCCCACGCGCTGGGCGAATCGGGCGAGCTCGATGGCTTCGGCCGTGGAGTTGGCGCCGCAGCCGGCCATGATGGGCACGCGCCTGGCACCGTGGGTCTTGGCCTGTTCGACCGAGACGCGGATGATTTCGCAGTGTTCCTCGACGTTGACCGTGGGCGACTCGCCTGTGGTGCCGACCACGCCAATGCAGTCGGTGCCTTCGGTGATGTGCCAGTCGATCAGTTTGCGCAGCGTGGGGTAATCGACGCTGCCGTCTTCATGCATGGGCGTGACCAGGGCCACGATGCTGCCGGTGATGGGGTTCATAGGCTAAAGGATCAATTGGGCGCGTCCGCCATGCATCGCCCCGAAAGGGCGGGCAGCGCGCGCGAATCTTGCATTCTACCCAGTGGCATCCAGTGGATACCTGGGGGGCGGCACGGGTGTTCCGGGCCGTTTTCGTACCGCCGCCAGGCGCTGTACGAAGCGTTCAGGGCGGTCGCAGAATCCATCTTCATAGGCCACCACCTGCAGACCCCGGCTGGCCTGCAAAAGTTCGCCGGGCTGCAGCAGAAAGTCGGGCCGTGACGGTTTGCCGACGCTTTCGTTGCCAGCGGCAAAGGTCTCGTAGAGAAGCACCCCACCTTCGGCCACACTGCTCACGATGGTGGGCAACAAGGCGCGCCAGAGGTAGTTGGTGACAATCACCGCATCGAAGCGCTCACCCTCGAAAGGCCAGGGTCCGTTTTCGATATCCGCCAGCACCGCGCGGCCCAGTGGCCGCACCACCTCGACCGCTTCGGGCGAGCGGTCGACGCCAGTGACGCTGTGACCGCGCTGCGCGAACCAGTGCATGTGCCGGCCGTGGCCACACGCCACGTCAAGCACCGAACCGCCTGCGGGTACCAGGTGCGACCATCGCTGTACCCATGCCGAGGCGGTTTCCGTGCCATGCATCAGAAGCAGCTCCAGAGCTGGTCGGCCAGGCGGACCAGGAAGTCAGGCCGGTGATAGAGCGCGAACGTGGCGAGCAGGGCCGCGATCGCCACAGACCAGGCCAGTGCACGCACGGCCACGGGCCTCACGCCGCGGCTCCCACGCGTTGCGGCGCGCGCTCGATCGGCGTCTCGCGCACCGGCAGGTTGACCAGCCCGGCGAAGACACCCAGGGCGATCGAGAGGTACCAGACGATGTCGTAGCTGCCTGTCTTGTCGTACAGCACACCACCCAGCCACACGCCGAGGAAACTGCCGATCTGGTGGCTGAAGAAGATGAAACCACCCAACATGGACATGTGGGCCACACCGAAGATCTGCGCCACCACCGCGTTGGTGGGTGGCACGGTGGAGAGCCACAGCATGCCCATCACGGCGGCGAACACATACACGCTCATGGGCGACAGCGGCACCAGCAGGAAGACCGTGATGACGGCGGCTCGCGCGAAGTAGATGAACGCCAGGATGTGCCGCTTGGCCAGGCGTTGACCGAGCACCCCGGCGGCATAGGTGCCGACCACATTGAACAGGCCGATCAGGGCCAGCGCATAGCTGGCCACCTGCGGCGAGAGACCGTTGTCCTTCAGGTAGCTGGGCATGTGCACGCCAATGAACACCACCTGGAAGCCGCAGACGAAATAGCCCGCCATGAGCAGCTGGAAGCTGCGGTAGCGGAAGGCCTCGCGCAGCGCCTGTGCGATGGTCTGCTCCCGCTTCACGGGCACCCCGCTGCCAAAACCGGGTTCGCGCAGGCCCATCGCCAGTGGCACGATCAGCAGCACGACCAAGCCCAGCACCAGCAGGGCCTGCTGCCAGCCGAAATCGTTGATGAGCCAGCCTTCCACCGGCACCATGAGGAACTGGCCGAACGAGCCGGCCGCCGCGGCCACGCCCATGGCCCATGAGCGCTTTTCGGCCGGGATCTGGCGACCAATCACGCCGTAGACCACGGCATAGGTGGTGCCGGCCTGGGCCGCGCCGATCAGCACGCCGGTGGTCAGCGCGAAGGTGAGCGGCGTCGTGGTCAAGGCCATGCCGGCCAGGCCCAGGCCGTACAGCACGGCGCCACCGATCAGCACGCGCGAGGCGCCAAAGCGGTCTGCCACCATGCCGGCGAAGATGCCGAAAACACCCCAGGACAGGTTCTGCACCGCGAGCGCGAAGGCAAAGTTCTCGCGCGTCCAGCCCTGTGCCTGAGTGATGGGCTGCAGCCACAGACCAAAGCCATGGCGGATGCCCATGGACAGGGTGACGATCAAGGCGCCACAGGCCAGCACCTGCAGGGTGGACAGGCGGGGCGGATGGGCAAGGGTGGGGGTGGAAGACATCCGGGAAATGTAGCGAAGAAGGGGGCGTCCTGCGTGTCTCGGCCAGGGCTCGCTGGCTTGAAATTTTGCCCCGCCACTGATGAATCCCATGCATCGCTCCGGGTCAGGTCTGCAAAAGTCTGTATTTGCATACAGTTTTCGGGGCATACAATCCGCCCCCATGGCGACCCAAACACCCAACGAATACTCCGAAGGCTCGATCCGCGTCCTCAAGGGGCTGGAGCCGGTCAAGCAGCGGCCGGGTATGTACACCCGCACCGACAACCCGCTGCACATCATCCAGGAAGTGCTGGACAACGCGGCGGACGAGGCCCTGGCCGGGCATGGCAAGAAGATCAAGGTCACGCTGCACGCCGACCAATCCGTCAGCGTCGAGGACGACGGCCGCGGCATCCCGTTCGGCCTGCACCCCGAGGAAAAGGCGCCCGTGGTCGAGCTCGTGTTCACCCGGCTGCACGCAGGCGGCAAGTTCGACAAGGGCAAGGGTGGCGCCTACAGTTTCTCCGGCGGCCTGCACGGGGTGGGCGTGAGCGTGACCAACGCGTTGGCCACCCGCCTGGAAGTCACCAGCTTCCGCGACGGCCAGGTGGCGCGCATCGCCTTCCAGGGCGGCGACGTGGTCGAACCGCTGGTGACCAGCCCCAAGGGGGCAGACGACCGCAAGCAGGGCACCACGGTGCGCGCCTGGCCCGACGCGAAGTACTTCGAGTCCGCCGCGCTGCCCATGGGCGAGCTGACCCACCTGCTGCGCAGCAAGGCGGTGCTGATGCCCGGCGTCAGCGTGACGCTGATCAACGAGAAGACGAAGGACACGCAGACCTGGCTCTACAAGGGTGGCCTGCGCGATTACCTGCAGCAGACGCTCACGGGCGACCCGGTGATCCCCCTGTTCGAGGGTGAGGGCTTTGCCGACGGCGGGCACGACAGCTTTGCCGAAGGCGAAGGCGCGGCCTGGTGTGTCGGCTTCACCGAAGACGGCCAGCCGGTGCGCGAAAGCTATGTGAACCTGATTCCCACCAGCGCGGGCGGTACGCACGACAGCGGCCTGCGCGACGGCCTGTTCCAGGCGGTCAAGAGCTTCATCGAATTGCACGCGCTGTTGCCCAAAGGCGTGAAGCTGCTGCCCGAAGATGTGTTCGCACGCGCCAGCTACGTGCTCAGCGCCAAGGTGCTCGACCCGCAGTTCCAGGGGCAGATCAAGGAACGTCTGAATTCGCGTGATGCCGTGCGCCTGGTGGGCAGCTTCGTGCGCCCGGCGCTGGAGCTCTGGCTCAACCAGCATGTTGACTACGGGAAGAAGCTCGCCGAGCTCGCCATCAAGGCCGCGCAGTCGCGCCAGAAGGCGGGCCAGAAAGTCGAGAAGCGCAAGGGCTCCGGCGTGGCCGTGCTGCCCGGCAAGCTGACCGATTGCGAAAGCCGCGACCTGTCGCACAACGAGGTGTTCCTGGTCGAGGGCGATTCGGCCGGTGGCAGCGCCAAGATGGGCCGGGACAAGGAAAGCCAGGCCGTGCTGCCGCTGCGCGGCAAGGTGCTCAACACCTGGGAAGTCGAGCGCGACCGCCTGTTCGCCAACACCGAGATTCACGACATCGCGGTCGCCATCGGCGTGGACCCGCACGGCCCGAACGACTCGCCCGACCTCAGTGGTCTGCGTTACGGCAAGGTCTGCATCCTGTCGGACGCCGACGTCGACGGCTCGCACATCCAGGTGCTGCTGCTCACGCTGTTCTTCCGCCACTTTCCCAAGCTCATCGAGGCCGGCCGCGTGTTCGTGGCGCGTCCGCCGCTGTTCCGCGTGGACATTCCCGCGCGTGGCAAGAAACCGGCCGCGAAACAGTACGCGCTGGATGAGGGTGAGCTGCACGCCATTCTCGACAAGACCGCCAAGGACGGCGTGGCGCCCGAGAAATGCCAGATCAGCCGCTTCAAGGGCCTGGGCGAGATGAGTGCCGAACAACTCTGGGACACCACCCTCAACCCCGACACGCGCCGCCTGATGCCCGTGGTGCTCGGTGCCATCGATTTCGCTGGCACCGAAGCGCTCATCACCAAGCTCATGGGCAAGGGCGAAGCCGCCTCGCGCCGCGAGCTCATGGAGTTGCACGGCGACTCGGTGGAAATCGATATCTAGTTGAACGCCCCCCGCGCCGCTTCGCGTCAACCCTCCGGGGCGACACGTGCAGACCCGCAAAGCCGGATCTGCGTGTCCTTGACCGAATCGTCGCCTTGAATGAAGAACTGATCTGCCATGACGGAAACCCCTGAACTGCCGCTGTCCGAGCCGGACGACGGTGGCATGAACCTCGCGAACTACGCGCAGCGCGCGTACCTGGAATACGCGCTCTCTGTCGTGAAAGGCCGTGCCTTGCCCGATGTGTGCGATGGCCAGAAGCCCGTGCAGCGCCGCATCCTCTACAGCATGGACCGCATGGGCCTGGGCTTCAGCGGCCCCAACCGCAACACCGCTGCGCGCCCCGTGAAGAGCGCTCGCGTGGTCGGTGACGTGCTCGGCCGCTTCCACCCGCACGGCGACCAGGCCGCATACGACGCGCTGGTGCGCATGGCGCAGGACTTCGCGCAGCGCTACCCGTTGATCGATGGTCAGGGCAACTTCGGTTCGCGCGATGGCGACGGCGCGGCCGCCATGCGCTACACCGAGGCGCGCTTGGCGAAGATCACCACCCTGCTGCTCGACGAAATCGACGAGGGCACGGTGGATTTCGTGCCCAACTACGACGGCTCCACCGTCGAGCCGAAACAGTTGCCGGCGCGTCTGCCGTTCAACCTGCTCAACGGCGCCAGTGGCATTGCCGTGGGCCTGGCCACCGAGATCCCCAGCCACAACCTGCGCGAGGTGGCCGATGCCTGCGTCGCGCTGGTGAAGAACCCGAAGCTGGCCGACGACGAGCTGTTCGCGCTGCTGCCCGGTCCCGACTACCCGGGGGGAGGCCAGATCATCAGCCCGGCGGGTGACATTGCCGACGCCTACCGCACGGGCCGCGGCAGCCTCAAGGTGCGTGCGCGCTGGAAGATCGAGGAACTCGCGCGCGGCCAGTGGCAGCTCGTGGTGACCGAACTGCCGCCGGGTGTGAGCACGCAGCGCGTCCTGGAGGAAATCGAGGAGCTCACCAACCCCAAGGTGAAAGCCGGCAAGAAGGCGCTCACGCAGGAGCAGACGCAGCTCAAGGCCAGCGTCCTCATGGTGCTCGACGGTGTGCGCGACGAGTCGAGCAAGGATGCACCCGTGCGCCTGCTGTTCGAACCCAAGAGCAGCCGCATCGAGCAGCAGGAACTCATCACCACGCTGCTGGCGCACACCAGCCTGGAAACCTCGGCGCCGATCAACCTCACCATGGTGGGGCTGGACGGCCGGCCCACCCAGAAATCGCTGCGGCAGATGCTGGCCGAGTGGATCGAATTCCGCCAGGGCACCATCACCCGCCGCTCGCAGCACCGCCTGAACAAGGTGCTGGACCGCATCCACATTCTCGAAGGCCGGCAGCTGGTGCTGCTGAACATCGACGAGGTGATCCACATCATCCGCAACAGCGACGAGCCCAAGGCCGCGCTGATCGAGCGTTTCAGGCTGAGCGATCGCCAGGCCGAGGACATCCTGGAAATCCGGCTGCGCCAGTTGGCCAGGCTGGAAGCGATCAAGATTGAACAGGAGCTCAAGGAACTGCGCGAGGAGCAGGGCAAACTCGAAGACATCCTTGCCAACCCGGGCAGTCTCAAACGCCTGATGGTGAAAGAGATCGAGGCCGACGCGAAGACCTTCGCCGACCCGCGTCGCACGCTCATCCAGGCCGAGAAAAAGGCCGTGGCCGAGATCAAGGTGGTGGACGAACCGGTGACGGTCGTGATCTCCAGCAAGGGCTGGGTGCGCGCCCGCACCGGCCATGGCCACGAGGCAGGCAGCTTCGCGTTCAAGGCCGGCGATGGCCTGTACGGCACGTTCGAATGCCGCACGGTCGACACGCTCATCACCTTCGGCAGCAATGGCCGCGTGTACTCGGTCCCGGTGGCCAGCCTGCCCGGTGCGCGCGGCGATGGCCAGCCCATTACCACGCTGATCGATCTGGAGAGTGGCACGCAGCCGCTGCACTACTTCGCCGGCCCGGCCAACGCGGCATTGCTGCTGAGCAGCTCGGGTGGCTACGGGTTCCTCGCGACGGTCGAGAACATGGTATCGCGTCAGCGCGGTGGCAAGACCTTCCTCAACCTCGGCGAAGGCGAAACGCCTTGCGCGCCATCGCACGCGGCCTTCACGTCGAGCGGTCAGCCGCTGGCGCCGGCCACGCACGTCTGCTGCGCGTCCACCGGCGGGCGCATCCTCACCTTCGAGATCAGCGAACTCAAGATGATGGAGAAGGGGGGCCGTGGCCTGATGCTGATCGACCTCGAACCCAAGGATGCCCTCGCCGGTGCCGCGGCCTATACCCGCAGCGTGAAGATCGAAGGCATCGGGCGCGGTGGCAAGGAGCGCGAGGAAACGCTGGAGATCCGCAGCCTCAACAACGCGCGCGCGGCGCGTGCGCGCAAGGGCAAGGCGGCGGACCTGGGCTTCAAGCCCAATCGCATCACCCGGGTCGAGTGAGGCTGGCATGGCGCGCTCGCCCACGTTTGCCGAGCTGCGCCGCCACGCGATCGCCCGCAGCCTGTTCAAGCCAGTCACTTTGCCCGCGGCAGTGCGCCGCCTTGGCTTCGTGCAGGCCGACCCGATGCGCGCGCCGGCCCGTGCGCAGGACCTGATCCTCTACCAGCGCGTGCGCGACTACCGCGCGGGCGACCTAGAGCGCCGCTACGAACGGCTTGGGCTGGAGGAAGACGCGTTCGTCAACTATGGCTTCGTGCCTCGCGACATGCTGGCGCTGCTGCATCCGCGCACGCCACGCCGCCCTTGGGACGCTGACACCCAGAGCCGAGCGCGCGATGTGCTCGCCTTCGTGCAGGAGCGCGGTGTGGTGCATCCGCGCGAGGTGGGCGAAGCCTTCGTGCATCACGGCCGTGTGGCGGGCTACTGGGGCGGCGAACTCAACGCCTCCACCCGTCTGCTGGACGACATGCATCACCATGGCTGGTTGCGCGTGCGCCGCCGCGAGTCCGGCACCCGTTTCTATGAAGCCATGGCGCATGCCGCACAGGACGACAGCCCCGCAGCGCGCCTGGCACGGGCGCAAGCCTTGGTGGACATCATCGTGGCGCTGTACGCGCCCATACCTTCGCCCAGCCTCGGTTATCTGGTGACACTTCTGCGCTATGGTGCCAACCATCTCGCGGCCGAGGCACGGGCCGTGGTGAAGGTCGCACGCGAACGCTACGGGCATGCCGTGGTCGACGGTGTCACATGGTTCTGGCCGGCCGATGAAAACCCCAGCTCACGCCGTCACCAGCCCGATGAAGGGGTGCGGCTGCTGGCACCCTTCGACCCGGTGGTATGGGACCGGCGGCGCTTCGAGATGCTGTGGGGCTGGGCGTACCGCTTTGAGGCCTATGTGCCGGCACCCAGGCGCACCATGGGCCACTACGCACTGCCTGTGCTGTGGGGTGAACGCATGGTGGGCTGGGCCAACCTGCGCCTGGAGCGCGGGCAGCTCAGGCATCAGCTTGGTTTTGCTGATGGGCGGGCCGTCGTCGACCCAAATTTCAAACGGGGAGTCGACGAAGAATTGGCGCGCCTGCAGGGCTTTCTTGCTGGCTACAGAGAGTCGTCTCAGGGCGCAGCATCGGCATAGGCCGGGTGCCGGGGGCCGGGCAGCAGACCCTTGCCTGATTGCACCGACAACAGGCGTTGACTGGCAATGCCTGCAATTTCGTGGCTCTGGTCAGTCACCGAACTGATGACTTGCTGAACCACGGCGGTGATCAGCATACCCACCAAACCGTTGTTGTTGCTCTTGCCTTCCTCGCTCGACGCGCTGGCCTTGCCGTCCCACAGCAGTGTGCCCGTTCTGGTGTCCACCAGCCTGGCTTGTGCTTCCACCACGGTGGCGCTTCCCAGCACATAGTAGGTACTTCCATAGCGCTTGACATTGAGGTACAGGACTGCGTCTGCGCCGAAGATGTCGTTGAGCTTCTTCAGTTCGACGGCGTGGATGTCATCCGCTTGCGTCAAACCGTTCTGACGGAACGTTTCTTCCACCAGAGCGACAGGCAACACGTAGTACCCCGCTTCGGCCAATGGACGGCTGCTCTGCGAGAGCAGGCTGTGTGTCGCTTTGATATCGACGGATTCATTGACCGGAGGCAACACCAGGATGGAGCGGGGCCTGGCTTGTTTGAATGCGGTGTAGTCGTAGGCTTTTGGTGCCGCGCAACCGGTGAGCAGCGTGGCAATCGCCACAGTGGTCATCGAGATGAGCCGGGAGAGAGAAAGGGTCATGGCGGAGCTCACTTCTTCAACTGGGCCAACAGGCGGTTCATGAACGGCGCGGATTCTGGAAAAAGGGATTTCTCCTGTTCCAGCTGCTCGACCATTTGATCGTCTCGCCCGACCTTGGAATACAGCATGCCCAGATGGGCGTGCAGGCCGGGTGGGGGTGCAGTGCCATTCGCCTGGATTTTTTGCAGTTGCAGTTCCAGTGCAGCGATCTGCGCGTCGGCAGATTCACCCTTGAAGTGCCCGTACACCTGAGCGGGGTAGGTGTCCCATTGATAAAGGGGTTTGCTGGTGGCCATGCAGCCGCCCAACAGCAGCGTTGAGCCAAGCAGGGCCAATGCCACGGTATGTCGCATTTTTTGGACCTCCGTGTTTCTCAAGGTGCGGGGCGCCAGGCGCCGGAGTCGATGCCGGCCACCAGTTTCTCGACCGCTTCGCGGATGGCGAGATCGAGCACTTTGCCGTTGAGTGTGGCGTCGTAGCTGGCGGTACCACCAAAACCGATGACCTCACGGTTGCTCAGACTGTATTCACCCGCACCCTGCACCGAGTAAACGACTTCGGCCGTTGCGGTCTTGACGATGTTCAGGCTGACCTTGGCGTAGGCCGTCTGCGACTTGCCCTTGCCAAGAATGCCAAAGAGCTGGTGGTCGCCAACCTCCTTGCGTCCGAATTCGGTGACGTCGCCGGAGATGACATAGTCTGCGCCCTTGAGCTGCTGCGTTTGACCACTCAAGCCGGCCTCTTGCCGTGTTTCGCTCATGTTGTCGCGGTCCAGCACGTTGAAGCGGTTGGACTGCTGCAGGTGGGAGACCAGGATGGTTTTCGACTGGCTGCCCAGCCGATCCACACCGTCGGAAAAAATCCCGCGCATGTAGCTGGTGCGGTTGTCGAATTTGCCGACGGAAATAGGGGTGCGCGGGCCACTGTAGGTGGTGGTGGCGCTGGCCACCTGGGCCGTGGGCAGGCTTCTGGACGTCTCCGTGGCGCAACCGGCCAATGCCAGGATGGCGCACGCAGCAACTGTCCAGCGACGGACTTTGATCATGAAATCGCTCCCTTTGATACGAAAGGCTAGGTTAAAAAGCGGAGCGATTGGAACATGGGTTTGGGGCCGTTCCAGGCCAGCGTCGCGAGTATTCTTAGGACAGCTCTGCGATAAGTTCAATCTCTACACACGCACCCAGCGGCAGCTGCGCCACGCCGAACGCGCTGCGCGCGTGCGCACCCACGGTGGAACCGAACACCTCACCGATCAGTTCGCTGCACCCGTTGGTGACGAGGTGCTGCTCGGTGTAGGTGGCGGTGGAGTTGACGAGGCTGAGCACCTTCACGATGCGCTTGACGCCATCGAGGTCCGTGCCCGCGGCCTTGCAGGCGGCGTCCAGCGTGCCGAGCAGGTCGATCGCCACGGCGCGCGCGGCGGGCTTGGCTTCGTCGGTGGTCATCGTCAGGCCAAGCTGGCCGACCCAGGGCTTGCCGTCCTGCCGGGCGATGTGGCCGCTCAGGAAGACCAGCTTGCCGGTCTGCACGAAAGGCACGTAGGCGGCGGCGGGAACGGCCACGGGGGGCAGGGTGATGCCGAGTTGTTTCAGCTTGTCGTAAACGCTCATGGAAGGCTCCTGAAGAATGGAGCGGCTGATTCTAGCGATGGGGTTGCGCGTGCTCGGCCGCTTCGAGCTCGTCGAGTTCGTCGGGTGGTGCCACCGTCACTGCCACCGACAGCGTGTGCCGTGCACCGCTCTGGATCACGCCGCGCATGGGTGAGACGTCGGAGAAATCACGGCCCGTGGCGAGGGTGACGTAGTCCTCGCCGGGGCTGCCCCAGCCGCAGCGGTTGTTGGTGGGATCGAAATCGAACCAGGCACCCGCAGGCTCTTCGCCTGGCAGGGGTACATACACCGACACCCAGGCATGCGAGGCGTCGGCACCGATCAGGCGGGGCTTGCCTGGTGGTGGCCGCGTGAGCAGGTAGCCGCTGACGTAGCGCGCCGGCAGGCCGAGCGAGCGCAGGCAGCCCAGCATGATGTGGGCGAAGTCCTGGCAGACACCCTTGCCCTGTTCGAGGGCCTCAAGGGCCGGGGTGTTGACTTCGGTGCTGTCGGCCTCATAGGCCAGCTCGCCGTGGATGCGCTCCATCAGCGCGCGAGCCGCTTCCAGCGCAGGAAGGCCGGGTTTGAAAACCGGGCGGGCGAAGGCGGTGAAGGCGTCGTCGCGCGGCACATGGGGCGACGCGAAAAGGAACTCGCTCGCCGCGTCGAACGGTGCGTGGGCCCGGTAGCGGAAATGCTCGCGCACCTGCTCCCAGGCCATGCCGCGCCAGGGTGCGGTTTCCGGCAGCGGCTCGGGGGCGGTGGTGTCGACCAGGCTGTCGGCTTCCACCGTCAGCATGCTGTGGACGGACTGCAGCGAGAAGAAGGTGCGCTGGTTGCCGAACACGTCCGTGGTCTCGCTGCGCGCGGCGGGGTCGGGGTCGATGCGCAGTTCGTGCGACAGCACGCGCTGGGATGGCGTGTCGACCGGCCGCAGATGCACCATGTGCTGCGCCATGTCGATGGCGCCGTGGTAGCGGTAGCGGGTGCGGTGCAGGATGCGCAGGAGCATGGCGTGTTGCGTGGGGCCGGACCCGACATGTTAGTCGCTGTCCGGCCTGGCGCCTCGCGCCACGGCTCAGGCGATCAGGCCGCGCTCCCGTGCCATGGTCAGCGCCGTGTCCTCGATCATGTCTTCCTGGCCGCCGATCATCTTGCGCCGGCCGAGCTCGACCAGGATGTCCCGGGCCGGAATGCCCAGGCGGGCGGCGGCACGTTTGGCGTGCAGCAGGAAGGTGGAGTACACGCCCGCGAAACCCAGCGTGAGCGATTCGCGGTCCACGCGCACCATGTGCTCCATCATGGGCACGATCACGTCTTCGGCCAGGTCCATGAGCTTGAACAGGTCGACGCCGGTCTGGATGCCGAGCCGGTCGCAGACGGCCACGAACACCTCCATCGGCGTGTTGCCGGCACCCGCGCCCAGGCCGGCCACCGAAGCGTCGATGCGGGTGGCGCCGGCCTCGATGGCGGCGATCGAGTTGGCGATGCCCATGCCCAGGTTGTGGTGGCCGTGGAAGCCGATCTCCGTCTCGGGCCTGAGCACCTGCCGCAGCGCGCCGATGCGTTCGCGCACGTCGCCGGGCAGCATGTAGCCGGCGGAGTCGGTCACGTAGATGGTCTGTGCGCCGTACGACTCCATGAGCCGACCCTGTTCGGCGATGCCCGCCGCGTCGTTGAGGTGGGCCATCATCAGGAAGCCCGTGGTGTCCATGCCGAGCTTGCGCGCGAACGCGATGTGCTGCGGTGATGTGTCGGCCTCGGTGCAGTGCGTGGCCACGTGCACGCTGCGCGCGCCGCAGGCGTGCGCGGATTCCAGCTCGCGCATGGTGCCCAGGCCGGGAATGAGCAGGACCGAGATGCGCGCCTGCTTCAGCCTGGACGCCACCGCTTCCAGGTACTCCTCGTTGGTGTGCATCGCGAAACCATGCTGCAGCGAGTTGCCGCCCAGGCCCGCGCCATGGGTCACCTGGATCAGTGGCACGCCGGCCTCGTCGAGCCGGGTGGCGACCTCGACCATTTGCGGGATCGAAATCTGTTCGCGCTTGGCGTGCATGCCGTCGCGCAGGCACATGTCGTGCAGAACGACGCGGCGGCCGTGCAGGTGATTGTCTTGCGGGGTGCTCATCACAGGGCCTCCGTGGCGTGGGATTGCGCGAGGATCTCGTGCGCGAACTGTTCACCGGTGCGGCAGGCGGCGGCGGTCATGATGTCCAGGTTGCCCGCGTAGCGCGGCAGGTAGTCGCCGAGCCCGGCGACCTCCATGAAGACCGAGACGCGCCGCCCGTCGAACACGGGTCCGTTGACCAGGCGGTAGCCGGGCACGTACTCCTGCACGCGCACGATCATGTTCTGCACCGACTGCGTGATGCGCTTCTGGTCCGGCTCGGCGTCGGTCAGGCACTGGATGGTGTTGCGCATGATCATCGGCGGATCGGCCGGGTTGATGATGGCCAGCGCCTTGCCCCGGCGCGCGCCACCCACCTTGCAGATGGCATCGGACGTGGTATAGGTGAACTCGTCCAGGTTGGCGCGCGTGCCCGGCCCCACCGAGCGCGACGACAGGCTGGCCACGATCTCCGCGTAGTCGACCGACTGCACCGACGACACCGCATGCACGATGGGGATGGTGGCCTGGCCCGCGCAGGAGACCATGTTCACGTTGGATTCGCCACGGCGCGCCAGTTCGTGCAGGTTGACCGGTGGAATGCAGAGAGGGCCGATGGCCGCCGGGGTGAGGTCGACCATGGTCACGCCCAGGGCGTTGAGGCGACGCGAGTTCTCCGCGTGCACATAGGCCGAGGTGGCGTCGAAGGCGATCTGCACGCCATCGTCCTGCACGTGCGGCAGCAGGCCGTCGATGCCCTGGGCCGTGGTTTTCAGGCCGAACTCGCGCGCGCGCCGAAGACCTTCCGAGCCCTCGTCGATGCCGACCATCCAGACCGGCTCGAGCAGCTTGCTGCGGCGCAGCTTGTAGAGCAGGTCGGTGCCGATGTTGCCCGACCCGATCAGGGCGCATTTCACTTTCTTCATGGAGGTTCCTGGTTGCTAGACAAACTTGGCCGACACGCTGCCCAGGTGCTGGAAGCGCGCACTCACGTGGTCGCCGGCCTGCACCACCACCGCTTCGGTGATGCCGCCGCTAAGCACGACGCTGCCGGCGGGCAGCTCCTCGCCCAGTTCGGTGAGCACGGCCACAAGCATGGCCACCGCATCGGCCGGATGGCCCAGCACAGCGGCGGACGCGGCCAGCCCTTCGGCTTCGCCGTTCTTCTCGAACACCACACCGAGCGCATGCAGGTCCACATCCAGCGGCGAGCGCGGCCAGCCACCCGTGACGTAGCGGGCCGCCGAGCAGTTGTCGGCGATCACGCTGGGCATGTCGAACTTGAAGCCGGCGTAGCGCGAATCGATCACCTCCAGCGCGGGCAGCACAAAGTCGGTCGCAGCCAGCACCTGCTCGCGTGTGCAATGTGCGCCGCGCAAAGCCTGCCGCGTCACGAAGGCGATCTCGCATTCCACGCGCGGATGCACCAGGTCGTCGGTGCGGACGGCCGAGCTTTCCGGCCGTGCCATGGTGTTGGTCAGAAAGCCCACGGTGGGCGCATGCACGCCGACCTGGACCATCTTGGCGCGCGAGGTCACGCCCGCCTTCCAGCCCACGCTGCGTTCGCCACGCGCCAGCTTTCGGCGGCGCAGTTCGAGCTGCACCGCGTAGCCGTCGGCAATGTTCATGGCCGGGAACTCGTCGGTCAGCTTGGTGATCGGCTGGCTGGCCTGCTGTGCGCGGTCCACGCGCTCGGCCAGGCCGACGATCTCGCTGGAGGACAGGCTGGTCGCCATCATGCGCGTGCTCCCGAGTGAAAGCGGGCGCGGCAGCTGCCGAGCCCGCCGATAGTGCAGACGAGTTCGTCGCCGTCGGTCACCGGGACCAGGGCCGATTGCGAGCCCGACAGGATGATCTCGCCCGCCTTGAAGGGCAGGCCGAGCGCGCCCAGCGTGTTGGCCAGCCACACCACCGCATTCACCGGTGAGCCCTGCACGGCCGCGCCCGCGCTGGTGGAGAACAGCGTGCCATTCTTTTCCAGCACCATGCCGGCCAGCGCCATGTCGAAGCTGCGCGGGTGGGCCTTGGCCTGGCCCAGGATGAACACGCCGCACGACGCGTTGTCGGCCACCGTGTCCTGGATGCGGATGTCCCAGCCCTGGATGCGCGAATCCACGATCTCGAAGCAGGGGCTCACGTAGGCCGTGGCGCGCAGGACGTCGGTAGCGGTCAGGCCGGGCCCCTGCAGGTCGTGCTCCAGCACGAAGGCGAGCTCGGCCTCGGCCTTGGGCTGGATCAACCCGGAGAGGTCCACGCCTTCTTCCTCGGTGCGAAGCATGCCGGAGGTGAGCTGTCCGAAGTCGGGCTCGAACACGCCCAGGTAGTCCTGCACCGGCTTGCTGGTCACGCCGATCTTCTTGCCGACGATGGTCTCGCCCGTCTGCAGGCGGTGGCGCACCATGCTCAGCTGCACGGCGTAGGCGTCGGCCACGGTCATGTCGGGCTCGCGCAGTCGCAGAGGCGGCACGGTGGTGCGCGACATCAGGGCCTGGTGCAGCTCGAGGCCGTATCGGTTGGCGGTGGTGGTGTCCATGGGGTTCATGCCTTCGCGCTTGCGGCGGCTTCGCGCCGCTCGATTTCCTGGCCGCGCAGCACACTGGCCGGCACGCCGCCGATGCCCCAGTTGTCCGGGTGCACCGGCCAGCAGGCGCCGCGCACCAGCGCCGCGTCCACGCCCAGCACCTCGACCACGATGCGGGTGAAGCCGGCCAGCAGCTTCTGGCGCTCTTCCACCGGGCGGCCTTCGAGCGTGACGAAATGGAAGTAGGGCGCACGCGCACCGCTGTCGTTCACCAGCCGGCCGCCAATGGCCACCGCGCCGGGGCTGTGCAGGTGCGCGAACACCCGCACGCGGTCCACCGGGCTGGCGAGCGCCTCGGCGAAGAAAGTGGAACTCTCCAGCAGCAGGCGCTCGATCTGCGCCGCGCTGTACTGGTCCTCGACCAGGTGGTATTGCAGGATGGGCACATCAGCTCCTAGTTGCAGACTTCGCTGCCGGTCCAGGCGCGGGCCTTCTGCATCACCGCGTCGCGGTCGAAGCGGTTGGCCGCGGGCAGCAGGCTGCCGTCCATGAAGCTCTTCACCGGCACCAGGGTGGCGAGCGAGCCTTCTTCCTTCATCATCTTCTGGTACTTCTCGTACAGCACCTCGTCCAGGCGGCCGAAGGTGTCGTCCTTCTTGCGCTCGAAGTACGGCGACTTGAAGCGGATCTCGGCCATGCCCTTCTCGTTCGCGCTGGCCGCGTCCAGGCCAGACTTGCCGGCCGGGTTGGCGCGCCAGTACATCTCCAGCGTCTGCTGCGGGTTGGCCAGCATGAACAGGTTGGCCTTGGCCAGCGCGCGCGAGAAGCGTTCCAGCTGGTCGCGCTTGCTGGCCAGCGTCTTGTCGGAAGCGAAATAGCCGCCGTTGCCGAAATCGGCGATTTCCGGGTGGTAGAGGTAGCGGAACTTCGCGCCCGAGCGTTCCAGGCCGGCGAAGGCCGCGTCCCACAGGGCCACCGCCTGCACCTGGTTGCCGCGCAGCGCCGCCAGCGCGCTGTCGCCGATGCCCACCGGCAGGAAGGCGCTGTCCACCGGCTCCAGGCCCGCGCTGCGCAGCATTGACTTGCCCACGATCACCGTCGCGCTGCCCATGTTGGACACGCCGATCTTCCTGCCCTTGAGGTCCGCGATCGACTTGATGTCGCTGTCCACCGGCACGCCGATGAAGTAGATCAGCCGGTCGAACGCCTGATAGAAGAACTTGCCGCGGATGCCCTTGTCGTAACCCAGCAGATAGGGTTCGTAGGACACCAGTGCGATGTCGGCCTTGTCGCCCGCCACGAGTTGCGTGGCCAGTGGCGCGCCGCTGGTGTACTGCAGATCGACCTGCAGGCCTTCGTCGCGGAACAGGCAGGCCTGCTTGGCCACATAGATCGCGATTGCGTTGGTGTTGGGCGCGGGCACGCCGGCCTGCACCACCAGCTTGTCGGCCGCGTGGGCCGCGCCGAGCAGGCCGCACAGACCGATGGTGGAGAAGATGGCCCGGGCCTGTCGGGCCAGGCGGGCTTTGAGTTGGGAACGCATGGTTTTGTCTCCTTGTTGGTCGAAAAAAATCAGGCCGAAACCGCATCTGTCGGGCGTTCCCAGAACACCCAGCGACGAGCCACCCAGCGCAGCGCGAGGTTGAGCGCCACACCCATGAACGAGAGATAGAACAGCACCGAGAACACGCCGGCGACATCCACACCGGCCTGGCGCTGGATCACGAGGCTGCCCAGGCCGAGCGAGGCACCGATGAACTCGCCCACGATGGCGCCGATGACGGCGAAGATGATCCCGACCTCCAGCCCCGCGAAGAGGTAGGGCAGCATGCCGGGCAGCTGCACCTTGCAGAAGGTGGTCCAGCGGCCGGCCTTCAGTGCGCGCATGAGCAGCAGGCGGCGCGGGTCGGTGGCCTTGAGGCCGGCGATCACGTTGACCAGGATCGGGAAGAACGCGATCACCGCCGCAGTGACGATCTTGGGTTCGATGCCGAAGCCGAACCAGATGATGAAGAGCGGCGCCACCGCCACCTTGGGCACGGTCTGCAGCGCGAGCACAAAGGGATAGACCACCCGTTCGACGGTGCGCACCAGCGCCACCAGCGTGCCCAGACCCACGCCGATCACGGTGGCGAGCAGGAAACCGGCCAGCACCTCGACCAGTGTCTGCAGGAAGTGCGGAAAGATCAGGCCGGAGGTGAAGTCCTGCGCCACGCGGGCGGCGATGGCCATTGGCGAGGGCAGGATGAACTGCGGCACCTGCAGCCAGCGCACCGCCAATTCCCAGATACCGAAGCCGGCCAGGGTCACGGCGATCACCAGCAGCGTGTCGCGCGATATCCCGCTGCGCACCGGGGTCTTCTTCGCCGGTGCGGAAGGCGCACCGGCCAGGCTTTGCGAAGGGTTCATGAAGCGTCTCCGGTGACGTTGAGCAGGCCGCGCAGGTGCGACACGTAGACACCGAAGCGGTCCGATGCCATCAGCTCGATGGGGCGCGGCCGTTCGATGTCCACCTGCACGATTTCGCGCACGGTGGACGGGCGGCCGCTCATGACGAACACGCGGTTCGCGAGAAACGCCGCCTCGGCGATGGAGTGCGTCACGAACACCACGGTGGCGCCAGATTCAAGGCTGATGCGCTGCACTTCCAGGTTCATCTGCTCGCGTGTCATCGCGTCGAGCGCGCCGAAGGGCTCGTCCATCAGGATCAGCTGTGGATCGAGCATCAGCGAACGCGCGATGGCCACGCGCTGTTGCATGCCACCCGAAAGCTCGGATGGCAGCTGCTGTTCGAAACCGGCCAGGCCCACGAGCTGGATGAGTTCGCGGGCCTTGCGGGCGCGCTGCTCGCGCGGCATGCCCACCACCTCCCCGGGCAGTTCCACGTTGGCCTGCACCGTGCGCCAGGGGAACAGCACAGGGTCCTGGAACACGATGCCGAAGTCCGGGTGCGTGTCGTGCGACGGTTTGCCGAAAGTCAGCGAGCCCGAGCTGGGTCGCACCAGGCCGGCGATCATCATGAGCAGCGTGCTCTTGCCGCAGCCCGACGGGCCGAGGATGGCGATGAACTCACCCTGCCGGATGGTGGCGCTCACCGACGCCACGGCCTGCACCATGCCGCCATCGCGCGTGGGGTAGCGCTTGGCGAGCTCCTTCAGCTCCAGCGCCACCGGAGCGAGCGCGCGCAAGGGTGTCACGGCGGGGGGAGGGCTGGCCCTCATGGCTTGTCCCATGTCTGTCTCCAATGTTTTTTGTCAAGGCAGTCCGCGGCGCATGCCGCTGTCGAGGAACAGCGTCGAGCCCGCCAGTGCATCGGCTTCCGGTGCCAGCAGCAGGCTCACCGCCCAGGCCACCTGATCGAGCGTGGTCAGCGCGCCGATGGCGGATTCCCCGCGCATGGCGTCGAGCACGTCCTCGATCGATCGGCCTTCGCGGTCGGCACGGCCTTGCGCCACCTTGCGCAGGCGATCCGTGTCCATCGGGCCCGGCGCCAGCAGGTGGCTGGTGATGCCCTGCGGCCCGTGGGCCCAGTTGAGCTGGCGCACGAGGTTGGCCAGCGCGGCGTTGGCCACGCCGGCACCGGCGGTGTAGGCGGTGGGTTCGAAGCCGTAGTGGCCCCCGATCGCGACCAGGCGCGAACCGCGCGACATGCGTGGCAACACCGCACGGGCCAGCCGCGCCATGCCGCCGGCCTTGATGTTGGCCACCAGCCCGAGCGCATCGGGTGGCACGTCGGCGACGCCGCCCGCCACCGGCAGGCCTACCGAGAGCACCGCCATGACGACCGGGCCGTCGAGCGCCTGCGAGATGGCCGCGATGGCGGTGTCGCTGCCGATGTCGGCCGCGCAGGTGCGGATGCCGGGCACGCTGCGTTGCAGATCGGCCAGCGCCCCGGCGCTGCGCGCGACCGCGAGCACGTTCAGCCCCTGGCCCGCCAGCCGCGCCACCAGCACCTGACCCAGCGCCCCTGTGGCGCCGACCACCACCGCCGTCTTCGCTGCGCTCATTGCAGCTCCACGGGCTGTTCGAGAAAGCGCTGGTACTGCTGTGACTTCGGTCTGTCCTGGTCCTCGGGCAGCACGTAGCTGATGGTGGAGCGGCCGTAGTGCGTTTCGGGCACCAGCATCACGCGGACGAAGTTCATCGGGCCCTGATCCCAGGCCTTGGCATAGACGGAATCGGGGCCGCGTTCGAGCCAGGTATCACCGGGCTTGGCGGTCCACTGGTGGCCCATCGAGTCGATGAAGATCTCGCCCGTGTGTGCGCATCGAACGCCGGCCGCCGCGTGGGTGTGCGTCAGCGCCTCGCCACCGGGCGGGAAGGACACGCGGTCGCAGCGCAGCGCGTACTTCATGCCGTCCTGGAGCGCGGGCAGCGGGTAGATGCCCTTGACGTCGCTGGTGCCGCCAGGTTGCGGGCCCGTGTCGCTGTCGATGGCATCGTCCACCGCCTCCAGCTCCCAGCGCCAGCAGACACTGCCGTCCTCCAGCGATTCGAGTTCCGCGTTGATGCCGGTGTACGCGGCTTCGTCGGTGCGCAGTTCGGTCACGCTGCCGTTGGCCGTGAGGCGCAGGCGACCCTGGCGGCAGAACACCACGCGGTGCAGTTGCGGCAGCACGATGGACTGGCCGCGTTGCAGGTGGTCGTGGACGATGCGCAGTTGATAGTCTTTCATCGGGTGGTCTCCTTTTTCAGCAGGGGTTTGACGTCGTAGTGCGGCGCGATGCGGAAGTCGTGCACTTCCATGCTGGCCCACACGTTGTTGATGCGATACGGGTCGGTGTTGAACCAGTCGTCGAGCTCCTCGCGGCTCTCGAACTGCACCAAGGCGGCGGAGCCAACGGCGTTGCCCGCGGCATCGAGCAAGGCGCCGCCCATGATCAGACAGCCCCGGTGCTGGAACTCTTCCGCTCTCGCGAGGTGCAGGGGGCGCGTGGCGGCGCGGCGCTCGGGCGCCTGGGGGTCGGTGGCATCGCGCAGGTAGACGAGGAACTGCATGCTGGTGGTCTCCGTGTGTTCTTGGCTTGAAAAGGCGTGCAACGGCCCTGGCCGCCCGGAAGCGCTTCCGGTGGCAATGGCTGTGGCACGGGGGAGGGGCAGCGCCCTGGGGCGCGGCGGGCTAGGCGCAGGGCGCCCGGCTGGCAGGTCGGTGGTGGGTCATGTCTCGCTTGTCTTGTGGTTTTGTGTGGGATGCAATGTACGCAAGCCCTGTCATGCGCTCCAATACTATTTTCTGGCCGACGCGATACCGCATCGGTATTGCGCAGCCCCGAAAGGCACCTGACCCATGGACATCCGGCAGCTCAAATACTTCGTGGCCGTTGCCGAGGAGGGCAACATTGGACGCGCCGCGTTGCGCCTGCACGTGTCGCAACCGCCACTGACGCGTCAGATCCAGCAGCTCGAGGAGAAGCTCGGCACGGCGCTCTTTGTGCGCACGCCCAAGGGGGTGGAGATCACCACCGCGGGTCTGTTCTTCCTGGAGGGCGCGCGTTCCATGATCGCCCTGATGGAGCGCACGGTGGAGCGCACGCAGCGCGCGGGGCAGGGGCAGCTCGGCCGGCTGGATGTGGGCATCTTCGGCTCCGGCACGCTCGACGTGATCCCCAAGCTGCTGCAGCATTTCAGTCGCCTGTTCCCCGATGTGCGCGTGGTGCTGCACACCATGAACAAGATCGAGCAGATCGAAGCGCTGCGCCAGCGCCGCATCGAAGTCGGCTTCAACCGGCTGGTGGCCGACATGCCCGACATCGCTTCCGAACTGGTCAAGCGCGAAGAACTGCTGGCTGCGATCCGTGAAGACCACCCGCTCAACACGCGCACTCAGATCCGCCTGCAGGATCTCGCTGCCTTGCCCATGATCGTGTTTCCCAGTGGCTCGCGGCCCAACTTCATCGACTACGTCTACCAGCTGTTCAAGAACGAGGACCTGCACCCGACGGTGACGCAGGAAGTGGGCGACGCGGCCACCGGCGTGGCCCTGGTGGCCGGTGGCCTCGGGGTGTGCCTGGTGCCGGAGTCCACCACCAACCTGCGCATTCCGGGCGTGGTGTACCGACCTATTGCGCACGAGCCGAAGGTGACGGTGGACCTGAGCTGCATCTACCGCCGCAGCGAGCAGAGCCCGACGCTGCGCGCGCTGCTGGAGATCGTGCGCGGCGTGCGCAAGAAGGAATTGCTGGCGGCGCAGGCGCGCGAGGAGCAGGCGTTGCTTCAGGCTCCGAGGGACTGATTGCTCTGGTCCGCGTGACTGAAGTGGAGTCGGGTGATCTCGTCGGACAGATCGACCGCCGCGATCTCACAGCCGTCCAGCAGCGCGGCCAGATCGCTCCAGGCGCGCTGGCCATCGGCGTTGCGCTGCCAGTTGCTCAGGTCGGTCAGCACCCAGGTGTCGGGGTTGGGCAGGCCGCGCGCCAGCACGGCGTCCTGCGGCGTGGCGCTGTGTGAGAGTTTGGCCAGGCGCGAGCGCAGCGTGTGGACCACCCAGGCCAGAGAACGCGGGTTGTCGCGGTCCATCACCAGCAGGTCGATCAGCGCCACCATGTCGCGCCGCTGCTGGTACTGCGCGTGGAAGGTGATGGTGCTGTCGAACAGCGCCACCACGGCTTCGAAGCCGGCCTGGTCGTGCACGCAGCCGTGTTCGAGCGCAAGCGACAGCGCGCGTGCCAGGGTGATCAGGCGTTCGATGTGGCGACCCATGGAGAGCAGGCGCCAGCCGTCGTCGCGCACCATGCGGTCGGTCTGTGAACCGGTGATGGCGGCCAGCAGTTCGCTGGCGTTCTGCAGCGCGGCGATGGCTTCGGCTGTGGCGTATTCGGCGTCGGTGGAGAGTGCGGCGCAGTCGCGCGCGAAGCTGGCCTCGGTGCGCTCGATCAGGTTCCAGTGCTCCTGCGACAGGCGCTCGCGCACCTGCGCCGCCGCGGCCTTGAGGGCGCGCAGGTTGAAGCCCACGCTGAAGGACTGTGCGGCGAGTGCATCGCCGGCTGCTGGCGACAACGCTGCGATGAGGCTGCGCGCGAACACGCGCGCCGAGAGTGTGGCCGTGGGCACGTCGGGCAGCACCAGCGCGTTCTCGCGCGCCATGTTGGAAAGCCAGGCCATCAGGGCACGTGAATTCGGTTCTTCGCCGCCCATGTGGTTGAGCACGATCTGCGCGAGGCGCACGCTGTTCTCGGCGCGCTCGGTGTAGCGGCCCAGCCAGAACAGGTTTTCCGCGGCGCGGCTGGTCACGGGGCGCTTCTGTTGCGCCAGGCTGAGCGTGCTCGGTGCCGACTGCAGCAGGCTGGTGTGGTCCACCGGACCGTCGGTGAGCACCCAGCAGTCGGCGCTGCTGCCGCCGCGCTGCATGGCCGCGATCAGCTGGCCGCGCGGCGCCAGTCGCACCATGCCACCGGGCAGCACGCGCCAGGACAGCGGGCCATCGGCGAGGGCGAACACGCGCAGCATGGCCGAACGTGGCATCAGCCGCTCGCCGCTCCAGGTTGGTGTCTGCGACAGGGGCAACCACGACTGCACGGTGTAGTTCTCGGGGTGGCGCGCCATGCGGCCCGACCATTCGTCGAGCTCGCGCTCGCCCAGGCTCTGCCCCATCACCGTGTCCAGGCCGGAACGGGGATAGGTGGGCTTGATCACGCTGTCCTTGAGCAGCGGCAGCACTTCGCGCAGCGCCGCGTCCTCGCCGCACCACCAGGTGTCCAGCGACGGCAGGCTCAGCTCCTCGCCCAGCAGATGGCGGCTGATGGCCGGCAGGAAACCGAGCAGGGCGCTGGACTCCAGTGGCGCCGACCCCGGCGCGTTGGCCAGCAGCAGGTTGCCCGCGCGCAGCACCTGCAGCAGGCCGGGCACGCCCAGCCGCGAGTCGGAGCGCAGCTCCAGCGGGTCCAGCCACTCGTCGTCCAGCCGCTTGATGAGCGCGTGCACCGGCTCCAGGCCGCTGAGGGTTTTCAGGAAGAGGCGCTGGTCGCGCACCGTGAGGTCGCTGCCCTCGACCAGCGTGAGGCCGAGGTAGCGCGCCAGGTAGGCATGCTCGAAGTAGGTTTCGTTGTACGGCCCGGGGGTGAGCAGGGCGATGCGCGCATTCTCGCCTTCGGGCGCCATGCGCTTGATGCCATCCATCAGCGCGCGGTAGCTCGCGGCCAGGCGCTGCACCCGCATGCCGGCGAATGCCTTGGGAAACTGTCGACCGATCGCGATGCGGTTTTCCAGAAGATAGCCCAGGCCCGATGGGGCCTGCGTGCGCTGGCCGACCACCCACCAGCGACCGTCCGGCCCCTGGGCCAGGTCGAACCCCACGATGTGCAGCCAGGTGTCGCCTGGCGGCCGAACCCCCTGCATGGACCGCAGGTAGCCTGGGTGGCCCTGCACCAGTGCGGCCGGCAGCAGGGCGTGCTTGAGGAGTTCACGCTCGCCGTACAGGTCCGCCATCATGGCGTTGAGCAGGCGCGTGCGCTGCAGCACGCCGGCTTCAATCTGTGCCCAGTCCTGAGGTCCGATGAGCTTGGGGAACAGATCGAGCGACCAGGGCCGTTCGAGTCCGTTGGACGCGTCGGCGTAGACGTTGTAGGTCACGCCGTTGTCGCGGATCTGGCGCTCCAGGTTGTCCGCGCGGCGGTTCAGATCGGCAAAGCCGTCGGCACCGATGTGCTCGAAGAAGCTGGCCCAGGTGGGTGCCAGTTCCGAGGCTTCGGGGTTGCCGTCGGCGCGCAGTTCATCGCGGTGGCCGGCGTCGGCCGGCACGGACAGGGAAAGCGCCCACTCCCCGGGCGTGTCGGGGCGCAGTTGGGCGAAAAGGGATTCGATCGGTTCGGAACTCACGGCCCTAGAGTATGCCCGCGGGGGTATCGGTGGGCCGTGAGATCCCGGATCGCCGTGTTGCATCCTTCAAACAACGCTTCGGTGGAGTGGAGCGTGTGCTAGGCCCGCAGGTCCAGCGTGAACGGAAACTCGCGGCTGGGCTGGGCGGGGCCCACGTCCATCCGGCCCGGCGTGTGGCCCATCTGGAAAAAGCGCGACAGCCGGCGGCTCTCCGCCTCGTAGGCGTTGATCGGGAACGTGTCGTAGTTGCGCCCGCCCGGGTGCGCGACGTGGTACTGGCAGCCGCCCATGGAGCGTTTGAGCCAGGTGTCGACGATGTCGAACGTCAGTGGCGCATGGGCCGGAATGGAGGGGTGCAGCGCCGAAGGCGGGCTCCAGGCCTTGTAGCGCACGCCGGCCACGTATTCGCCCACGGTGCCCGTGCTCTGCAGAGGCAGTGCGCGGCCGTTGCAGGTGATCACGTGGCGGCTGTCGTTGAAGCCGCTCACGCGCACTTCCACACGTTCGAGCGACGAGTCCACGTAGCGCACGGTGCCACCGATCGCCCCTTCTTCGCCCATGACGTGCCAGGGCTCCAGCGCACTGCGGATGGTGAGTTCGATGCCGCGTGCCGTGACCTCGCCCACCAGCGGGAAGCGGAACTCGAAGTGCGGCTCGAACCAGGCCATGTCGAAGGCGTAGCCGGCATGGGCCATGTCGGTCAGCACGTCCTCGAAATCCATGCGCACGAAGGTGGGCAGCAGGAAGCGGTCGTGCAGTTCCGTGCCCCATCGCGTCAGGCGCCCGTGCCAGGGTTCCTGCCAGAAGCGCGCGATCATGGCGCGCAGCAGCAACTGCTGGGCGATGCTCATGCGCGCGTGCGGGGGCATTTCGAAGGCGCGCAGTTCCAGCAGGCCCAGGCGGCCGGTGGGGCCGTCGGGCGAATAGAGCTTGTCGATGCAGAACTCGCTGCGGTGCGTGTTGCCCGTGACGTCGATCAGGATGTTGCGCAGTGTGCGGTCCACCAGCCAGGGCGGCATGTTGTCGCCGTGGATCTCGCGGTTCTTCTCGATCTGGCCGAGCGCGATCTCCAGTTCGACCAGCTGGTCGTTGCGTGCTTCGTCCACGCGCGGTGCCTGGCTGGTCGGCCCGATGAACAGGCCGCTGAACAGGTACGACAGCGAGGGGTGGTTGTGCCAGTAGGCCAGCAGGCTGCCGAGCAGTTCGGGCTTGCGAAGGAAGGGCGAGTCCGATGGCGTGGCGCCACCCAGCACGAAGTGGTTGCCCCCACCCGTGCCGGTGTGGCGGCCATCGGTCATGAACTTCTCGGCGCACAGGCGCGTCTGGTGCGCCGCTTCATAGAGAAATTCGGTGTGCTCCACCAGTTCACGCCAGTTGTGGGCGGGATGGATGTTGACTTCGATCACGCCCGGGTCGGGGGTGACCTGCAGCATCTTCAGGCGCGGGTCGCGCGGTGGCGGGTAGCCTTCGAGCACGATGCTCATGCCGAGTTTCTCGGCCGTGGCCTCCACGGCGGCGAGCAGGTGGAGGTAGTCCTCCAGCAAGGCCATGGGCGGCATGAAGATGTAGAGGTGCTGGTTCTTGCCGCCGCCGGCCTTCTCGGCCTTGGGGCCGTTGGCGCGATGCGGGTCGCGCGCTTCCACGCACAGCGCGGTGCGTGTGAGCCAGGCGGCAGATTCGCCGCGCTGCGGGAAACGCGAGGCCAGCGCCTGCGCGGGCGCCGCCCCCGGGCCAGGCTGGCCGGGGCGCAGGCCTTCCACCGTTTCGGCGTCGGGGTCGAAGTCCATGCCCTGCATGGACACCGTGCCGCCTTCGGCAAAGCCGCCACCGATCTGGTGGGGCGACACCTGGTGTCTCACCGCCGAACCGCGCGGCAGTGGGTCGCGCGCGGAGTGCGGGTCCTGTTCGATGTGGTATGGGTAGTCGCCGGCCGACACCCAGGGCAGCGAGTCCAGCGGCAGGCGGTAGCCCATGGGCGAGTCACCCGGAATCAGGTACATGCGTTCGTCGCGGAAGAACCACGGCCCGGTGGACCACACCGTGCCCGAGATGCGCGGGTAGCTGCTCTTGCCGTTGCTGGAAAGTGCGCCATTGCGGCCCGAGGCCTGCAGCGGCAGCACGTAGCCCACGGTGGCTTCCAGCCACTGGCCGAACACGCGGCGCAGCCGGGCGCGTTCGAGTTCGTCGTCCAGCTTGCTGTCGAACGGGTCCACATTCACCGGCAGGCGGCGCTCGCGCCAGAGGTAGTACCAGGTGTCTTCGTAGCCCGGGGTGATGTACTGGGTGGACAGGCCGAGCTTGCGCGCCAGCGCCTGTGTGAAACGGCGTGCGTCGTCGCTGGTGTAATGCGCCTCGTCGCGCTCGTCGGCGAGCAGGGCGGGGTTGTGCCAGATGGTTTCGCCATCGGCGCGCCAGAACATGGAGAGCGCCCAGCGCGGCAATTGTTCACCCGGGTACCACTTGCCCTGGCCCATGTGAACGAAGCCACCTTCGCCATACTCCGCGCGCAACCGGCCGAGCAGCTCGGTGGCGTAGCCGCGCTTCGTCGGGCCGAGCGCGTCGGTGTTCCACTCGGGCGCATCGCGGTCGCTGGTGGCCACGTAGGTCGGCTCGCCGCCCATGGTCAGCCGCACATCGTTCTTCACCAGATCGGCGTCCACCTTCTCGCCCAGGGCCAGCACGCCGGCCCACTGGTCGTCCGTGTAGGGGGCGGTCACACGCGGCGATTCGTAGACGCGGGTCACACTCATGTGGTGGCTGAACTCCACCTCGCACTTGTCCACCCCGCCCTCGACCGGCGCGGCACTCGAGGGCTGCGGTGTGCAGGCCAGCGGCACATGGCCTTCGCCCGCGAGCAGGCCGGAGGTCGGGTCCAGGCCGATCCAGCCCGCGCCGGGCAGGAACACCTCGCACCAGGCGTGCAGGTCGGTGAAGTCCTTTTCGGGGCCGTTGGGGCCATCGACCGATTTCACGTCGGCGGTGAGCTGGATCAGGTAGCCCGAGACGAAACGCGCGGCCAGGCCCATGTGGCGCAGGATCTGCACCAGCAGCCATCCGCTGTCGCGGCAGGAGCCGCTCTTGAGCCTGAGGGTGTCTTCCGGCGTCTGTACGCCGGGTTCCATGCGGATGGTGTAGGCGATGTCGCGCTGCAGGCGCTGGTTGATTTCCACCAGGAAGTCGATCGTACGGCGTTCCTTGCGGTCCACCTCGTCCACATACTTCTTCAGCAGCGGCGTGAGCGGCGCGGTGGCCAGGTAGGGCGCGAGCTCCTGCTGCTGCGCCTCGTCGTACTTGAACGGAAAGTTCTCGGCAGACGGCTCAAGGAAGAAGTCGAACGGGTTGTAGACCGCCATTTCGACCACGAGGTCGATCGTCACCTTGAATTCGGTGGTGGGCTCGGGAAAGACCAGCCGGGCCTGGTAGTTGGCGAAGGGGTCCTGCTGCCAGTTGATGAAGTGGCCGCCCGGCTCGATGCGCTGCGAATAGGAGAGCACCTTGGTCCGGCTGTGCGGGGCGGGACGCAAGCGAACCACCTGGGGTCCCAGTTTCACGAGGCGGTCGTACCGATAATGGGTGATGTGGCTCAGGGCGACATGGATGGCCATACGAGAGACTTTCCAGGGAGGAGAAAACAATGGGTCCGCAGGCAAAGCGTTTGCCGGTGCGGCTTGCAGTCATGCTAGCAAGTCTTGCGCCACGGCAACATGACAGTTCTGACAGGCCGTGCCGCGCGGCCTGATCGTGGCCCGCGGAGGCTTCATCGCGCTGGTGGGGTGGGTCATGGGCGTGGCGCTGCAGTTGCAGCAGCCTGTGCTCTGGGCGCTGTCTTCCTACCGGGCCCTGCTGCTGGCGGGTGCCCTGGCGCTGGCGGGCATGGTCCTGACCCGGCGGTGGCTGGCCGCGATGTGCACGGCGTTGCTGGCAGGGGTGCTTATCGGGGCCGGTCTCACCGGCCTGCGAGCGGTTCACTTCGCGGCCGACGCGCTGAACCCGGCCCTGCAGGGTCAGGACATCGAGGTGACGGGGCGCATCGCTTCGCTGCCGCAGGCCAGTGCACAGGGCGAACGGTTCGATTTCGAGGTGGAGTCGGCCCGCCGGGGCGGCGGCACCGTGACCCTGCCGCCCCGCCTCCAGCTGGGCTGGTACGGCGAAAGCGGCACGGGCAGCCCGGGCCTGCGCGCGGGTGAGCGCTGGCGCTTCACCGTGCGCCTGAGAAGCCCGCACGGCAACTTCAACCCCCAGGGGTTCGACCGCGAGCGCTGGCTCTGGGAGAAAGGCATCCAGGCCACGGGCTACGTGCGCAACGGCCCGCGCGACCCGGTGCCCGAGCGGCTCGGCGCCACATGGTGGCATCCGCTGGACAGCCTGCGCCAGTCGGTGAGCGAGCGCATCGGCGAACGCGTGGCGTCCGACCCACGCAGCGCGGGCGTGCTTGCCGCGCTGGTGGTGGGGGACCAGTCCGCCATCGACCGTGCCGACTGGGATCTTTTCCGCACCACCGGCGTGGCCCATCTCATGTCCATTTCCGGTCTGCACGTGACGCTGTTCGCCTGGCTGGCCACTGCGCTGGTGGCGTGGGTCTGGCGCCGTCTGGCCCGGACGTGGCCGTCCGCGCTGCTGGCCGTGCCCGCGCCCTGGGCGTCGGGCATCGGGGGCGTGCTGCTGGCCACCGCCTATGCGCTGTTCTCGGGCTGGGGTGTGCCTTCGCAACGCACCGTGCTGATGCTGGCGGTCGTGGTCGGGCTGCGTCTGTCGGTGCGGCAATGGCCGTGGCCTGCCGTGTGGCTGCTGGCCATGTCGGTGGTGTTGGCGCTGGATCCCTGGGCGCTCATGCAGGCGGGCTTCTGGCTCAGCTTCGTGGCGGTCGCCATCCTCTTTGCCACCGACCCCGGGCAGCGGGCCCCGGTGGAGAGGGTGTCATGGCCGCGGCGTGCCACGAGGGCGATGGTTGCGCTGATGCGTGAGCAGGGCGTGGTGACGGTGGCGCTTGCGCCACTCACCCTGCTGCTGTTCGGTCAGTTCTCGCTGATCGGCCTTGCGGCCAACCTCGCCGCCATCCCCTGGGTGACACTGCTCGTCACGCCGCTGGCGTTGCTGGGTGTGTTCATGCCACCACTCTGGGATGTCGCGGCCTGGGCTGTGCATGTCTTGTCCGTCACCTTGCAGGGGCTGGCCGGGTGGCCGTGGGCCGCGCTGTTCCGGCCCGTGGCGCCCTGGCCGCTGGCGCTGCTGGCAGTGGCGGGTGGCGCGTTGCTGGTGCTGCGCCTGCCGTGGGCCATCCGGCTAGGGGGGCTGATGCTGGTCTGGCCGGCCCTGTTCCACACACCGCCTCGCCCGGATCCGGGGCAGTTCGAGTTGCTGGCGCTGGATGTGGGCCAGGGCAGCGCCGTGTTGCTGCGCACCGCCACCCACAGCCTGCTCTACGACACCGGTCCGCGCTATGGGCTGCAGCCCGATGCCAGCGATGCGGGTGAGCGCGTGGTGCTTCCGCTGTTGCGCGCCCTCGGAGAACGGCTGGACGCTGTCGTGGTGAGCCACAGCGACAGCGACCATGCCGGTGGGGCCGCCGCCGTGCAGGCCGACCAGCCACAGGCCCGCTGGCTCTCTTCCTACGATCCTGATCCGGCGCGTCGCTGTGTCGCCGGGCAGCGCTGGCGCTGGGACGGGGTGGACTTTGAAATGCTGCACCCCGAGGCGGCGCACTACGGCGAGGACGGCCGGGGCCGGTTGTCGAGCAATGCCATGTCGTGCGTGCTGCGGGTTTCCAACGGCACGCACAGCGCCTGGCTGGGCGGCGACATCGATGCCGCGCAGGAAGTCCGCCTCGCGCTCGCGAGGCCGGAGCTGCGGGCCACGGTCATGCTGGCGCCCCACCATGGCAGCCAGACCTCCAGCAGCCCGGTGCTGCTCAATGCCTTGCAACCGGACTGGGTGATCGTGCAGTCCGGTTACCGCAACCGCTTCAACCACCCGGCTGCGGTGGTGGTCGAGCGGTATGCGCAGCGGGGCATTCCGTGGGTGAATTCACCCACCTGTGGGGCAGCTACCTGGCGCAGCGCAGAGCCCGGGGCCGTGGTGTGCGAGCGCGAGACGGGTCGCCGATACTGGCACCATCCCGGTGGATGAAAATTGGCAGCATGCTCGCAAACCCTGGCCCGGTCCTTGCTATGCTGTCTGCAGGAGAAAAAAGCCCATGAGCAGACCGATGTTCGACGAAATGAATGCCTCGCCCAGCGAGGTACGGGCCCACTACCAGAACTACGCGCGCTGGCTCGCCCAGCAGCCCGAAGACGTGATGGCGGCACGGCGGGAGGAGGCGGAAATGATCTTCCGCCGCGTCGGTATCACCTTCGCGGTGTACGGTGCCAAGGACGAGGACGGCTCCGGCACCGAGCGCCTCATCCCCTTCGACCTCATCCCCCGCATCATTCCCGCCGATGAGTGGCGCAGCATGGAGGAGGGCCTGGTGCAGCGCGTGACGGCGCTCAACCGTTTCATCCACGACGTCTACCACAACCAGGAAATCATCAAGGCGGGCCTCATCCCGGCCGACCAGATCTTCCAGAACGCGCAGTTCCGCCCCGAGATGATGGGGGTGGACGTGCCGCACAACATCTACTCGCACATCTCCGGCATCGACATCGTTCGCGCGCCCAATGCCGAGGGCAAGGGCGAGTACTACGTGCTCGAAGACAACCTGCGCGTGCCCAGTGGCGTGAGCTACATGCTGGAAGACCGCAAGATGATGATGCGGCTCTTTCCCGAGCTGTTCGGCGAGAACCGGGTGGCCCCGGTGGCGCACTACCCCGACCTGCTGCTCGAGACCCTGCGCGCCAGCAGCCCGGCCACCACCGCCGAGCCCACCGTGGTGGTGCTCACACCCGGCATGTACAACAGCGCGTACTTCGAGCACGCTTTCCTCGCCCAGCAGATGGGGGTGGAACTGGTCGAAGGGCAGGACCTGTTCGTGAAGGACAACTTCGTCTACATGCGCACCACGCGCGGGCCGAAACGGGTGGACGTGATCTACCGCCGCGTGGACGACGACTTCCTGGACCCATCCGTGTTTCGCCCGACCTCCACGCTGGGTTGCGAAGGCCTGCTGGGCGTGTACCGCAGCGGCAACGTGGCCATCTGCAACGCGGTCGGCACGGGCGTGGCGGACGACAAGTCGATCTATCCGTACGTGCCCAGGATGATCGAGTTCTACCTGGGGCAGAAGCCGATCCTGAACAACGTGCCGACCTTCATGGGCCGCGAACCCGAAGACCTGAAATACATCATGGCCAACATGCAGGACCTCGTGGTGAAAGAGGTGCACGGCGCCGGGGGCTACGGCATGCTGGTCGGCCCGGCCTCCACCAAGGCCGAGATCGAGGAGTTCCGCAAGGCCGTGGCGGCCAAGCCCGATGGCTACATCGCGCAACCCACGCTGTCGCTCTCCACCTGCCCCACCTACGTGCAGAGTGGCGTGGCACCGCGCCACATCGACCTTCGCCCCTTCGTGCTCAGCGGCAAGGAGGTGCAGATGGTGCCTGGCGGCCTCACGCGCGTGGCGCTCAAGGAAGGATCCCTGGTCGTCAACTCGTCACAGGGCGGCGGCACCAAGGACACCTGGATACTCGAAGACTGAGGGACAAGAACATGCTGTCACGCACCGCCGACCACCTTTTCTGGATGTCCCGCTACACGGAGCGCGCGGAGAACACCGCCCGCATGCTCGACGTGAACTACCAGACCTCCCTGCTGCCGCAGTCCGCCGCTGTGGCGCAGGTGGGCTGGGAAGGGCTGCTGACGATCAGCGAGCTCATGTACACCTACACGCAGAAGTACGGCAACGCCATCACGCCACGTAACGTGCTGGACTTCATGGTGCGCGATGAAACCAACCCGTCGAGCATATTTTCCTGCCTGAAGGCGGCGCGGGAGAACGCGCGCGCCGTGCGCGGCGCGCTCACCACCGAATTCTGGGAAACGCAGAACCAGACCTGGCTCGAACTCAACCGCATGCTCAAGAGCAAGAACTTCGAACGTGACCCGGGCGAGTTCTTCGAATGGGTCAAGTTCCGCTCGCACCTCTCGCGCGGCGTGGCCATCGGCACCATGCTGCAGGACGAGGCTTTTCACTTCTACCGCATGGGCACATTCCTGGAGCGAGCCGACAACACCGCGCGGCTGCTGGACGTGAAGTTCCATGCGGTGCACAGCGACTTTTTCGGTGCCGCGAGCGAGCTCGATCAGGAATACGACTTCTACCACTGGAGCGCCATCCTGCGCAGCGTGAGCGGCTTCGAGGTTTACCGCAAGGTGTACCGCGACGTGATCACGCCTGAGCGCGTGGCCGAGCTGCTGATCCTGCGCGCCGACATGCCGCGCAGCCTGGCCGCCAGCCTGAACGAAGTGGTGAACAACCTCACCGTGGTCTCCAACGACCACTCGGGCGAGACCCTGCGCCGCGCCGGCAAGCTCAAGGCCGACCTGCAGTACGCGCGCATCGACGAGATCCTCTCGACCGGCCTGCACGCCTTCCTCATGCAGTTCCTGGACCGTGTGAACGAACTGGGCGGCCGCATCAGCCAGGACTTCCTGGTTCCCTCGCATTGAGGGAACACCCCCCTGCGCCGCTGCGCGGCTTCCCCCCTCTGTGGCGCGCCTTCGGCGCTTCGAGGGGGGACGGCATCTCGGGCCGGCGTAGCCGGACCCTCGGTGCCTCTTGTTGTCGCTTCTTCGTGTCTTCTGCTCAGCCTGCTTTGCGCAGCGTCTGGATCATCTGTTCGAACAGCGCGTCCACGGCGGGCAGGTGGCGTGAGGCCTGGCTGCGGTAGAGCGCGACGTCCATGAAATCGAGGGCGGGCAGGCCCTGTTTTTCGCCCAGGATGGAGAGGTGGGCGGGTGCGCTGCAGCGCGTGAGCACCGCCAGCGCCAGCCCGCTTTCCACCGCCGCCAGTTGGCCCGCCAGGCTGGAGCTGTTGTAGACCACCCGGTAGGCGCGCCGCTGTGCGGTGAGCGTGGCGATGGCCGAGCGGCGTGCCAGGCTGGTGGGCTCGTACACCGCGATGGGCAGCGGGTCGCGTCGCCACACCTCGAATTGCGGCGCACCCACCCACACCAGCGGCTCCTGGAACAGCAGCGTGCCGCGCGTGGCCTTGTCGCGCGAGATCAGGGCGAGGTCGATCTCGCCGCGTTGCACTTTCGGGATGAGCGAGGTGGACTGTTCGCAGTCCAGCTCGATCTCCACCCCGGCGTGCCGTGCCGCATAGCTGCGCAGCACGGGTGAGAGGTAGCTCACCGCGTAGTCGTCCGGCACGCCCAGCCGCACACGGCCGCTGAGCACGGGGCCGTGCAGTGCTTCCAGTGCTTCCGTGTGCAGGGCGAGCATGCGCCTGGCATAGCCCAGCAGTTCGGTGCCCGTGGGCGTGAGTTCCATGTGGCGCGGTCCGCGCAGCAACACGGCACGCCCCACGGCGTCCTCCAGTTTGCGGATCTGCATGCTCACCGCCGGCTGCGAGCGGTGCACCAGGGGCGCGGCCGCCGACAGGGAACCGCCATCCACCACTGCCACGAAAGCACGCAGCCAGTCCAGTTGCAGGTCGCTGTGGCTCATGTTGTTCAAATATTCGTTAATCGAATGTATGGGATTCTATTTATCCGCTGTACAGCGTGGCCATGCCAACCGACCATCGGCGCATGAACTCCTCGTCTGCCTCGCTTCCCGTGTCGTCCGTTTCCGACCATCTCGCCGCGCGCGAACGTGGCGGCATGTGGCTGATGGTCGCTGGCGGGCTGATGCTCGGCACGCTGGGCATCTTTCTGGAAGAGGCGGGGCAAAGCCCACTCACGGCCGTGTGGTTCCGTTGCGCTTTCGGCCTGCTCGCGCTCACGCTGTGGTTCGCTGTCACCCGGCGCTGGCGTGAGCTCCGCCTCTCAGGCCAGGCACGTATTGCCGCGGTGAGCGCGGGCGTGCTGGCCGTCGTCAACTGGGTGATGTTCTTCGAGGCGATCGAGCGCACGTCCATCGGCGTGGCCACTGTCGTCGTGCACGTGCAGCCGTTCCTGGTGATGGCCTTTGGTGCCTGGTGGTGGAAGGAGCGCATCACCCGTGCCCAGGGGGTGGCCACGCTGGCCTGCCTCGTCGGGCTGGCGCTGGCGTCGGGCTGGGTGGACGGCGCGCTCACAGGTGCAGGCTGGTCGGCCAGCTACCTGTGGGGCATTGCGCTGGCGCTGCTCAATTCCGTGGGGTACGCGGCAGTCACCCTCATCGCCAACCGCGCACGCGGCGTGAGCCCGCTGGCGCTCTCGTGGTGGCAGTGCGCCGTGGGCGCGGTCGTGCTAGCCTGGTGGCCTTTCGTGAACGGCTGGCCGCCCATGGGGCCGGCCTGGGCCTGGCTGGCAGGCCTGGGCGCCATCCACACCGGTCTCGCCTACGTGGTGCTGTACGCCGGCGTGGCCCGGCTCTCGGCGGGGAGGGTGGCCGTGCTGCAGTTCGTCTACCCGGCATCGGCCGTGGCGGTGGAGTGGGCGGTGTACGGCCGCGCCCTGAGTCCCGGCCAGCTTGTCGGCGTGCTCATGATGCTGGCCGCTCTGGTGGTGGTGGGCACGCAGCGGGCGGTGAGCAAGGACGCCCCCCTGCGCCGCTGACGCGGCCCCGGGGGGCGTTGCTTCATGCGTTGCGCCGCTGCTCGGAAAACCATGCCATCGGCAGCAAAAATCACACTCGCTGCCCGTTGGATGTCAGGCAAAAGGCCAAAAACGCCTATCCTGCCCGTCAGGCCGGCCTGTGGCATGTGATCCATCCACGCCGGCAGCGAAGCCAATGACGGAGGATGAATGGCCAGCGATCTGGATACGGTGAGGGTGTTGCGCGCCCTGTTCAATGACATGCCGCGCGCACCCGAAGGGCTCAGCCATGAGGAGACCATGGCGTGGGTCCAGAAGTCGATGAACGACTTCGAGGGCGGCGACATGGCCTACATGATCGAGCACATCACGCGCAGTTCCATGCTCGACATCGTGCTGCGCCTGCGCGAGGACGGTTATCTGAAGGACGATGCCGCTTTCGCCGAGACCGTCGATCTCATCTCGTCGCCCGCCGGGCGCAAGGTCTTCATGGACCGTTGCATCCAGGCACAGAAGAGTGCCGATGCCACGTCGCGCGTCATCAACCGCGCCAAGCGCTCATGGTCCGATCCGTTGCCGCTGTTCAGCTCCGATCCGGGCATGGTGGAGCGATTCGTGCGCGGTGAGCTCTCGGGCCCCAGCTTCCTGTATGCCGAGTTCATGGCGCGCGAGGACGTGCGCGAGATCGGTGTGTTCGCCCAGGCCCCCGATGGCATCCACGAGTTTTCGTGGGGCTTCGTGGTGGAAGACCAGGGCGCGTGGATTTTCTACATTGCCGACGTGTGGCGCAAGGGCACGGTGGGCTGCTTCGACCGCTTCCTCAGCGCCTGGCAGCAGTCCACCGGCACCGCATCGGCCGAAGGCCTGCCGCCGCTGCCCATGGGCCTGTCGGTGGACGACGGCATCAACACCTTCAGCAGCATGACGCTGCAGGCCGCCGGCCCCATGAGCAACCCGGCCCTGCGCCGCTGGGTGGGCGAGGTGTTCATCGACCGCATGCTGCCGACCATGGCCGGGCGCGTGGTGGATCCGAACTACGACTTTCCGGTGGCGGGAGCGCACGCGCACTAGGCCCGTTCAACCTATTTTTCCAGGACGCGTTCAGCGGTGCCACTGCTTCTGGTAGGCCCACTGCGCGTACCGCGCATGGGCCTGTGCCTTTTCCACCAGATCCGGCGGAGGCTGTGTGGCGTCCTTCAGTTCACCGTCCAGGTAGGTCATCAGGCGGGGCGCGCTGTCGGGTTGCAGCACCGCGACCTGCGAGCCTTCCATATAAGCCTGGATCTTGTCGAACTGCATGATCGCGCGCCCCGGTCTCGCGCGCTGCGCAGGGTCGCTCAGGTCGCGTCCTGCCAGGGGAATTTCGCCGCTCAGCCCCATCATGGAGATCAGCGTGGGCGCCAGGTCGATCTGGCTGGCCACGGTGCGGATGCGTTCGGGTGACTTCACGGCGCCGCCGAGGATCAGGCCCGGGATGTGGAAGCGCTCGATCGGAATGACGGAGGGACCGTACACGCGAGAGTTGTGGTCGGCCACGACGAGGAACAGCGTGTTGTCCCAGTAGGCCGATCGGCGGGCCTTGTCGAAGAACTGGCCCAGCGCGTGGTCGGCATATTTCACGGCGTTGTTGACCGTGTTCCTGGGTTTCTCGTGCAGGTCGAACCCACCTTCGGGGAACTCGAACGGGGCGTGGTTGGACGAGCTGAACACGAGCGCGAAGAAGGGTTTGTCCGCCGGTTGCTTCGAAAACTGCTGGTGCGCGACCTCGAAGAGATCGCCGTCGGACGCGCCCCAGGTGGCGATGAAGGCGCTGGCGGGCATGTCCTTCTGCTCCACGACACGGTCGAAGCCATTGCCCATGAAGTAGCTGCGCATGTTGTCGAAGTGGGATTCACCGCCGTAGAAGAACGTGGAGGTGTAGCCATGCGGTTTGAGAAAGCTCGCCAGGGTGAAGAAGTCGCGCTGCGACTTCGCCAGCTTCACCGTGCTCACCGCCGAGGTGGGCGGAAACCCGGCCACCACGGCTTCGATGCCGCGCACCGAGCGTGTGCCCGTGGCGTACAGCCGGTCGAACCAGATGCCGTGGTCGGCCAGACGGTCCAGGTTCGGCGTCAAAGGCAGGCCGCCGAGCCGGCCGACGAACTCGGCGCCCAGACTCTCCTCCAGCACGATCACCAGGTTCAGCGGCCGTTCGCGTGGCTGCGTGCTGGTCTGCAGGTGGCGCAGGGGCGAGCCTGGATCGGTGAAGGCGCCCGGGGGCAGGCCGCTCTCGCGCCGCACAATGTCGATCACGCGCGCCTCGGGCATGTCGGCGTAGGTGATGCCGCCTTCCTCGGCCTTGCGCGACTGGTAGATCGCGTAACCCACGGTGTAGAGGGAACTCAGTGGCAACTCGTTGACGAGGTGATCGGTGGTGACGGCCGCGCTCGCCGGGTTCGCGGGACGGTGCCCCAGCGCACCCCGGGCGCACAGCGCCAGCGCGGCGAACAGCAGCAGGGACAACGGCAGGGCCTGCCAGAGGCGCAGGGTGCGCACGGCTTGCGCCGTGGGACGGCTCAGGCGCGCATACGCCCAGGCCAGGGCGGGCAACAGCACGGCCGCTGCCAGCAGGTGAGGCCAGTAGTCCTTGACCAGCGTGCCACCCACTTCCTTCACGTACCCGAGGTACTCGACGAACAGGTAGTTGGGCCGGCTGTCGTACTGCGCAATGAAGGCCGGCGTGGACAACTCCATGAAGGCAACGAGGAGCAGCATCACACCCCCATACAGGCGCAGCAGGGCGGACCAGGCGCGTCGCGTGAAGCGGTTCAGTGCCATCCAGGGCGTGAATGCGGCGGGGACGGCCCATACCATGCCCATGAGCACCGCGTCGAAGCGCAACCCCTGCAGCCAGACGTGTGACCACGCCTGGGCCTGCGAAATGCGTTCGGACTGCCACATGGACAGACCCAGTCGGGACAGCCACAGCACAGCGAGCATCGCGACCATCGGTACGAGCAGCGGGCGCAGCGCGGTCCATACACCTTCGGATGCGTCGGGCAGGGGTTGAGGGGCGGTGGCAGGGGGCGTGGGTGTCGGCTTTGGCGTGTTGCGCGTTTCCAGCCAGGGCCGAACCATCCGCCATCCGCCCAGGGACACGGACGCACAGATCAGCAGTGTCCATAGCGTGTGGCTGGGAAAGTGGGCGCCGCGCAGCGTCTGGACCACGCCAGCGATCAACCCGACACCCATGGCGAGCGCGAGCCAGCGCTGGCCGGTGGCCCGGCGGCGCGTGGCACCGACAGGAGCGTCCAGCCATGGCAGACACACGGCCACAAAGGCAAAGCCGCTGGACGCATGGCCTCCCGGGAAGCAGCGGCCCGGGCCACCATCGGCCACGCCCCAGGCCCAGTGCGATACCCACGTCGCACTGCCCCCGAAGGCGCGCAGATCCCATGGACAACTGGTGAGGCTGGCGTTCTTGACGAGATTGACCGCCAGCAACGACAACGTGCAGAGCACCACCACGGTCAGCCGCTCCCGCCTGGGGATCTGCAGGCCAGGCCACAGCACCCAGGCCAGCAACGCCAGCCAGACACCCGTCATCGCGTGGCGGAGCCCGTTGTGCAGCACCTGCGAGAGCAGCCAGGTGTCCTGCAGCGGAAAACCCTGCGGGGTGCCAATGGCCTGCATGATCGCCATGTCCAGGCCGGTGGCGTCCCAGAGCAGGGTGAGGGGGAGCAGCGCCAGCACCCAGATGGTGGGTGAGGTGCGGGCGGGACCGTATGGCCACGAAAGAGGGCGGGTCAGTGCATGCATGGCGCGGCACTGTGCGCGGCGCAGGTTAAATGCGCCTTAAGGCGGAACTAAGGTGCGAATCCATAATGGGTGGGTTCAGACCAACGGACCTGCTGCGTCCCTTCAACATGCGCGTTCTTGTGGTGGAAGACGATCCTGGCATCGCAAGCGGCCTGAGCGCCTCGCTCCGTCAGGCCGGCTATGCGGTCGACATCTGCGCCTCATTGAATGCCGCCTGGCTTTCCCTGGCGGTGGAGCCCTTCGACCTGATGCTGCTCGACCTCGGGCTGCCCGACGGTGAGGGGCTGGACCTGCTGGCCCGCCTGCGCCGCCTGCCACCGCCCGCGGCAGGTCGGGATACCCTGCCGCGCCCGGACATGCCGGTGCTGATCATGACCGCACGCGACGGCGTGAACGATCGCATCAGCGGGCTGGACGGTGGCGCGGACGACTACATCGTCAAACCCTTCGACGCCAACGAACTGCTCGCGCGCTTGCGCGCGATGTTGCGGCGCGCGGGCGGACGGCGCAACCCGGTCATCGAGCACGGCGATCTGGTGATCGACCCGGCCGCCCACACGGTGCTGCGCGCGGGCGCGCCCGTGACATTGGGCGGCAAGGAGTTCGCGCTGATGCTCGCGCTGATGCAGGCACGGCCGCAGGTGTTGTCCAAGTCGCGCCTGGAGTCGGCGCTGTACAGCTTTGGCGAGGGGCTGGAGAGCAACGCCATCGAAGTGCACATCCACCACCTGCGCCGCAAGCTCGGGGAGTCTGTGATCAAGACCGTGCGCGGCGTGGGCTACTTCGTTCCACAGGACGTGGCCACTCCGGTGGCGAAGGCGACCCGGTAATGGGGTCGGCAACGGGCGGCAGCCTGCGGCGCTACCTGCTGGCCTGGGCGCTCGGCGTGCTGGTGGTGATCTGGCTGCTGCTGATCTCCTTTGCCTGGTCCACCGCGTTCCGGGAGGCGCGCCTGTTCTCGGACGGGCAGATGACGGCGGTCGCCAAGCTGTGGCTGTCGGGAGCCACTTTGCGACAGCACGATGCCGGCCTGTCGACCGCTGCGCCGGATCTTCAACACGAATACCTGCAGGACGTGGCGGTGGTGGCCTGGGACGACGGTCGACTGGTTACCGATACCCACGGCATGGCGGGCGGGCTGGCGCTTGCCTCGCTGCCGGTGCAGGGCTTTGCCACGGTGAGGGTGAACGTGGCGGGTCTGGTTCCCGAGTGGCGGGTCTATTCCGCTCAGACCGAGCAGGATGGGCGGGTGCAGCGCGTCGTGATCTTCATGGACCTGAAGCAGCGCTACGAACTGGGCAAGGACATCGCCGAGCATGTGGCACTGCCCGCCCTGCTCGTGTTGCCTTTGGCGAGCCTTCTGTTGTGGTGGGCGATCCGCCGTGGGCTGCGGCCGCTCGATCGCCTCTCCCGCGAAGTGACCACGCTCGACGGATTCGCCGGCGAACGGCTGGACGCACGGCAGCGCCACCGCGAGTTCGTCAGCACCGTCACCGCGATCAATACGCTGGTGGACACCCTGCAGACCCGTGCCCAGCGTGAACGTGAGTTCGCGTCGGACGTGGCCCACGAACTGCGAACGCCGCTGGCCGCCCTGGCCTTGCAGGCCAGGGCGGCGCAGCACGACCCATCGTCCGAACGCCTGGCGCAACTGGAGCAGGAGGCCCTTCGGGCCGGCCGCATCCTGCTCCAGCTGCTTGATCTGGCTCGGGCCCAGCGCGACGCCATTTCAGGCACTGGCCCGCAAGCGGCGAGCCGTGTGCCTCTCGGCGAGCTGGCCGCGCGCCTGATCTCCGCCCACGCGCAGGCCGCGCATGAGAGTGGGCACGAGTTCTCGCTGGTGCAGCCTGCGGAACCGGTGTCGGTGCCCGCGCAGCCCATGCTGCTCGAACTGGCGCTGCGCAACCTGATCGAGAACGCTTTGCGCCACACACCGGCGGGCACGCAGGTGGCCGTGGTCGTGTGGCGCCGGGGAAACGAGGTGGGTGTTTCCGTCAGCGACGATGGCCAGCGCCCCGATGCGGCCACGATGGCGGCCGAACACGGTGGCCTGGGGTTGGGGCTGCGGCTGGTCGAGCGCATTGCCGAGCAAATGGGGGCGCGCCTCGAACGCGATGCGGGCGACCCACCCATGACGACCCGCTTCTCGCTGCGCTGGACGGCTGCATAAGGTTCATTTAACGTCGGCTGGGCACAGTGCCGGGGCCGGCATGTGCTGGCATCCGGATGCCAGCCATGCAGTTCTCGTTGCCCATCGCGTTTCCCCGGCTCTCGCTGCCCCCCCAATCGGCCTCAGACCGGCCCCCGGACGCCTTCTCACGTCCTGCGGCGGCGGTGTGGGGCCTGGCGCTGTGGCTGGCCAGTGTGGGCAACCTGCCGCTGTGGCAGCGAATCGATGCGCTGGGCGGCGCGCCTTCGCAAAAACTGGTTCTGATCGCTGGTCTGGGCGCGATCATCGTGGCGGCGCTGGTGGCGCTGCTGTGGTTGACGATGTGGACGCATGTGTTCCGGCCTGTGGCCACCGCGCTGCTGCTGGTGGCGGCGTTCAACACGCACTTCATGTGGCAGTACAGTGTGGTCATCGATCCCACCATGCTGTCGAACGTGCTGCACACCGATGCACACGAGGTGCGCGATCTGCTCTCATGGTCCATGCCGGGAACGGTGCTGCTGGTGGCGGGCCTTCCTCTGTGGGCCTTGTGGCGCAGGCGACTGGCGTTGCGCCGCGTGTGGCCGCAGGCTGGCTGGAATCTGCTCGGCGCCTTGTCGGCCTTGGTCGTGCTCGTGGTGGCGGCCTTGCTGAGCTACCAGGGGCTGGCCTCGCTGATGCGCAATCACAAGGACCTGCGCTACATGGCCAATCCGCTCAACACCGTGTACGCGGGTGCGCGGCTGGCCGTGGACCAGTTGCCCCGCCAGGTACACCCGTTGCAGCCCGTCGGGGAAGATGCGAAGCTGGGCGCAAGCTATGCTCACCAGCAGAGACCGCCCTTGCTGGTGCTGGTGATCGGCGAGACCGCGCGTGCGCAGAACTTCGGCCTTGATGGCTACGCACGCAACACCACGCCAGGTCTGGCGCGCTGGCAGGCACAGGGTGACCTGGTGAACTTCAGCCAGGTGACTTCCTGCGGTACCAACACGCAGGTGTCGCTGCCCTGCATCTTTTCGCCGCTCACGCGCACCGGGGGGGGTGACAAAGTGCCCGAGCACGAAAACCTGCTCGACGTTCTGCAGCGCGCCGGGCTGGCCGTGCTGTGGGTTGACAACCAGTCTGGCTGCAAGGGCGTGTGCGAGCGGGTACCCCATGCAAGCGCGAACGACCACGCGGTGCCGGACCTGTGCAATGGGGGCGAATGCTTCGATGCGGCCATGCTCGACGGGTTGGACCAGCGCATCGAAGCGCTCGATCCGCAGCGTCGCGCGCGCGGTGTGGTGCTGGTGCTGCACCAGATGGGCAGTCACGGGCCGGCCTACGCACATCGCGCACCGGAAACCAGCAAGCCATTTCTGCCGGAATGCAGGAGCGTCAGGTTGTCCGACTGTGCGCATGAAGAACTGGTCAATGCCTACGACAACTCGATCGTCTACACCGACCATTTCCTTGACCAGACGCTCCACTGGCTCAAGGCGCGAGCCGATCGCGGCAGTGAGGACACCGGCATGATCTACGTGTCCGACCACGGCGAATCGCTCGGTGAGAACGGCCTCTATCTGCATGGCGTTCCTTACGCGATTGCACCCTCGCAGCAGACCCACGTGCCCATGGTGGGCTGGTTCTCGAAGGGTCTGCAGAAGCGCGCAGGTCTGTCGATGGACTGCCTGCGCGGGCTTGGAGACCAACCCATCTCGCACGATCACATCTTCCATTCCGTGCTGGGTCTGATGGATGTGCACACCCGCATCCACCAGCCGGCGCTGGACGTGGTGATCCCCTGCGCAGCGCCTGTCTGAGGCGTGCGAACAGGTGTTGGCGTCCTGAACGCACGACCATGAGAAGGCCCTGACATCCCACCCCGCAGGACCGCTGTCTCACGGCAGTCGATGCCCCGAGGCTGTCCTGCTGGCAGCTTTGGCGTTCCGGGCGAGTGGCTTGAACAGGCGGGATGACCGGTATTCGGAAAGAAGGTGGTTGACCGGAAGAAATTGCAGCAAGGTCCAGGACGTCGCTGCGATCATGCGCCCGCGCGGGCAGGAGCGCGGTTTGCTGTGCACAGCCCCCGGATCTGGAGGTGCTCGTGTTCGACCTGTCCACCCCCTGATGGGAACTGCCCGCCATGGCTGCGGTTGTCTATGGTGTGCTGCTGCTTTTGATGCGCCTGTCGGGCAAGCGCACGGTGGGGCAGTTCACGCCCTTCGATATCCTGGTGGTGATGCTGCTCAGCGAGTCGGTGTCCTCCGGACTGAACGGTACCGAGGATTCGGTGACGGGCGGCTTGCTGGCGGCAGCCACCCTGATTGCGTTGAACGTGCTGGTGGCGGCGGTGACCGCCCGCAGCGCGCGCCTGCAGGCACTGGGTGAAGGCGATCCGGTGCTGATCGGGCGCGATGGCCGGCTTTTTGCCACCGCCTTGAGACGCAACCATGTGCCACTTCCCGACGTCGAACGAGCCTTGCGTGAGGCGGATTGCGATCTCGCCGACATGAAGTTCGCCTTTCTGGAGGCGGACGGTGGCATCAGCGTGCTGAAGGACTCCTCGGGGAAGGTGCGGCAAGAGGAGCGCACCAGTGGACGAGGTTGCACTCCCGGAAGCCGAAAGGTGCTGCTGCTGATCGACTTCATCAACCCCCTGGATTTTCCGCAGGCGGATGCGCTTGCGCCTTCTGCCCTGGAGGTGAGCCGTCTGGCCCTCGCCGCGCGCGAGAGAGGTATTCCGGTGATCGCAGCGAACGACAACTTCGGGCGTTGGCGTTCGGATGTTCCAGCGATGGTCAGACGACTGGGCCGCGAGCCGGGCGCCAGTTGATGAAGTGCGACATCCGGCCATGGGGATCACTGCGCTGGCACGACAACCGGTGACGCGGGCACATGTCTTGCCCATGGAGCTTGCGGCCGATTCCCCAAGATCGTCGCAATCCCTTCAACACATGCAGGAGCAATGACATGGCATCGAACAACCAGGGCCAACAAGGCCGCGATCAGCAGAACCGCAGCCAGCAGGAACAGGGCCAGCCAGGCCAGAACCAGCAAGGCCAGCAGCAGAACCCGCAACGCCAGCAGGAGCAGGGTCAGCAGGGCCAGAACCAGCAAGGTCAGAACCAGGGCCAGCGCCAGGGGCAACCGGGAGGCCAGCAAGGCGATACGAGCAACCAGTTCGGGCGGCAGAGCGAGCAGAGCAACGCGGGTGGATCCGATCAGCAAGGCCGCAAGGACATCAATCCTTCCCAGCAGCAGGACGGCTCGCGCTCCGGCTCGCAGGGGCGCAGCGACGACACCCGCCGACCTGGCGACAGCAACGCGACTTGAGCAAACAGCGACTTCTCCGCCCCGTCCGTTCAACGACGGGGCGGCGTTTTTCGCCTTTCGAATTCACCGCAAAAACCCCACGACTCAGGAGATTCCCATGGCCACCCCCCGCAACGAAGCCGATGCCTGCACGCTTCTGGATACCGACCACAAAGCCGTCAAGAAGATGTTCAAGGCGTATGACGAACTCGCGCAGTCCAAGGCACGCGGCGTCGAACAGAAAAAACTGGAACTCGCACGCGAGATCTGCCAGGAACTGACCGTGCACGCCACGATCGAGGAAGAAATCTTCTATCCGGCCCTGCGTGCGGCACTGAAGGAAACGGACGCACTCGCCGAGGCCGAGGTCGAGCACGCAGGGGCCAAGGACCTCATCGCGCAGATCGAGGCGATGGAAGAAGCCGACGAGATGTTCGACGCCAAGGTGAAGGTGCTGGGCGAGTACATCGACCACCACGTGAAGGAAGAGCGCAACCAGATTTTCCCGAAAGCCCGGGCCGCCCGTGGGCTGGACCTTGTCGCGATGCGCGAAGAACTGCAGACCCGCAAGGAAGCCCTCATGGGCATGGAAGCGGCCTGATGGCGAGAGACAGGCCATCTGGAGAGTCCACCATGAAGCGATCCCCCCAAACCGCCCCCGGCCAGCCGGGCCCGAACACAGCTCCCAAGGCGGCCTCGCGCAGTACGGACAGTGGACCCCCCACCACCTTGCCTGCCGACGATCCTGCAGCAAAAATGGCTTTGCAGACAGACCACCTGGCCGAGGGCATGCCTTTCAACCCCAACAAGCGGGGAGAGCACGGTTTCGACAACGGCGTGCAGCCGCAGCCCGGTGCCACTGTCGAGCCGCAATCCCGTCTGCCCACGGCCAGCACCCTGTCGGAAGAGAACCAGACCGAGAAGACCGGCGGCGTGGCCGCCGACGGCGTGAACTGGACCATCGAGTCGCTGGACCGTGTTCGCGTCGACTCCGCTGGCCAGGTGCTCACCACCAACCAGGGTGTGCCCATCGCAGAAAACCAGAACTCGCTGAAGTACGGCCTGCGAGGGCCGGCGCTGCTGGAAGACTTCATCCTGCGCGAGAAGATCACGCATTTCGACCATGAACGCATCCCTGAGCGCATCGTTCACGCGCGAGGGTCCGGGGCGCACGGCTACTTCGAATGCACCGAGGCACTCACCGATATCACCCGCGCCGCGCCGTTCCAGAAAGTCGGCAAGGTCACGCCGGTGTTCGTGCGCTTCTCCACCGTGCAGGGTGAACGCGGCTCGAAAGATACGGCGCGCGATGTCCGGGGGTTCGCGGTGAAGTTCTACACCGACGAGGGCAACTGGGATCTGGTGGGCAACAACATGCCGGTCTTCTTCATCCAGGACGCCATGAAATTCCCGGACCTGGTGCACGCGGTCAAGCCTGAGCCCCACCACGGCATGCCGCAGGCCGCCAGCGCGCACGACACGTTCTGGGACTTTGTCTCGCTGATGCCCGAGTCCACGCACATGCTGATGTGGGCCATGTCGGACCGCGGCATTCCGCGCAGCTACGCCACCATGCAGGGGTTCGGCGTTCACACCTTCCGCATGGTCAACGTCGAGGGCGATGCCGTCTTCGTCAAGTTCCACTGGAACCCGGTGTATGGCACGCATTCGCTGGTGTGGGACGAGGCGGTGAAGATCTCCGGTGCCGACCCGGACTACCACCGCCGTGACCTGTGGGAGCGCATCGAGTCCGGAGCATTTCCGGAGTGGGAGTTGGGCATCCAGGTGTTCACCGAAGAACAGGCGGAGGCCTTCAGTTTCGATGTCCTGGATCCCACGAAGATCGTGCCGGAAGAATTGGTGCCGTTGCGCACCGTGGGTCGGCTGGTGCTCAGCCGCAACCCTGACAACTTCTTTGCCGAGACCGAACAGGTCGCTTTCTGCGCCGCGCACATCGTGCCCGGCCTGGACTTCTCCAACGACCCGCTGCTCGCCGGCCGCATCCATTCGTATGTGGACACGCAGATCAGCCGCCTGGGCGGTCCCAACTTCCATGAGATCCCGATCAATTCGCCCGTCGCGCCGGTGCACAACAACCAGCGCGACGGCATGCACCGGCAGGCGATCCATCGGGGTCGGGTGAGCTACGAGCCCAATTCGCTCGGCGGGGGCTGCCCGTTCCAGGCCGGCGCGATGCACGGCTTCATGTCGGTGCCCGCGCGCATCCAGGCGAAGGAAGAACAGGGCAAGGTGCGGGCCAAACCTGAAAAATTTGCCGACCATTACGCCCAGGCCACTCTCTTTTACGAAAGCCAGACCCCGGTCGAACAGGCACACATCGCAGCGGCCTTCCGCTTCGAGTTGTCCAAGGTCACGGTGCCCGCCATCCGCGAGCGCATGGTGTCTTCCCTGCGCAATGCGTCCGAGGCGCTGGCGGCGCAGGTGGCGGCGGGGTTGGGCATGCAAGAGTTGCCGCCACCCATGCCGCGTGCGCTCGACAACCCGGCCCCGCCGGAAGTGACGCATTCAGTGGCGCTCTCCCTGAGAGCGCGTCCAGGCGACCGTTCCATCAAGGCCAGGAAAGTCGCCATTCTGGTTGCCGACGGTATCGTGGGGCAGGCCGCGAAGGACGTCCACGCGGCGCTGTTCAGCCAGGGCGCGGTACCGCGCTTCGTCGGGCCGCATATCGGTTCGGTGAAGACGTCGGATGGCGTGGCGATCGACGCGGATGCCTCGCTGGAGAACGAGCCGGGTTTTCTGTTCGATGCGCTGGTGCTGCCCGACGGCGATGCCGGCGTGCAAGCGCTTTCGCGCGATGGCCACACGATGGAGTTCATCCGCGATCAGCACCGCCATTGCAAGCCGATCCTGGTGATGCCGGCCTCGCAGGCATTGATGGAGGCCGCGCATGTTCCGCTCACTTTGCCATCGGGTGAGGTCGACCCTGGCATCGTGCAGGGGCATGATCTGAAGGCCTTCGTCGTGGCCATGGCGCGGCACCGTCACCACGAGCGCGAGACGGATCCCCCGCTGCCATGACGGTGCCGACATTCCTGTAGACGAAGACCAGGCGTGGCCATGGCACCCGGGCGTGAACTGAGAAGCTGTGTCGCATACCGAAGGCCACCCGTCTGCGAACCGCCCGCCACTGGCGCGCTGCCGGGCTGTCCACCACTCACCGACAGCGCCAGGGTTACCTTGTTCTGGATCGCGCCGACCGTCGCATAGACCGCCTGCAGCACCATCCGCCACGGAGCGCAGGGCATCGAGCGGCGCTAGGGCCGCTCAGCGCTCTCCGACCAGCGCCTTGATGGCCTCGCCGAGTTCGATCACCGCGAGGGCGTAGTAGCTGCTCCAGTTGTAGCGCGTCACCACGTAGAAGTTCTCGGTGCCGGCAATGTAGGTGGACGCAGCACCGGCGTTCTCCAACTCCACCAGCGCGAACTTGCCGGTGTGCTGCAGCGCTGCGCCTTCAAGCACCGCGCCCTTTGCGGTGAAGCTCTCTACCCCGAAGCTGGGCAGGATGTCGGGCGCGAGCAGGGTGTCCAGGTCTTCCCGGCTCTGGTTCGGGGCGAAGCGCACGGGATGGTGCGTGGGCATGCCGGGCGTCCAGCCGAAAGCCTTGAAGTAGTTGGCCACCGAGCCAATCACGTCGGCCTGGCTGTTGAAGAGATCGACCCTGCCGTCGGCATCGAAGTCGATGGCGTACTTCACCCAGCTGCTGGGCATGAACTGCGGCCAGCCCATGGCGCCAGCGTAGCTGCCCAGGTAGGTGGCGGGGTCGGTGCCGGTGCGTTCGGTGAGACTGAGAAACTGCTCCAGTTCGCTGCGGAAGAACTCGGTGCGTGTGGCGGCGCGGGGGTGGCTGGCAGGAAAGTCAAAGGCCAGCGTGGCCAGCGTGTCGATGACGCGGAAATTGCCCGTGTGCTGGCCGTACAGCGTCTCCACGCCGATCACGCCGACGATGAGGCTGGCCGGCACGCCGTATTCGGCCTCGGCCCGGGCAAGGGTTTCCCGGTTGGCTTCCCAGAACCGCTGGCCTGCGCGCAGTCGCACGGGTTCGATGAAGCGCGCACGGTAGGCCGCCCAGTTCTTGGGCACACCGCTGGGCGCAGGCTGCATGAGGCGGATGACGGTGGGAATGCGTTGCGCCGAGCCGATCTGCGCTCGCACCCAGGTCGGGTCCAGGTTGCGGCGCTCGGCGAGGTCGGTGGCGAACGCCATCGCGGCCGGGCTCTGCGCGTAGTTGAATGCCGGTGCCTTGGCGGGGGTGGCTGGGCGCGATCTGGCGGGCGACTGTGCCAGGGCGCTGGCGCTCAGGCACAGGGCCAGGACGGACGAGGTGAGCAGGGCGAAGACGTTCAAACTGGATCTTTTCGGGGCCATGCCAATTGCCGGAACTCCCGCTGCAGCATGGCCAGGTTGGGAAGGTGGTCGCCCGGGCGCGCGTAGCGATGCGCCTCAAGCCGCAGGAGCCATTGTGCAACGCCCTGCGCAGCCTCGGCCTGCCCCCAGCGTTGCTGAACGCGACGGGCCAGTTCGCGGGGCGGTGTATGGTCGGCGCTGTCCACCCCCATCGCGGACAACCGCGCGCGGGCGCGTTGCAACAGGCGCAGCCATGGATCGTGCTGCTGGCGTTCCCACAGTGTCCAGGCGGCACCGATCAGGCTCACCGCCACCACCACCCCGATGAGCACATAGGCCAGGTCGTTCCAGCTGGGCGACCGGAAACCGAGGTTCCTGAGCAGATCGAGCTGGCTGCCTTGCGTGTAGTTCAGCACCCATTGGTTCCAGGTGTTGTTCAAGGCCTCCCATGCGGCGCGAAGCTGTGTCGCGATGCCCGGGTTGATGTTGCGCAGGGCACCCACAAAGGCACCATCGGGCGCGCGCAGGCGCTGCAGTGAACCGGTGCGGTCGGGCGCCACGGCGGACGTCGGATCCACCCGCACCCAGCCCTGGCCGGCCTGCCACACTTCGGCCCACGCGTGGGCGTCGCGCTGGCGCACCGTCCAGTAGCCGTCGACGCCGTTGAGCTCGCCGCCCTGGTAACCGGTGACGATGCGGGCGGGGATGTCGAGTGCGCGCATGAGGATCACGAAGCTGCTGGCGATGTGCTCGCAGAAGCCCATGCGGCGGTCGAACCAGAACTCGTCGGCCGTGTGCTGGCCATACACGCCGGGCTCCAGGGTGTAGACGTAGCCGCCGGTGCGCAGGCGTTCCATCACTGCGTTGACCAGGCGCGGCGTGGCCTCCGGGCCACTGCCGTGCGTGCGCTGGAGTTCCTGGGCGTACGCGAGCGTGCGCGGGTTGTAGCCCGGTGGCAGGGCCACATGGTCCTGGAGAGCGAGTGTGTGGGCCGTCGGCCCGTGCCGGAAGCTGGTGTGGCTGACGGCGCTGTAGCGCACCAGACTGCCGATGGGCCGGTCGGTGAGCCACTGGAGCTCGTTCGTCATGCGCACGGGCATGCCGGGCACATCGGGTGCCTCCGCGGCGGCTTCCAGCAGGAACAGCCAGGGTCGCCGGTTGGGCTCCATGGTGACCTCGTAGCGCACGGGCGCGCCGGACACAGCAAGTTCGCCTGGCAGGGCCATGGAGGCGGGGAACCCGGAGCGCGCGGGGCGCCATTCCACGCCGTCGAATGCGCTGAGTACGGGTCCGCGGAAGTACAGCTCGCTCTGGGGCGGCGGCGAGCCCTCGAAGCGCAGGCGAAGGGCGATGCTCTCGTCGAGCACCAGCTCGGCGATCTGCCCCACGCGCATGGTGCCCGACAGGCCGCTGCGCCCACGGTCCTCGCCGGGCGCGCCCCACAGCGGCGAAATGCGTGGAAACAGCAGGAACAGCACCAGCATGATGGGCGCACCCATCGCGGCCATGCCGATGGCGATCCGCGCGGCCTGGGCCAGCGGCGGGCGACCCACGGGCATGTGGGCGTTCACCAGTGCGGTCAGCAGGCCCAGCAAGGCGATCAGGATGCCGGCCGCGGTGAGCAGCGATTGCGAGTGGAAGAAGTGTGTGAGCAGCGTGAAGAACCCGAGGAAGAACACAACGAAGGCGTCGCGCCGCGCGCGCATCTCCAGCGTCTTCAGAGCGAGCAGCACCACGACGAGCGTCACACCCGCATCCTGGCCCAGCAAGGTGCCGTGCGTGGCCCAGGTGGCGGCCGAGGCGAAGAGCAGCAGGCCGAGTCGCCAGGGCCAGCGGGGCAGGGGGCTGCCACGCAGGGCGAGCGAGGCGCGCCACAGCAGCACGCCACCCGTGAGCGCACTGCACCACCACGGCAAGTGCGCCACCTGCATGAGTGCCACCCAGCCGACCACCGCGAGCAGGAACAGCGTGTCGCGTGTTTCGCGGGGCAGGGCTTCCAGCCATGTCCGCAGACCACCTGCCCGGCGCGATGGGCCAGCATCCAGCGCACCCACGGAACCGGCTTTGCCGGGCCGCAGGGTGCGCTCCCCTTTGGTGGGGACGCGCGGAGCGCGGTGGGGGGTGTTCATGCCAGTGCCATCGCTTCCAGGCAGCGCGCGCGGTGCAGCGGGCCCTGGTCGGGCGCGATCTCGCGGCCCGGCAGGCGAACGCCGTAGTCCAGCCCCAGGCGATCGGCCATCAGCACCCAGGCCGTGAGGCGGGAGAGGCGGGCTTCCAGGCCGCTTTGGCCGCATTGCGCGTGATCGAGCCACAGCTGCTGACGCTGGGTGGACAGCGCATCACGGCTCACGAGTTCGTCGCGTCCGCTGGCGAAGGCCTGGGCAGCCTTCTTCCACACCACGGCCTTGATGGGGTCGCCCCGGCGGTAGGCACGCACGCCGTCGAATTCGCCCGTGCTTTGCACCCGGGCACTGCCCGAGCTGCCCGCCTGGGGCTCGCCGGGCGGCAGGGGCGGCGGGTGGCTCTCCGGTTCCGGGTAGACGAGCACACTGGATGCGGGGCGCCACACGGTCCACACGCGGAAGGTGCCCAGGGGAAACAGCGTGAGGGCGTTGAGCGGCGGCAACGCATGCAGACCACGCCCGGGCACGGACCAGCTCACCTGCACGGTGGTGTTGCCCTGGGCGGGCACGTCAGTCCAGGCCAGTGGTGTGTGGGCGGGATCGGCGCCGATCACACCCATGCCGATGCCATAACGGGCGCGGGTCCGCTCGCTGCTGAGGCGGACTTCCAGCAAGACCGCCTGGCCGGCGTGTACCGGATCCGGCGGATTCAGGTGCAGCGTGGTGCCACGCAGGTTGCCGTGGCACACGTGCATGCCCACCACCGCGCTGCCCGCGAGCAGGAAGGTGAGCAGGTAGCCCAGGTTGAGCTGGTAGTTGATGCTGGCCACCAGAAGCAGGATCAGCGTGAGTGCGAGCATCCAGCCCGGGCGGGTGGGCAGGATGTAGACGTTGCGCTGGGTCAGCGTGAGGGTGTCGCGGCGCGGCAGGCGGCTGTGCCACCAGGATTGCAGCCGTTGGCGAACACGGGGCGTCTTCACGGCAACGGGATGGCTTCCAGCATCGCGCGGACCTGCTCGACCGGCCCCCGGCCCGCGTCGCGCACCGGGGTGAGGCGGTGTGCCACCGTCTGCGGGAGGATGGCGGCGATGTCGTCTGGCGCCACATAGTCGCGTCCGCTCAGATAGGCCTGTGCCTTGGCCGAGCGCACGACGGCGAGCGCCGCGCGCGGAGACAGTCCCTGCGCGAACCAGCGTCCGCTGCGGGTGGCCGAGACGATGTCCTGCAGGTACTCGAGCACCGGGTCGGCGGTGTGCACCTGGCTCACCGTGTGCTGAAGGGACGACAGGTCTGCCGGTGTGAGGGCCGGTTTCAGGTGGTCGAGCATGTCGCGGCGGTCCTGGCCGCGCAGCAACTCGCGCTCGGCTGCGCGATCGGGGTAGCCGATGGACAGACGCATGTGGAAGCGGTCCAGTTGCGACTCGGGCAAGGCGTAGGTGCCGAGCTGGTCGTGCGGGTTCTGCGTGGCAATGACGAAGAAGGGCTCGGGCAGGGCGCGCGTCTCGCCTTCCACCGTGACCTGCTTCTCTTCCATCGCCTCGAGCAGGGCACTCTGTGTCTTGGGGCTGGCCCGGTTGATCTCGTCGGCCAGAAGCACCTGGGCGAAGACCGGGCCAGGGTGGAAGACGAAGTCCTCACGGCCGCGCTCGTAGATCGAGACGCCGACCATATCGCTGGGCATCAGGTCGGCGGTGAACTGCACCCGCGAGAACTGCAGGCCGAATGAGCGCGCCAGTGCGTGGGCGAGCGTGGTCTTGCCGACGCCGGGCACGTCCTCGATCAACAGATGCCCGCCCGCCAGCAGGCACGCGACACAGTCGGAAACCTGCTGCGATTTGCCCACGATCACCGTGTTAAGCTGGCTCAGCAGCAGTTGGATTCTTGTGTCGGCTTGCATGCCGCGAACCATACCGTAAAACCCCCATGAGCCACGCCACTGGGTATTTCACCCACAAGGATTGTTGGAGACACGAGATGGGCGCCGGCCACCCGGAATGTCCCGAGCGGCTCGACGCGATCGAGGACCGGTTGCTCATCAGTGGCCTGGATGTGGCCCTTGAGCGCCGCGAAGCCACGCAGGCCTCCATCGCGGACCTGGAACTGGCCCACGGGCGCATGCACCTCGCAGCACTGCGGGGCCTGAGCGACCAGCTGCGCGACGACATCGCCGCTGGCGGACCCAGCTACGCGCAGGTGGATCCCGACACGGCCATGAACACGCACAGCTGGGACGCGATCCTGATGGCTGCGGGTGCTGCCATCGATGCCACCGACGCGGTGATGGCCGGTGAACTCGCCAACGCCTTCTGCGCGGTGCGGCCGCCCGGTCACCATGCCACGCGCAACCAGGCCATGGGCTTCTGCTTTGTGAACAACGTGGCCGTGGCGGCGAAGTACGCGCTGGAGCGCCATGGCCTGCAGCGCGTGGCCATCGTCGATTTCGACGTGCACCACGGCAACGGCACCGAGGACATCGTGGCGGGTGACGAGCGCGTCCTCATGTGCAGCTTCTACCAGCACCCTTTCTACCCGCATTGCGAGCACTCCACCGCGAGCAATCTCGTGAACCTGCCGGTGCCGGCGTACACCAAAGGCATGGACATCCGAGAGCTGGTGGACATGATGTGGCTGCCCCGGCTGGAAGCGCACAAGCCGCAGATGATCTTCGTGAGCGCAGGTTTCGATGCCCACCGCGAGGACGACATGGCGCAGATGGGCCTGGTCGAACAGGACTACGCCTGGATGACCGAGCGCATCAAGGAAGTCGCTCAGCGGCATGCGAAGGGACGCATCGTGAGCTGCCTCGAGGGTGGCTATGCCCTGAGCGCGCTCGGGCGCAGTGTGGAAGCGCACCTGAGGGTGTTGGCGGGCGTCTGAACTTCCCGGGCGCCAGGGCGTCCCATAATGTTCCGATGACCGAGACAAATTCATCCTCCACGCCGGCCACCGAAGCCGCGCTCCTGTCATCGCGTGATGCCCGCGGCGTGCACACGCTCACGCTGAACACACCGCGCAGCTTCAATGTGTTGTCCGAGGCCATGCTGGCGGCCCTGCAGACGGCGGTGGACGCGGTCGCGGCCGATCCCGGCGCGCGTCTGGTGGTGATCGCCGCGAACGGCAAGGCGTTCTGTGCCGGGCATGACCTGAAGCAGATGCGCGCCACGCCCGAGCTCGGGTACTACCAGAGGCTGTTCGCGCAATGTTCGCGGTTGATGCTGGCCCTTCGAAAACTCGAGGTGCCGGTGATCGCGCGCGTGCAGGGTCTGGCCACCGCAGCCGGTTGCCAGCTGGTGGCCCAGTGCGATCTGGCCGTGGCGAGCGATCAGGCCTCCTTCGGCGTCAACGGCATCGACGTGGGGCTCTTCTGCGCGACACCGGGCGTGGCGCTCTCGCGCAACATCCTGCCCAAGCAGGCAATGGAAATGCTGCTGACCGGCGATTTCATCTCAGCGGAGGAAGCGCGCTCGCGTGGCCTGGTTAACCGCGTGGTCCCGGCGGACGCACTCGACGCGGAGCTGCAAGGCCTGGTGGACCGCATCCTTGCCAAGCCACGCGAGGCGTTGGCCATGGGCAAGGCGCTGTTCTACCGGCAACTGGAGACCGGCATGGAGTCGGCCTACCAGCTCGCCGGCCAGGGCATGGCCTGCAACATGACCCATGACGTGGCGCAGGAAGGCGTGCAGGCCTTCATCGAGAAGCGATCACCTTCCTGGCGCACCTGAACCTCAGAACCGTTTCTTTCGACATGAATCCCACCTTCTCCAACCCCAAACCCATCGACGATCTCGGCCTGTGGCTGGCCGGCTTCACGCAACCCACGGTGCTGGTCGAACTGGCCGCGCTGGTGGTGTGCGTCGGGCTGGCATGGGTCATCAGCGGCGCATTCCGCAAGGCCCTGCGCATGCAGGAGGAAAAGACCTCCGTCCTGTTCGGCCGCAAGCTGATCGATGGCGTGATGTTCCCGCTGTTGCTGTTGCTGCTCGCCTATGTGGCGCGCGCCGTCATCACCAAGTTCATGCCGCTGGCGGCGTTCAAGATTGCCATCCCGGTGCTGGTGGCACTGGTCGTGATCCGCGTCGGTGTGAAGGTGCTGCAGGTGGCCTTCACCACCGCTCCCTGGGTGAGGGCGCTGGAGCGCACCATCTCCTGGGTGGCGTGGCTGGCCATGGTGCTCTGGGTCAGCGGCCTGCTGCCTGTGGTGCTGGCCGAGCTGGACGACATCACCTGGAAGATCGGGTCGTCGACGCTGAGCCTGCGCACCTTGCTGGAAGGGTTCATCACCGCTGGTGCGGTGTTGATTCTCTCGCTGTGGGTGTCGGCTGCGATCGAGACGCGCCTGCTGCGCAAGGCCACCGGTGGCGATCTCTCCATGCGCAAGGCGGTGAGCAATGCCACGCGTGCGCTGCTGCTGTTCGTCGGACTGATCATTGCGCTGTCTTCCGTGGGCATCGACCTCACTGCGCTGTCGGTCTTCAGCGGTGCGATCGGTGTGGGCGTGGGCTTCGGCCTGCAGAAGCTGGCGTCCAACTACGTGAGCGGCTTCGTGATCCTGGCCGAGCGGCGCCTGCGCATTGGCGACAACGTGAAGGTCGACAGTTTCGAGGGCCGCATTCTGGACATCAACACCCGCTACAGCGTGATCCGCTCACCGGCAGGGCGCGAGTCCATCGTGCCCAACGAACTGATGGTCATCAACCGGGTGGAGAACTTCTCGGGGGCGCTCACCCGCGTGTGGCAGACCTCGGTGGTGTCGGTGGCTTATGACAGCGACGTCGAGCAGGTCAGCCAGCTCCTGCTGAAAGCGGTGGACGATCAGCCCGATGCACTCAAAACCCCCGCACCACAGGCCTCGCTGTCGGCCTTCGGTGCCGATGGCCTGGAGTTCACGGTGGGTTACTGGATCAACTCGGGCGATGGTGCCGAGCAACTCCGCCTGCGCTCGGCGATCAACCGGGCCATCCTGCAGGCCCTGCGCGAGAACGGGATCGAGATCCCCTACCCGCAACGCGTGGTGCACACGATCCACTCGAACGCGACCGAGCCACCTGCGGTCGACTGAATCCCGGCCTACAAGGGGGCATCTGCCTCGTTGACGGGTTTTTCCTTCCATGACAGGCCTTCGGCGTGCCGCCCTCTGTGGCCGGCGTTGCGTCATGCGTTGCGGGGCGTGCTACTTCATCAGACCCGGCAACCACAGCGCGATGGCAGGGAACGCGATCAGGATGCCCAGACGCACGATGTCGGCCATCACGAAGGGCCACACGCCCTTGAAGATGGTCTTGAGCTTCACCTCGGGCAGCAGCGAGTTCATGACGAACAGGTTCATGCCCACAGGTGGTGAGATCATGCCGATCTCCACGATGGTGACGATCAGGACGCCGAACCAGACCGGGTCGAAGCCCAGGCCGGTGATGACCGGGAAGAACACCGGGATCGTCAGCAGCACCATGGACAGTTCTTCCATGATCAGGCCGAGCGCCACGTAGATCACCATCATCACGACGACGACCATGATCGGGTGCGGGCTGAACTGCAGCAGAAAGTCGCGCAACTCCCCCGGCATGCTGGTGAAGTTGACGAAGCTGGTGAAAATCATGGCCCCGATAAGGATGGTGAACAGCATGGCCGTCGTGCGCGCGCTGTCGACCAGGATGTCCATGAGCGCCCGCGGAGTCAGCGAGCCGCGCAGCAGGGCAAAGAAGAAAGCGCCCGAGGCACCGACGCCCGCGCCTTCGGTGGCGGTGAACACGCCACCATAGATGCCACCGATCACCAGGACGAACAACAGCGCTACCGCCCAGATGCCCCGCAGGGCCTGGAGGCGTTGTGCCCAGCTGCTGCGCTCGGCGGGTGGGCCTGCGGCCGGGTCGCGCCAGGTGATGTAGACCACTGCCATGCAGAGACAGCCGATGGCCAGCAGGCCCGGCAGCACGCCGGCGATGAACAGCTTGCCGATGTCGGTCTCGGTGATGATCCCGTAGATGACCATGATGGTCGATGGCGGGATCAGGATGCCCAGCGTGCCGCCCGCCGCGATGGAGCCGGTGGCCAGGGTGTCCTTGTAGCCGTGGCGCTTCATCTCGGGGTAGGCCACGCGCGTCATCGTGGCCGCGGTGGCGATGGACGAGCCGCAGATACAGCTGAAGCCACCCGAGGCCAGCACGCTGGCGGTGGCCAGACCGCCCTTGCGGTGGCCGACGAAGGCGTTGGCGGCGGTGTAGAGCTCGCGCGCCATGCCCGCGCGGGCCACCAGGTTTCCCATCAGGATGAACAGTGGGATGACCGAGAGCACGTAGGCGAAGCCGGTTTCGAAGATCACCTGGCTGGTGCTGGCGAAAGCGGGCTGCCAGCCGCGCATGAGACCCAGCCCGGCCATGCCGACGATGGCCATGGCCAGCGCGATCGGAACGCGCAGGAAGGCGAGAGAGAAGACGGCGAGAAAGCCCAGGGCGGCCTCGGTCATGGCGTGGCCTCGTCGAAGGCGGACGGGGTTGGGTTGTGAGGCGCGGACACGGTCACCGACACGAACACGAACAACAGGTGCACCAGGCCGGTCAGGGCGAGCATGACCGCCATCATCCAGGCCACCGGCGCGATGGAGAGTTGCAGATGCACGGTGGTGTCGCCGTACTCGGCCAGGCGGCCCGCGCGCGTGGTCATGAGGTAGCCCAGAAAGCCGAAGGTGGCCGCGCACACAAGGTGCACCACGCGGGCCTGGATGTCACGCACCCACTCTGGCAGGTAGCTGTCGAGGGAGTCAAACACCACGTGTTCGTTGCGCCAGGACACCAGCGGCATGGCGCCAAAGATCACGACCACCATCAGCATTTCGGTGAGTTCGAGCCCACCGGGTACCGAATGGCTGAAGAAACGGCGGCCGGTGACGTCCACCAGCGTGAGCCACATGATGGTGAACAGCGCCATCGCGGCCATCAGGCCGGTGGACCAGCGCAGGATGCGTTCCAGCGTCTTGAGCATGAGGAGGTCTTGATGTGAAAAAGCCGGCAGGGCAATGTGCGATGCCCGGCCGGCCTGGGAACGGAAGGTCGCGCGGTTACTTCACTTTCGCGATTTCAGCACGGAACTCGGCGAGCACCGCCTTGGGGTCTTTCAGCCCCTTGGCCTGCGCCGCGTCGGACCACTTGTTCTCGAGCGCAGCCTGCTTGTCCTTCACGGCCTGCACGAAGGCCTGGTCGGCCGCGATGCGGGCCACCCCCTGGGTTTTCTGCAGCTCGCGGCTGGACGCGTCCACACGGTCCCAGCCTTCACCGAAGATGCGCGCGGCCGTCTCGCCGGAAATCTTGTCGACCACCGCCTTGTCCTGCGCGGACAGGGCCTTGTACTTGTCCTCGTTCATCATGAAGACGAAGCTGGTGTTGTACAGGCCACCAGGGAATGTGGTGGCATGCCTGACCATGCTCAGCTTGAAGGAGGCGACCGATTCGTCGGGGAAAAAGGTGCCGTCCATCACCCCGGTGGACAGCATCTCGAACGACTCGGGCGCGGGCTTGAGCGTGGTGTTCCAGCCCATTGCCCTGGAGAGCTCGTTGATGTTGCCGCCGCCGATACGGAATTTGAGTTTCGCGACATCCGCTGCACTGGTCACAGCCTGTTTGGTCGTGAAGATGATGCCAGGACCGTGTGTGAAGACGGCCAGCGTCTTCACGCCGCGGTGTTCGCCCAGGGGGGCGAAGTACTTGCTGTAGATGCGCTGGTAGGCCACCGACGTGGCCGTGGCGCTGTCGCCCAGGAAGGGGAACTCGGCCAGTTGCGTGTTGATGAAGCGCCCCGGCGTGTAGCCGTCTACGGTGTAGGAGATGTCGGCCAGGCCATCGCGCACGGCATCGAAGGTACCAGGCGCCGCCGCCACGCCCTTGGGCAGGATGTTGCACTTCATGCGGCCCGCGCTCTCCTTCTCGAGCAGATCGCACCAGCTCTTCTGCGCCATGCTCAGTGTGTGTGCTGGCGGCACCCAGCTCGAAACCGTGAAGACCGTCTGTGCCGACACCATGCCGCTGGCGAGCACGGTGGTGGACAACACGGCGGTGGCGATGCGGCGAAGTTTCATGGGGTCTCCTGGGCGCATTTGTGATGGTGCAGCCTCTTCGCAGAGGCCGAAAATCACTATAGGCCATGCCCCGGAGCGCACCCCTCCAGACTTACCCGGATGGTCTTTCGCCCAAGGCGTCAAGGCGTTTCGTGCCTGGGCAGAGCGACCGGGTGAGGCGGTTGCGGCCGTGACCGGGGCGATGTGGGGCGAGGGCCTTCGGTGCCCAGGGTCTCCAGCAGACGCGCGCCTGCGGCGAGCTGCTGATGGGGCGGCAGGTGGCGCAGTTCGCCAAACAGCCGTGTGGCATTCTCCGGTGGAGTCACGGCCCGGGTGGCGAGATACCAGAGCCGGAACAGATGGGCCTCGTCCGACAGCGGCATCTGGTGCATCAGGTTCATGACGGCCGCGAACAGGAAATCGGTGGCGTTGTCGGCAGGGGTCTTGCCGTCCTGCGGCGTCGCGCTGCCGTGGTCGCTTTGCCACACGGGGCTGTTGACCAGGCGCTGCAGGCGGCGGGCGCGGCCCAGTCCACGGTCGATCTGCAATCCGGGCTCCCAGTTGCGAACAGGGTCGTCCAGACCCTGGCAGGGCGATGTGGAGCGTGCCAGCTCGATCGCCAGCGCCCGTGTTCGCTCGGGTTCGCGCCGGCTGAACACCATGCGCACCGTGCGGCCCACCAGTTGCATCGTGGTGATGAGGGGATCGGCGTGGAGGGGAGTGGTCATGCTGCAGTACTCGTCTCGGGTCAGAACGCGCAGCGCAGGCTCGGTGGCACACACGGTGTCTCTGGCACCGCGGTCTCCAACCGTGGCGGCGCCGGCTTCGGGGGAAGCAGGGCGGTCTTCTCGGCTTGTCGTTGGGGTGCTCATGTCGTCGTTGAAAGGCAATATCGGGAACGGACCACGAGCGTAGCGACGGGCACTTTCGCAAACAAATGGTTTAACAGTCGCTTAACAGAGCGACCGTGCAAAGCGTGGAATGCGTCCGTGGCCGGACGGATCAGCGGCCCGTGGCGGGCAACGGTGGGCTGCTGGCGGCCAGGGTGAAGTGGAAGGTCGTGCCGCGCCCTGGCGCGCTGCTGACCTCGATGCCGCCGCCGTGGCGTTCGAGCACGGTGCGCACGAACACCAGGCCCAGGCCCACGCCGCTCGTGGTGCCGTGTTCGGGGTCGAGCCGTGCGAACTGCTGGAACAGCTGCTGCTGCTGTTCGGGTGTCATGCCGGGTCCCTGGTCGGTGATGGACACGCGCCAGCCCTGGCCCGCGCGCTGCACCGAGGCGCGGATCTCGGAGCCATCGCGGCCACCGTACTTCACCGCGTTGCCCAGCAGGTTGGCCACGGCGCGTGTGAGCAGGCCCCGGTCCGCTTCGCACAAGGGCGCGACGTCGGGGCGCTGCACCTGAATGGCCATGTGCCGCGCCTGCGCCTGCGGCCACACCTCGTCCACGGCCTCGTCCAGCACGTCCACCAGGTTCAAGGTTTCCATGCGGTAGGCGCTCGATTCGGCACGCGCGAGCTGCACGAACTCTTCGGCGAGTTCCAGCGTGCGGCGTGCATGCCTTTCGATGCGGCTCAGCGTGTCGGGGTGCATGGGTTGCTCGGGGCTCAGGCGCTGCACCTCGAGCAACGCGAGGATGGAGGTCTGGGGTGAGCGCATGTCGTGCGAGATGAAGCGCAGCGCCACGTCGCGCTGGCGTTCGGCTTCGCGGATGGGGGTGATGTCGACCAGGCTGGCGATCCAGCTGGTGGCCTGGCCATCGGTGTTGAAGCCGGGCACGAAGCGCACCAGCAAGTCGCGGCCAGCGGCGTCGCGCGCCTCCGCGCCCCAGGGCTGCGGCGCCTCGCTCAACCGCCGCGCGTCGAACACCGGCTGCTGCGTGCCCGCGCGGTGCACACCCTGCAGCAACTCACCCAGCGGGTAGCCGCGCAGGCGCGCCACCTTGTGTCTGATGAAGTACTGGTAGGCGGCCTGGTTGGCCATCAGCACCTGGCCGGAAGCGTCCGCGATCAGCGTGGCATCCGGCAGGCTGTTGAGCGTCTCGCTCACGAAGCGGTGCAGGTTGCGCAACTGCTGGGACGCGTCCTGCAGGGCATCGATGTGGCGGTCCAGCAGATCGCCCGAGCGCATGGCGGGCAACATGGTGGGCAGATCGCGGCGGGTCTCCATGCGCTGGAACTCCTCCAGCAGATAGCCCATGGCCGCGCGCAGCCGGCGCCACACCCACAACGGGTACGCCAGCAGCACGCCCAGCAGCGCGGCCGTGGGGGCGAATTGCAGGCCGAACAGCGAAGGTGCCAGGGCCGCCACGGCCAGGATGGCGGCCAGCAACGCCCCGCTGGCCAGCAGCGAGGCCGTGGGCGCCAGCAACAGCACGGCCAGCAGGGCCAGCGCAACGGGCACCACGCTGAACAGCGCGTTCTGCCAGGGGGTGGCCCGCTCCAGCCGGCGGTCCATCAGCAGCGCGTTCATCACGTTGGCGGCGATCTCCACGCCCGGCATCAGCTCGGACTGGCCGGAACGCGGCGTGGCGTACGCATCGCCCATGCCCGCAGCGGTGGCGCCCACCAGCACATACTTGCCGGCGAGGTGTCCGGGTGGCACCTTGCCCTTGAGCACGTCCACATAGGACACGCGCGCAAAGCTTCCGGGCGGGCCGGCGAACGGAATCTGCATCCAGTGATCGCGCTGCCAGACATTGCGTGCGCCCTGCGCCGGCGCACGTGCGCCAGGAAGTTCCGAGGGCAGCTCGAAGCCACCCACGCGCAGCAGCGACACCGCGAACTGGTCCCACCATTGGTCACCGTCACCCTCCCGCAGGAAGGTGCTGCGCACGATGCCGTCGTTGTCGATTTCCAGGTGCACGTGTCCGATGGCGGCGGCCGCCGAGGCCAGCTCGGGTGCCGGTTCGGTGCGCGTCAACTGGCCGGTGCCATGCCGGTCCAGCAGCATCAGCGGCAACACCACCTTGCCGCTGCGCTCCATCGCCGCGCCCAGCAACGCATCGTCCACCACGGGTTCATGACCAGGTTCGACCATGAGCAGGTCCAGGCCCACGGCGCGCGGCCCGGCGGCCGTGATGTGATCGAGCACCGCCGCGTGGAAGGCACGGCGCCAGGGCCAGCGGCCGATCTCGGCCAGGCTCTTGTCGTCGATCGCCACGATGACGATGTCGGGCGAGACCGTGTGCTGGCTCAGCCGCGCCAGTTGGTCGCCCAGCGCCAGGTCAATGTGTTCAAGCGAGCGTGTGCAGCCCAGGGCGACGACGCACGCCAGCAGCGCCGCGGAGAGCAAGCCCCATTCCAGCCATCGCGTGCGCGGCCGCCTGGCGTGCGCCGCGGGTTCCTGCAGTTGCGAGGTGGTGGGGTCGAGCGGGCGCGCGTCCACGGAGGTCTCAGCGGGTGCCGGGTCGCACCGGCCTGCCTTCGGAACTGATCAGCGGCTGGGCATCCAGCGTGGTGACACGGCCATGCACCTCCAGCCGCTGCGGTTCGCTCCATGTTCCGGCCAGTCCCTCGGTGTCGATTTGCCGCACGCGGATGTGGTAGGTGCCCGTCGGGGGCATGGGGCGCGTGTACGAGGGTTCGCTGAGCAGTTGTTCGTCCAGCAGCCGGGTAAAGGTGTCGTCGTGCGCGAGCTGGATGTGGTGGCGCCATGGGCCGCCCGGGCTCGCGCTCCAGTTCACGCTCAGCGTGCCGGAGCCCTCGCCCTGAAGGGAGGGGGAGGGCGGTGCAGGGGGCAGGGCGACCACGTCGAAAGCCACTGGCCGGCTGTACGGACCCTGGTCGCGCCGGCCCTGCGCGTCATGTGCGACGGCCGCAACCCGCCAGACATAGGCGCCGGGGAGCAGGTTGCGCACGGTGTGCTCACACCGGGCGAGATCGGGCGTCTGCGCGATCAGATCGGTGAAGCGGGCATCGCGCGCGACCTGGAACCGATAGCCGACGACGCCAGAACTTTCAGTGCAGAGCAGATCGACATCGGGTGCGATCACGCGGCTGCCCGGGCGTGGTTCGCGCAACAGCGGCGCCATCGGATGCGCGTTGATCACCAGGCGGCGCACGGCTTCCGCGCCGGGGATACCTTGCCCATCGAGGGCACGCACCGCAAGCACGTATTCGCCGTCGTCGAGCGCCGGAAAGCGGGCCACCGGCTGCGCGAACGTGGCATTTCGGACCACGCGCTCGGCCGTGTCATCGCTGGCAATGCGCACCTGCCAGGCGAAGGCACCCGCATCGCGGGACAGCGGCAGATCGATCAGCGAGGCGTCTTCCACCACTTCCGGCACGCCAGAGAGATCGGGCGGCGCGAGCAATGGAGCCACCTCGATCGCCGTGCCGACACGCGCGCCCTGTCCCGCCTGCAACAGGGCGCCGGCCGAACCCGGTGGCGCTGCCAGTGCATTCACCTGGACAGAGCCTTCGCGAACGTCGCCGATGAAGTCCCCGTCTGCAGCCACAGCCACACCGAACGTCGTGCCGCGCACACCGCCCACCGCCCGTGGGGTGCGCACCTCGAAGCGGCTGCGGCTGGAGGGCAAAGGCTTGACGTTGGCGTCCACGCGGCCCCGCTCGAGTTGCAGGCCCGACTGCACCTGTCCCGATGCGGGCGCGTGCCGCAGTTCGCGCAGACGCAGTTGCGTGCCAGCGGCCACCCGCACCACCGAGCCATCGGCCAACCGCAGCGTCACGAAACCGTTGTCGCCGACCTCGAGCCGTGCGCCCTCGCTCACGCGTTCGCCTGCGGCGAGGGGGGCCGGGTCCGTCTGGCTGGGGTGTGTCACGGTGGCGGGGCCGGCGACATGCAGCACCTCTGCCGTGGCGGGCTCGGGCCGTGCGAGTGCGGCGGGTACCACCAGCCGGCTGCCTGGCATCAACCGGCGCGGGTCTGCCACCTGGTTGTGGCGCTGCAGCGCGGGCCACTGCCTCGGGTCATCGAGATAGCGCTGCGCGAGGTCATACAGGTTGTCGCCGGGTTGCACAACATGCACCTGGTCCTGCTGCGCTCGTGCGGGCTGAACGGCGAAGAGCAGGGCAAGTGCCGTCAACAGCAGGCGATGCGGAGATGGAATGGAGGCGGGCCGCATGTTCAGGGCGCCATCATGGCCTGTGTCTGTCCGAGGTCCTCGAGACGGTAGCCATGGTTGTAGACGGACACCAGCTTGTAGCCCGATTCGGCACGCAACTGCAGCTTGCTCCGCACGTGCGACACATAGACGTCCAGCGAACGCGATGAGATGTCGGCGCCGATGCCCCAGACCGCTTCGATCAAGTGAGCCCGCGAGAGCAGGCGGCCCATGTTGCGGAACAGGAGAAAGGCCAGATCGAACTCCTTGCTGGTCAGCGCGCCGGCGTCGGCGCCATCGACGCGGACCACACGCTCCTGCACCATGAAGCGGTAGCGGCCCCAGACCTGCTCCTTTGGCGCCGGCGCATGCCCGCCCCGGCGCAACAGCGCCATCAGGCGCGCGCGCAATTCGCCCACGCGGGCGGATTTCACCATGTAGTCATCGGCACCGCGGTTCAGGCCCTCGATGATGTCGCGCTCGTCGCTGCGGTTGGTCATCATGAGGATGGGCACCGGCGCCATGGCGGTGTCACGGATGGCGCGGATCACCTCCAGGCCTGGGATGTCGGGCAGCTCCCAGTCGACAATGAAGAGATCGAAGGTTTCCCTGGGCAGCACGCGCATCAACGCGTTGGCATTCTCGAACAGGTGGCAGTCATGGCCCATGGACGCGACAACCACCTTGACCAGATCCAGTTGCGCAGGATCGTCATCAACGGCGGCAATGCGCATGTGGCTTGAGCAGAAAAGGCAAGGGGTGGGCGGAGGTTGGTTTGCGCGAATATATCGATGGAACAGTGGTGGCGCAGCTGTTTTGACAATCTATTAAGAAATCCAGGTGGCGCGTCCGGGGCCGATGGCACGCATGCATTTCGCGCCTGTGACTTTCATCTCGTTCCATTTGCGCCTACAATGGTAAAAAAGCACGATCGTTCTTTTATTTGGTCGAGGCGCCCGCTAGGGCCGCATCCGCGACACGGCAGACCACCGGCATACAATCCCAAGGTTGACGTACACGTCAATTCGTGACGACATTTTTCGCATCATCAGGAGCAAGCCAATCATGAAGGTCATCGTCCCCGTCAAGCGCGTGGTGGATTACAACGTCAAGGTACGCGTGAAGAGCGACGGAAGCGGGGTGGACATCGCCAACGTCAAGATGAGCATGAACCCGTTCGACGAGATCGCGGTGGAAGAGGCGGT